>Ga0315274_10012020_pt1 | contig 12379 bp, 9 predicted proteins | sample YL17G02_20_MG_FD_203700 | JGI IMG/M metagenome (GOLD analysis project Ga0315274, IMG submission 203700) | Sediment microbial communities from Yellowstone Lake, YNP, Wyoming, USA - YL17G02_20 | ecosystem: Environmental > Aquatic > Freshwater > Lake > Sediment | place: USA: Wyoming | collected... | reverse complement strand
TGGGCGAGCACGAACTCCGCCGCCCGGCTCGCGGCGCGCACGTAGCCCCGGTCGCCCAGCACCGTGCCGCACTCGGCCAGGGCGTGGATCATCAAGCCGTTCCACTCGACGAGCACCTTCTCGTCGCGACCGGGAGCGATGCGCTGCTGGCGGGCGTTGAACAGCCGCCGCGATGCCTCTTCGATCACCGCCCGCGCGCCCTCGGCCGTCAGCCCGTGGTCGCGGGCCACTTCGTCCACCGCCCGGTGCACGTGCAGGATGTTGCGCCCCTCGAAGTTGCCCTGCTCCGTCACGCCGTAGTAGGCGGCGACGATAGGCGCGATCTCGGACCCCACGGCGGCCTCGATCTCCGCCGGCGCCCAAGTGTAGAAGCGGCCCTCTTCACCCTCGGTGTCGGCATCCTGAGTGCTGAAGAAACCGCCTTCGCCGGAGGTCATCTCGCGCAGCACGTAGTCGGCGGTCTCCTCGACCACGCGCCGAAACAGCGGCCGCCCACTGATCTGCCAGGCGTGCAGGTAGGTGCGCAGCAACTGGGCGTTGTCGTAGAGCATCTTCTCGAAGTGTGGCACGAGCCAGAGGGCGTCCACGCTGTAGCGGTGGAAGCCGCCGCCCAACTGGTCGTAGATGCCGCCGAGTGCCATCTTCTCGAGCGTCAGCAGCACCATCGCCAGCGGCTCGGTGCTGCCGGTGCGGCCGTGCTGGCGAAGCAGGAAGTCGAGCACCATCGGCTGCGGGAACTTGGGCTGGCGGCCGAAGCCGCCGTGTTCCGGCGAGAAGGCGCGCCGCAAATGCATTTCCGCCCTGTCCAGCGTCTCGACACTCAGCCCGTCGCCACCGGCCCCAGCCTCTGGCTGCTCGCCGAGTGACTCCACCAGCTTGCGCGCCTCGCTCTCTACCTCGCCGCGTCGATCGCGGTAGGCGTCGGCCACGGCCTCGAGCACCTGGCGGAAGCTGGCCATGCCATAGCGCGGTCGTAGCGGGAAGTAGGTGCCGCCATAGAAGGGCTTGCCGTCCGGAGTGAGGAAGACGCTCAGCGGCCAGCCGCCCTGGCCGGTGATTGCCTGCACTGCCTCCATGTAGATGGCGTCCAGGTCCGGCCGCTCCTCGCGGTCCACCTTGACGCTTACGAAGTGGCGGTTGAGGTAGTCGGCTGTTTCCTCGTCTTCGAAGCTCTCGCGCTCCATGACGTGGCACCAGTGGCAGGCGCTATAGCCGATGCTCAGGAAGATCGGCTTGTCCTCCCGGCTCGCTTTCTCCAGCGCCTCCGGTCCCCATGGGTACCAGTCCACCGGGTTGTGGGCATGCTGGAGCAGGTAAGGGGAGGTCTCGCGGAATAGCCAGTTGGTATGCTCGTGTGTAGACATGCTAACACCTCTAGCTGACACGAGCCGATGCTACAGGGCAGTGGGGAGCGCGACAAGCCGCGCCCCCCGCAGCCGCTCCCCTTCCCGCTTCGGGAAGGGGCAGGGGGTTAGGTCCGCCGCCCTACCTCACCTCGACGTTGCCCAGCAGCACCCTGTTCCCCTCGCCGCCGCCCGTGACGGCTAGGCGCTCGCCGGTGGCTGGATCGTAGAGGCCCACCTCGATCTGGTAAGAGCCGGGAGGGGCGGCGGCATCGACCGCGAAGCAGTGGTTGTCCTCGATCGTTTCCCCTGGCTGCCAGCCGGGGATGGGTCGCAGGCCGCCGGCAGGTGGGCCGTCGTGCTGGCCCCAAAGGAAGTTGCCCAGGTCGGAGTTGTAGGTCTGCCCGAGCAGATGCACGAAAACGGAGTAGGGCTGCGCCACGGCCGCCTCGGCTCGCCAGTAGAGGACGACGCACAATTGCTCCCCGGGCGGCAAGGTTGTAGCGCTCAGGGCATAGCCGTCGAGGTGGATTCCCTCGTTGAAGCCCACGGCAAGAGCTTGTCTTTCGCCGACCACCGCCCCGCCGCGATCGGGCAGCGGGCCAACCGCCAGCGTAGTCAGGGCCACGGCCTGCCCGCCTCGCATCAGTCGCAGGGCATACCGCCCCGGCCCGGGCAGCACCAGCGAGTAGGACAAGCGACGCATCTCACCCTCGCCCTCCGGCGTCGGCTCGACCATGGCCACAGGAGTGCCGCGGCTTTCGAGCGAGAGCACGGGCAGCGGCCCCTCGCCCCGCCACCATACGTACGCCTGCCACTGGCCGGCCGACCGTGCGCGGCGGTACGGCCACCAGCCACCGGCCAGGCCAGGCATCGCCGTCACCGCTCGCGCCGGGCCGAGCGAAGGAGGTGGCAGCGGCACACCTCGGCCGAAGCGCAGCAGCCGTCCCTCGCCGATGCGCCACTCTCGACGACGGCAGTCGCTCTGCGCGCACCACTCGGACAAGCGCACCTCGAGCGCCATGCCGGGATCGGCGCGCAGGGCGTCGGCGGTGAGCACCAGCCAGGCTACACTTTGGCCGGGCAGATACTGGCCGAGGAACCCCTCGGCCGATTCGGCGTCCCAGCGGACGTCGTTCGGCACTCCACGCCATTGACCCCGGTAGTAGTAGGCAAACACCGGCCAGTCGGAGTCCGTGTGCAGGAGCACCAGGTCCGCCGGATGTCTGTAGGTATCGAGCGTGCTGGCTAGGGAGCGATAGTCGTCCGCCGCGTAGCGCTCGGCGTAGTAGGCGGGCAGGGGCATTACCAGTCCCAGCAGGCAGAGCGCCGCCAAGCCCACGCCGGCGGCGCGTCGCCAGCGCCAGACGGCCACCAGGCCGGCCGCCCACAGCAGGTAGGCGAAAGGTGCAAAGGGGTTGAGATAGCGTGGCTCCGGGCGCGGCGAGTAGAAGAACCCGTGCGGGCGGGAGAGCAGGAATACGAGCAGTGGGGGCAGGGCGGCGGCCAACATGAGAGACCAGGTCCCTCCTCGTAGGGGCGGGGTTACCCCGCCCCTAGCTGCCAGGAGCGCAACCAGCGCCAGACAAAACGCCACTCCGAGGACGACGAGTGCGAGGGTCTGGCGCTCTATATGAGTGGAAGTGCCGAGCGTCAGCACGCCCCAGTAGTAGAGCAAGAAGCGCCCAAGGCCGATGGGCTCGGCCACGGACCAGTTCCGCAGTCGGGGCAAGAAGAGACTTAGCCAGGGCAGCAGCAAGAGCGACACGGCCACCTGGGCTACGAGCCAGCGCCGCCAGAGACGGCCTGAGCCACCCGCCAGATAGAGCAGCCAGAGGACGTTCTGCACCACCAGAAAGAGCACCCCCAGGTAAAGTGTGTGGAGCAGTGCCACGGCGCTCAACACGTAGCCGGCGAGCCCGCCGCCGCCGCGCCACAGACGCTGGGCGAAGAGCGTCGAAGCCAGGCCCAGGCAGGTGGCCAGGGCGTACATGCGGGTCTCCTGCGACCAGGCAATGCCGAAGCGGCTAACTGCCAGAAGAAGCGCCGCCAGCGCCGCCGCCTCGCGCCAGCCCATCTCTCGCGCCAGCCGATAGAGCAGGGAAACGGCCAGCACGCCCAGAAGCAAGGAGAGGAAGCGCAGCGCCCATTCACCCTCACCCGCGGCCAGACGCCAGAAGTGCAGTAGCCAATAGTAGAGGGGCGGGTGCACGTCGTAGGCCGTCTCAACTGCCCCCTGCCGCAGGCCGAGGCGTGCGATGAAGACGCTGTAGCCCTCGTCCCACCAAAGGTTCTGATCGCCCAACCGCGGCAGCCGCAACGCAAGGGCTACGACCACGACCGAGTAGCGGAACAACAGCGCCGCAGGGAACCGCTCACTGCGGAGACGCAGCGTGCGCAAGGATGCTCCCCCTGTTCCCTCTGCGCTCTCTGCGCCTCTGCGGTGAACGCCCGTCTCCGTGTTCACGGCACGTCGACCGCGCCCAGCGCCAGGCGCGCCACTTCACTGACACTAGCGGCGTCGTAGACGATGGCCAGTACCTCTACCGGCCCGCCGGGGTCGCCCGTGGGCAGCTCGAGGCGATAGTAGTCCTGCACTATCTCAAGCGGCGGATCGCCCACCGGCTGCCAGTCGGTCGTCGGGTAGGTGTTGTGCACAGGTTCGGCGTCCAGACTGGCCACCACCTTGCCGTCGCGCAGCAGGCGGGCCGAGACCTTGTAGGAGCGCTCGAAGCGCTGCGTCGCCAGCCACTCCAGCCCGATGGCGACGAATGCGCGCCCATGCGTCTCGCCGGCCTCTAGGCTTCGACCCAAGAGGTTGAGCCCCGGGATGACCGGCTCGCCAGGGCCAATCGCGAGCGTCTCCTGCCCCCGCGGGGAGACGCGCACCAGTGCCCCTTCCGCGTCGAGCGCGAACCGCCCCGCCACGCCCGGCAGCGAGCGAGTGATGTACGTCGGTCGGCCTTGGCTGACGAGCCATTCGACCGTGCGCAGCCGTGCCTGTTCGTCGTCAGCCGGGTAGAGCGCCACGTCCGGGCGCAGACCGTGCGCCGCCTGGAAATAGCGCAGGAGCGTCATCTCACCCAGGATGCCGACTACTGCCCCCTGCGGCGCCGCGGAAAGCAGCCAATCTTGACCCATGTCGTGCACCGCCCAGGCGCGCGACCGATCCTGCTCCGCCCAGCGCCCAGGCAGCGGTGCGACCATGGCGAGCAGGGACAGCAGCGCTAGGCCGTAGGCACTCGCGGCCCAGCCGCGCCCGGCACGCCGCGAGACGCCGAGCAGCACCTTGATGACGAAGTCCAGCCCCAACGCGATGAGCGCGGCCGTCACCACGAAGGTCGGGATGAAGAACACCTCGAAGTCCGCCACGCGGTAGGTCAGGGCGAAGCCGACGTTGAGCAACAGCGCCGCGCCCAGGAGCAACCGCTGTCCCCTCCGTCCTAAGAGGAAGACGAGGCCGAGCAGCGCCAGGGCCAGCCCAAGCGGCCCAAACTGCGCCAGGAACAAGTGCAAGTGGTCGCCCACGCCTTGCGCCTGCACGCCCAAGGGATCGCCGCTCAGGAAGACGCCGTAGGCAGAGGCCATGACGTGGCGCAGGAAGCCCACCGGCGTGTTCTCATAGGAGCCGTCCAGAGAAGTGGTGGAGAGACCCCGAAAAGGGATGTAGAGGTAGAGCAGGAGCGGCGAGGCGGCCAGCAGGCCGAGCGTCAGCCAGCGCCGCGGCGACAGACTCCTACCGAACACCCGCCAGAGGTAGGCCACGAGCACAGGGGCGAGCAGCCAGCTCATCCGGTGGTGCGCCAGGCTCAGACCATAGACGAGGGCAAGAAGCCGCGCCCGCCGCCAGGCCTGCCCGACGTCCTCCTGCACGGCGCCGGTCCGGAGGGCCGCCCAGAGCACCACTGCCAGGAAAGCGGCGTGCAGCGTGTATACCTCGGCGATCGTCGCCTGTGACCAGAAGACGGGAGAGAGGGCAAGCGCCACGGCGCCTGTGATCGCCGCCAGCCGGTGGCACCAAAGCTGCCGGCAGAGACCGTACACGGCGGAAACCGCCACGGCGGCGAAGATGCCCGAAAGCAGGTTGACGCGGAAGGCAGGCTCCCCCCAGGGCGCTCGCGTCACCAGCCAGCCGAGCAAGGTGTAGAGAGGATAGCCGGTCGGATGGGCGATGCCGAGCGTGTAGGTAACTACTTGGAGCTCCAGGCTATCGTCGAAGACGGTGGCCACGGAGGGCGCGGCGGTGCGCGCGTAGAGAGCGAACGCCAGCGCGCCGAGCGCGACCGCGATCGCCTGATCGAGGAAGCGTGGGGGGGAAGCCTTGGTCACGCGGCGTATGATAGCCGCTTCGCTCAGCGGTGGGCAATCGCCCGCGAGAGCCCCTTTGACGCTCGCTGCGCCAAAACCTAGAATGGCACCAAGCGGCCGCTGCTAGCCGGCGCGCCGAAGGGCAAGGCTGTTCTTCGGCGCTTTGCCGCTCTCCCGGATTAGGAGACGCGATCTTGAACGGACGACGCACTCCCTGGCTGCTGCTGATTCTCGCCTTGGTGTTGGTGTGCGGCTGCCTGGCGGCCCTGGTCACGGGCGCTGGCTTCTATGCGCTGCGCGTGCGCCAGGGGCTCACACCCGCGGCCGCGCGCCTCACGGCGTTGCCCGATGTCACCGCCACGCGCCTCGCGGCACGCCAAGAAACACCGGTGGGCCCGACACCCGCCGTGGCCGCGGACGAGACGCCCGGCAGGCCGACACCGACTGCCGCGCCCACTCGAGACCTGGCGCTAGGACCGCGCTCCAGCGGCGGCGAGCTGCGCCTTCCGGGGGGCATGCCGCCCACCCTCGACCCGGCGCAGAGCACCGACGCCACCTCAGCTTCCTACATCACGGAGATCTTCAGCGGACTGGTGACGCTCGATCCCAACCTCGAGCTGGTGCCCGACATCACCGAGTCCTACGAGGTCAGCAGCGACGGGCGCACCTACACCTTCCATTTGCGCAGTAACGTCCACTTCCCTGACGGCCGAGCGGTAACGGCGGAGGACGTGAAGTTCTCCCTCGAACGCTCCACCGATCCGGTGTCCGGCTCGCCGGTCGCTGCCACCTACCTGGGAGATATCGTTGGCGCACGGGAGAAGCTCTCCGGTGGGGCAACCGAGTTGGCGGGAGTGCGCATTGTCGACGACTACACGCTGGAGATCGAGATCGACGCTCCGCGGCCGTCCTTCCTCTCCAAGCTGACGCATCCCGTCGCCTTCGTCGTCGATCGCAAGGGGATCGACTCTGGAGACGTGCTCGCGGCCACCAACGGCACCGGCCCCTTCCGTCTGGAAGAGCTCATCCCATACGACCGGATCGTGCTCGTCGCCAACACCGACTACTACCGCGAGCCGAAACCCGTCCTCGACCGCGTCGTCTTCATCATGTCCGGTGGCTACCCGGTCACGATGTACGAGAACGACGAGCTGGACACCGCTCCCGTCGGCAGCGCCGACTTGCCCCGCATCACCGATCCGGCGACTGGGGTGGATCGGGAGCTGACGATCAACGAGCAGCTCTCCACCTTCTACGTGGGGATGAACTGTGCCCTGCCGCCCTTCGACGACGTCAAAGTGCGCCAAGCTTTCGCCCAGGCCCTCGACCGCCAGCGGATCGTCGACCTGCTCTACGATCGCACCGAACCGGCCGCCAAGACCATAGTGCCGCCGCTGATGCCTGACTACGACAACGAGGGTCTGAGCGCTCCGCCGTACGACCCGGAGGCGGCGCGGCGCCTGCTGGCCGAGTCCAGCTACGGCGGCGCCGCGGGGTTGCCTCCAGTCACGTTGCACGTTAGCTCCGGCGGGCCGGACACCGACCCTGTCGCCGACGCCATCGCCTACGTGCTCGAGCAGAACCTAGGCGTGACGATCGGCATCGAGCAGAGCGAGTGGAGCGACTTCCTCACCGAGCTGAACCGGCCGGAGCAGCCCTACCAGATGTTCGTCCTGGGCTGGATCGCCGACTACCCGGACCCTGAGAACTTCCTCTACCTGCTCTTCGGCAGCGGTAGCGCGGACAACCACAGCCGCTATGCCAACGAGGAAGTCAACAGGCTGCTAGATCAGGCCGGGTTGGAGATGGACCCGGCACGGCGCAACGATCTCTACGTGGAGGCCGAGCGTATCATCCTGGCCGAGGCCCCGATCGTGCCGCTGTACCATGACGTGGAGTACTGGCTGACCAAGCCCTACGTGCAGGACCTCTACTACCCGGCGATGATCGTTCCGCGCTTCCAGTACGCGCACATCGAGCGGTAGCCAGGGGTTTCACCAGTGCTTGCAGGGGCGTTGCATGCAACGCCCTTCCGCGCACCGGCCGGATACCTCGCCCTTCCGAGGCCGTTGCATGCAACGGCCCTACGACTGAGCAGCGGGCTGCGGGGGTCCCGCCTCGTAGCGCCAGCGCTTCCCGTCGGGGAGCAGGCGCCCAACGGCTCGTGCTTCCTCCGGCTCGTGCTCGAAAAGCAACACCGACTCCTCTTCCACCGCCCGGCCCAGCAGCTCCCGCTTGCTCTCCAGGCTGCGCATTGGTTGCGTGTCCAAGGCCGAGATCCAGGTCAGCCGCTCGGCCTGCACGGGCACCATCGCCAAGTCACTCACGTAGAGCGCACTCGTTGCCCCGTCAGCGACGCGGATGCATTGGTGGCCAGGTGTATGGCCTGGCGCAGGCACTATCGTCACGCCGTTGTTCAGCCGCAGCCGCCCGGACACCACTCGCAGCGCTCCGAGGCGCTCCAGCACTCTCACTTGGTCCGGATCGTAGTCGGCGCGGGTGCGCTCGTTGGGGTAGGCGGCTGCCGCCACTTCGGCGCGCTGCGCCAAATACTGCGCGCGCGGGAAGGCAAGCCGGACGCCGTCGACGAGGTTGCCGCCGACGTGGTCCGGGTGCAGGTGCGTCAGCACCACGGCCGCGATCTCCTCTGGCCGCACTCCCACGTCCGACAGCGCCCGCCGAACCGACTTAGGCCCAGCCGGATCGCAGAGCAGGGCGGGATCGTCCTCGGGCAGCCCGGTGTTGACGAGGAAGTGTCCCTCGTCTTGCATGACGAGCAGGGGCCGCAACGCTACGGCGATGCGGTTCTCAGCGTCGGCCGGGTATTGAGCCTCCCAAGAAGTCTTAGGGACCGCCCCGAAGATGACGCCACCGTCGTAGCGGAAGGCGCCGCAGTCCAGCAGAACGGCCCGGACACGGCCCACCTTCAGCTCAATGTGAGCCATCGGGGCTGACGCCGTACTTGGGGATAGTGAAGTGGAAGGTGCTGCCCCGCCCAAGCTCACTATCCACCCAGATGCGCCCACCGTGAGCTTCCACGATGGCCTTGGCGATTACCAATCCCAAGCCGCTACCGGCGGCGTGCCCGGCTCCCTCGCGCGTCCGGTAGAAGCGATCGAATATGCGCTCCCGATCCTCTGCGGCGATGCCCACTCCCTGGTCGGCCACCGCAACCCGGGCACAGTCGCCGGCATCCTCGACCCGCACGCGCACGGTGCCGCCTCTCTGGCTGAACTTGATGGCGTTACCGATCAGGTTGTCCACCACCTGGATCAGGCGGCGGGGGTCGGCCTGATCCATCGTGCAGGCGCTCGTCTCCGCCAGGAGCTGGATGCCTGCCCGCTCGGCCGTTACTGACGCGCTTTGCACACTGTGGCCGACCAGCTCGCCCAAGTCGATTTCGGGCGAGAGCTCCAGGTGCCCCGCGCGCGCACGCTCCAGGGAGAGCATCTGGTCGAGAAGGTGCACCACGGTATCGGTGCGCCGCGCCATCACGTTGAGGGCATGGCGCTGTCTGTCGCCGATCGCTCCTAGCGCCCCGCCCAGTAGCAGGTCTACGTAGCCCTTGAGGAAGGTGAGTCCGCCGCGGAGCTCGTGCGACATCTCCTCGATGAACTCGATGCGCTCCGAGAGAGCTCGGCGCAACCGCGCCAACTCCTCGTCTGGGTTGCTGGGAAGGAGAGCGGGGTCCGGCCGTTCGGCCGCCAGGGGGTCGTCGCTCATGCTGCCACTACTCTCTTGCCAATGCTCACGCTGCACTGCTACGCGTTCTATACAGTCAGCTACCGCCACAAACGCAGGGCATTGTAGCAGACCAGCGCCACGGCAGCCACTACCCGCATCCGCCACGTCAGGCACTCAAACCGTTAGGCGCGGTTCGCCCCGGCGCGGGAGGCCTCTCCTTTGGGCGCCCGGCTAAGCCTCCCGGCGCAGCAGGCGAGCTGCTTTGCGCGCCACCTTGGCCGGCTGAGCGTAGCGGCGCCAGTAGTAGCGGGCGCCGCGCTTGAGGGCATTGGCCGGGCGACGCCGCTGCGACTCGCGCAGCGCCCACTGTAGGAACCGCTGGTCATGTCCCTTGATCTTGGCCGCAGAGGGGTTGCGGGCGTAGTCATCGTGGTCGTCGATGAGGGAGAGGTCATGCTGCAGGCAGTAATCGTAGAGGTAACTACCAGGGTGCGGCGTGAAGAAAGCCGGGCTGTAGTAATCCGGGTCGATCTGCTTGAGCATGGAGATCGTGTCGCGCATCTCGTCTTCCGTCTCGCCGGGCAGTCCCAGCATGTAGTTGGCCCAGATGCTAATGCCGTACTTGCGGCAGATGCGCGCCGCCTCCAGGTTCTGCGCCCGTGTCGTGCCCTTGCCGATGAAGTCCAGCACGCGGTCGCTGCCGCTCTCGAAGCCGATGAAGTAACCCCTGAGGCCGGCCGCGGCCATCAGTGCCACCGTCTCCTCGTGCTTTACGATGATGTCGGCTCGGCTCTGGCAGAAGAACGGCTGGCGAAACCCCTCGGCCTGGTAGGCGCCGCAGAACTCGCGCACCCAGCGCGGATTCTCCGTCAGGCAGTCGTCGTGGAACATGAACGAGTTGAAGTGGTACCGATCGCACAACAGCTTCAACTCACCGACCACGTTGGCCACCGAGCGTCGCCGCACGCGGCTGCCGAAGATGAGCGATTCCGCGGGTTTGCAGAACTTACAGTTGTAGATGCAGCCCCGCCCAGCGATGATCGTGACGAACGGCGGCGGCAACTCGGGTACGAAAGGCGCCTCAGGCGACTCGATGGCGTATCCCCAGCGCCGCCACTCCTGCAGGAACAGATCGTGGTCGGCGTACGGGATGGCGTCCAGGTCCGGGTGCTCGCCCACGATCACCCGCTCCGGGCGTCGCCCCTGCTCCAGGTCGCGCAGGAGGCGAGGGAAGGCGATCTCCCCCTCACCGGCCACCACGTAGTCTACCTCCCGGTTGGGCAGCACCTCTTGCGTGGCCAGCGTCGGGTGTGGCCCTCCCAGGACGACGACCGTCTGAGGCAGCACCTCCTTTATGACATCGACGCACTGCATGACCGGGTTGAAGTCCACGCTCATCATAGTCAGGCCGCAGAGGTACGGCCGGCGACGGGCGAGCTCTTCACGCAGGTGCTGCCAGCCGCGCAACGCTCGCAAGTCGAGGAGGTCGACCTCGTGGCCCTCCTGTTTCAGCACGGCGCCGAGGATGGCCAGGCCGTGGCTGATCCAGCCCGAGTCCATGCCCTGGCCGATGCTGTCGAACCCTTTGCCGGCGATGCCGGCATAGACGAGCGTTACGTGCACGACGTTCTCACCCCTCGCAGAGGACAGCGTCCTCAGTAGACCTCGTCATGTGTCCCAACCGTCTCCAATAGGACTGCCTCACTCCCTTCATAGTCAAGGACCTCGAAAACGATCCTGAGATCGTATCCGGCGCTACAGGCCCACGACCCCCTCAGCTTCCCCTTCAACTTGTGCGTTTGCAGTTGGGGGTGAAACGCGTCTTCGGCCAACAACTCCAAAGCCGCTCGTATGTCCTCCGCCAGACGCGGGTCCTTTCTGACCACCTGTCTCGCCGCGCGTACAAAGGCGCTCGAGCGCAACAGGCGCCGGGTCATGACAGGATCTCTTCCATCAGCTCATCTGAGGTCACGGGACGAACATCCCCCGCCTCTAGTGCTTCTCGTGCCTCTCGTATGTCTTTGGTAAGCTCCGCACGCCGCTGTTCGACAACACGGCGGCGGATGATGTGTACCAACGTCTCCTGATCCTCCAGCGACAACCGCCCGACCGTCTCCAACACTTCACCAAAGGACAGCGCTCTTGCCATCGTTCCCTCTCCCTGTCTCACTCCTACGTGGGCGCCTTCACGAGGGCCTTGCCCCATTCCTGCGCCATCCGCTTCAACTCTTCGGCGTACTCCGGCCAGTCATGGAGAGTCGCCGGATCGAGATCCGCGCCGTTTGGCCAGACTAGTGTGTGCACTTCGGGGTCCACAGCCACCTGATCGAATAGCCTCTCATCCCGCAATGGGCCGAATAGCGCGCCCGCCAGGATCGACGAGAAGTCGATCACTCGCTCAGCACCGTCGTCGAAGGCGACTCGGAGTGTATATGGGCCCACTCTCTCAAGGGCAACCACTCTGTAGATCGTGTGTGCCAATCAGCTGCTCCTTAGTGTCTCACCGCAGGGGAGCGATGCTGTAGGGTATCTGACCCGACTGCAGACGCTCCCAGTCCTCCGCCAGCTCGCCTTGGTGCAGCTCCGCCCAAGCCTCAACGAGCCGCTGCTGCCTGGTGGGGAAGGTGCCATTATCAGCATAGCTGGCTCGATGCCATAGACCGCCACGTGGTTTTGGTAGTAGGCGTGGAAGTGTGGGTAGTGCGGCGCTTACGGTGCGGCGTACATTCGTATGATGATGCCGAAGAAGCGGGCGATCTCTCGCAAACGTCGCTCCTATTCGAAGACTCTAAGCGCCGTGACCGTCCTATGAGCTCGATCCCGCCAGAGCGCTCCCAGCTCCACGGGCTGGTGTTGTATTGGAGGCCGGGAGAGATAGCACCGCCCGACGAGCCGGGTGCGACTGGTGACACCCGCTAGAGATCCAGCCGCCGCAGATAGCGGTTGGCCCAGCGAATCTGCTCGGTCACGTGCTGTGCGATGACCTCGTGCCCGTGGTAAGGAAATACCCCCATCTGCTTCTCGCGGGCGATGCGGTTGTAGAC
>Ga0315274_10012019_pt1 | contig 12381 bp, 7 predicted proteins | sample YL17G02_20_MG_FD_203700 | JGI IMG/M metagenome (GOLD analysis project Ga0315274, IMG submission 203700) | Sediment microbial communities from Yellowstone Lake, YNP, Wyoming, USA - YL17G02_20 | ecosystem: Environmental > Aquatic > Freshwater > Lake > Sediment | place: USA: Wyoming | collected... | reverse complement strand
CGGTCGGGAGCGCGTCCATGTTATCGTCGGGGAGCGTGACCATCCAGTTGGGCGTCCCTTTCGTCCCCTTTCCGGCAAGCGCCATGGTCGCGCGCTTCGAAATGTCCACGGGCGTATAGGCCGCCGTCGCGGGCTCCGGAAAGGCGCCTGTGTACGAGAAATAGATCTTGTCCCGGTGCTTCTTTCCGAGTGCGAGGACGCGGTTCAGGATGTCCGCGCCGTACGATTCGAATCCGTGCTCGAACGCGCCGCGCGCGAGTTCGCCCGCGATGATGGGCGACACCGCGCCGTTGATGTACTGCCACAGCTCGGAGTGATCCCCGAACCCCTTGCGGAAGGGCGGATAAATGCCGAACCATTCGCCGGGACAACCCGGGGGAAGGGAGTCGCGGAGCCGCTGGTAAGTCCGGATGATGGCAACGGCCTGGTCGCTCCGGATGCCGCGGTTCAGGGAATACGCGTTCGAAAGGGAAACCTGCGAGGCCTCGTTCACCCCAAGGTCGTGCTTCAACGCCGGATCTTCCTCCACGCGGTGGCGGAAGAACGCGCCGTTCCATGCGATCGCGTCGAGGCGCCTGCGGACATCCTCTCCGCGAAGGCGGAACCGTTCGGCGTCCTCTTTCCTGCCGCTTCGGCCGAGCATCTCGGCAAGATAGCCGCACGAGGCCGCGTATCCCGTGTTGTCGCCGAACATCACGCCGAATTTCGTCCGGTCCGGATCCACGAGTAGGGTGTGCCAGCGAGGGAACAGGCCCTGCGTGGAGGGGTCGTCAACCGCGAAATCCCACGTATCGATGGTATAGCCGCGCTTGACCAATCCGAATTTCGAGGACCATCGCGCCCGATCTTCGATGCTGTAATCCATGGCGCGGATGGCCGCGTCGAGCTGTCCCGACATCCACGCGTCGTCGCCGTTCTGTTTCCAGGCGAAATAGATCCCCTCGACGAACAGGTACTCGACGTCCGCCTCGAGCGGCATGCGCGTGAATTGCGCGTCGCCCAGCCTTGCCGAATACCCCGGCGGCTTGTAGGACGTGTCATAGAAATTGGGAATTCCGCCGCGGGTCACGAAATCCCAGATCATGCCGTCCGGCCGCTGCGATTCGCGGTACAGGTCCACGGCCTCGGCCCCGATCCCCTCGAAATACTTCATCCCCTTCATCGTATGCACGTGGTCGCGAAGCCACGACACGAAGTAGCGGTAGGTCTTCCCGTTCCATTGAATGGACTCCACCCCGTTCATGCTGCGGAACAGGATGTCCAGAAGTTCGCGCATTCTCCCACCCCGGTCCGTGATGCGTGTCTTCGGTTCGAGGACGAAGGCGAGCGATGCCTGTTCACTGCCTTTGGGACCCAGCGCGCGGATTGTCTGCGATCCGGCCGCTCCGCCCGCGGCGAAACGGACGACCGGACCGGACGGAATGCGGACGTACTCGCGGCCTTTCGCGTCCTTGACGGATAAGACGGATCCCGGCGCGTCAAGCACCGTGACCGTGTCGAGGGGCGCGAACGTGCGGACTTCAGCGGATGTAAAGTGCATGGACCCTGCGCCCCCTGCATGCTGGGGGAATGCTGAGGTCAACCCGGCCAGAAGCGCGGCGGCCGCCACAGATGTCATTTTTGTGGATTTCAGATCAGGTCCTCCTGTCCTCCCGCCCTTCGGGCTGGATGAATGGACGGATCTTTTGGGATTTATCCCGGATTACTGATGATCGTATTGCCCTGCAAAGCCGGAATAATCCGCGAAAAATATTTTCCTGCCCTGATGCGTGATCCATTTCGACTTCATGGGCTGTACTCCCAGTGAATGGTTGAAAATTGTTCCTTTAATCGGGCTGTCAAAAGCCCATTGTTGGTTGGTCATAACCGGAAAAAGTCATCTTTCGCGGGCTTTTGACAGCTCCGACGGGTTCAATTCCCCTCTACTTGCGGAGTTCATGATCAGAGTTCATTCCATTTTACATCTTAACGTCTTCGCGCCTTTGCGTGAAAACTATTTCAAACTGATATTATAAAAATGACACTTACCTATCACTGATTACTGATCACCTCTCTCTTTGCTTCCTCCGCGCCCTCTGCGTGAACCTATTTCCGGACGAAATTAATTCTCCTCGACGATCGCCAGATCCCACGGCTTCAGGGTGACGGACCCGGATTTCGCGACCGCGGCCCCGGTTAGCAGATCAGTTCCCGCCGCGTGGGAGTACGTGAAAGTCTGTTCGCCGGACGAGTAGTTCAGGTAATACCGGATCGCCCTGCCGGAATTGGCGATTCCCTGTCTCAGGCGCACGGATGCAGGAAGGTCCTGGTCCGGACCTGAAATGCCGGCGAGCTTCAGCACGTCGAGAAGGATTTTTTCCTGCAGCAAGTCGGACGGAAAAGTCCCCTCATACGTCAGCGTCCCCTTCCCGAAAGCGTTTCGGGTGACAGCCGGATATTTTCCGAAAAACGGATGATCGTAGGCGGCAAGGACTTTCGCCTTTTCCGGCAGGATCATCTCCGCCCACACCGAGACCTTGTTCTGATCGCCCGCCTGGAACGGATCGCCCTTGAGAGGAAGGGGATTTTTCAAGCTGGAGAATTCCTGGTAGCTGAATCCGGCCGCTTCGCGAAGCGGGCCCGGCATGCGGACGGCCCGGACCGTGGAAAATTCGTTGCAGAATCCGCTCTTGAAGGACATCACCAGGTGCCCGCCGCCTGCGGCGTAATCGGACAGCCGTTTCAGCAGCGCGTCGTCCGCGACGTAGAGCGGCGGGACCAGGATCACGGCGTATTCGGCAAGGTTCGTGCTGGAGGGGAAGACGAAATCCGCGCCGACGTTCAATTTGTACAACGCCCTGTGCATCTGATCCTCGACGGTCAGGGTGTTGACCGTGTCGCTCACCGGCATGAATTGGATGCCGAAATACGAATCGCTGCTGTGCAGAATGGCCACCCGGTTCGCGATCCGCATATTGACCAGCTTCGGCCCGATTTTCCTGAACTCGTGCGCGATGACGGACGCCTCGTTGAACACCCGGTTCGGTTCAAGGTCGTGCCCCAGCAGACCCTTCCAGTAAGTCTCCTGGCCGTAATGCAGTGAATGCCAGTGCCAGTATTCGACCAGGTTCGCTCCGGACGCCACGTTCGAAAAGGCGTGCAGGCGCAGCTGGCCGTCGTACGGGGGGTACTGGCCCTTGGAATTCCACCCGATGGCCTGTGCGTTGGTTTCTGTGACGAGGTAATTGGATCGCTTGAGCGACCGGGTGAAATCGCCCATGCACGCGATCCACCAGCCGTCCGCGTCATCCTGCGTTCCGTGGTAGGGGTTGATGGACGCCACGTCGAGACGTTTCATGATCTCGACCCCGTCCACGGACGTGCGCACGCCGCCGTGAAAGTCCTGGGTTGTGAACTGGCCGGGCCGTTTATATTCGTCCACGATCTTCGCCTGCCACGCGAGAAAGTCCGTGACCAGGGTCTGCTGGTAGCGTTCCCATTCCAGCTTCCATCCGGGATTCAGGATGCCGTCGCGCTGCGGCACGTCATCCCAGCCGGATAGGAGCTGCCCCCAGTACACGAGCCCCCAGGCTTTGTTGACCGCGTCCACGCTCCCGAATTTCTTTTTCAGGTACTGGACGAATCCGACCTGGACGTTGCGGCCCGCGGTGCCGTACGCGCCGGTTTCGTTGTCCAGCTGGTATCCGATGATCGCCGGGTGGTCCTTGAAGTGCGACACGATCTGCCGGATGATCCTCTCACTATAATATAGATAGGTCGGATTCGTGATGTCCATGTTCTGGCGCGGGCCGTAGAACTGCCAGGCGCCGCGCACTTGACCGAGGGGCGTGACCATGATTTCGGGATGCTTCGCGTAGAGCCACGGCGGGATGGAATACGTGGGCGTTCCGAGAATGACCTTGATCCCCGCCTTGTGGAGCCGTTCGATGATGCGATCCATCCACGCGAATTGGAACTCGCCCTCGCGCGGCTCCCAGCTCGTCCACGTGGATTCGCCGAGACGGACCACCGAAATGCCCGCTTCCCGCATCAGGCGGACGTCCTCCTCGAGCCGGTCATTCGGCATGTATTCCTCGTAAAACGCAGCGCCGTAGAGGATCGTTTCGAACTTCGGCGGTTGAGACCATGATGGGAATAAAGGCAGTACTACCGCCAGCGCATAGAAGAACCCGATGGATTTTCTCATTTCATGCCTCCTCGGCCATTTCACCGATCACCCGTCATCTATGACCTCTTCTCTCTCTGTTCTTGGTGCCTTCGTGGTTTCCTGTTTTCACCACGAAGACACGAGGGGCACCAAGAGGTTGCAGGAATGAATAAACAAAGGTCACAGAACAATACGCTTGATTCCCTGTTTGATGAGCGGAACAAAGACATTCCTCGTAGACGGATTCAAGCAAGCCCGGACCCAAGGCCTGGTGGACCGTGAAGGCCGAGTCAACGAGTTGTTTGCCGGCAAGCTCCAGGTTTTCGGGTATTGGAAGAAATTGCATTTCCCTTTGTGCCCTTCGAGCCTTGGTGGTAATGCTTTTCCCCGAACTTCAGCACCATCATTTCACGGGACTGAATCGAATGACCTGCCCCCCGCCGCCCGCCATGCGGATTGTCAGCTTGTCGGACGGTTTCACGGTAAGGATCTTCTGCTCCAGCCGGTCCGGATACTCGTTCGAATCCGGGGCATCCTGCCATACCTGGGCCTTGTACGGACCCGCGCCGAGGAAGGCCAGCGAAACGTCCACCGTTCTTCCGTCCCAGTCCGTCATCGCACCCACGTACCATTCCCCGCCCGACCTGCGCGCGAGGACGATAAAATCGCCGACCTGGCCCGAGAGGACCTTCATCTCGTCCCACGTGACGGGGACGGCCTTGAGCAGATCCAGCCCCGCGGGACTGTGCCTGTAATTGTAGGGGGAATCGCAGAATACCTGCAGCGGGCTTTCATACACCACCGCCATGGCGAGCTGGTGGCAGCGCGTGCCCATGACGTAAGGCGCCGGCGCGTCTCCGCCGACCACCTTGAATTGCGCCTTGTTCGCGTTGCGGAATCCGCCCGGCGTGAAATCCATCGGCCCCGCGAGCATGCGGGTGAAGGCCAGCGTGACCGTATGCTCGGGAGTCACCCGGTCGCTCCATTTGTTGTACTCGTTGCCGAGCACGCCCTCCTGCGTGAGGTAATTGGGGTAGGTCCGCCGCAGGCCGGTGGGCTTGAACGCTCCGTGGAAATCCACGGTGAGATGGTGCTCCGCCGCCTTCTTCAGCGCCCGCTCGTAGAATTGGACCATCTGCTGGTCGTCTCGCGCCATGAAGTCGATCTTCACGCCCTTCACGCCCCACTTCTCGTACAGCGGGAACGCCTCGTCCATCTGCCGGTTCGCGTGATGCCATTCGAGCCACACCAGGACGCCGACGTTCCGCTTGGCCGCGTATTGGACGAGCTCGGGCACGTTCATCTGCGGGACGAATTTCGTGATGTCCACGTCGGGATTGGGCTGGTAGTTATCCAGAAACGGATTCCCGTACCAGTGCCAATCCACGAGCACGTATTCCCAGCCCATTTCGGCCGCGAAATCGGTGAAGTATTTCATCGAGGGCAGGTCCATGCCGATCGGAAAGCCCGCATCCGGCGCATAGCTGCCGCACCACCAGCGGTCCCAAGCGCATCGGCCCGGTTTGATCCACGACGCGTCCTTGAGGACGCTGGGTTCGCTCAGGTTGAGCACGAGGTTCGATTCGATCAGGTCGCCGGGCTTCTCGCCGATCATCAGGACCCTCCACGGCGAAAACCGCGGCGTCCGGGAAACGACCGCGACGCCCGGTTCGTCAAGCCTCGGCGACAGCATCGAGACCAGGGCGTTGGGCCGGCCGCCGGCGGACGCCACGTACATCCCGGCCCAGTCGGAAAGTCCCGCCTCCGCGATGGCCGCATAGCAGGAGTCGTTGATCTGCACGAGCAACGGCAGTCCGATGGGATCGGCGGAGGTCAGCGATCCGATTTTGCGTTTCTCGAATTCGGCCTCCTGGTGCGTGAGGAATCCGCCGAAATTCGCTGCCCAGCACGTGTGGTTGTCTGCGAACTGGAACTCGGAGCGTTCGGAGGAGAGCTTAAACGCCTTGAGCGATTCCTGTTCCGGCAGGAAGTAGCGGAACGCGGCGCCGTCGTCAGTGGCGCGGAAGATCAGGTCGATTTTGCGCAGCGGTGGATCGGTCTCCTCCAACGCGATGCGGAGTTCGTGATAACGGTTCCGAACCCTGCGGCTTTTGCCAACCACGGTTTCCCAGGTGTCGTCTCCGGAGGAACGGGTTTCATTCACGATGCGGAGGTTTCTCGCGATCGGGGGATGGTCCTTGAAATCGATGCCGAACGGCGAATCGAGCAGGATGTCCTTCCCTTTGAATGCGACGGAATAATACACCCGGTTCCCCGCGGGATAGGGATCCAGTTTTTCCTTGATGGAAACCGTGATTTTGATCCCTCCGTCCGGTGACATAAGCTCGGCGCCGGCGGAGGCGGACGCGACGGTAAAACAAAGGGCGATTGCAGGAATGGCGGTTGAGAAGCACTTTGAGTGGGGTAACATGGCCACGAGTCCTCCTTTGAACGGTTGCGGGAACAAGAGTGAAGGCGTTTAATATATGAAAATCCGTTGATTTTTCAAAGCCGCCGGAAAGCGGAATTCAAAGGGAGGATAAACGGGATTCATGCAAGTCGCTCTGCAGCGGGAGGTTTCAAGTCCGTCACCTGCAGTTGAAGGTGACCCTTCACTCGGACGCCGCCATTGGATAACGGCCGAACACTTTCTGTCCCAATCGCCATGCGATTTTATTGAGCAGCATTCGCGGGGCATGGTAGGAATGCGGAAACACCGCATCAAAAAGCGCCTTTTGGGATTGGTGGACCGTCAGCTGATCCTTGCGTTTTTCCGGCAGCAGCAGGGCCAGCGCCAATCCGCCGTACATAGAGCGCGGAGGCGCGGTATCGAATGCCTTATAATGGTAAACTCCCGGGATGAAATCGATTTCCACGTAATGCACGTATTCATTTTGTTCCCATCGGGCGGTCAGCATGCCTTTCCGGCAGTGAGGATTAAAACTGTCGTGTAAAACGACGTACAGGGGACGGGTGGGGACGTGCCGCAGAACGCATTCGATATCGCCTCTGACCCCCTCAGTGGAATGATCCCCGTCGATCAGGACGAATCCCAATTCCTCTCTGTTTTCCCTGATTTGGCGCAACACTTCGGGTAGGAGTTTTTTCGAATCACCCAAAAAAAAATCGACATTTGGAAAGCGCGTCTTCAACGATTTCTGGTATTCATCGGAGATATCCACCGAATAAACCTTGCCGCAATGCTTTGAGAGCATTTGAAGACTGCCGCCTTGGTACGTCCCGATTTCGATCGCCGTTTTCGAGGCCGCAACATTGAGGATGGACGCGAAGCCGAATTTCTCGCACCGCGTCATTTGCCAATGAAGCGGCAGATTGTCATACACGAATGTCGGAGCGTTGGGCGTCGATCGAATCATTTCATTCTTATCGTCAGGGTGAATCGGCTTTTGGATTGGATCGCATCAAACCTTATAAATGAAATATACTCTTTGATTTTTTGTTTTACAAGCGAAAAACCCGCTGAAATTATCCGCTTTTTCCCCCAAGCGGCAGTGGCCGGATCGAGCGCAGCGGCCGCATTGCCGGAAAGACAATACCCAGTCGCGTGTTATTTTGGAATCAAGGACGGTTCCCCCTGCCTTTTCCCTTCAGCTCCGTCCGCCTTCAATCTATCCAGCGCTTCCTTCAGCACGGCCTTCATCCGGTCCTTCTGGAGCCGCAGCGCCTCTCGCCCGAGTTCCGGTGAGGCGTACAGCCGCGGATCGCGGCCTCCGACGCCGACCGGCCACAGGGCGGTGTCCGGCGGAAGGGTTTCCATGCGAACCAGTTCGGGACGCAGCGCCATGACCAGCGAGGTTTCGTTCATGGCCGCGTGGTCGACCATGATGCCCAGGCCCTGCGCGTCATCGGGTCCCCAGCAGTTGAGAAATTGCAGGCCGAATTGCTCCCGCCATTCATCGGCATGGTCGCGGACGAACTGCGTCGAGGGCCCGTGCCCGTGCGCGACCACGATCCTGAAACCGGCGCGCCGGAGCTGCTTCCAGGTCGCTTCCAAAATGGCCTTGAACGTGGAATCCGGCAGCCAATAGGCGCTGCCGTCCAGCTGCCGTTCGGAGTATTGGTATTTTTCTCCCGCGATGAAATTGCCGAGATCCATGCCGTAGAGTTCCGCGCCGCCGGTCGAGCGGACGCGGTCGGGTCCCAGAACCAGCATGGGCAGCACGATGCCTCCCGCTTCGCGGGCCAGCGTCTGAAAGAAAAGCGAGGACTGCAGTCCGTCCGCCCCCAGGGGTAGATGCTCGCCGTGCCACTCCAGCGTTCCCAGCGGCAGATAGGCGACCGGCGCCGACCGGATGCGGCGGCGGAACGCCGCGGGAGTCAGTTCCTCGTAGAGCACCGGCTCACGGTCGGGCCGGTTGCGGATCGCCCTCTCCACGACGGGCCGGATGACCGAAGTCCAGAGCGCATAGCCTTTGTCGGACAGGTGCAGCTTGTCCTCCAGGAACAGGCTGTCGGCCGGAGGCTGTCCGGTCTTGAGCATGCGGCCCGCCGTATCGGCGTAATAAAGGTCTGTATCAGCGACGGAGAGCTGTCGGATCGCCCGATTGACCCGGTCGGCCTCCTTCCACAGGTGCCAACGCTGGGGACACGGATTGATGGGGATGTAAACCAGGGGCGTGCCCGGTGCGTGGGACGCTGCCACGGCGCGGAATTTCTGAAAATCTTCGGTCACGCGCTCCGGTGTTTTGCCGCCGGCGATGTCGTTGGAACCGCAGAAAAACACGATGCAGGAGGGGGCGTAATATTTGAGCAGAACGTCTTCCTTGAAGTGGAGGACGTCGGAAATATGCGCCCCGCCGAATCCGCGGTTCACCACGGAGAGACCGGGGAAGGACGCGGCCGATTGCCACATCCGCACGCTGGACGACCCGATCAGGAGGATGAATTTTTCGGGAAGCGAATTTTTCCGGTCCCATTCCCGGAATGCCTCGATTTCCTGTAAATACCGATTCGGATCCGGATTCTCCTGTGCGTAAACCGTGAATGCAAGGAAGAACAGAACCGGAAGGATCCCGCGAAGGACGGGAATGAAACGCCGAGACGTTTTTTCGTAAACCCGCATGACGTGGCTCCTGATGAAGGACGGTCTTCTAATGGGTCAGCACGGAATCCGGAATTTCCTGGCGTCCGATTCCGGGACCCTCGTATCCGACTTTCAGCATCTCTCCAAATTTATTCTCAAAGTTAAATACCGGTATCGGATGACGGCCGGCCGCGAGGGCGATCGATCCCTGGATCAACTGGCCTCCATGGATGCAGTCGTTGTCCGCCAGTAAAACCTCCCGATATAAAGCCTGCTGCCGTCGTCCCGGGTGTAGAATCCGCCGTACCGGGATTTTCCATCCACGGCCGGTCCGACGAAATAATCCCAGGGTTCCTGTCCAGTCCCTTATATGAGTGATGAGGAAACCGGCTTTTCTTCGAGTCATGGTCGACCGCTCCGGAAGGCATGAAAGGCTGGTTAGAATCAATTTCGGAAATTTCAGCGAATCAGTCAAGTCCTATCCGCCTTGAAACTCATTGTTACTGCAGAGAGCGCTTAATGGATGACATCACAATTGCCGTATTGCATTGTGTAATTAAATTGGCCTGTTAAACCGGCCTTTTTGCATCTTGAAATGGAATCGGGTTCTGCGGATGAATAACAAGCGCCAACATTCCATTATATTATTAAATGAAATAATAGCTAAGCTTATTAATTATAATCGATTATACTGTTACAGTGATAACATATAATACAACCCTTCTATTTCAACCATTGGTATATTTTTTGCAAAACTCCATGTAGCATATAGAAATGAAATTCGATTGTTAAGGGCAGTACCTTCACGGCATTGTGATAGGAAAAATAGCTCCCGCCAGAGTTAATTCCGAAAATGTACTGCCCTATTTTTATTCCTCCCCCCATTCCGTATCCGATGACAAAGATTATATCTAAAAGGAAAGCACCTGCCGAACAATCCTTTCCGGAATCGTTCAGTAGAAGCGTACAGGTGGAGTCAAATTAAAACAGACCCGGTATGAAGCGGTAGCGGACCCTTTTTTGGTAGGAACGGTAGGAGGGATCAATCGCCAAAAGGGTTTCTTCCGAGATGGACCTGTAGAGCTGTCCTGCCAGTATCATCAGAACCAAAAGCCCGTTTTTCATGGATGGATTGCCCGAGACGAATCCCGTATAAAACACGATCTCGCTGAGATACAGTGGGTGCCGCACGATCCGGTAGGCTCCGGCGCAAACGATTTTCCGGTTCGCGGGAATGACCCCGAAGCTTTTGCCCAGACTCAGGAGGGAGAAAATGATGCCCGCGACGCCGAGGCATTGAAACCAGACCGAAATCAAGACACGGGATTGCCCGGCGGCGGCCGCGGGTCGCAGCAGCATGGCGCCGCAAAGCGTGAAAATGGGAATGGCCCAGTCCAGCGGCCTGGACGAGACCGTCAGACTTTTTCTCCGCATCAAAAAAAAGAACATCAACAGAGAATTGTGAATCACGATCATGAAATTCAGGGGATTGCTATCGAAGATCCATTGATTCAACGCCGCGAGAACGAACCTTCCCCAAAGAAAGGCGATCAACGCGTTCATCGGCCAGTGCATGAGGGCGCCGAGCCGCCGCAGGTCCGGCTGGAACCGGCCGTCGGGCGTCACCTGCAGCCGGTCATTCAGCCTTAAACCGAATTGCAGGCTCGCCCCGGCCGGCAGCTCCAAAACGGATTTTACGGATGGAACGGGCTTGAGGACTCGATTGGGCATCAGGTGCTGAAGGATCCTGACGACGCGTCCCTCCCCGTCCAGGAACAGCGCGTCGATCGGGTATTTCATCCCGAACGTATGGATGCTGGAACAGGGGACGATCCAGAGCGCCATTTCGGGATCGGATCCGGTCGTTCCCAGCAGTCCGATCAGGCGGGAGGAAAGCGTGTTCGCCAGATAAACCCGGTACGGGCAGGGGATTCCTGGGGTTGCATTCACGATGGGCATGGAACGATTCCTGTTCGCTGCGACCGCAGGGTCACCGGTTGAAGGTTCTGAGCACCGAAATCACCGCGGGCCCCATGAGGATGATGATCAGGGCCGGTAGTATGAAGAAAACGAGCGGGAACAGCATCTTGATGCCCGCCTTCGCGGCCTGTTCTTCGGCTTTCTGCCGCAGGCGCGTCCGCAGCGAATCGGCCTGCACCCTGAGTGTGTCGGCGATGCTCGTGCCCAGCCGGTCGGTCAGAACGAGCGCGCCGACGAAAATTCTCAGGTCTTCCACCCGGTTGCGCTGGCTGAGGTTTCGAAGCGCCTTCTCGCGCGAAACGCCCGTGCGCAATTCCTGGTTCACGCGGCCGAATTCCTCCGAAATGGGCTTGCAGCGGACCGCCATGTCCTGGCCAACCCTGAGCAGCGCGGCATTCAGACCCAGGCCGGCCTCGACGCTGATCACCAGCAGATCAATGGCATCGGCCAGGCTTCTCGCGATCAGCTCCTGCCGCTTCTGGATGGCGTGGTTCAAGACCATGTTGGGGAGAAGGATTCCGAATCCAAAACCCGTGAGGGACAGCAGGAAAAGGGTCGACGGGGTCCGGTTGCCGCGGAGCCCGGCCAGAAAGAATAAAACCAGAAAGACGATGGCGCAGAGCATTTTAATCCCGACAAACATTCTCACGCTTTCTTCGGCGTTGTATCCCGCCTGGACCAGGGACGCCCGCAGCCGCGATTTTTTCTTTTCACTCTGCCGGGTGAAGCGGCCCAGCCCCCTCAGGACATCGGCCGCCGTTTCAACCAGTTTTTCTTTTTGGACTTTCAGCGCCCCGGTTTTCGGCCTTTTCCCGCCGGTCGACGCCTGCTCCTGAAGTTCCAGGATCCTTCTCGCCGCGGGATGACGCCTTCTGCCGAAAAAGATCAACGCCGCCGAAGTCACGGAAAAAACAACCAAAAAGACCGAAGCCAATGTGATCGAAAGCGCCATTCCGTCCCCTATTGGTATTTGATTCGGACGATCTTGCGGATGATGAAAAACCCGACGATCTGCAGAAACGCGGACACGGCGATGAAGGTGTGGCCCAGCTTGTCTTCAAACAGCGGTTTGAGGTAATTCGGATTCAATCCTGAAATGATCGCCATGAAACCCATGGGAAGGCTTCCCACGATCCATGCGGACATCCTCCCCTGGGCCGTGTAGGTCTTGATCTGCCCGATCAGCTTGAACCGTTCCCTGATCGTATAG
>Ga0315274_10012018_pt1 | contig 12381 bp, 8 predicted proteins | sample YL17G02_20_MG_FD_203700 | JGI IMG/M metagenome (GOLD analysis project Ga0315274, IMG submission 203700) | Sediment microbial communities from Yellowstone Lake, YNP, Wyoming, USA - YL17G02_20 | ecosystem: Environmental > Aquatic > Freshwater > Lake > Sediment | place: USA: Wyoming | collected... | reverse complement strand
CGGCTCTAAGGCGTCAGGAAGATAACAAACCAAAGATGCTCGAACACTAATTGTCTTGTCTTTAGAAAGACCATCTAATATTTCTGCTAATATTTGCTCGTTCGGGTCTTTATAAAATCTCCTAGACAAGATAATGCACAATTCAGCTAGTGCTCCTCTCGTAGAGTTAATTCCCTCGGAAAGAGCGTCATTTGCGTATCCCTGCTTCCTGTAATCGAGGAACCTATCTCTATCAGGATCTTCTGCATTCGAAAAAAATACTAAGCTGTCTTTTAGCTTTGCATAATGCTCATAAGAAAGACTATTAGCTATCTTAATTAATGTCCAGACTATGTTTAACTGTAAATTGTCTCTCTTATATACCGTAAGGATTATGTCAACTATCCAATTTATGTCATCTTTTTTTATACCTTTTTCGGTAATTTTGGGAAAAAACCATTCAAGGTATATATCGTTCGAAGCATTCTTTGATAGTTTCTCTATTACCTCCCTATAATATGCAAGGTCATCTATAAAGACGCCAGCAGCTTCTTGGGCTAATTCCTCAACTCCACCTATCATTCTTTTTTGCTCGAAATCTGAATTCTCTTTTAGATTTCTATTATCAACTAGAAACTTATATAGCTGATCTTTATCCATTTTCTTTAATTCTTCTGCTGAAATAGGAGATAGAACGCGTTGGAAGCCGATCATTCTTATGGGTGGAGTATATTTATATTCTTTAAAGCCAAATTTATCTCGAATATATTTGATCTTTCCTTTTACAGTTTCATCGCGGAACTTATCAGGAATATTATTTAGCGGTCTCCAGATCCATATAGATGCCATTCGTTCATCATCGAAATCTATGTCGATTATTTTTCTTATAACTTCGTTCTGTTCTTCAAAAGAAAAAACCTCAAAGCCTTTGTTTATTGACCTTATGAATATCTCCGATTTCATCCGCACTTCCTTATCTTGAAGGTCACTTTTGAGTATTTCTATAAGAAAGGCAAAAATATTCTCTTTATAATATGCAACATTTTGTAACTTGCATAGCATTGATAGTTGCCTTTGAGTTTCCCATCTACTACTGTCAAGACTATCAATAAGCATCTCCGATTCATGACTTAGCTCCGCGCAAAATTCCAATATTTTAGACTTATACCAATTATAAAAAGCCCTTAACCCAGACCTAAATTCGTTTTCTAAATAGATAAGACTAAAGCGAGAATCGAGCAGATTCTTCTCTCCTAAGTATGAAGAAGAAAATGTCTTTTCGAAAAAGTCAGTACAACTTGCCAAAACGCGAAAGGGAATCTTTCCAAAAATTGGTTCCAGAACTTCGCTATAAGAGTCGGTTAAACTGCCTTCAGGGGATCCGATTTTACTGTCTTTGTTCGCCAATTCTTTGGCTATTGTATCAAAAAACAACTTCAAGCCTTTTTCTGGAGAATATTTAGCAATTCGAATGCAATTAAGACGAGTCTCGTAATGCCATTTAATGATCTCTTTTCTAACTAAAAGTTCAAGAAAATCAACGTACTTTTCTCTCAACGAATAATCTAATTCAATTTTTGATAATTCTTCTGATACTGTTAAAAAAAATCCTTCAAGTGTGCGATTAATCTTTTGCTCCAACATATTTGATATAATTTCAAGCACTCCAGCTGGTCTATGTCTAGCAATACTTGAGATAAATGATAAGGCTATTCTGTACTCTATATTCGAATCGTCATCGATTTTTGCTGCATGAAGAATATAAACATCTTTCATTACATCATACCATTCAGGATTCGGCCTGCCATTAAAAAATTGCACTATAAAAGTATCTTTTTCTTTGGAAGTCTTAAAAATCTTTGTAAGAAAAACGGCTTCTGCATGCGTTGGATTATCCCAAGATGCCATATTTGTAAGAATTGCCGTCTTTATATGCATCCTGATACTTCTGGATGGCTTTGTGTATCCAATTTTCCCAACGCTTGCTCGGCCAAAAAAAATCTCCTCAAGTTCCTCAAATAACCTTTTTTCCAAACTTAATCTTAGAAAACCAAGAATGTGTCTAATCACAGGGCGTATGAATAGACTTTGATCATTTTCTAGAACAAATTCAACAATTGATATTTCTCCTCCTATTACTCGCCACGCAGAAAAATAATCAATAAGGGTTTGATGAGAAAAAGCCAAGGTATGATTTTTCGCATCAATCTGAATTATGTCAGTTATGCCAGGTCTCTCAATTTTCTTTATGCTATCAACCAAGGCAATGTTTAATAAAGGATATAATAATTTAGTTGATCTATTTTTAATCATCATAAACGCTAAATCAGACAAAAAGATCAGTTCCTGATGTGTAATTTCCAAAACCTCGAGCAATCGCAAATAGATACCTTGAAGAGTACAAGTGTCCTTAAGATTTCCTCCTTTTTGAACAATATCAACAGCTATTTTCAAATGCAGCGGCGTGCTTAGAAATTTCCTAAATTCTGCTGAGACTAAATTAGGAGAGTAGCCTGATTTGGAAAGGACTCTATTAATAAAATCGTCGGGCAACGGATCGATAAATATCTTCTGCGACCACTCCTGTATATTCATTGGATATAGATGCTCCGCCTCAAAAATTCTTGAAGCACAAATTATGGTCATCCCTTCTATTAATTTTAGTTTGTCAAGATAGTAAAGCCATTCTTGGAGTTCTTTTCTTCGGCTGTAAGCTAGTATGTCGAGAGAATCTAATAACAAAATCTTGGGCTTGTCCGTAGCTTTTACTTCCTCAAATTTATTGAAAACAAGTTCCGGAGAATCATCTTTATTTAGATAATCTGCGCGAATGCCTATTAAAAAATCTGCTTTGCCTTTATATTCATCATATAGTTGGCTCATAAATACACTTTTGCCACTTCCAGGTTGGCCAATGACTAATATTATTCTGCCTTTGCTTATTAACGCTAAGGAGTCTGCGGCTATTTCTTTTACTTTGGGAAAATGATATTGCTCACCTGCAATTTGTCTGTTCAAATCTAAAATCCTCTAGTGATTTTTTCAAATTCTTTTGAAATGTTCCGTTCGCCGGCGATGAAATTATTTGCCCACAAGGAGAATTTACTTCGAAAGATTTTTTTTAAATAATCTTTGGAAGAAATTCTTTCTTCAATCAATCCTTCGCTTTTTACTTTCAATATAAATTCATTAGCAATATTTAACTGTTCAGCTTCAATTTCTGAGGGCTTTATTAAAAAATCGCATCGGAAAATCATAATTTCTTTACTTAATTTTTTTGCCAACTCATATTCATGTTCAATTCCAGTTTTCCCCTCTTCGTATATAGTTCCCAATCTATTTTTTATAATTAATATGACTAACCGACAATCTGAATCAAGGATAAGCGGATCGATCTTATCTACTTGAGGATGTCCTAATCCTGGCGGAATGTCTCGCCAACAAAAGGGATTGAATCTATATCCGATTTCGATAAAATGGTTACCATTTTCTTCACATATGATATCTTTGATTATTTCATATTCTTCTCCTGCATCAGAGGCGTGGCATATAAAGACCTTTATGTCTTTCATAATTTCCCTCTAAATGCTTTTTCTAGAATCTTTTGTGGCAAAAAATTGATAATTCCGAATTGTTTTTCGCAACCGGCTCGGATACGTTCCACTTCTTGTATCAATTCTTGAATTTTTGTAGCGATGCGTCGTTGTTCCTCTATCGGGGCTAGAGGAACCGGAAAGTTAATCAAATCTCTTCGATTTATAGCTACAAAAGTGCTACCACTCCCTAGCGAAGAAATATCCTTTTCCATTGCGCGGAGATACCAAAAAATATACCAATTTACAGAATAATTTCTGCATCGAATTGCAGAAAGTCCACGGCCAATACAACATTTTCTATTATTCATATTAACCGGACCGACGGGAGCGCGCACGGAAATCAAAATATCTCCTTTTAATGAAATCTTAATAGGCTGAACGCACCATGTTCTTGGTTTGGGAAAATACTCTGTGAAATCAGCTTTACCTTGAAAAAACGGCAAGCCTTCAGGGTGATCGATATAGGTGCTGCCAGGGGGAGATTGTCCCATGATAATTTCGCATATCTCTCCTAATATTACCCAGCGCCAGCCTTCGGGAAGTTCATAAAAATTATTCAATTCGTATCCTACTAAAAAATATTATTAAGTCATTTATTGCTGCAACTACAACCTGCCAACATATTTTGCAGGTATCCTCATCCGGTTTTTCTCCTTTAGCTCTTTGATGCCATGGGTGCACCATGTTTCTATAATCCCTCAGAAAATGGCTAAATTGTTTAACATCGGCTTTTATCCATCCTACTTCATGCGCAACATCAATCATATCGCCAAGTGCCCAATCCCAAAATTTTTTGACATGTCCTTGATTATCTTTAGAAGCTGAGATTGCGCAATTTGCCTCTTTTGGATTTTTATGAATAGCAGACAATAAAACGCCTTCAAGAATGCTTCCCATTATTATAACGCCCGATAGATATGCTTCATTTTCTATACATTTTAAGGTTTCTTTCCATCGCGCATTCAAAATATCATTTAGGGACGGATCATCAATTACCATAGAAAAATCGGGGATTGGATAAACTTGAGAAGTCTCTTTCTTTTTTTCTTGCAAAGAAGGCGTTATCTCTCGAATTCTTGGACTTACCCCTGATAATTCAACCTTGATTCCTTCTACGCTAAGGATCTGATTGAGTTTGTTAATTGCCTTATTCGTTAGTTCAGAATCTCCGCGGTACTCTTTTGGATTAGCTAGCCTTTTCACTATTTTTTCTAGGTTATCAGGAACTGAGGAATATTCTTGTAATCTTGCCAAAGCCCACCATTTGCGAGTTGACCCATCATGTCCGGGACATTCTAAACCTGCATTCCAGAAGAATTGTGGCAATGTGCTCCCTGATCTATAGTACGGTCCGTTATCTCCGCATATTAATTCTGCTAGGGCTTCTAAAGTTTCATTATCTAAAGACTTCATTTAAATTCCATTCTATTTATTTCATTATGCCGCGAAGAGTCTCCTTTTTGTTTCAATGACAATATCTTTCGGTTCGCCCAAAACCTTCAGCGCCGCTAGACCGCCGGCTTTTTTGACATCGGGAGCGCTGAAGACATGCGGATTTTCGAGTTCGTCCGTTCCTCCCTTTTCGAACTGCTTGGCAAGAGCAAGGAGAGTTGACCTTGTTTTCTCAGGAAGATTCTTAAACCAGGCGCCGTGCTTATAGCTCAAAGCCAAAACGCGCTCTTTTCGATTCTTAGGAGCCATTCCATAACCGATCTCGGCGAGGATATCATAAAGGTCATAATCTTGCTGATTCAGCAATTCCCGTAACAAGCGTAGCCCTTTCCCATCTTCAGGTAGGACATCGATGAGCTCCTTTCGTGTATTTGGATCTATCCAGCACTCTCTAAAAGCATCAACGGTCCTGACTTCCCTGGTCAGCCGAGAAGCGATCATCTGGCTGTATTCCTCAACCGAAACCATCGCCAGCTTCCCTTCTTTTGGAATAACGATATATTTGCCGGCAGGATTAATCCGCACATCGAAACCTTCGACCCGGATTATTCTTTCTTTCCGTTCTTCGTCTGGTTCCCTTGGCTCTCGAGTTGGCGAGGGCCGGACTTTGAATCCTCTTCCCAGGAGACGGGTGGCATTTGTGTAGTCATAGACCCGGAACATGAGCTTATTGGTCGGCAAATCAATTCTTGATCCTCTCCCCATCATCTGTTGAAAGGAAATCGGCGAGCGCACATATTTGAAAAAGACAATATTCCGGAGCACGGGCACATCAACTCCTGTCGTAATCAGATCCACCGTTGTCGCAATAATATGGCTTCGCCCCGAGCCGCGCAGGTCGGCGATGTACTGGCTTCCGCCGACTGCAGCCGTGCATTTGAAGGCATAGGGTTCGAGCCGTTTTTGGCTGTTTTTAGCGCACCAATCGGCGTAGAGATTGTTAAGTTCAGCCGCTACGGCATCGGCATGCGTGTCGCGGACACAAAAGATAACCGTCTTCTGGTGCGGCCCGCCGGTCTCGAGGAAAAGGTCGAAAAGGTCTTTGCACCAGGCTTTCACTCGGTCAGGAAGCTGGATGAGGTCTTCAAAAGAAGTTGCTTCGTAGCGGCCACGCGTGTGAGTAACAAGTATTGGTCTTCCAGTGAGCGCGTCAGTAACCTGTTTGCCTTTTAAATCTTCCGGTGAGATACCTTTTTTATCCAGGTCTGTTTCGCGCCTAATAATTTCACAGGCTGGGAGATAGCCGTCTTCGATTCCCTGTGCCATATCATATTCGTAAACCGGGTCGCCGAAGTAGGTTAAGTTATTAGCCGTAATCTCCTCATCTGCGCTGCGTTCTTCATCGCTCCCGCCTTCGAAGGAACGGGGCGTTGCGGTAAGCCCAACTTGGACAGCATCGGGGTTCCGGCGGAGCACGATACTCCACTTTCCCCAGGCGCTGCGATGACATTCGTCGATGATGATATGGCTGAAATAGTTTTCGGGGTAATTCTCAAGGAAAAACTTCCCTTCTTCCTCTTCGCCGGCGACATTGAGAGTCTGATAAGTAGCGATGAGGACGCGGGCGTTTTTCTGAGGATTCGAGGAAGTGACCTCGGCGGCATCCGAGCCAAAGACATTCTGGAATGCACCCAGTCCCTGGGTTCGCAACTCATCACGGTCACAGACAAAAAGGGCACGGCGGAGCTGTCCGGCATCCGCAATCTTCTTGAGGAGATGCACGGCAATAAACGTTTTTCCTGAGCCCGTGGCTAAAAAGAGAAGTGCTCTTTTATCGCCCCGAGCGATTGTCTCTAACACGGCCCTGATGGCGGCATCCTGATAATAGCGGCGGCTTGCTTCGCCACCCGGATAAGCAACAAGAAAAGCCATAGCTTTTTCGCTATCCAGAGAAATATCCAAATAGGATTCATAGCGGCGGCGGAGGTCGGCAGAGGCAGGGAAGGCGGCGAGAGGCAAAGGACGTGAGGTTTTGCCCGTCAAGTTGTCGTATTCAATATAAAGATGCCCATTGGATGAAAAAACAAAAGGAACATGGTTAAGGCGGGCATATGTCTTTGCCTGCTCTAATCCTTTGTCTGGAGGTTCTTTTTCCTTTTTTGCCTCAATGAGGGCGATAGCAATCGGTTGGGAGTTTAGGTTGACTTTGATCCGCAGGAGATAATCAATTCTTCCCCGCTCGCGGCGGCGCGGTTTTCCTTCGATAACATCGATTCCCCGATCCGTCTCCTCGCGGCGGATCAAGTCTTCTGTCCAGCCGCAATCGTGAAGAGCGGGGTCAATGAGTTTTGCCCGGGTATCAGATTCGCCGAGAGACAATTCCAACGCTCCTCATATAATTAAGCTTTAGCATGTTCGATTTAGCAATCTGTCCCCAGATTATGAAAAAATATTAACAGGCTAAGCCATTCATGTCAAATGAGATAAAATGGTCTGAACGACACTAGAGTTTATTGGAGTAAGATACTCCTTTAAATTCCCTGCGAAATTCTCATGGTCTTTTATTTACTCTGCAATCGTCTTATTTCTTCCAGGAGTTTGACTGCTTCAGCCCCAGCCTGTTTTGAGCCCAATTGTTCGGCCGAACGACGGTTTTCAACCATTCTTTGGAGGTGATTTAAAAGATTCGCTTTAGCTTCTTTCTCCTGTTGAGAACCAAACACCTGAGTGTATGAATCATAAAGTTTCAAACGTGACTGTTTCATAGGCTGATATTCGTTCTCCAACTCTTGCGTTCTTAATTTGCTCTGATATTTTGCCGATTCTTTTTGTGCGAGGTCGAGTTCGCGGAAATTTTCTTCAAGGCGTTTAGTTTCCTCTGCGGACGAGGATACCCCCAGAGATATCATTTCCTGAAAGAGCTGTTGACGGTGCTTAAGTATCTCCTCCCATCGCTTAAGCATATTTAAATACTTCCCCATTTCTTGAGGACCCGTAGGCTTGGTTTGAAGTTGTTGCTTTATCTGATTCTCTTCTTCAATTTCTTTTTTTAGAATTTCCTGGATTTCGGCCAGATGTTCCTGTTGGGCTTGAGATTGGAGTGTTGGTATCAGGGTATCCAAATTCGCTTTTTCCTGTTGATATTGAATATATTTGGGCCTTCCTTTACCTGATGGCTCCAGCTGCCTTAAAATTTCTGCTAATATTTCATATGACTGCTGAGCTACCTGGAAGCGTTGCTGACTTGCCGTAGTAAGCTCGAGCTTGCTCTTGAGATCTTTAAAATTTCGTTCGAGTTCATAGCGCTTAACATCGATACTAAGAACCCGGGAGATTTGCATCATGACATCCTCAATTTCGTATCTGGTCTCATAATTTTTGCCAAAAACAAACTTCAGCCAGCCGGGGATCCTGCTATATGTATTGCTCAGCTCCAGCACCACCGAGTCTCCCTTCATCTTTATTTTTTTGACCTGCATGCGGGCGCCTATTGAATGTTTTTCAGGCAATCGATTGATATAGACGACATGGTCACTACCATAAATGCCCAAAAAGCCTGGCCAGCGATCCCGAGTATATAGGATGTCTCCAACCGGGGATACTTCCGTGACTACGCTATCATTGCGAGTTTTATTAGTCGTGCTATCGTAAAATTTGATCACACTCCCCAAGACTATTTTATTAGTGAATACTTTCCCTTCAAGTTCTGCCTTTAGCTCGCTTTCTAGTTGTTCGCGTAAGTTTTTAGTATCCTTTTTTGCTTGTAAAGAAGCTCCTGCAGTTAAAACCAATAAAATGAAGGACATGACAATACTAATAAAAGCTCTCATGGCTGGACCTCAATTGGTTGATATCGCTCGATAGGAAGACCCGGCTGCTCTCTCAAATTGTGCCAGCAGAATGGCTACTGCCATAGCAATTAAAATTTTCGCATACAAGCCGAAATCGTATAATATGCCCGGCATATATAAAGCTAAAAAACCAAGCCACAGAGCCACGGCTAAGAACGATAGATCTCGGTAGACATAACGAGATATACCATAGGCTAGAAGTACCATCATTACAAGAGTAAGGGCTACGAAGAAATATTGTTCATAAAAAGGCGCGCCTCCGTCAGATACGAACAGGGAAAGCAGGCCACCACAAGGGAACTTAATTGTAAAAAGTGCGGCGAATCCCAGAATCGCTGTCCATAGAGCATCGCGGAGATTGCGCTGTGCGATTGCAACCGGCAGACCCAAGTAAAGCGGGAAGAATATAAAATCATCGAAAGAAATGTGCGCCTCTAATATTCGCTGAATAAGCCCACACGCAAAGAAGAATGCCAAATAACTCCAGACAGGTCGGCCCCATGCAAAGTCATTCTCATGTATGGTCTCGGCCGGAGGATTCACAGTCGCAGATAGCCCACTTTGGATACGGGTTTTTGCCCACGCAATTTGCGCATTTCTGTAGAAGCTCCACATCCTACTTAGTTGTCCTCGTCGTAAAGTCCTAACCGCAATTCTCGTCAATGGCATCTGCGCAAATGGCGTATTGAAGCGCAATAAATATACTTTTCCTTCCAGCCCGAGGAGAAAAAGAACCAACGCCAATGGATTTATTAGGCCCAGGAAGAACAGGCCGGCAACAAAAAAAAGCCAATTAGTGCATCTTAGCCAGTTCAATGAGTGTATATCCTGAAGGGCAATAGATTTTGTCTTTCGCCGGGATAAAAACCAGTTGGAGATCAACTGCACTACGCGCTGGTTGGTTAGAAATGTGGGGCCTCGCACAATCCATAAGTCAACATCTATTTGATCCACCACTTTTTCATTCTCCAACAGGTCTATTTTTAAGGTGTCTTTCCGGAATCGAGCGTAATTCCGGGTCATTACATAGAAAAACAAAATGGAAATAAAGATTAAAAAAATTGGGCTCACAATTAGGTTTCGAAAAAGTCCTTCCAACATCGTCCTTCCTCCTAATACAATTGATAAAGGTTAGGCTGGAGTCCGAGCACAATCCATCGAAAGCCCCTTTTTTGTAGAATGAGGCTTAGGTTCTTGCTATCCTTCGCGTTGTTTTCTTGGCTTTTCTTAGAAAACGTAATTAATAAACATACGGCTTCAGAGCCTCGAACCAAACTCCCCCTCGTGTCTTGTGCTGGGAAGGAGCATGGTTTTAAAGGGAGTGACCATTGTAGTTGGAGATTCTCAAGAAAGGCCTTGGCAAGCGCTTCGCCATACTTAGATATGAATAAAGACGGATTGTCGAGTTCGCTTCTTGGGATGCCCGAAATTTCTTTCTTCTGGCTTTCAGATAGATAGACCATACCATACTTATCAATAAAGGCGAGCTTTTCTGTGGTATCACTCATGGAAAGTGTTGAGGAACTGCCCAGGACTTTTTGATCTTCTTCAGCCAATACATTAAAGCATTCACGTTCAATAAAACGGCTACGCCCTTCTTGGGAGCGAAATTTCCTAAGATCATCAATCTTATTTTTAACTTCCGCAGGGAGTTCCTGTATTCCTGCTTGGGAAATAAAAGTATCGAATTTCGTATTATCATCCATGAGTTTCATACGTTCTTCTAACGGAAGTTGCTGAAATTTCTTTCGTCCCAACTGGGCAATTTGTAAAAGAAGTAATTCATATTCTCGCTGAGCCAACAATTCCGCTTTTCTTCGATAGTCCCTCCATGTAGGTAGACCGTTTTGGTAGAGAAGTTGGTAGATGTTTTGCACGCTTTCGAACTTCTTCCTGCCGAAGTGGTGGACAAAATCATCGTAGAATGTAGGCGCAGATGCTGCTCGCATACTTTCAAGATCAGCAGTGGCAACGGCATTCATGAACTCTGTTGTCGCGTTTTTTGGCTCGGCACCAGGGCGGCCGATGTGTAGTTGAAAAAGCAACAAAGCACCCACAATCAGCAAGGCAGCAAGAAAGATAAAGGCTTTGTTGATCATACCGGCTGTTTTCATTCTATCCCCTCCTTAGAAAGAATTGTTCGCAATTTAATATGACTTTGAATTAAGGCATTTTCCGGTTTCAACGAAATTTCTAATTATCATGGGAACAGCCAGAATTTGAGAAGAATGCCCTTTTTCTTGTTGTCCTGATTTATCGGCCTTTTGGCTCAGGGAGGCGGAGTCTGAACTGCGAATAGAAAACATCTCTTTTGCCAGATCGCTCCTAACAACCTCAAAGGCTATAGAGCTTAAGGGATTCCTCAACTATCATACTCCATCCAGAATCGTTGATTGTCAGGATAAAAGAACGAAATTTGGCCCTTTTCATAGCCGGCTTTGCCCTTTGCCAGGATGACAATACAATAATAATTTATCGGAAAAGAGTCAAGTCAAATCGAAAGAAAAATTTCGTTTTCGACGGCGCTGGCCCCCCAGGGCTTTGCTGTGAGAAATCAATTGCAAACGAGAAGGTTTGGCCCTAATTAATCTTCCAGCAAATTCGTCACGCGCCGCGGGCGGAGTTTGTTCAGCGGAAAAAGAAAAGCCTTGATCTCGCAAGGCCTAACTTCGAAGTTGATCGGAGATTTATAAAAAGGAAAGGTCATCGTCCCCTGAGTCGGCTTGCCGCGAAGCTCGACCAGACGAAGGATTAGGGCGCCTCCGTCCTCGGACATTTTTAGGACGGTGGCCGCGACATTCGAAGCAGAAGTCGAAAGAAATTCTTTCTGCCCCTCCATCTAGCGTTTATGGCTATCTGTTTAGATAGCTAAGGACAAGATTCCTCACCCCTCCTTTATTTCTTCGGGTAGGCCGGTGTCGGTGGGAACTTGAACGGATTCTTCTTGATGTTCTCCAGGATCACTTGGATGGCTTTCTCTAACTGGGCGTCTCTTCCCGCCATGACTGAAGCCGGGTCATTATCGATCAGCACGTCCGGGTCCGCGCCGTGGTTTTCGACGAGCCATTTGCCCTCACGGCCGTAGAAGGCGTTGTTCGATTGTTCGACGGAGCCGTTGTCGATGGTAATTTGCCGGTTCAAGATGCCGACCAATCCGCCCCAGGAGGGAACGCCGACGACCGTCCCGAGCTTGCGGGCCTTGAAGTCTTCAACGAACGCTTCTCCGTCCGAGCCGTTGTTCTCGTTGGAGACGACGACATACTGGCCTTTTCCAACTGATGGAGGATAGCTGAAGGGCACCATGTTGCGGAGGACGTTGAAGGCCGTTATCTGCCTCTCGAGCTTATCGATCAGGAAATATTCCGTCCAGCCGCCGGAGTTGCGGCGGACGTCGATGATGATCCCGTCCTTATAGCGGAAAGCCCTCCAGAACTTGTCGAACTCGCCGATCCCGCCCGAGCCCATGGCGTTGATATGCATATAGCCGACCTTCCCGTTCGTGGCCTTGTCGACCTTCTTGATGTTGTCGGTCAGCCACCGGAAATATCTCAAACTCGAGTCGC
>Ga0315274_10012017_pt1 | contig 12382 bp, 12 predicted proteins | sample YL17G02_20_MG_FD_203700 | JGI IMG/M metagenome (GOLD analysis project Ga0315274, IMG submission 203700) | Sediment microbial communities from Yellowstone Lake, YNP, Wyoming, USA - YL17G02_20 | ecosystem: Environmental > Aquatic > Freshwater > Lake > Sediment | place: USA: Wyoming | collected... | reverse complement strand
ATTACTCAGCCAGAACGCCGAATTGCGTATGTAGATATTTAGCCCCCAAATTTATTTGGGGGTTTATGTAGCCCGCCGTTTATGGTGAGTTCTCACCTCCCGCGGGCAGACGAAGCCGGGCAGTAACAGGAAAATGGTCGGAGGGATAGCGTCCGTTACGCTCGGTGTGGACTATTTGCGCTTCGAGAACCTTCACATCCGGCAAAGTAAAGATAAAATCGATCTTTTCGCCCTTGCGATTCCCTGCAAACTGGTTGAATGTCCCCACCTCATTGGCATCCGGGTGCAGCACACGAAAAGTATCGACGACAGGAACCGGATTGCCAGATTTGCTTTCACCTTCGCCGAGGGCTGCTTTACCCTTTAGATACATTACAGCCGGATTGCTCTCGCCGGCATTGAAATCGCCTGTCACTATAAATGGGTCCGGGTGCTTCCTCTCGCGGATGCGTTGAGCCAGCAGGACCGCACTTTTCTCACGCGATGGCTGAGAAACATGGTCTAAGTGAAGGTTATAGTGATAGAAAGCATTGCCCGATTTCTTTTCGACAAGCCGTGCCCACGTGCAGATGCGAACATTGGCGTTGCCCCAGTGACTTGAGCCGGGGACATCCGGCGTGCCGGAAAACCAGAATGTCCCTGACTCATTTACATCGAAGCGGTCGCACCGATACAGGATTGCGCAATACTCGCCTTTCGCCTTTCCATCGTCTCGGGCGACGCCGAGTTGGCCGTATTCCGAAAGAGACTGCTGAACCTGGCTTATCTGAAAATCTAACGCTTCCTGCAAACCGACAACATCGAGTTGATTCTCGCGGAGAACATCTATTACCATTTGCCGCCGGTTCTCCCATCTGTCCTCCCCATCGTCAGCGGTGCCGTAGCGGATATTAAAAGTCATTACCCGTAGCTCAAGACTATCCTTCACGGCCCTGCCAGATGCGATGCTCGCAGAATCGTGGCAAGAGCATAAAGTCAAAAGCACCGACAAACCGAAAAGAATGCTTAATGAAAAGAACGTTTTGGCCGCTGCGCAAGTTCTTATACGAGACATAGTTTGCTCCTTAACATAAATCCAGCTCTGACATTTCTAATCCGTCTAAAGGCTCTTTCTCTTCTCCTTTTCGGAGAAGGGGTCGTTGAGCGAGCCGGAGCGGAAGCCCTGAAGGTCAACGGCTACGAACTTAAAGCCAAGCGACTTCAATTTTCTGACTATTTTTGAACGGGTTGGCTCTCTCGTTATCTTTTCAATATCCTGCGGTCTGACTTCGACTCTGGCAATAGTATCGTGATGACGGACCCGAAATTCCACCAAGCCCAGTTTCCTCAGAAAATCCTCGGCTCGTTCGATTTGTTTAAGGCGGCTCTCTGTAATTTCCAGGCCGTAGCTTATCCTCGAAGCTAAGCACGGCGAAGCAGGCATATCCGCAGTGGGTAGATTCATTTGCCTGCTTAGCCGACGGATGTCGTTTTTGGTAAGTTTCGCCTCTGCGAGCGGAGAGCGAGCGGCAAAAAGTTTTATTGCCCTGCTGCCAGGACGATAGTCTTTTTCGTCATCGAAGTTGTTACCGCATACGACACAGTTAAAATTTTCCTTTTTGGCTATGCCGGATAGTATTCGCAGCAGGTGCGATTTGCAGTGGAAGCACCGGTCCGGCGAATTTGCGATAAATTTCGCATCGGCCATTTCGTTTAATTTGATAGTGCGAAGTGTGGCGCATATATCTTTTGCAGTTTTGACCGCCTGCTTATACTGTGATTTAGCCAAAGACGGGCTTACCCCTATACAGGCCAGGACATTTTCCACCCCAAGCGTATCGACAGCAGCTTTCAATAAGAACGTGCTATCCACCCCGCCGGAGTAAGCAATAACGACTTTGCCCAGCCTCTTGAGGATTTGTTGCAGCGATTTATACTTTTCCTGGAGATTCACACAGCCGATGGAGGGACTTGAACCCTCAACCCCGGCTTTACGAAAGCCGTGCTCTACCGTTGAGCTACATCGGCCTATATGCCGGATATAATACTGGACATTGACTGGTTTGTAAAGAAACCCCATAAAACAGAATACAGAGGACAGAAGACGGAGGACAGAGGGCTGAATTCGACTTTGGGTTTGTTTTTTCGGAATCTCAAAGTGAGAGAATTTCCACAATCTTTGTTTGAATAAACGCTTACATTCATACAGGCTTTTTGAAAATTGGCTTTGTTTTGCATAATCGACTCATAGCCACAAAGGCACTGAGGCACAAAGGAACATAGCGATAGAGCGAACCTCAAGAACCTTTTGCATGTGCGGGCCGGTCGATTTTTGGGCGTTACGACGGTTGGCGAGGACTTGCGCTTCGGTAGCCATTGGGAAACCCTCCTGATTTTACGATTACTCAAAGTGTCCGATTCTGTTTTTCGACAGAGATTAACACTGCTTATTTTTTATCAGACACGGATTTACACAGATTGACACTGTATTTAGCTCTTATTTTTTCAAAAAATTGTGAGGTTTTACTCTTTATTTGATAAGGACTTATGTCAAAAATCACGAAAAACGGTCAGTTTGAGTACGATTAACTATCCACAAATCAAGATTCACTATTAAATTGTTAGATATATATTATACAAAAATAAATGTTAAGTGTCAAGTGAAATTGTCCACGGATTAACACGGATGGACACGGATTTTTGAGCTTATTAGAGAATTGGCGAATTGGGATTAGGAAATCAGAATATCAGGAAACCAGGTTGCAGGGTATCAGAATATCAGATTATCAGTGATAACCATTCGTAATCTTCGTCATCAACTTTTACGGTTAGGCCGTTGCCTAACGGTATCTCTTTCATTATTCTCTCTTACCTCCCCTTAGCTTGCCTTGCTTATCGCGGCGAAGCCTTCAGGCAAAGCCGGGGCATTCTGAGCTTATTCGGATGGGTCGAGGGCTTCTACCCACGGCACAAGTTGCTCAGATTTCACCGGAATATTTGGGGCTAAGCGATGCGGAGCACACGCCTTGAGCCCCTTGTTATGAGTTCATTATATTCGCTCGGACGTGAGAGATTGCCTTTTCTGACACCGCTTCAACAGAGCAACAGTCTCTTTGTAGTGCTCCGCAATGTTGTCTGTCAGCATGGCCCGAATAGCTTCTATTTCCTTAATCTTTTCGGCATAGTCGATACCGTTGTTAGCTATGTTTGGGTAGCAGAAATACAGGCACTCGTAGTAATCTTGCTCCGGTGTCGGCGCAATGCTCCTAAGAATGCTGTCGATTGTTTCCCGTCTTCCACCCTCCAGAATACTCCTTACGAACCCCTCGTGGGTGAGCCAATCCGGGCGGTCAGCAAGCAGTTCGACTGCGAGTTCCCGTTCAATTAGCAACCGAGCGCCCTTCTTCGCCTTCTCCAGACCGACTGCGCGTGCCAAGGTATCATCTGTCGGAAGCTGCTTTGAGAAATTTTCGTATGTAAACCTCGGTTCAAATTCCAGTTTGCCTTTTACCATGCCGCCCCGAAGGAGAAGCCCCTTATTTATCAGTTTTACATAGACCTTGCACAACTCCTTGAGTGCTAAGAGGGCATCTTCTCCATATATGAGGAGACTGTCGCTGAACATAAGAACCTTCCGTTCGGGATGCGACATGCAGTAGTCTGATAAGATGTTGAAGGTTGTGTTGTAGAAATCGTTCAGTTTCGCCTTTGCCACAGCAGGATTCAGTCTATAGTATCCCGAAATACCAAGCAAATCACCCCAATAAGTAAAGTCCATCGTATAGTCCTTTCTCTTGCTCATATCGCTACCCTATAAGCTGCAGCGACGGAGGTGCGTAGGCTGGTGTTGAGCACTAACTACTTGCGTTATTCATCCACTGACGACAGAAATCAGCAAATTCATCACACCAAGAACGGCTTGCGATTGAGAAACCACCAGGATTCGTCTCAATGTAGCCTTCACCAAGCTTGAAGTTTAGATCCCACTTTGTCTCTTTGGGAAGGACTCGACATAGCACGGTTAGCTCCACGGGTATTTCATCCCAAGGTATATTGTTTCTGACAGGTTTGTCTTTTTCGCTCGCAAGTTCGTTAACAAGATCGCCTAGTCCTTTCCTAAACCTAGTCCAAGCTCCTATCTCGCTAACAGAGGTATAACCATTTCGGCGTAAGACAATGCAATTATACGAACTGCTTTGAACTGTGAACCCTTTGCTTGTCCAGAACTCAACAGCTAAAACTGTAGCCTGTGTTTTATCAGCGCCAGGTATTATCACTTGGTGATTTGCTTGCAATGCCATAAACTGCCTCCGCAAGGATAAAGTATAACCCTAAATAATCTGATGGTTAATCCGAAAGCGGAAATCGGAGGACGCCATACTCATTTCTTCTCTTCATTTAGGTCCTTTCGTATGCTACTCTGCGTAGTCCCTAAGGGACGTAGCACGAGTCTCGCATATTATAGCAGAGTTTGTCTGGAATAGCAAGAAAAAAGAAACAAGTACATAAGAGCACAAGAGCATAAGCCCTAAGTCGCAAAGCGAAAATCAGTCAAACCATTCATCTTCGGCGTCGAAGGCGGGGATAACCACATTGACGATTCGCATCCTGCCTATGGCGCGATGACGACAGAGCGGCTTAATAAAAATAGCGGTCAGCGGCTTTATCGGCAGCTTTTTGCCATCAAGCTCGATATGCCCTGTTCCCTCCAGAACAAAATAGATTTCCGTAAGCTTCTTGTGATAATGCGCGCGGGCGTCTTCCTCAATGTCAACAATGTGCATAGTCGCCACCGGATTATCAGGGCCGGCAAAGGCCCGCCGGGCAAAGCCGCACGGACACCTTATAGCTCCGATTTGGCCAAAATCCGCAATCATATAGTTAGCCATTGTTCGCTCCCCAAAAGAGTTTTGAGTTCATAGTTATTAGTTCGTAGTCATCAAAATACGAGCACAGGCAAAAAGTATTGAAATCTGCGCGCGTATATTATATATTCTGGCGAAAACGGGTGATTTAATCAAGGAAACTTAAAGTGTAAAACACAAAACTAAAAACTGTGGAATTCTCTTCTTAACTCCATAATTTTTAGCTTTCCGCTTTCAGTTTTTCAATATACAGGAGTAGTTGAGATGGGCTCAAAACCTAATGCGATAGTGGCACAATCCGGCGGGCCGACGGCGGTGATTAACTCAAGCGCCTGCGGCGTCGTTCAGGAGGCAGCCAAGTCCGGCAAAATTGGGATGGTAATCGCTGCTGTCAACGGCATACTTGGCGTATTAAAAGAAGAGTTGTTCGACGTCTTGGCTGAAAAGCCGGAGGCAATCGAGGCATTAAAACGCACGCCGGCAGCGGCGATGGGCTCGTGCAGATACAAACTCAAATCGCTTAAAGAATCCAGAGCGGATTTCGACAGGGTGCTCGATGTCTTCAAGGCCCACAACATCCGTTACTTTTTCTACGCCGGCGGAAATGACTCAATGGACACCGCCGACAAGGTCAACAAACTCGCAGCGGATGCACGCTATGAACTGGTCTGCATCGGTATCCCGAAGACGGTCGATAACGACCTTGCATTCACAGACCACTGCCCGGGTTACCCGAGCGTGGCAAAATATGTCGCCACCTGCGCGATGGAGGCAGGCAGAGACACCGAGGCGCTCTATACTGCGGATACCTGCACCATTTTGGAGGTGATGGGAAGAAACGCCGGCTGGATAGCGGCGGCGACAGGTCTCGCTGCGAGGTCCCCCGAGGATGCGCCGCACCTTATATATATGCCTGAAGCGGCCTTTTCCTTCGATAAGTTTGTCCGCGATGTCCAGGAAGTGCTCAAGGCATTCGGCAGGGTCTTTATCGTTGCAGGCGAAGGGCTGAAGGACGAGAAAGGTGAATACGTAACCGCTGACAAAGGGACGTTCGGCAAAGATAGTTTCGACCACGTCCAGCTCGGCGGCGTCGCAGAGATGCTCAAGGCCGTGATAGAAAAAGAGGTCAAGATAAAGGCCCGCTTTAATAAGTTAGGCACCAACCAACGTAGCGCTATGCACTTTGCGTCGCTGACCGATGTCAATGAGGCCTATATGTGCGGACAAATGGCTGTAAGATACGCTCTGGATGGCGTCAACGGCAAAATGGTAACGCTTGTCCGCCAAATCGGCGCCAAATACAAATGCACAACAGGGCTGGCAGAGTTGAGGGATGTAGCCAACGGCGAAAAGAAGGTGCCGCGCGAGTTTATAAATGATAGGGGCAACCACATCACCGATGCAATGCGTGACTACGTTCGGCCTTTGGTCCAGGGCGAAGCGCCCATAACTATCGGCAAGGACGGCCTGCCGGTATTTACCAGATTCGAGCGCAAACCGCTGGAAAAGAAACTGCCAAAATACCTTTAACCAAAAAGGATAAGAAATGAAAAACCCATTCGACATCAAAGGTAAAGTTGTCGTAATTACCGGCGCCGGCGGCGTCCTTTGCGGCACAATGGCCAAGGCCCTTGCCGGTGCCAGCGCGAAGGTTGCTGTGCTGGATTTGCTCGAAAGTGCGGCACAAAAAGTTACCGATGAAATCAAAGCAGGCAAAGGCACGGCTATCGCAGTCAAATGCGATGTGCTGGATAAAAAAAGTCTGGAATCCGCCCGTGAAAAAATCAATCGCGAGCTTGGCAAAGTGAACATTCTGATTAACGGAGCCGGTGGGAACAAAAAAGAAGCCACCACTTCACCTGACCTATCTTTTTTTGACCTGCCAAGCGATGCTATTCGGTTCGTTTTCGATTTAAATTTCCTCGGAACGCTGCTGCCGACACAGGTCTTCAGCAAAGATATGATTGAAAACGGCAGCGGCGTAATACTGAATATCTCCAGTATGAATGCCTTCCGCCCCTTGACGCGAATCCCGGCATACTCGGCGGCCAAGGCAGCCGTGAGCAATTTCACGCAGTGGCTCGCGGTGCATATATGCCAGAACTACTCCAAAGACATCCGCGTCAATGCTATTGCGCCGGGGTTTTTTCTGACCGAGCAAAACCGGTTTCTCTTAACCGACCAGAAAACCGGCGAGTTAACCGCGAGAGGCAAAACGATTATAGACCATACGCCGATGGGCAGATTTGGCCAGCCGGATGACCTCGTTGGAACAGTTTTCTGGCTGTTAAGTGATGCTGCGAAATTTGTTACCGGCGTTGTTGTGCCCGTTGACGGAGGTTTCTCGGCTTTCAGCGGAGTCTAATTCGTGATGCGTCGTGCGTATTGCGTGATGCGCAGGACAACACCGTAATACAAAATACAATGCAGGAGAAGAAAAATGACCGATGTTGACCCGGCAAAACCACTAAAAGAATTCAAGCCCAAAAAGAAATTTTTCATCGGTATCGACTCTGACGGCTGCGCGTTCGACACGATGGGGATAAAGCAGCGCGAGTGTTTCTGCCCCTGGATGATTGGGTATTTTGGTTTGCAGCCGGTCGCACAGGTGGCGCGCGAATGCAAGGAGTTTGCAGACCTGTTTTCCAAAACGCGCGGCAGCAACCGCCATAAAACGCTCAAGCTGATACTGGCAGACCTGCTGCCTTCTCACCCGATGGTCAAGGCCAGAAGTTTCAAGGTTCCGCAGTTTCCACACTATTACGCCTGGGTCGATAACCCAAAAAGTGTCCTTAGTAACGAAGGGCTTAAAAAAGCCATCGCCGAGACCACCAGCCCTGATGCCAAGCGAGACCTGGAGCTTGCACTTGCTTGGAGCGAAAGGGTCAACTGGGCCATAGGGGAAATCGTTAAAGCAATGCCGCCATTTCCATACGTGCGGGAGAGCCTGGAGAAAATCAGGCCTTTAGCTGACGTCATTGTCGTCTCGGCTACCCCCGGAGAGGCACTTATCCGCGAGTGGGAGGAACACGACATCGCCAAATACGTAGATATTATTGCAGGCCAGGAAATGGGCACAAAAGCTCAGCATCTCGAGTTCACAGCGAAAGGCAAATACGACAAGAACCACATCCTGATGATTGGCGATGCGATTGGGGATATGAAGGCCGCCAGGTCCAACGACTCCCTGTTTTACCCTGTCAATCCCGGCAGCGAGGTCGAATCGTGGAAGAGATTCCACAACGAGGCGCTCGACAGGTTTATCAAAGGCAAATTCGCAGGCGGTTACGAGGAAAAACTCATCAGCGAATTTGACAGGTGTCTGCCTGAAAAGCCGCCCTGGCAGAAATAGCGTATAGGGGATAGTAGGCAGCGGCCCAACTAAATACCAACGACTATGCCGGTAATTGAGCGGAAAAATAAAGATGCTTTTGTTTCGGAAGAGCAAGCCCGCGAAGCGATAGGGGAGTTTTTTTCACAAAATAACTACGCTGACAAGCGGCTCCTTTTAATTGTTCCCGACAATACCCGTTCAGGCCCGGTAGGCAACATATTCAAAATTGTTTATGATTTTTTAGCAGGCAAGGCGAAAGCAATACACATTCTCGTTGCGCTCGGGACTCACCAACCCCTTACCGAAGAGCAAATCTGCACCCGGCTCGGCATCACGACACTGGAGCGTCACAGCAAGTACGCGCAGGTTCGGTTTTTTAATCACAAATGGGAAAGTCCCGAAACATTTACACTTATCGGGCGAATAGGCGCCAGTGAAATCGAGCAAATAACCGACGGGCTTTTCAATGAAGAAGTCAACGTAGCAATCAACAAGCTGATTTTCGAATATGATGAATTTTTTATCATAGGCCCCGTATTTCCACACGAGGTTGTGGGCTTTTCCGGCGGGCACAAATACATATTCCCCGGCATTGCCGGCAGCGAAATTATAAACTTTTTCCACTGGCTAAGCGCAGTGATAACCATTCCAGCAATAATCGGCAACAAGTGGACGCCTCCCCGGCAGATTGTTGAAAAGGCGGCATCATTAGTAAAAGTGCCGCGAAAATTATTCGCGATAGTATCTACCGACAATCAGCTCAAAGGATTGTTTATCGGCGGCTGCAAAGAGGCGTGGGAAAAGGCGGCTGATTTGTCGAAGGATGTCCATATTGTCTATAAGGATAAACCGTATCATACAATTCTGGGCGAAGCGCCGAGGATGTATGATGATATCTGGACAGCCGCCAAAGTTGCATATAAGCTCGACCCAATACTTGCAGACGGCGGCACATTGATTATTTACGCGCCGCATATCAGTGAAATTTCATACACGCACGGAAAAATCCTCGACCAGATTGGCTATCACACACGGGATTATTTCCTCAAGCAGATGGATAAGTTCGCCGGCATCCCGCGGGCAGCAATGGCACATTCTACGCACGTTAAGGGGCTGGGGACTTTTGTCAACGGCGTCGAAAAGCCGCGGGCCAATGTGGTCCTCGCTACCGGCATCAGCAAAGAACGCTGCGAAAAAGTAAACTTAGGATATATGAATCCAGATGATATAAATATAGCCGACTACGAGAATAGAGAAAATGAAGGGATTTTAGTCGTCCATCACGCAGGAGAAACGCTCTATAGACTCTCTATCGGTTTTATTCATACCATCCCGCAGGATTAGGATATATGAATATCAACGTCATTCTCACAGAAATTGAATATACTAAAGAACGGTCCGCTGAGGAGCTTTTTGAGTGGTTCACCCTAAAGGACAAAGAACTGGGAGTGTGGAGTTGTGAGCATTCGGGGACGAAAGAACTCAGGAAAATAAAATACGGAAACCCCAGCAGATTGTTCGATAGATTTGCATATGAACTTACACCTTTTGCATATTATGCAAATACCTACTATAGCAATAAGCCCGAAGTCAGGTTTAAACCTTGTTGTGGTTCAGAGCAATACGATGGGATTATCATCGACAATGGCAATGAGGTCTTTGTGGAAATTACTAATGCCATAGATGGCAAGACATGGGGCCTTCAAAAAGAACTTCTCACGGAGAACGGACATTCACCTTGGGAGCACAGAATTCTTGGCGTTAAAGGGAATAAGACAAAGCGAAACCGGTCAGTAAGTGATATTATAACAAGTGATAAGTGGGTACTACATTCAGATGTTATTTGTAAGAGTAAAAGATTAATCACGGAAGCAGTCTCAACAAAGTGCATTAGGTCTATGGAGCAAAATCTGCCGTATGGGCAAAACAAAACCATTCTTATTGTAACATTTGATGACACTGTTGTTAGACCCAGCCTCAGCAAGAAGGACTGGGACGATTTTGTAGATTTCAAGAAGGATGAAATTGATTCTATGGAACACAATTTCAGAAGGATAATTTTATTTGGATGGCTCGATAAAAAGTTTATAAGCTAAACACTTATAACATTTCACCAAATCAATTTCGGGTGGAATTTGAAAGGTGAACAAATGAAAAAGCATATATTTATAACATTTTTATCCGTTGCCTTGTGCCAGGGTATCCTATTGGCAAAAACAGAGCTTAATAGCGAAGCCGACACTCTATATCAACGCGCTTACAAACATCTGTGTGGGCCGTGTGACGACTGCAATCTTATTGATGTCAAGAAGTGGGTGGAGCGGGCAAAGGAACTTGGGCATCCTGAGGCTCCCTATCTGCTAGGATTGATGTATTACGAAGGGTTGGGTGTGGCTAAGAATATCGAGAAGGCAGCAGCGATGTTTGAAGTTGCAGCGCGCACTGGTCACGCTAAGTCACAAACTTATCTTGGTTTAGGCTATTTGAAACAAGCCATGGAAAGATGGGACCAGGCGGACTACCGTGGGGACAAGCCCAATAGTACAACGAAGATGTTGGAAGAGCGAGGATACAGAACCATCCAAGGCGCTTACGAAGGTATGAAGTTGCTTGCCGAAGGTGGCGAGACGGAGGCGATGTGCTTTTTAGCAAGAATGTGTATGGGTATGGGTATGGCAGGTCAGAAAAAGGATGAGGCATTAGCGAGTTATTGGAGGGAATCGGCGGCCAAAACATTGCGTCAGTCTTGGACTTCCAAACGTGGCAATCAAGCACATATAGCTTATCAGCTCGGCATGTTATATACCTACGCACCTGATAATAGCGAGCAGTTGATATGGTTATCCAGAGCAGCAGAGTTAGGCCATGTGCGAGCCGAGTTTGAACTTGGGTTCCATTACTATGTAGGCAAAGAGTGTGAGAAAGCAGTCACTTTGTTAGAAAAAGCTGCGCAAAAACAACATGTCGAGGCACAATATCTTTTGGCAAATCACAGTAATGTGCTTGACAAGTATCTTGAAAAGCAAAAATTTCATAGTGGCCTTTACTGGTTAGAAAAGGCGGCAGGTAACGGACATGCTGTGGCAGCAAGAATTCTTGGGGGCAAATACGACTATCATTGGGAAGACAAAAATAATGCCATAGCAGATGAATCCCCAAGCCAGTTAAACGGCGAGCAGTCAGACCAGAGGGATAAGCTGTGGCGGATTGCGCATCGCGACCTTAGGGACAAATACGACTGTCAATCGAAAAATCCCAAAGAAGCAATCAGATGGTATTCTGTTGCGGTCAAGTTGGGGGACGTAGATGCTGAGTCTCGGCTTGGTGATTTCTATTATAGAGGGGAAGGCGTCCAACAAGATTACAACGAAGCTCTAAAGTACTTCAAAGAGGTAGTCATACATGAAGATGATGACCGGTATTATTTTGAAGTTATGAATGCCGCTTTCATGTTAGGGACAATGTATGAGAAAGGCGAAGGAGTCCAAAGAGATTATGTTAATGCCGTCAATTTGTATAAACTTGCGGCTCGTCAAGGGTCGGGAAAGTCACAATATCGGTTAGCAGAAATGTACTACAAAGGAAATGGAGTACTACAGGATTACGTGGAAGCTTATGCATGGGCTAATATAGCAGCATCAAAAGGAGGCACTAACACCACGGCGTTACGTGATGAAATCATAGAGCGCATGACCCCTGAACAAATTGCCGAAGGGCAACGGAAAGCAAGGGAATTAAGTAAAAACCTCGGTCTGCCCTAAAGATGGCAATGATTCGGTCATTTTGCAGATGCTGCATAGTTTGAGATACTTCTCGAACTTAATACACTCTTGCTGCTCAGCTTCGGCGCGGTGATGCTGCGCAAACGCAAAGCGTAAAGCAGTTCTGAGTGCTGGGTTCCGAATTCTGAAGCTGTTATAAAAATAATCTTGCAACTTGATTTTTGACTACTTTTGGTGCAATATATTCTTCCGTTTTTCGACTGTAATTTTACCTCTTATTTGAAAAGGATAGTCCAAAATGGCACAAGTGGATTCGACACTTCGGCAAAGCTCAGTGCAGGTAAACTCACCGCAGGCTGACATCGGCCTGATAGGTCTTGCGGTAATGGGCGAAAACCTCATCCTCAATATGGAAAGCAAGGGCTTCACCGTCGCCTGTTTCAATAGAACCATCTCAAAGGTGGATGATTTTATAAACGGCC
>Ga0315274_10012015_pt1 | contig 12383 bp, 10 predicted proteins | sample YL17G02_20_MG_FD_203700 | JGI IMG/M metagenome (GOLD analysis project Ga0315274, IMG submission 203700) | Sediment microbial communities from Yellowstone Lake, YNP, Wyoming, USA - YL17G02_20 | ecosystem: Environmental > Aquatic > Freshwater > Lake > Sediment | place: USA: Wyoming | collected... | reverse complement strand
ACCGCGCCAACCTGCGAGTGGCCACGGTGGTGTCTGTGCTCACACCGCTGGTGGAGCTCATCAGCGCGTTCGGGATGCTGGTCCTCATCGGGTTTGCGGGGTACCTCACCATCAAGGGGCCGCTTCGCCTACCCACCCTCCTCGCGTTCGCCTACATCGGCCAGCGGCTGGGCAGCAAGCTTGGCCTGCTGGGGAAGATCTGGCTGTCGGCCCAGCAAGCAGCCGCGGCGGGAGATCGCGTCTTCGAGGTGCTCGACCTCCACGAGGAGGTCCCCGAAGCCCCTGACGCGCGCCCCATGCCTCGCATTACCGGCCGGGTGACGTTCCAGCACGTGGCCTTCCGCTACCCCAGGGGCGAAGAGGTGCTGCGCGATGTGAACGTGACCATCGAGCCGGGGCAGGTGGTGGCCCTGGTGGGAGCGAGTGGGGCCGGCAAGACCAGCCTGGTGAACCTGATCCCGCGCTTCTACGGGCCTTCCAGCGGCCGGATCGAGATAGATGGCGTTGACATCCAGACGGTAACGCTTCATTCGCTGCGAGCGCAGATCGGGATCGTGCCCCAGGAGCCGATCCTGTTCAGCGGACCCGTCCGGGACAACATCGCCTATGGGCTCCCGGAGGCCACGGACGAGCAGATTCGCGCGGCCGCCCGCGCCGCGAACGCAGATGGGTTCATCACCGCTCTGTCCCAGGGCTATGACACGCCCGTCGGCGAGAGGGCGGCGAAGCTCTCCGGAGGACAGCGGCAGCGGATCGCCATCGCCCGCACGCTGCTGCGCGATCCGCGCGTGCTCATCCTCGACGAAGCTACCAGCGCGCTGGACGCGGAGTCCGAGGCGCTGGTGCAGGACGCGCTGGAGCGCCTGATGGAGGGGAGAACCACACTGGTCATCGCCCACCGGCTGTCTACCATTCAGCGTGCAGACCGCATTCTGGTGCTGTCTGGTGGGACCATCGTGGAGGATGGGCCGCACGCGGAGCTGTTCCAGAAGGGAAGCGTGTACCGCCGCCTGTACGAAGCGCAGTTGCGAACTCCCGCGGAAGGAACGCCGACGCAGTGAAGTCGTCTCCCACCCAGCCCCCTGCAACCTCCTCGCCCCGAAGCCGCCCCTGGCGGCTGGCGCTTGCTTTGGCCGCCTACAACCTGCTGCTGGTTATCCTGTCGCCGGCCCTGGTGGTGTGGCTTCTGTGGCGGACGGTGGTGCAGCGCAAGGGTCCGGGTAACCTCCTCCATCGTCTTGGCTATGTGCCGCGGCCCCCTCGCCAGGCGAGGCCGCGGGTGTGGCTGCATGCGGTTTCCGCCGGGGAAATGACGGCGATGAAGCCGGTCTCGGACTCGCTTCGGCAGCGGCTCCCCGGCGCCTATCTGGCGATCTCCACTCTCACCGTCACGGGCATGTCGGTAGGGGAGAAGAGCTGTCGGAGCGCAGACGCCCTCTTCTACCTGCCCTTCGATCTGGCGCCCACCGCGCTGCTGGCGCTGTGGCGTCTGCGGCCGGCCCTAGTAGTGGTGGCAGAGAAGGAGTTGTGGCCGAACCTGCTGGGGCTGGCTCGCCTGATGGGAGCTGTGGTGGTGGTGGTCAACGGCCGCGTGTCCGACCGGATGATGCGGCGGGCGGGGCTCGCGCCTTATCTCGTGCGCTGGCTCTACTCGCTCCCTCACCACTACTGCGTCCAGTCCGAGCAGGACGCGGCTCGCCTGGTGGAGTTGGGCGTTCCGCCCGCATGCGTCACCGTGGCCGGCAACACCAAAGTTGACACGATGGCGGCCCGGGACCGCGAGGCGGAGGAGAGGCTGCGGCGGCACCTGGGCGTTTCCGAGCATGATGTGTGGCTGGTCGCCGGAAGCACTCATCCCGGCGAAGAGGAAGCGGTGGCGGAGGCGTTCGCGATCATCCGGAAGGCGATCCCCGGTGCCAGGCTGCTGCTCGCGCCTCGCCACCTGGAGCGGGCGGGCGCGGTCTCGGAGATGCTGGCGCAGCGCGGCCACGATCATGTGCTGCGCAGTGCGGGTTCGAGCGCTGGGTTCCGCCCTGCGGCGGTGCTCCTCGACACCATGGGCGAACTGCGGGCCGCCTACGGGCTCGCCACCCTCGGGTTCGTGGGGGGCACGCTCGTTCCGGTCGGCGGGCACAACCTGCTGGAGCCGGTGGCGGCGGGGCGGGCCGTGCTCTTCGGCCCGCATACCCACAACTGCGCGGACGTCGCAGACTTGGTGCTGTCGGCGGGGGTCGGCTTCCGAGTGGCATCCGCGGGCGAGCTGGCCGAGCAGTTCCTTCGCATCGCCAAGGACCCGGACCTACAGCAGGAGGTGGCGCGGCGTGGACAGGCGCTGATCGAGCGCCAGCGCGGCGCGGCCGGGCGCTGCGTAGAGGTGGCGACCAGGTTGCTGAAGGAGAGAACGGCGTGAGCGGCCGCGAGCACAACGCACCGCCGGACGGCGGTCATCCAGCTCCTGGCTCCCACCGGGGCCGGCTGGCCTCCGCTGGGTTGCGGGCGCTCTCGGTCGCCTACTCGGGGGCGCTGCACCTGCATCTGTTCGGCTACCGGGTGGGCCTCGCTCGCCGGACCAAGCTGCCCGCCACCGTGATCAGCATCGGCAACCTGACCGTGGGGGGGACGGGCAAGACTGCGGCGGCGATTGCCGTGGCGCAGTGGTTGTGGGAGCGCGGCCGGCGGGTGGGAGTGCTGAGCCGCGGCTACCGGGGCAGGGCGGAGCGGCAGGGGCTGGTCGTCTCCCAGGGGTTCGGCCCTCTGGTGGATGTCGAGACCGCGGGTGATGAGCCCTATATGATCGCCCACAAGCTGCCCAATGTCTACGTTTTCGTGGGCAAGGACCGCCGGCGCACGGGGAGGCTGGCGGTGGAGAAGTACGGCCTTAACGCGCTGGTGCTCGACGACGGGTTCCAGTACCAGCGTCTCCACCGGGACGTGGAGGTGGTGTTGGTGGACGCTCTTCGGCCCTTCGGGTATGATCTCGCGGCGGATGCTGCTCACCTGACGCGCGAAGGTCCCTCCGCCGAAGCCTGCCCGGCCAGGGGCACACGCGGGCTGGTACCCTCCGGATTGCTGAGGGAGCCGCCCGAGCATCTGGAAAGGGCGCACGCGGTGTGGCTCACCCATTGCGATCTGGTGAGAGGGGAGGACCTGGAGCGAGTGCGCTCCTGGGTGATCTTCCTGGCGCCGCAGGCGCGGGTGTGGGAGACAGTCCACGCGCCGGTGCGGCTGAAGCGGCTTGGCATGGATGATGCGGCCGAGCTGAGCGAGATGCGTGGCCGTCGCGTCTGCGCGGTGTCCGCGCTGGGCAACCCGCTCGCCTTCGAGCGGACCCTGGCGAAACTGGGGGCCGATCTGGTGTGCCGTGCGCGGTTTCCGGACCACCACCGCTACACCAAGGAAGAGCTTGACGAGGTGGCCGCCGGTGCAGGGGCAGAGGCGGAGTGGATCGTCACCACTGCCAAGGACGCGGTGCGACTGCCACAGGACAGCCTGGGCAAACCGGTGTGGATATTGGGGGTGGAGCTCGCCAGCCATACCGAGGAAACCAACCTGGGAGAGGAGATGTCGTGCCTGCTGGGCGCAGCGCAGAGAACGTGACCCCCCGCTACGGTGCGGAAGGCCGCTCGGCGCTCTATCAGTGGCATCGCCGGCTCCAGACTCGCCTGGGGAATGCCGTGCTGCTGTGGATGGGGCGGCGGTACTCCCGGCTGCCCGCAGGCGCGGGGAGACGGATGGGCGCGGGTCTGGGGACGATGATGCGCTACCTCTCTCCGCGCCACTACCGCATCGTGATCACGAACCTGCAGCTCGCCTTCGGGCAAGAGAAGGGCGACCAGGAGATCGCGGCCATCGCTCGCGCCTGCTACCGGCATCTGGGCAAGTGCCTGATGGAGTTCATCCGCCTTCCAGCGATGACGGCAGAGGAAATCAGGCGGGTCACCTGCTACGAGAGCCGAGAGCACCTGGAGGCGGCTCTCGCCGCGGGATCCGGGGTGATCCTGCTTACCGGTCACTTAGGGAACTGGGAAATCGTTGGCGCCAGGATCGCGGCCGACGGCTATCCGCTCAATGTGATCGCCCGCGCCCAGCGGGACGACCGCCTGACCGAATACATCCGCGAGACGCGGCAAACCTCGGGGATGCGTGTGCTGCACCGTGAGGAGTCTGTGCGCGGTTCGCTGAAGGCGCTGCGGAGCAACCATCTCGTCGGGATTCTTCTCGACCAGAACGCGGGGGACGAAGGCATCTTCGTGGACTTCTTCGGTCACCTCGCCTCCACCGCGCCCGGCGCGGCCGCCTTCGCGCTTCGGACCGGCGCCGCGGTGGTGCCCACCTTCGGCCGCCGGAACCCGGACGACACCCACACCATCATCTTCCAGGAGGCGGTGCCGCTGGTCCGCACCGGTGACCTCAAAGAGGACATCCGCGCCAACACCGCCTGTTACACCAAGATCATCGAAGAGCGGATCCGGCAGGAGCCGGAGCAGTGGTTCTGGTTGCACAAGCGGTGGAAGAGCCGGCCCCCTGAGGAGCAGGGTGGGTGAGGGTGACCCATGTTTGAGGGCGCGCAGAGCATCCTGCTGGTCAAGCTCAGCTCCATCGGCGATGTGGTGCACTCGCTGCCCGTCCTCGCCGCCGCGCGGCGGCGGTTCCCGAAGGCCCACATCGCCTGGGCGGTGGGCCCGGCGGCGGCCGACCTGGTGGCCGGCAACCCGCACCTCGACGAGGCCCTGGTGGTGGGTGGGGATGGCTCGGCCGATGCGGACGTCTGTCCGGTCCCGAGGCTGTCATCTCCTCTGCGGCTGGCCTTGGCGCTGCGGGAGCGGAGGTTCGATCTGGCGCTCGATATGCAGGGGCTACTCAAGACTGCGCTGATCGCCTACCTGAGCGGCGCGCGGGACCGCGTCGGATTCCATAACCTACAAGAAGGCGCTTTCCTGTTCAACAACCGAAGGATCGTTATGGACCGCCGCGATGTGCATGCGGTAGAGGGCTACCTGGGCTTCGCCAACGCCATCGGCGCGCCGGCGGAGCCGCTGGACTTCACCATTCCCATCTCCCATGCTGACCGCGGAGTGGTGGACGAGCTGCTGCGCGGACAGCGCAACCTGATCGCTTTGGTGCCAGGCGCTCGCTGGCGCTCCAAGCGCTGGCCGGCGGAGCGGTTCGCGGAGGTGGCAGACGTGCTGGCGGGGGAGTTCGGCGCCACCTGTGCTGTGGTGGGAGGGAAGGGCGACCGCGCGCTAGCCGAACGGATAGGGGAGGCGGCGAGGTCGGAGATCCTGGACCTGTCCGGCCGCACCACCCTCAGGCAACTGGCCGAGGTGTTGCGCCGCTGCCGTGTCGCCATCGCCAACGATACCGGTCCGATGCACATCTCGGCAGCCGTGGGCACGCCCACGGTCGCCATCTTCGGACCCACCGATCCCACCCGCCTGGCGCCTTACGGAAGTGGCCATGCCGTGCTCAAGGCCTCCGTTCCCTGCGCCCCGTGCAGAAGGCGAGAGTGCCTTCCCCTGCGCTGTCTGGAGGCGATCACCGTCCGGCAGGTGGTGTCGGTCACCGAACACATCCTCCGCCCACTCAGCCCGGGAGGCCATCGTGGCCTCGGCTGACCCTCAGTCGGGCCTCACCATTCTCCACGTTCTCTCCTGGCTCAACTACGGGGGAGTGGAAAGCTATGCCATCCGCCTCAGCCGCGCCCTACGGGAGCGGGGGCATCGGGTGCTGATCGCCTCCAGCGGAGGGCAGATGCTTCCGGAGCTGGAGGCTTCGGGCCTCGAGCACTTCCAGGTGGACTTCACCGGCGCTCGCCTGCTGCCGGGGCTGGTGCGTCTTCGCCATCTGCTCGAGGAACAGCATGTTGACCTGGTGAACGCCCACAACTGGCGGGCGGGAATGGCGTCCTATCTCACTTGCCGCCGCGCCGGTGTGCCATACCTGTTCACCGTCCACGGAACTCGGCGGCCGCTGCATCGCCGCGGTGTGTTCTACTGGAGCAAGCGGGTGCTGGTGGTCAGCGAGGCGAGCAGGCGTAACCTTGTCCAAGGCTTCCGGCTGCCCGCCGACCGCATCGTGGTCAGCAGGATCGGGGTGGACTGCCAGCAGTTCCGTGAGCAGCCGGCCGACGAAGAGATGGAGAGGAAGCTGGACCTTCGCCCAGGCGCGCCGCGAATCGTGCATGTCAGCCGGTTCAGCCGTGGCAAGGCCCCGGTTGCGATCGCGTTGATCGCCTGCATGTCACTGCTGGAGCAGGCGGTGCCGAATGTCGAGTTGGTGCTGGCCGGCCAGGGGCCGGAAGAGGGTGCCATCTCTCGCCAGGCGGAGGAGATGAACCAGCGCCTTGGCCGGAGGGCGGTGCTCGCGCTGGGAGGGCGGCCGGATGTGCCGCGGCTGCTCTCTCTCGCCAGTGTAGTGGTGGCCACCGCCACGGTGGCCCTGGAGGCGATGGCCTCCGGGAAGCCGGTGATCGCGGCCGGCAAGGGAGGCTACCTGGGTCCGGTGACTCCGGAAAGCCTGGGGCAGGCGGAAGCGTCTTGCTTCGCAGATCACGAAGAGATGCCCCCGCTTACCGGGGACTCCCTCGCCGCCGACCTTGGCAGGCTCCTGAGCAGCCCCGCCGATCTGGCACGGCTCGGCGCCTTCGGTCGGCAGGCGGCCGTCTCCCGCCACTCCGTCGCACAAGTGGCGGAGGAGGTGGAGGGCGTATACCACCGGGCGCTCTGCCAGCGCGACCGGGCGAAGAGGATCGTGGTCTTCCACCTCAACCAGATCGGCGACCTGATGTTCACTCTGCCTGCCCTGAAGGCGCTGCGAGAGGCGTTCCCCGGGGCCCACATTACCAGTGTGCTGCGGCCTCACCTGGCGGGGCTGGTCTCGCACAGCGGGCTCGTGGACGAGATCGCGCATCGGCCTCCGGGGGGACCGTGGCCGGCCATCCGTCTGGGTCTGACCTTGCGAGGGCAGCGCCCGGACCTCGCCATCACCTTCTCGCAGTCGGCGACCATGGCGCTGTGCGCGTGGCTCTCTGGCGCACCCCATCGCGTGGGCTATGTGGACTCCGACTTGTGCCGACTGCTCAACCACCGCGTGCAAGTGCGGGGTATCCCCTGTCCCGCGAAGGTGTTGCGGTTGGTGAAGAGCCTGGGGCTGGCGCCTGCCCAGGCGGACTACGTCGGGATGGTCCGGCTGTCCCCCGAGGACCTGGCGGGCGGGCAGGAACTCTTGGATGGGTGCGAGCTGTGGGGCGCCGGTCCGCTGATCGCGCTGGCGCCCGGGGAGTCCTCGGCTGGATCCCACAAGTCCTGGAGCGCTTCGGGATTCCGGGAGGTGGCCACGGCTCTGGTTCGCGTACACCACGCCCGTCTTGTGGTCGTGGGATCGGAAAGAGATCGTATGCTTGGATACGAGGTGATCACCTCCTCGGGCCAGCGCGAGGCCTGCAACCTCGCCGGCAGGACCACTCCCGCGCAACTCGCGGCGGTGCTGGCGCAGTGCGACCTCCTGATCGGGATTGACTCCGGACCGATGCATGTGGCGGCGGCGATGGGCCGGCCCGTGGTGGGGCTGTTTGGGCCGAGTGACCCAGGGCGCACCGGTCCAATGGGCGAAGGGCACGAGGTCATCTTCCACCAGCAGGGCTGCTGGCGGCCCTGCATCCACCCGGTGGTGCCCAACTGCACCGTGCGCAGGTGCATGGAGGCGATCACCGTGGAGGAGGTGGTGGCGGCAGCGGAGAGGATCATCACGCGCCTGTCGAACGGAGAGGTGTCAGGGGGCGGCGGTGCCGTTCACGGTACACGTTGACTCGAACAGAGCTTGGGGAGGCGGCCAGGAGCAGTCGCTGGGCCTGGCCCGCGAGCTGGCCGCGCGCGGGCAGCGAACGCACTTCATCGCCCAGTCGGGGAGCGCGCTGGCCGCCCGCCTCAGCTCGAGCGGGCTCTCGTTCGAGGAGATGCCGTTGCGCGGGATCCGCGGCATCCTCTCCCTATGGCGACTGGTCCGCCGGCTGAGGGGACTCGCTCCAGAGGTGGTGCATATCCACGACGCGGCGAGTGAGTACCTGGTGGCCTGGGGCGCGCGGCTGAAACCACCGTGGGAAGCCCGGCGCGGACCCCGTCTGATCGTGACTCGCAGAACCGTTCCGCCGGCTGACGACGTGCCGCGCCTGCTGACCTGCGCAGGACTTTGCAGCCGCGTGGTCTGTGTTTCCCAGGCCGTCCGGAAGCGCCTGCTGGAGGCGGGAGTGTCACAGGAACTGCTGGTGGTGGTCCCCGACTTCGTGGACTGCCGCCACTTCGACCCGGCGCTCGTGCACCGCGAGAGCCATGACGACCGGCCGGCGATCGTGGCCGTCGGACGCCTGACGCAGGAGAAGGGGCACGCGGTGTTGCTGGCAGCGATGCCGCTGGTGGAGAGAGCGGTCCCCGGAGCGCGGCTGGTGATCTGCGGCCAGGGATCGCAGGAGGAGGCGCTGCGGAAACAGGCGGAGACGGAAGGCATGACGGGCAGTATCGAGTTCACAGGCTTCGTGTCCGATGTGCGCCCCCGCCTTGCCAGCGCGGACGTGTTCGCCATGCCGTCGCTGTCCGAAGGGCTGGGCGTGGCCGCGCTGGAGGCGATGGCGATGGCGAAGCCGGTGGTGGCGAGTGATGCGGGCGGGCTGCCGGAGTCGGTGGTCCAGGGAGAGACGGGAGTGGTCGTTCCCGCGGGAGATGCGAGGGCCCTCGCGGAAGCGCTGATCGCGCTGCTGCAGGACCAAGCACGGGCGCGCAGGATGGGAGAGGCCGGCCGCGCTCGGGCGGAGGCCGTCTACGACAAGCCGCGTGTTGTGGACCGGATCCTCGCCCTCTACGACGAAGTGCTGGCCGGAGGATAGAGTTGCTGGACCTTACCGCGATTGTCATCGCTCAGAACGAGGAGGAGAACATCGGCGAGTGCCTGGAGTCCCTCCGGTTCGCCGACGAGATCATAGTGGTGGACTCGTTCAGCACGGACAGCACACCAGACCTCGCCCGCCAACACCGGGCGCGCCTCTTGCAGCACCAGTACGTCTCCCTGGCGGCGCAGAGGAACTGGGCGATACCGCAGGCCAGCCACGAGTGGATTCTCATCCTGGACGCCGATGAGCGGGTCACTCCGGAGCTGCGCGAGGAGATCATCAGAGTTCTCGACGCGCCGGATCGTGACGGCTACGAGATCAAGCGCCGGAACTTCTTTCTCGGCCGCGAGATTCGCTACTCCGGCTGGCAGCACGACTGGGTGCTGCGGCTGTTCCCAAAGGACAAGGGGCGCTACCCCGAAAAGTACGCCCACGAGCGACTGGTTATCGAAGGCAGGACCGGCCGTCTCCGGGGGCGGCTGCTCCACTACTCCTACCGCACCCTTGACGACTGCTGGCGCAAGCTGGAGCGCTACGCCGAATGGAACGCGATGGATGCCCGAGCGCGGGGCGCCCGCGTCTCGCGGCTCTATGCCCTGCTCCATCCGCCGTTGCGGTTCCTCAAGGCATACCTTCTACAGGGCGGGTTGCTGGATGGCAAGGCGGGCCTGCAGCTGTGTTTGCTCACCGCCAGGTACGCGGCGGCGAAGGACGCGCGCATCCGATGCTACTCTGCGAAGTAGCGGTGACTCTGCGCTACGACGCCTGCGTCCGCCGAAGCGGAGATTCGTCGCCCGCGAAGGCAGAAGCACGAGCAGATGCCGCGGCGGCCGCCGACTCCGGGCCCTGGCGGCGCGGGATGACGGCAGAGTGCGGGAGATGACGGCTACTGACGGCCCATCCTCAACCGGCGGCCATCGAACAGGAGCTGGTGGCGTGTTCACGTCAGGTCCGCAGGCAGGCCCGATAGGTTGCCGCGGAGACAGGTGGTGAGGCATGAGAGAACCGTGCAAGTTCGCAGGCACTGGCGCCAAGGTGGCGTCGCTCGCAGAGGCGCGGCAACGGGTGGAGGAGTGGCGCTCAGAGAAGAAGACCATCGCCTACGCCAACGGCTGCTTCGATCTGCTCCACCTCGGGCACGTGCGGACGCTGGAGAGCGCTCTTCAGCATGCCGACCGCCTGGTCGTCGGCGTCAACTCCGACGCCTCCGCCAGGCAGCTCAAAGGCCCCGGTCGTCCGATCATGCCCGAGCACGAGCGCGCGGCGATGGTGGCGGCATTTGCCTGTGTGGACCTGGTGGTGATCTTCTCTGAGGTGTCCTCTCTGCCAGTCATCCAGGCGCTGAAGCCAGACGTCTGGGTGAAGGGCGGCGACTACGAGATGGACACGGTGAACCAAGAGGAGCGCGCGTTTGTGGAGAGCTACGGCGGGCGCGTGGTGCTGGCTGACCACGTGGCTGACCTTTCCAGCACCGACCTGATCTCCCGGATCAGGGAGGCCGGGGAAAGTGGCTAGGTCGCCGGAGGCGATCCGCCTCAGGCGGACGGCCGCAGGCCTAGCCGCTGATCACGCCCGCCGCATGGTTGCTCCCTGCTAGCGGGTCCCCAGATTCTGAAGCGTGGTCAGCACAATGTGGAAGGTTCGGAACTGCAGCAGCTCCTGGCCTACGAAGGAACCAAGGAGCACCTTGGCCGCCTCGGAGTCGCCGTAGGCCACCAGCATCGCCCTCAGGAAGACGTGGGAGAGGATCAGCCCCGAGACCACTCCCAACGCCCCGCCCACCACCGGGTCGAGTACATCCAATGAGAGCAGCGTAGTCTCGTACAGGAACCTGGACCCGATCACTACCAGGGCGATCAACACGACAAACACCCCCACCAGCCAGATCGCCTGGCTCGTGCCTTCTGCCTGCGACAGAGGGATGGCGTGCGCCAGCGGGCCGGCCAGGGAAATGGTGATCCTCAGCACCACGATCGCCCCGATCACATCGAAGATGGCGCGACCAAAGCCTCTGTTGCTCTCCAGCCAGGCGACGGCTCCAACCAGTATGAAGACCACAGCATCAAACCACGTCACCTGCGCTCACCTCCTGAGCCGAATCACGGCAGACGCATAGCCGACCACCGCCGTCCGGTCGCCGGTGATGTCACCGGAAGTGTAGTAGCGAAGCAGCTGGGCCTTCCCGCCACCCTTGGCGCGGCAGTAGACGAGAGCGATCGCCACCGCGACCGGGCCGCAGGTGGAGATCTTCCTCTCCTGAACCGTTCGCAGCAGACCGACGGGATCGAGGGCGAGGATCTGATCCAATGCCAGCTTGTCCTGCCGCTCGGCCGCCGCGTGCGGAATCTGGTGCGAGAAGTCGCTGCTGGCGATCACCACTGCCCGTTTTCCCGCGAGCCCGTCGGCAAGCGTTCTCCCCAGTGCGTCGGCGTCCGCCACCAGCTGGTCGAGGTCATCATCGGGGTGTGCGCGGACGCAGATGGGAACGATGCTCGGCGTTCGCTGTCCATAGACGAACTGAAGGAACGGCACCTGCACTTCCAGCGAGTGCTCCCAGCGATGAGTGTCGTCATCGCCGACCAGCAAGTCCGTGGACTCGACCAGACAGCGGCCTAGCTGCACATCAACCACGACCTCGCCCAAGGGCGTTCGCCAGGCATCTACTAGAGACACCGCTGCCGCGCGACCAAGCGACCGATGGCTGGGGCCGAGAATGACGGCACAGTCAGGTATTCCGTCCGCGGCGAGCGCCGCGAACCCGTGCGCGGCGGCCGGGCCAGAGTACATGTAGCCGGCGTGCGGGCTGACCAGGGCAGCGATCACCCCGGGGCCGTTCGGGTTTACCTCCGGCAGAGCGCCCGGCCCCAGTTGGTGGAGGAAGCACTCCTCCAGCGAGCCCAGCAGCGCCTCTCGTCGGCCTGCGTAGAAGCTTCCTGCCACCGCTGGTTCTCTCACTCGTGGCATCTTCTTCTCTCTCGCCGCGCCTCCGCTGCTCGCGGTTGACGGACCCCTGGCTTCGTGTTACCCTGACGCCGCCGATGGCTCGTCCGCTCGTCGGCGAACACTCCCGCGCCAGGCGACCCTATGCGCATTGCCCTCTTCACCGAATGCTACCATCCCATTGTGAACGGAGTGGTGGTATCGGTGGTCACCTTCTCCCGGGAGCTTGTCAAGCTCGGCCACCAGGTGGACATCTACGCCCCCGCCTTCCCCGGCCACCGAGATACAGAGCCGAACGTGTTTCGCATGCCCTCCATCTCGCTCCCTACCCACCCGCGCTATCCGCTGGCCATCCCGGGCTCTAGCTTCCTCCTGCGCCATGTCATCACCAGCCGCCGCCCCGACATCATCCACGCTCAGCACCCCATGGTCACCGGGCGCGAGGCAAGACGATGGGCCCGCCGTCTCGGCTGCCCATTCGTCTTTACATACCACACCCTGATACGCGAGTACGCCCACTACGTCCCTCTGCCCCGCCCCCTGGTGCGGGCGATGGCGGTGC
>Ga0315274_10012014_pt1 | contig 12383 bp, 12 predicted proteins | sample YL17G02_20_MG_FD_203700 | JGI IMG/M metagenome (GOLD analysis project Ga0315274, IMG submission 203700) | Sediment microbial communities from Yellowstone Lake, YNP, Wyoming, USA - YL17G02_20 | ecosystem: Environmental > Aquatic > Freshwater > Lake > Sediment | place: USA: Wyoming | collected... | reverse complement strand
ATTCTAATCACCTGTACTTGGAAACTATTTGACGAACCCTGATTGGATTCGTTTTGCCATAAACATCATCATCAATCTTCATGATAGGAGCTAGCCCGCAAGCCCCTAGACATCTTGCCTGCTGGAGTGTGAAGAGTCTGTCTTTTGACGTATCCTCTGGGGGCGATATCCCCAGCTGTCTGATCAGAAGATTGTATATGTCAAGAGAGCCGCCTACGTGACAGGCAGTACCCCTGCATACTGTTATCATGTGTTTCCCTCTTGGCCTGAGCCTGAACTGGTGGTAGAAGGTAGCGACACCGTAGACGTGGCTCAGAGGTAACTGTAGGATCTCAGCAGTCCTCTCTAGAGCGGTGTTTGAAAGATATCCCATCTCAGCCTGAACCCCCTGCAGTAAGGGGATCAATGCACTTTGTCTTGGATTGTATTGCTCGAATCTTGGGAACAACCTGTCCACAATGTCTCTTGCTTCTTCCGCCATGTCATTACACTCCCTGTCCGCGCAGATCTGTGACAGTAGGAAGCTCCATCTGTTTCACCTACTCAAAACTCTTGCTCTTTCAGCGGATGACACAATATTTGTGGCGTATGATTTACCTTGACATTCATGCGGATCGCGCAGCCACTGTCCTCCCGATAGCTGACTGACGCGCGCTAATCTGGTCAGAGCCCTAAGCTTTCAATATGACGCACGCACGCGCTGTTCTCGGCGCGAAAGACGCATTATTCCAGTCCGCGTGCGAGACCATCCAGGGCAAGAGTATTCTTTGGCATGGTCTTGACGGTCCTGCTCAGATGTACTGTGAAGTCGTCGCTGACTGTTTATGGGAACAGTTACTAACGGGATGCAACCCTCAACTCAGCGACAATGAGAAAGTAGAAATAAATTGGTGGAGTGGGGGGTTTCCTACTCCAGTCTCAATTCAGGTACACAGGTGAGTCGTGGTTGATACTTTGTGTGCAGTAGTTCGTGGCTCTTATGTCCAAGGGGCTCTCCCAGGAATTCCTTGTATAGGGCAGCTATGGCGGGGTTCTGGTGGGACTTCCTGAAGCCCAAGTTCCTATCTAGTTCGTAGAGGGATTCTGCACGTTCCTTGAGTCGCTGGAGTCGATCGGTCTTGTCGTTGAGTATTGGCTGTCCTCCGCCGCCTATGCATCCACCGGGGCATGCCATGACCTCTATGAAGTGGTAATTCTTTGCGCCACTTAGTACGTCGTCGGTAAGTCTTCGTGCATTACCCAGTCCGCTCGTGACTGCGACCTTGTAGGTTGTGCCAAGGATTTCGACTGAGGCTTCTTTTACTCCTTCTATGCCCCGTACACCCGTGAAATCTAGGTTGCCTAGCTCTTTTCCTGTGAGCACCTCGTAGACTGTGCGCAGGGCTGCTTCCATGACTCCTCCTGATGCTCCGAAGATGGCCGCCGCGCCAGTGTAGAGGCCCAGGGGTTCGTCATGCTCCTGGTCTGGGAGTGATTTGAAGTCAATTCCAGCCTCCTTTATCATGGCTGCCAGCTCTCGCGTTGTGAGGACGTTGTCTACGTCGGGTACGCCGTTTCTGCCTAGCTGCGGCCTGTCCATCTCCTGCTTCTTGGCGACGCAGGGCATGATGCTGGTGACGGAGACATTCTTGGAGTCCACGCCCATCTTCTGAGCGTAGTATGTCTTCGTCAGGGCGCCTAACATCTCGTGGGGCGACTTGCAGGTTGAGAGGCGTGGGAGGACCTGTGGATAGAAGAGCTCTGCGAAGTTTATCCAGCCTGGGCAGCAGGAGGTAAACATTGGCAGGTCTCCGGCTTTGGCACGCTGTATGAACTCGTTTCCTTCCTCAAGTATGGTCAGGTCTGCCGCGAAGTTGGTGTCGAAGACCTTTTTGAAGCCAAGTCGTCTGAGGGCGGCGTTGAGCTTGCCAACCGTCAGCTCTCCCGCCTTCATCCCGAACTCTTCGCCTATGGCTGCCCTGATGGCTGGTGCCGCCTGTACGACTGTAAGTTTACTTGATCCCAAGTCGTTCCAGACTTTCTGGACGTGGCTCTTCTCCGCGAGGGCGTTGACCGGGCATGCTAGGACGCACTGTCCGCATGAAACGCACTTTGTGGTAGATAGGTCATCGTCGTAGGCCGCGTTGACTTCGGATTCGTATCCTCGGAAGGCATAGTCAATGGCGTCAACGCTCTGAATCTCCGAGCAGACTCTGACACACCTGCCACAGATTATGCAGTAGTTGAGGTCTCTAGTTACGTAGGGGCTCTCGCTGTGGATTGCTTTGTTGAGTACTGTACGCTTGAAGGGTATCTCTCTGACGCCGAGCTCGTATGCGAGGCGTTGGAGCTCGCATCTCTGGTTTTTGTTGCATGTCTGGCAGTCCGGAGGATGCTCGCTCAGTATGAGCTGGACGATCGCCTTTCTGGACTGTCGGATCTTTGGGGTGTTTGTATGGACCTTCATGCCCTCGTTGACCGGCAGGGTGCAGGATGTTGGGAGGTTCCTCATCCCTTCGACCTCGACGGTGCAGAGGCGGCATGCGCCGATACTCGATATGCCCTCGTAGCTGCAGAGTGTAGGTATGTGTATCTGTGCTTTCCGCGCGGCTTCGAGGACCGTGCTATTTGAGGCTACTTCTACTGCTACTCCGTCTATTGTGAGCTTTGTCATTTTATTTCACCATTCACTCCTTGATTATCGCGTGCTTGGGACAAATTGCATAGCATGACCCGCAGCGGGCACACTTGGCTGGGTCGATTGTTGGCCGCTTTCCGACAGCGTTGGTGCTCTCGTCGAAGACTTCCTCGAACTTGATCGCGTCTGCTGGGCAGTTCTTATAGCAGAGGCCGCAGCCTACGCAGAGGCTCGGCTGGACGCTGTAGCTGATTAGGTTTTGGCAGATGTGGGCTGGGCAGGACTTCTGTTCAAGGTGTGCGGTGTACTCTTCTGGGAAATACTTCATGGTTGTTAATACTGGGTTTGGCGCGCCTTGGCCGAGTGCGCAGAGCGCTGTGTTCCCAAGCGTTGCCCCGAGTGACTCAAGTTGGCTAAGGTCTTCCCTTGTGCCCTGTCCGTCGGTTATACGTGTTAGGACCTCATGGATGCGTTTGAGGCCGATTCGACATGGTGTACACTTGCCGCAGGACTCTGCCGTCGTGAAGCCGAGGAAGTATTTGGCCGTGTCGACGATGCAATTGTCCTCGTCTAGGACGATTATGCCTCCTGAGCCCATTATTGATCCAACCGACTGGAGGCTCTCGTAGTCGAGAGGGAGGTCAAGGAACTTTTCTGAGAGGCATCCTCCTGAGGGGCCTCCCGTCTGGACCGCCTTGAACTTCTTACCGTTGGCGACTCCTCCACCGATCTCGAATATGAGTTGCCTGAGGCTTGTCCCTAAAGGCACTTCGGCTGCTCCCGTCCTTACAACTTTGCCTGCGAGGCAGAACACTTTGGTGCCCTTGCTCTTCTCGGTGCCGACCTTGGTGAAGTATTCTCGGTCGGTGATCAGGGTTGGGACGTGCGCAAGCGTCTCTACGTTGTTTATGGTTGTCGGCTTTGCCATGAGTCCGGAGGTGGCTGGGTAGGGCGGCCTTACCCTGGGCATTGCTCGGTTGCCCTCAATCGTTGCGATCATGGCTGTTTCCTCACCGCAGACGAATGCGCCTGCGCTAAGCATGACGTCGACGTCGAAGTTGAAGCCTGAGCCTAGAATATTGTCGCCGAGCAGCCCGTACCTCTGTGCTGCGTCGACGGCTGTCATCAGCCTCTTAGCCATCAGGCCCTTCTCGGCTCGCACGAAGATGTAGCCATGGGTTGCTCCTATGGCGTATGCGGCGATTATGAGACCTTCGAGCACCCTATGTGGATCGCCCTCGGCTGTGAGCCTATTCATGAAGGCCCCTGGGTCGCCTTCGTCGGCGTTACATATCATGTATTTGGCATCTCCTTTGGCGGCTCTGCAGAACTGCCACTTCAGCCCTGTTGGGAACCCAGCTCCTCCTCGACCTCTCAGGCCTGCTGATTTGACAGTGTCGATCACTTGATCGGGCTTCATCTCGTTCAGTACCTTTGCTAGGGCACGGTATCCGCCATGGGCGACGTACTCGTCTATCTTGTTTGGGTCTACTATGCCGCAGTTAGCCATGACATCTCGGTATTGGCGCCGGTTCCAGGGCAGCTCCTCGAACAGGGGGACGCCGTCTTCTCCTCTCAGCGTGCCTTTCCTGGCTCGGACTGCCATTGCTCCTGAGGAGTCGCCGCTAATGTAGGCTTCAACTATCTTGGGCACGGCCGCGGCATTGACCTTGCCATAGAAGGCAGATGTGCCGCCTCGCCTTGTGATCTCGACGAGCGGCTCGGCATAGCACATTCCCATGCAACCGACCTCCATTAGCTGAGCATCGACTCCGCGCCCGCTTAGCTCCTTCTTGAGGGCGTTGTATGCTTCTTGGCTACCAGACGCAAGGCCACAGGTACTCATACCGATTCTGACTACGAGGTCATTTTGGCCCTGGAGGATCCGCTCTCTACTTTTTGCTAACTTAGCCTTGCAGCCTGCGTCATCGTGGCATATGGGTCCCGCTGTCCTGCAGGCGATGTAGTTCTTGCAGGGATTATCTTGGCTGTTACTACATTTTTCGCAGCACTTGTCCATAAGGCTCATGCTGATTCACTCCTATACTTGTTCAGAACCCGGGTTATGTTGGGGGCCGTCACGTTACCGTAGAATTCCTCATCAACCTTCATTATGGGGGCGAGGCCACATGCTCCGAGGCACCGAACCTGCATGACCGTGAAAAGGCCGTCCTGCGTAGTGTCTTCTCCCTCCTTGAGTCTCAGGCTTTGACGGAGCAGGGTCATGAGGTCCCCGGAGCCCTGAACGTGGCACGCCGTGCCTCTGCAGACGGTGATGATGTGTTTCCCCTTTGGTCGAAGCCGGAACTGGTGGAAGAATGTCGCCACCCCGTAGATGTGGCTGAGAGGTATGTCCATGAGTTCTGAAGTCTTCTCCAGGGCTTCCCGGGGTAGGAAGCCTATTTCACTCTGGACCTCCTGCATCAGTATGATGAGGCCACTCTGCATGGGGTTGCTGTGTTTATGCCTCTGGTAGGCACTTTCCACTATCTCGTCTATCTTCTCCTTACTCAGACTTTCCATGGTTATTTTCTTCCTCAATCGTCATGGTCTGGGGTATTGCCACGATCTTTCCAATTCTCTTCGAGAGCGAGACCGCGCTGTAGGCGGCCACCATTGAGGAGGGCATTGTCATTATAGCTATTGTCGTGAACGTTGCGATGAAGCCCTTCTCAGCTATCGGCCAGAGGGCTGGCACGGCCATGAGCATCCCTTGGAACATTTGGACTATAGGTAGGCCAGCCAGCGTCCACATGCCGCCGGTCAAGGTCCACCAGACAACTGGGAACAGTATGGCCATCGCTATTCTCGCACCCCTGCTACAGGGCTGGAGCCTGCTTGCGATGGTGTCGAGGGTTAGCCCGATAGCCAGGCCGAGAACTGGTTTGAAGATTCCTGGCGTGCTGCCCCATATCGTTGTCGGCATTGAGAGTAGGCCGTATACGAGGAAGTACATTGTGAACACTTTCTTCCGGGCTATCGCCCAGACGGTGTAGGCTAGGAAAAGGTTCAGGGGGGTCATCAGAATCGCTCCGACAAATACGTGCGGTATGAATGCAGTCATGATCGGGGCGACATATAGTGATACGGCGAAGTTGGCGGCGGACGTGATAGACGTTAGCGATATGTCAAATGCTCCTAGCCCAGTCCGATTCTCTATTGTCCTCGTTGGTGGTCTCGCTCCTATTCCCTTCAAATCTCTCTGAACCGTGACTGTCTTCTGTCGGCGACTGTACGTTTGTAGCCGTCGTGGGTGATTAGGCCTCTGCAGCAGGATTGCACGTCGAAAACGTCCACGAGGGCGATCCATCCATCGCCGTAGGGGTCTCTGTTGATTAGCTCCGGTCTGTCCATAACCTTGTCGTTGACATCAGCTATCCTGCCCGTGACCGGCGTGACTAGGTCGAATGCTGTGCAACCGTATTCCCTTGAGCCAGTGACTCGATTGTAGCGTCCGAATATGGTTCCGAACTTCTCGCCTTTTCTGATGTCAGGTTCTGTGGTTTGACTACGTTCGACCGTGACCAAGCTGACTGGCTCTCTCAGAAATCTCTGAGCATAGTCTGTGACTCCAGTTCTGACTTGTCTTTCTGGTGTTGCCTCGGCCCACATGTGGTCTGTTGTGTAGAATAGGCCCCGCCTTATGCGGACTTGCTGACCGTTACATTCCACGAAAACATCGCCTGCGGCCCTCTTAGACTGCTGCACCTTTCACCTGGCGTCCGTGATGGCCATCGACTCGGTATATATGTTCTGTCAGTAGAGTAAGGCCAAATTTATATTGGTAAATAAAGTAAATACTGGGGGATTCGCGTCAATCAAGAAAACTGCGGAGCCATAACACTTGGAGTCAAGGAAGATTCAGCAGGTTGGTAGCAGCACCCTAGCAGTCTCACTGCCCCGAGACTGGGCAAAGAACGTTGGCCTGAGACGAGGAGACCTAATATACCTGGAAGAATCGGAGGACGGGACGCTCAGGGTTATTCCTGAGCATCTTAGGGAGCGAAAGCCACGTGAAAAATCCATAGTCTTGAATGCTGATCTCTGCGTAGAAGCGGGAATGCTGAAAAGAATAATCATGGGCAATTACGCCCTCGGCGTTGATCTGATCAGGGTGACCTCCTCAACCCGTCTGTCAAGTCTGCATGTCAATGAGATTCGTGGAGCAGTTCGCAGCCTAATGGGTCTGGGCATCATGGAAGAGACATCCAGCAATGTTGCTCTTCAGTGTTCCATTGATATCACCAAGTTCCCGATCAACACGAGTATTATGAGACTATACATGATAGCCTCGACCATGCACAAGGAGGCTATGGATGCCTTCCAAACCGGAAATGTCAAGATGGCCGAGGAGATCAGACACCGCCAAGCAGAAGCGGAAACAATGTTCTGGGCCATTACCCGACTGGTATCGGTCGCGCAGGCCGACCACATCGTGGCTAAGAACATAGGCATCGATGACCCAATGGACCTGCTCTGGTACAGGATTGTGGCGCTTTGCCTGGAAAGGGTGTCTAGGTGGTCACAGATCATTGCGGACCAGGCCGTTGAGCTTGAGCCAGTGCATGCAACCTTGGGCAACTATTTGATCGCCAGGATCCAGGAGGCAAGCGATGCGGCCTACGGCATTTGCCATAAGTCAGTCAACTGCCTGTACACCAGAGACATCACAATAGCCAACGACGCCATCGAGACTTACCTGAAGCTGCAGGACACGGAAGAGAAGCTGTCAAAGGCCCTCTGCACCTACGCCAAATTGAAAAACCAGTTCTTCTCTGTCGATCGCTATTTCCTTGGACCTAATCCGCCGAACCCGTGCGCCGTTTCCCAGCTGAACCTCCTGCTTTGGTGTTTGAGGCGCATAGGTGAACTGGGAAGCGAGATATCGGATATAGCCATTCACCGTGCCCTGCGCAGGGACACCAAGCTTTCCAGGACTATTGTAAGCGAGTAGCCACATCTGAGAGCCTCAGTTCGCGGGGCGTTGAGTTATCTGGGTCCCTACAAGTGCGGGCTGCTGGCCATACTAGGGCGTAGCGTTGAAGTCGCTGGTGAGAAGCCAGGCGACAACGTCTCCCTGCTTCATGGTGTAGCTCTCGGCCCCCGATGCTCCCAGAACCCATTTGGACTGTTCTCTCTCCCACGTGTACCATGACCAGTAGCTTGGTCCTGTTCCCTGCACGCCATTTATTGATGTAACGAAGAATCCGAAGCCGTACTGTGTTCCATCGACTCTTCCCCCTGTGACCTTGTATGTTGTGTTTAGGAGGGACCAGCCAACGGGGATAATGGTCTGATTACGCCATGCCTTGGTCCCGTTACTGTACTCAATTAACAGGTTAACACTGTAAGAAACATCATTGAGTGAGGATAAGGTATCAACGTATCGCTTGTCCGCAGCCCTGTACTGAGCATAATAGTATGCGGCTAGAGACGAAGCTAGAACTAATCCAGACACTAGGACTAGAGAAATCGTGAACCAGACGTTGTGTGACTTACTCAAATCTGTCATCTCCTCAAGGTCACCCCTCTTGGGATGGAGCCTATCACGATCACCCGAAGAAGCACAGGGGTGAGAACGGCGAAGAGAACAAGATTCGACGCTTCGTGCATAATTCCAAGTGGGATGGGGAAATTCATTGTCAACAGCCCCATCCAGACAGAGTTGTAGGAGAGTAGTCCGCTGACTGCATTGGTTATGAGATCGTATGCGAGGGTGGAGAACAATCCCGCGGCCCCGAAGACTATGCTCCTCTCCAAGCTGGTCTTGCCAGTTGGGCTGCCTATCGTCGTTCTTCTCAGGAGCCCTCCAGCCAGGGCATATATCGCCTCACTTGGAACCACCGCTAGGAGAACTGGAACCGATATTCCTAGGGGGTTCAGTGTCCCATATACCAGCCATGCTATGGCTGCAACGGCTGTTCCTTCAGTGATGCCGAAGAAAAAGCCGGTTGTGAAGACCACTGCGTCCATTAGTTTCACATTCGGCAGAGCGAGCAGTGCGTAGTTCGTCCCGATGCAAAGGGCTGCCAGGCATGCTATGAGCGCCGTGCGCCTTACAGCACTTGTTTGGTTGTAGTCCGTACGGCTCGACGTGTTGGTACGGGGCAGTTCCAAGATGTCGTCCACAGGGTTAGGTAGGATGGTCATCCTACCTATAAGCATTCGCGCAAGTAGCGCGCGCCCTAGCAGTTCCCTACAGCCATGTAGGGAGTATCGCGCGCTCATTATTGCTCGACTGAGGGGTCGTCTCATGGTTCGGAAAAACGTTTACTGTTCTGGTTGCTCTTTGGCCTCTATATCACGCCTAGGCCGTCCGTTGGTCGCCACCCATATCATGGCGGCAGATATTAGAAAACAGAAGAGAACCATGTAGAGGACGGGGGTGTATGTGCCTGTGGCGTCGAAGATGAGGCCCCCTAGCAAGGGGCCCAATGCTCCTCCGAGGCCAAAGCCGAGCATGAGGATGCCATTTATGCTGCCGAAGTTTCTGCCTTGAAACTGATCGGCAGGTATAGCACTCAGGACCGGTCCAGCGAGGCCATTGAAGAAGCCGAAGAAGATGGCGTAGGTATAGAGCATCCAAGTGCCTGAACCCCCACGACTGGTGAGCATCAGGATGACCACTGAGGCCATGAGACCGAGTGCTCCTACGGCATAGACTCTTTCCCTCCTATACTTGTCGGCCAAGGAACTTGAGAGGTTCCCCAGGACCTCAATAACGCCGAATAGGGCAAGAACGATGGCTGCCACCGTCTCACTGTATCCAAGATCATGTATGAATACAACCTGGTGGGCTACGATAGTGCTTTGACCTATCCCCCAGACAAGGAAGAATGCAAAGAACATGGCCCAGAACCTGTAATCCCCCATTGCTTCCTGAACAGTACATTCCAGGCGTGAGGCTCCATCTACTCCAGTTTGACCGAGCTCGTTTCCTTCCGGCTGAATACCTATATCCTCAGGGCTTGTTCTGAGCAGGAAAGCTGATAATGGGGCGATGATTGCGATTGGGAGTATACCGAGGACGACAAAGGTACCCCTCCAGCCAATGAATATGATAAGGGGCGCCGTAAGAGACGATAGTAGAAACGAGAGGGCAAAGCCCGCCGAGGCGAGGCCCAGGGCAGTGGCTCGCCTCTTCTTGAACCATCGTGCGATGGTGGGCACGAACTGTGACCATCCTGAGACACATATCCCCACGGGGACGATGACACCGTAGAGTAGGTAGAAGTGCCAGAGTTCAGACGTCATGGAGCAGGCCATCATTCCCAAGCCCATTATGATCGCGCCGACTGGGATGACCCTTCTGGGCCCGAACCTGTCGGCGAGCCGTCCCGAGATCGGCGATATCAGGCCATAGGATACAAGGTGAAGCGAGAATATGCCCGCGGTGCTTGCCCGGCTCCACTTGAACTCCGCGAGAATGGTTGGAAAGAAGACTGAGAATGAGTAGCGTAGCCCATAGGAGATCATGAAGGAAACAAAAGCCACTGACACGATGACCCAGCCATAGTATAGTCGAGGACTGACAGGGACGGACTTCTCAATGTGTTCTGAAAAGGCTGATTCAGACGATGACTTCGTAGATTAACCACTCCTCCATGTTCACGGTTGACCAGTACAGTCTACTCAGCTTCCAACAGATAGCTGGGCTCAGCTTTCCCAAGCAGAGAAGCATCAGCATTCATAAAGTATGCGACGTAGCGCGCGCTAGTGGAACACTATCCCACACTGGAAACTTCTATGGCGGCTCGGGAGCGTGTAGGATCGCCCTTGTCATAGGAAGGGAATAGTGAACGCTTGGGTGTTCCAAGCTATGGACGCTTGGTCTGTACGTCGGTTCCGCAATATGCATTAGACCGAGGGTAAGCCTATCGTAGCTGATACCCTACTTCGCGTCCAGAGAGAGTAGCCTCCCATTCTGGACTGTGAGATGATAGGCGATGCTTGCAGAGACCCAGGAAAGACAGAATATTGAATTAGACCTCGCTGAACCAGCTTTGACCAGGCGCCAAAAGCTGGCCCTCAAGCTGAAGGGTAGAGTCATCCTGAGGTATGAGCAGAGAGAGGGCTGGCTCCGGCCTCTCCCAATCTACGCTTCAAGATGCGAGAAGCATGGGATCTACGAGGACTATGCTCATGGATGGAAAGAGGAGCTCGAGTGCCCAGCCTGCCTGTTCGAAAGAACCAGAAAGTCTCATCCTAAGGATTTTCGAGTTCCTCTCTGATTGCTGCTGGAAATGGATAGCATCTGCAACCTGGTAGAAATTGAAAAGCATCAGTCCTGCTTTCCCATCTCAATATGTATTCTCATATTATCCACGATGCGTCGCATGCCTCAGACGATATGTGAGAGTACGCGCGCGATACGTGAGAGAAATCCCCTGGTCGATTCTCGACAAGGACATTCTCATCTGAGAGTCCTATTCAGGTACGCCTACGCACAGAGCGCGCGCTATGTGGGCGCTAGGCTAAATAGGTCATCGGTCTAGACCACAGGTAGAGCTGAATCTGGTAGGTCATTGGGTTGAAAGTAGTCAAGCGAAGTGATGTCAGGAAGAAGCTATTGCCCGGTAGGGCTCTTCAGCTGGTTGTTGGTAGAGACGACGCTGCTTCGGCCAGTGGGGCACTTACAATGGGCTTCGCACATTACTCTGCTGAAAATGGCAATATGGAGCCTCATAGACACGCTGAAGAGGTTGTCCTCATCCTCGGCGCCAGGGACGGTTGGGCACGCTATGGAGGCGTCGGTGATAAGCCGGACGAAATGTGTGAACCTTTCCCATTGGAGGAAGGCTTGGTTCTTCACATACCAGAATCGGAGTGGCATGTGTTTGGCTTCGCTGACGGAGGATCCGTGGACATCGCGTTCTTCTACGGCCAGGCGGATGTCTACTCGAAACAGAAATAGTGTGTCAGCTTCTTCTCAAGGTCCTGAATGAGAGCCCGGCTCACAATCCTGGACTGTTTACTCAGGAGGTCAAGGTAGGGACGGGTATATCTGGTGTCTGATGCTTCGACAATCTCTGGAGTTGGATAGGTGTCCCTGGCCTATTGAGTTAGCTCAGACCTGAATCCATGTGACGGGGCGGCCTATGTCCACTAACCGCTGTTGGAACCAGTCGTAGTGCCCAATGTCGCTGATCCGGTGAGCGTCTGATGAGGGAGTGATCGTTACCCCAGCGTCGACGCATCGCTTGAGGAACTCAGGTGAAGGATCCTCATGGTGGTAGTTCATCTCGACTGCTATTCCCTTCTTCTTTACTCCTCGTATCAAGAGATCAGCCTTGTCTGGGGGGATGTGTTTTTTCCAGAGCAGGTTGGTCGGGTGAGCGAGAATGTGGAAGTTGCTGACCTCAAGGGCCCTTGAGAGAACGTCAATGTACTCGTCCACGATCGATCCTCTGCGGATGATCCTCGTGACTGGCAGCATATGCACTGCTCCGATGATTATGTCGAGGCCTCTGAGAACCTCGTCGCCGACTGCGAGCGAGCCATCTGCTCGTATGTTCACCTCCATGCCCGTGAGTACGTCTATGCGTGTCTCTCGTCTAGCCTTCTCGACCTCGAGTAGGTAGTTGCGTAGCCACTTCGGCCTGTGCGTTGTTCCATGGTCCGTGATGGCGACCTTTTCAATTCCTCTAGCCTCAGCAGTGGATACGATCTTCTGTACACTTGTGTCGTGGCTACAAGGCGAGAACTCACTGTGGGTGTGTAGATCTATCCTCGGCACCATGAGCATTGTGAGTCTTGACAAGAGCTT
>Ga0315274_10012013_pt1 | contig 12384 bp, 10 predicted proteins | sample YL17G02_20_MG_FD_203700 | JGI IMG/M metagenome (GOLD analysis project Ga0315274, IMG submission 203700) | Sediment microbial communities from Yellowstone Lake, YNP, Wyoming, USA - YL17G02_20 | ecosystem: Environmental > Aquatic > Freshwater > Lake > Sediment | place: USA: Wyoming | collected... | reverse complement strand
TGACTTCCCCCGTGACTTCCCCCGTGACTTCCCCCGTGACTGGTGAGTTTCCTGACTCTGGCCGTGTTGTCTCGACTTGGTCCCGACTTGGTCCGGACTTGGTCCCGACATGGTGCCGGCCTGGTGCCTGGACTTTTCCACCGACGGCTTTAAAGGCGAGTTCGGGTTTGCGACGGATGGTGGTGACAAAGCCATCGGTCAGGGCGAATTCCGGTTCGTCCAGCCCGGCCTCGCGGCAGAGCTTGATCATGTCACCGGTGCCGGTTCCCATGCGCTCGATGTATTTCGTCAAATAGAGCGGCTCGGCCAGCAGAGGGTTGCCTGGCACCGAACCGTGCGGGTGACGGAGTTTTTCCAGTGTGAGCGAGGGCGGCAGGGTGCCGGGGTTCCAGACTTCGAAGCGGTCAGAGAAAAGCATGACTTGGACGCTGCCGTTGCTGGTGTAGTCGCGGTGGGCGACGGCATTGACGATGGCTTCGCGGACGACTTCGGGCGGCATCTCGTAGGCGACCGGGGCCTGGGTGCTGTGTTCTCGGGTGCCGACAGCAAGGTCGATCTTGGACAGGACGAAATCCAGGGCCTGATCCACGAGGTCGAAGACCGTGCCCTTGTAAACCTGGTAGAAGGGAATCGGCTTGGCGACCTGTGTGCCGTGGAAGCGGGCGCATTTGATCTCGGACGAGATCAAAAAGCGCTGCGGCACCATGCCGAAGAGGAGGATGGCGGCGTGGGTGGGTCGACCATTCTTGAGCAGGTGCAGGTGTTCCAGCACTTGCTCGGGGGCGATGTCCTCCGCCAGCGGGAATCCGCGGGCGCGACGAGCGATGCCCACAAAGCGATGGATTTTTTCAGCGGACAGATCGTCAATGGTGGCATCCGGACAGGCGGCGGCATCGAACGGACCAAAGCGGAGCAGTTCTTTCACGGCAAGGTAGTCCACCAGGCTCGCGTAAAGAGCGGGGATCAACTCCGCGGGCGTAATGAATCGGCGGCGGATCAATTGCGCGCCGGCCGAGGCGATCAGCGCCCGCATCTTCGGGTGCTTGTCCGCATCGGTCTCACCTTTGACGAAGACAATGCGGTGCTTGCCGAGCTTGGTGGCCTCGTTGAATTCGCGGTGGGTCGGGGAAAGGCCGTCGGCGTCCTCCCAGCCGTATTCGTTGCCCATCAGGGCCAGGTAGATGTCGCACCGCCGGACTTCCTCAAGGTAAACGGCATCGGCCCGGCGGTCGGTGGCGGGCAGGTCTTCAAAGAGGAAGACATCGAAGAAGCGGCTGAGCAGGGCATCGCCGAGGAGGTAGGCCTTGAGCGCCTGCCGCTCGGTGGCGAACTCCTTTTGCACGCTGCTGATGAAGATCCGCTGCCTCATGCGTCGACGGTCAGTTTTTGGAGGATGCCTTTCAACGCCGCGTCCGTTTCTCTGGCTTCCAGTTGGAGAACCTCCAACTCCTCCACAATCTCCGCGATGGGCCGGTATTCCTCGCCCGCGCCGGTGTGGATGTAGCGGCTGGGCGAGATGTTGAAGTCGTTTTTCGCAATCTCCTCGCGCGTGACGATGCGGCTGTATTTCTCCACCTCGCGCCACGCCTTGAAGGTGTCGGCGATGCGGGTGATGGCGTCCTCCGGGAGGTAATTCTTCGGGTCGCCCTTGGCGAATTCAGTGGCGGCGTTGAGCAGAAAGAGTTTTCCCTGGCGCTCCTTCGCCTTTGCCTTGTTCAGGAAAAGGATGATGCCGGGCGCGGTGGTGTTGTAGAAGAGATTTTCCGGCAGGTAGATGACGCCTCCGATGAGGTCCCGCTCCACGAACCAGCGGCGCACGTCCTTTTCCTTGTTGGTGTTGGCATTGCCGGAGCCGCGCGAGGCGGCGCCGGTGTCGAGCACGATGGCGGCGCGGCCCGTGTCGCCGAGGCTGGCGAGGATGTGCTGCACCCAGCCCCAGTCAGCCTTGTTGCCGGGGAAGCCCGCGCCCTTGGGGAAGCGGTCGAGTTCGTCGGCGTCGTAGTCCTTCTCGGTGAATTCGGTCTGGTTCCACATGGGATTGGCTACTGCGCGGTCGAAGGTCTGGAGGCGGTTGCCTTTGCGGAATTTCGGATGGCGGAAGGTGTCACCGATCTCGATCTGGCCCTCCATGTCATGGATGATCATGTTCATGTTGGCCATGGCCCAGGTGGTGGGCGTGGATTCCTGGCCGTAGAGCTTGAGCGGGGCGGATTTCCTTTTCCCGGCGGCCTTGGTCTTTTCCTCCAACGCCAGCTCGCACTTGATGAGCAGGCCGGCGGAGCCGCAGGTGGGGTCGTAGCAGGTCATGCCCGGCTCGGGGTCCATGATGAGCGCCATGATCTCACCCACCTCGCCGGGCGTGTAGAATTCGCCCGCGCTCTGCCCGCCGCCTTCGGCGAACTTGCGGATGAGATATTCGTAACTGCGCCCGATGATGTCCGCCTCCACGTCCCCGAGGCCGAGGCGCTTTTCGCTGATACGCTCGATGAGGTTGGATAGGCGGTTGTCGTCAATGTCGCGCACGCCGTGGGTGGTGGCGTTGAAGTCCACGCGATCAATGATGCCTTTAAGCAAGGCATTTTCGTCCGCGATGGCGCGGAGGTGCGTGGTGAGTTGCTCGCCGATCTTGTCCGCGAGCTTGCGGATGACGGACCAGACAGCGTCGTCGGGGTTGGCCGGTTGCAGCGGCAGGTAGAAGCGGACGAGTTTCTTGTCGTGCTTCACCAGCTTGAACGCCTTGGCCCGCGAGCCGACTTCGTTGGCGATGCGGTTCAGTTCGTCATCGAAGACATCGCACAAGCGCTTGGTAAAGATGAGCGGGAGGATGTAGTCCTTGAACTTGGGCGCATCCTTCGCGCCGCGAATGGAGCAGGCGGCGTCCCGGATCCACGATTCGAGGGATTTGTCAGGGGCTTCCGGCATGAGCGCGAGAGTATCGGAGCGAGCTGCGATTGCAAAGTAGAGTTTGATGGAGTTGCGCTTTGCGTTCTCTGCGTGAGCGCGGCGGACGGCTGGATCAGTTGTCGGAGAGCGTCTCCCCTAATCCACGGTAGGGTTACACCCCATAGTTAAAGACTGATCCATCCCGTAACGTACCTCGAAAACGAAAAGCGATGGTGAACACATTGCCATTCAAAAGCGAAAAACAAAACGAATTCTTATGAACAAACTCGAAATCAAAGGCGACTGGAACATCACCAAGGGCAAGCTGAAACAGAAGTGGGCCAAGCTCACGGATGACGATCTCCAATTCGCCGAAGGCAAGCAGGATGAGCTGTTGGGCCGCATTCAGAAGCGCACCGGCGAAACCCGTGAAGCGGTCGAGAAAGCTGTCAAGGAGGCCTGCTCCTCCTCCTGCTGCTGCAAATAGGCTGCCAACCGCGCGGGCGAACCGGGGAATTGGGTCAAAGATCGGGGACCCATGAAAACAACGGCTTACGAACCGGAGGACGTGCGCGGCAAAACCCGTCACATTCTCCAAGGCAAAGACACCGACCGCGCCACCCTGGCCGCAATCGCGCGCCAGGCAATGATCGAGCGCGGCCTGGAGCCGGACTTCCCGCCGGCGGCGCAGCAAGAGTTGGCGGCCATCGGCGGGCCGGGCGGTGCCACCCAGGGCGTGCGCGACGTGCGCGATCGGCTCTGGGCGTCCATCGACAACGACGACTCCCTCGGCCGCGACCAAGGTCGAGCGGCGGGTCCGGAAGTCGGCGGCGGCGCTGCTCCTGTCCGGCCGGATTGGAGAGCAATTCGACGCCATCGTTACCGGCGCCTCCCCGAAGGGAACGTGGGTGCGGCTCTTCCGGCCTCCGGCAGAAGCGAGACTGGAGCGCGGGTTCCAAGGTCTCGACGTGGGCGACCGCGTCCACGTCAAGCTGATCCACACCGACGTCGAGCGCGGTTTCATCGACTTCGCGCGCGCCTGACGTCCCGCACTCAACAGCACTCAAGACCATCATGAGAACTCTGTTTACGGCGGAAGCCATCTCCAAGGGCAGACGTGCGCGCACCATTCAGACACGGGACGGACTACGAGCGGTGAAGAATGGCCGGAGGCTGTCGCTGCGGAGGCTGCTGGCCTACGTGGGGGCTTCCCTTGGTGCGCTCGTCCTCGCCGTCGCGGTGCTCATCCTTGTGTTTGGCAGTGCGATCCTCAACCGCTATGGCAAAGGGAAGGCCGAGCGAGCGTTTGCCGAAGCGCATCCAGGGTACGCGTTGCGGATCGGCGAACTGGATTACGCCGTGGGCGCCAATCGCCTGGTCGCTCAATCGGTCACACTGAGCGCAACCAACACGACGCTCAAGGCCGGCCGGATTTCGCTGACGGGCGTTCGCTGGGCGCGGCTTCTTTGGGGAACGGCTGCGCTGGCTGATGTCCTCGCCAAGGCCAGTCTCGACGCGACGAATCTCGATGTGGAATTCCCCCAGGCCCGCTACGGGATCCGCTGCGCCCGGCTGCGAGCGTCGGCGCCGGGTTCAGAACTGATCGCCGAAGGGACCGAGCTGCAGCCGTTGGGCGGAGACGAAGCATTCTTCGCGGCGCACGCCTTTCTAACACCGCGGTTTCATGTCGTCCTGCCCGAGTGCAGAGTGTTGGGCCTGGCCTATGGCGAAGTGCTCCAGGGAAGGTCATACCGGGCCCGGTCGGTTCAGCTTTCCCGCCCCTCCTTTGATGCGTTGATCAATCGCGACAAGCCGCCGAAGCCGTTCGTGAAGAGTCCGCTCATGGTGCACGAGGCGCTGGCCTCCATCCGGCAACCACTGCAGATCGGCAGCCTCAGCATCACCAACGGCCACTTCAGATACTGCGAGAGGCTGGCCGTTGGCGCCGACCCCGCCGTGCTGACCATCGGGGCAGTGAGTTTGTTCGTCGAGGGCATCGCGAACCGGGGCGAAGCGACTGCCGCCGTCCAGATCCGGGGGCAGGGCGACCTCATGAACGCCGGAACGATGAAGATGCTGATGTCGATTCCGATCATCTCATCTAACTTCTCGCTCCACTATTCCGGTTCGCTCAGCGCGATGGACCTGACCCGCCTGGATGCCTTCCTTGACATTGCGGAACACACCCGCATCAAGTCCGGCAGCGCTCAAGAGGCCGCGTTCGACATCGATGTGACCGCCGGCCAGGCTCGCGGCCGTGTGCACGCTGTTTACAGGGATTTGGAGATCGCTGTGCTCAACAAACAAACCGGCAGCGAAAAGGGGCTGGCCGATCGCGTTGCCTCGTTCCTGGCGAACGTGTTGAAAATCCGGAATGCCAACACGCCGGAGGGATCGGCTTCGATGAAGGAGGGGCAGGTAAACTACACGAGAAGACCGGAGGACGAGTTTCAGGAATTTGTGTGGTTCGCCCTGCGGACCGGTGTCCTGGATATCATCAGTCATTGACGCGCGACGTGAGCATCAGCAACGCCTTGCGGCTGCGGAACGACACGCTTGTGGTTTATTCGCACATGAAAATCACGATTGAGACACCGGTGCGGAAGAGAAAGAAAGGACTATGAGAAACCCATTGGCGGCATTGCAGGACTACGGCCAGTCCGTCTGGCTGGACCATCTGCGCCGCAGTCTGATCACCAGCGGCGAACTCAAACGGTTGATCGAGGAGGATGGTTTGCGCGGCCTGACCTCGAATCCTTCCATCTTCGAGAAGGCCATTGCCGGCAGCAGCGACTACCGGGACATACTCGAAGCCCCGGAATCGCAGGGCCTCGAGGCCAAGACGCTCTACGAACGCATCGCGGTGCGCGATATCCAGGACGCGGCCGACCTTTTGCGGCCGGTTTACCTGGAGTCGAAGCGGCGCGATGGCTACGTGAGCCTGGAAGTCTCGCCGCAGTTGGCCCGTGAGACGCAGGGCACACTCGAAGAAGCGCGGCGCTTGTGGCAGGCGGCGGCCCGGGAAAACCTGATGATCAAGGTCCCCGCCACGCCGGAGGGCATTCCCGCCGTCCAGCAATTGATCGGCGAGGGTATCAATGTAAATGTCACGCTGCTGTTCGCACAGGAGACCTACGAGCAGGCGGCTGCGGCCTATCTCGGCGGACTGGAGAGACTCTCTCGGCAGGGCGGCGACCTGGGCAGAGTGGCCAGTGTGGCCAGTTTTTTCATCAGCCGCATTGATACCGCCGTGGACAACTGGATCGGCGAGCGGCTGAAGGCTTCCCACGAAGCCGGGGAGCAAGCCAGGTTGCGCTCCCTTCTGGGCAAGGTCGCCAACGCCAGCGCCAAAAACACATACCAGAAGTATCTTGAGATTCTTCGCGGGGACCGTTGGCAGGAACTGAGCCGGCAGGGCGCGCAGACCCAACGCCTGTTGTGGGCCAGCACCGGCACGAAAGACCCCAACTATCGCGACGTCCTTTACGTCGAGGACCTCATCGGCCCCGACACGGTCAACACGATGCCGCCAGCCACGCTCGACGCGTTCCGCGATCACGGCCGGGCCCGGCCCACCCTGACGGCGAACGTCGAAGAGGCGATCAGCATCATGGATTTGGTCGAACAAGTCGGCATTCCTTTCAAGGAACTCACCGACAAGCTGCTGGTCGAGGGCGTGAAGCAGTTCGCGGACGCTTTTGACAAATTGCTCAAGGCCACCGACCGCAGCGGCAAGGCGTCCGACCACGATCCAACGGAATTTCTGAGGCTTAAGTTGCTGAAGGAATTGCACAAGGGGCGGCATCACTCGTGAGTTCAATGTTCAACTGGGGTGAACACCCCATAGCGCAGGCGCGCTTTTCCGGTTCTATTATCATGTCATGAAAAGCCGGCGACGGATGCAAAATGGAAAGTCAGACAGCGCAGGACCGCTGCTGGCGGGCCGGCTGAACCCATTCGCACTTTGAAAGGGCGATTATGTTAGGAACTGTCTTGGTGGTTTTGCTCGTTCTGTTGCTGCTCGGCGCACTCCCTACCTGGCCACACAGCCGGAATTGGGGGTATGGTCCGACCGGCGGACTGGGCTTGGTTCTGGTAATTCTGGTCATCCTGCTTTTGCTGGGCAAGATTTGAGCAGGAAAGGCCGGAATTCGGACGCGCCGCGGGTCGGGAATTTCAGGCGGCGCACTCGACAGGAGTGCGGAGCGGCGTGCGCTCGCGCAAAAGGAATCGTTCATCCATGAGTTGCTGCCCGCAGGCGCGGCCAAGCGAGGCGATCTTTACGTCGGAGTTTCAATCCAAGTCGCGCCCCACATCGGCAAAGAGGAAGAGCCCTTGTGGAAACAGTTGGCGGCACAATCCAGCTTCGATCCGAGGAGGGCCTCCTGAGCAAACGGTCCTCCTGAATAATCGTTGGGGTGAACACCCCATAGCGCCAGGCGGGGGTTTGGGCTTACGATTATCGTGCCATGAGAAACAAGAGTTTCGTCCGCGATGGAGAGTCAGCCGGCAGGCGGCCTCCGGTGCTGGCCACAGGCTTGAACCGAACCAGAATTGAGATCGGTTGGTGGGAGACTGAAACCCCAACGACTGACTGCTGGCGTGTTGACATTGGCAATGCCGTGCCAGCTCCGGAATGGGGTGTACATCTCTGCCCGGCGCATCCGGTCAGCGCCTTGAGACAGGGAAGTTGCATGTCATGAGAAGCCAGTGCGCCGGTCGTTCAAACCGAGCCGTTAACACATCAACACTATGATACCCAATCACCCGCGGTTTCTCGAAGCCATCAGCGAGAAGAAAAAAGTGAGCGTGCGGTTCTATTCCATAGCCGACAGTGGAGTGCTCGATCGAGTCTGCGCGCCGATGGATTATGGTCCGGGAGGCGGAATGCCGGACGGGCTGAATCGGTATTGGCTTTGGGACTACACGAACAACACGGGCCCTCATACCCTGGGTCTCCTGCCGCAGCAGATTGTGGACTTGCAGGTTCTGGGCGAGGTGTTTGACCCGGCCGAATTTGGCGTCAGGCCTTGGCCATGGTCTATTGCCCGGGATTGGGGTTCGCCTGTCTGACCAGTGCGCAACTGGCAGTGGCCTTGCCGATGCAACCCAACATCCGATAGCAAGAGAATCGTCATGTCGAACACTCTGACAATGCACCTGAACTTCCTCTGGGCTGGCCTGCTGAAACAGGGTCAAACCGGCGGCCTCGTGCCTTCGCAGCGCTTCCTCATCGCCAGGATGATTGCTCCGGTTCCAGAAGCCTATCGCGGGCAGATCATCGAGCTGGGAGCAGGGAGCGGGGCCCTCACTTTGCGGCTTGCGGCCCGATGTCCTGGAGCGCGAATCCTGGCCTGCGAGATCAATCCGACTTTGGCGCGAGATAGCAGAGACAACCTGACGATGGCAGGCCACAACGGCACAGTGGAAGTTGTCGCAGCCTCGGCCGAACACGTGCTTTCGGAAATGGGCCGACACGGAATGGTAAAACCGGATTTTGTCATTTCTGGTATTCCTCTCGGAAACCTTGGCGGAGAAAAGGCGCGCACTCTCCTTGACGCCATCCGCCAGACCCTCGGAGAAGGCGGGATGTACATCCAGTTCCAGCATTCATTGCTGGACCGCAAAGAAATACGAGCAAGGTTCCCCAAGCTGCGCACCGTTCCTGTGTTTCTAAACTTCCCTCCGGCATTCGTATATTACGCCCAAAAGCAGGAGGCGCTCCCGCCCCCCGGCTCGAAATCAAGGACGGCTGGATCACATCACTTAGGGCAAGCTGTAACAGACCTAAGAGCCGCGCCATGAAATGGCCTGCACTCACGCGATTTCGTGCCCGAGGCGCTCGGCTCTACGCCACGCTCCGGCCCCGAGCCGGTCGCAAGTTGCCGAACCAACTGCGGGCTGAAAACGTGGGCCCTCTGGCCGAGGCGTTGCCGCTGGGCGTTCGCGACGCCGGGTTTGAACGGCTGGTTGGCCGCATTGAGACCGGGCCGATTCATCACGGCAACCAGGTCCAACTCTTCTTTCGCGGCGAGGAAGCCTTCGCGTCGGTCCGCCAGGCCATCGAAGGCGCAACGCAGGAGATTCTATTGGAAACCTACATCCTGAGAGATGACGCCACCGGGCGGAAGCTCTTGGGGTTGTTGGGCGGCGCGGCGGCGCGGGGCGTGAGAGTCCGGGTCCTCGCGGACGCTTATGGCTCGTGGACCACGAAGCGGGCGTTCTGGCGGGAGATGCAGAGCCTGGGGATCGAGGCGCGGCTGTTTCATCCGTTTTGGAGTCACCTTCGGGGTCTGCTGATTCGCGATCATCGCAAGATCATCGCCATCGACCGCCGGATTTCGTTCACCGGCGGCATGAATGTGGCCAACGAATACAGCTCTTCGCGTCACAACAAGAACGCTTCGTGGCGCGATACTCACGTGCGCGTCGAAGGGCCGACCGCCTGGGAAATGGCCCTCGTCTTCGGTGAAGGTTGGCAACGTTCGGGGGGCGCGTCTCTTCATCTGCCACCCCTGTCTTCGACGGACACGAGCGGCGCCAGAACCCTGGTGTTGGATTCACGCCCCGGTCGCGGGCACGGCGAAACGGCCGCGGTGCTGGCCGCGCTCGTGGCGGCGTCACGAAAACGCCTTTGGATTACCAATTCGTACTTCGCCCCGAACCGGACGGCGATCCGCCTGTTGGAGCGCGCGGCTCAACGCGGCGTGGACGTGCGCCTGTTGTTGCAGGGGCGCACCGACATGCCTTTGGTGCGCCACGCCGGGCATGGCAATTTCCTTGACCTGCTCGCCAGCGGGGTGCGCCTCTTCGAGTATCAGTCAGCGATTCTCCACGCCAAGACGCTCGTGGTGGATGACTACATCTCGGTCGTCGGCTCCTCGAACCTCGATTTCCGTTCCTTCTATTTCAACGCCGAGTGCAACGTTTTGATCTTTGACGACGCGAGCGGGCGAACGATGGCTCAGGCGTTCGAGGAGGATCTGAGGCAGTCCGTTGAGATGCGACTGGAGACCTGGACCCGACGACCGGCGGCGCATCGCCTGGGCGATGCCCTGGCCTGGTGTCTCAGCCCGCTGCTTTAATTCGTGCGCGCCCGTTGACGTGACTTCAAGCCAGGACCTCACTTCAAGCAAATCGAAACCATGAACGAAAGAGAACGACGCCGTGAAGCTGGACATCAGGCTCAAAGGCACATGGGGTAAACACCCCATAGCGCGCGCACGCTTTGCCGGCATATCATCCTGCGCAATGCAGGAAACCAGGGCCCTAGCGCCCCTTCAAAAAGTCGCGCACGGGTTGCCAGGGCGTCGCCCCATTGAATGAGACTCTATCTGGTCAATCCCTCGAATCCGCTGGTCAGCATGGTCAGCGTCAGCAAAAGCCGCTGGAATCGTTACCGGGTGTGGAAGCCGCTCAGCCTGATGGTGCTCGCGGGCCTGACACCGCCCGGATGGGAGATCACGATCGTGGACGAGAACCTGGGCCCTGCGGACTACCCGGCCATGCCCCCGCCGGACCTGGTGGGTATAACCGCTTTCACCTCGCAAGCGAACCGCGCTTATGAAGTGGCCGCTTACTTCCGGCACCTGGGTGTGCCCGTCGTTATGGGCGGCATCCACGCTACGATGTGCCCGGACGAGGCCACCGAGCGGGTGAACTCGGTCGTCAGCGGAGAAGCGGAGAGCGTCTGGGCCGAACTCCTGGAGGACACCCGGCATGGCCGCCTGAAACATTGGTATGATGGAGGGCGGGCCGATATAAACGATCTGGCGCCGGCCCGCCACGATTTGCTCCCGGCGCGCTATGCCTTCGGAGCCATTCAGACCACCCGCGGCTGTCCCCTGAACTGCAACTTCTGCAGTGTGACGACATTCAACGGAGCCCAGTACCGGCAGCGCCACATTCCCGATGTCGTCAGTGAATTCCGGTCAATCCGCGAGAAACGGGTGCTGGTGGTGGACGACAACCTCATCGGCACGCGCTCGGAACACATCGCCCGCGCCAAGGACCTGTTCCGCGCCCTGGCCCAGGCCAACCTGCGCAAGGAATGGGTGGCCCAGGCCACCATCAACTTCGCCGACGACGAAGAACTCCTGGGGTTGGCCGTCAAGGCCGGGTGCCGGGGCGTCTTCATCGGCTTCGAGTCCCCGACACCGGAGGGCCTTCGGGAGCTCGGCAAGAAAATCAACCTGGTGAAGGGCCGGGACTTTCGCGCCTCCGTCCGGCGCATCCAGCGACACAACATCCTGGTGGTGGGTTCTTTTATCATCGGTTTGGACGTTGACGAACCGGGCATCGGCCAACAGATCGCCGCCGCGGCCAGCCAGTACGGCTTGGACAATCTCAACACGCTGTTTCTGACGCCCTTGCCCGGCACGCGCCTGTGGGACCAGATGAAATCGGAAGACCGCATTGCCCTCAATGTCTTCCCGGAAGACTGGAGATACTATACGCTGACCTTCCCGGTGGCTAGGTACAAGCGCCTCTCGTTGGATGCCGTCATCCAGGAGATGATGTCCTGCGGTCGAAACTTCTACTCCCTGCCGCGCATTCTGCGCCGAGTCTGGAGCAACTTGTGGCATCGCCGCCAGCCGTTGATCAGCCTGGTGGGTAATCTCTCCTACCGGGGCAACATAGGCGTGGACTGCCGGGCCTACACGGACTTCAAGCGTCAACGGCGCGATTCCTTTTGACACAAACCGGAGGCATCCGCCACTACAAACCAGGCTGAAACAGGCTCGACGTCCAGGCCGTCATTGTGAACAACAGCGTCATTCTCCTTCGCCTGATCGGGATGTTGGTCGTCTGTTGGGCAGTCCCCCCGCTGCTGTGCCACTATGCGGGGCCGGCGGTCGGAGCGCTGGGCGCCTCGGTCGCAGCCGCGTTCTGGTATTCACAGTATCGGTTCCCAGTACGGAAGCAAACAAGTGGTCCCTATTTTTGGTACGTAGCCAGCGGATATGGCTTTATCGGTATCACTCTGTTGGTCTGCCTCGGTCGGCTGCTGTGAGTGAGTTTAAGCAGGTCTTGAGCAACCTCTTCATCAATCCGCTGCACGCCATGTCCCACGGCGGCACCCTCACCGTCACCACCCGGGCGGCAGGGTAAAGCGAGGACTTCCGCTAAGCGCAGGTCCCGGCCGTCAACGCTCTCCCACCGGCTCGGCCGGGGCCACTGTGAACGCCAACGCGCGCCTGCCACCCTCGGTCACTTCCTCCCGCGTCATGCTCAGCGCCACAAACTCCCGCGCCGACTCCGAACCCCGGTATCCCTGGGCCATCGCAAGTTGCAGCCACTTAAAGGCCTCAATCCGGCATTCCGACGCCTCCGATTGCCGGCCAACTCTGCTGGCTCGATGCTGCCTGACCCCCACGTGATATTGCGCCCCGGCATGGCCCAACTCCGCTGCCTTGCGCAGCCACATCACCGCCTTGACTTCGTCGCGCACCACCCCTTGGCCTTGCCCGTACATCAGCCCCAGATGGAACTGCGCCTCGC
>Ga0315274_10012010_pt1 | contig 12385 bp, 13 predicted proteins | sample YL17G02_20_MG_FD_203700 | JGI IMG/M metagenome (GOLD analysis project Ga0315274, IMG submission 203700) | Sediment microbial communities from Yellowstone Lake, YNP, Wyoming, USA - YL17G02_20 | ecosystem: Environmental > Aquatic > Freshwater > Lake > Sediment | place: USA: Wyoming | collected... | reverse complement strand
TTCATATAGCATCTTAGCCGTTTTATACGTTTTATACTGATCTAGTTCTTTAACCGCATTTTCAGCTTCAACCTTAGACATACCCATTTCACAAGCCCCTTTGAGCAGTTTATAGTAATTTCTCTCCATTTCAGTATACTCTGGTATAAATGTAGATAAAATCTCTATTATACGGGCAGATGTCTGCTGTTTTTCATGTTGGGTCTTGCTTTGTGATAATTTTTGTAGTTCTATTTTGAGGTTTTCCATTTTTTATACATTATCGAAGTCACTATCTAGTGTATCTCTTTTAAGATACCACCTATTGTTTTCTGATAAAGACTTGAATCCCATTTCTTTGTAAGTCTTTTTAAATGTCTTTTCATTTATACCTTTATCAAAAACTATTTCTTTTATTCGAGCAAATTCCTCTGGTGATATGGTATTTTTGTCTCTAGATATTTCTTTTATGATTCTTTCAACATCAAGAGCAGAAGTCTTTGGTGCTCCAGCTTTGTTTACCTTTGCCATTGGGTTATAATCTACAATCTCCTGACCGGTCGACTCGTGTGTACCTCTCCATGATATTTTTGAGGTAGCAATCTCTTCTCCACTTTCTCCAACGACCTTTGCTGATTCAATCACGTAAAGAAGGGTATCAGGATTTTTTGTGAGATTATTCTTTAAGGGAGCCATAGCAAACTCTGGTTCCTCAGGCTGATCCTCTGTGTCCGGTACTGGCTTGTTGCCAAATATATAGGCCATTCTGGCGGCTGCACCGAAAGCGTGAGACCCTGATGCTCTTGAAAGTGCTTTTTGACCTGAGTTTTTATTATTATGGGTAACTAACACCACCGAGCAATTACTATCTTCTGCGATACATTTTAACTCGTAAAGCAAACCTCTAACCTCCCCTGTGGCATTGCCATCGACCTTGCCAAGAAAAGCTGATATGGGGTCTACGATGATAAGCTTCAAATCTGGCATTGATTTTACGGTTGCACGCAACTGCTCCATATACTTATCAAAATTGAATAGCTTTGTTTTACCGTTAGCCACCTTTACCCATTGCAACTCAAAGATATTATCCATGTTGGCATCCTGCGCCATAAGCCGAGGTTTAAGTGTATCGGCGGCATCATCCTCGGCTGTAATAAACAGTACTTTACCTTGCTCACATTGAGAGTCATCTATAAATGGCACACCCTTAGAAATAACTGAGGCAAGATAAATGGTGACTTGAGATTTACCTAATCCTGGATCGCCTTGAAATAAAGTAATCTTCCCCTTAGCTAGTCTTGAGTGCCATAGCCATTTTATATTTGTGGGCTTGATTCCTGACAATGACCGGACAACTAATTCCCCCTCATCATCTTCTGGCTCAAACCTCTTCGGCTTCTTTTTATCTCGATTGAGAATGGAATTAAATACTGATTTTAATTCGTATGGACTAAGTGGTGGAGTGTTATTTTTATTCCAGTCTTGTAGTAGTTTAAAAGCAGTTTCAGGTTTAGTAGGAAACGCTCGTATAAAACCTCCAGCAATAACAGTCGCACTTTCGTTTCTACTCCCCGAATGAACACCATCTGATAACTCAAGCACCTGTGATTCTTTATCTTCTAAAATCTTTGGAAACAGATGTTTGGGAAAAGGTAGGAAATCATTTTGGGATATAAGACTGTACTTACCTCCTATTATTTTTCCAAAGGTGGGTGATTTTTTGTCATCATCAATATATTCTGTTTCCGAGTAGGGCGATACAACATATCCACCTTCTCCTCGTATATCAATACCTTTTTTTCCACATACATTGTTTCCGTTTTTTATTCCCTTTTCATACTTAAAGTAATAATGATAACCACCATTTCCTGTCTTTACTATGGTTGTCCCCTGAGGTAGAAAATCAGTAGTCCCTCCATGTCTCGGATCTATATCAACAACAGTAATTCCAGATATTTTACCAGTCACAATAGCTAAATTCCTATTACCATTTGCAAACCATTTTCGTACCTCATCCTCGGTGGCGTATTCTTCTTGGTATTTTTTCCAGCCGATTCCGGCTACTTTGTCACGACCAATAGGGATAATTGATTTCTTTTGTTTTAATAACGAGAGAGCTTGTTCTAGTGTTACCATGGTGTTATTTTTTATCAAGAATATCGACAGCAAGAAACGTAAACTCTCTAGTCATTTCAGATGTCCACCAGTTTTTTTGTCTACAATGTTCTACCCAACCACGGATAGAGTAATCTTTTTTTATATCAGGATTGACTGAGTGTATTTCATAAAACCACCTTTTTCTTTTTTGGGAAGTTATGAAATAAAATTCAATCTCATCTCCTTCTCTTATCATGATGATATTTCTCCCATGAGCATCTCTCATGTTTTTACCTACATATTTCTTTTTCATATATTACAACGCGAAGGGTGCTGTCCGCTGGAACTCCGTGGTAAGACGGAATGACGAACAACACCCTTCGTGCAATAATTCTATTAAAATACTTACCATATATTGTTCCATACAGATATTATATTACACACACAAAATGATGCAAATGTGAAATGGGGACAAACTGTGGATAAAAATTTGTATTGCGTAATATCTTTTTATTTGTTATAATTAAGTAAATAAAAGTCAAAGAAAAACTATAAAATAACTAAAAAATAACATGCCTTTTAAATCTTCAGATCAACGTGCTTACTTATACATAAACAATCCTAAAGTAGCTAAGGAGTTTGCTAAAAAGACACCAAAGGGGAAGAAACTACCTAAGAAGGTTTCTAAGAAAAGGTAATGGATGTATCTCAAATAAAACCATATTCTAAAAATGCCAAGAAACATCCCGCTAAACAAATACAGCAGGTGGCTAACTCCATTAAAGAGTTTGGTTTTAATCAGCCTATTGTGGTGGACAAAAATGGAGTGCTTATTGTTGGACATGGAAGATATGAGGCTGCGAAACTATTGGGGCTTAAAGAAGTACCTACAATCACACTGGATATTTCAGAAGAGAAAGCGAACGCATATAGACTAGCCGATAATAAACTCAATGAAAGTGAATGGGATATGGGTTTAGTGATTGAGGAACTAAAAGGATTAAGCGAGGAGATGTTTGACCTTACAGGCTTTGATAAAGATTTACTCATAGAACCTGATGCTCAAGATGATGTAATCCCAGAGAATGTACCACCACGCTCTAAACTGGGTGATTTATACGAATTAGGGCAACATAGGGTACTTTGTGGTGATTCTACGCAACAGGAGGCAGTTTTGAGGCTTATGGACGGGAAGAAAGCGGATATGGTCTTAACAGACCCACCTTACGGAATAGGTTTTGAATATAATCAGCATAAAGACGAAAAAGGGGAGGTTTATGAACAATTTTGCTCTGAATGGTTTGCTAACCTACAAAGTGTTTGTGATTTTATAGTAATCTTTGGTGGTTGGGCTTATAATCGCTTTTGGTATAAAAAAGACCCTAAAGATACCTTTTATTGGTTGTCAAGAAATAAAAGAAGTGGTGGAAGTATTAGTCATTTCAGAAAAGTTGAACCTATATTTTTATGGGGCAAACCTAAACATAGATATGACTTTGATTTTTTTGAACAGGTTACCGAAATAGAACAAGATTTGAAAGGTAAGCATACCTGTCCAAAACCTGTCTCTTTAATGGTTAGTGTTATATTTGGTAGTGAAGTGGGGGAGATAATTTTGGACATATTTCTGGGTAGCGGAACTACTCTCATAGCATCAGAAAAAACAGGTCGTATATGTTATGGAATGGAGCTGGATTGCAAATATGTCGATGTTTGTATTGAGCGATGGTGTAAATATACTGGTATCACGAAGATTAAGAAGAACGGGGAAGACTATGAATGGCAACTTGCAATCGAAGTATAGAGATGATATACTATATGAATGAAAAAAGGAAGTATCAACCCACATTTATATAGAGCAAGAATAGGTAATTGTTTAGTATGCGGTAAAGAATATCGGGCGATAAAAGATTTCAAAGACAGAAAACAAAAGTATTGCTCATTGGAATGTAAAGAAAAAGATTGGATTACAAAAGTGAGACCAAAAATGAAAGTTAATCCAGGTGTTAAGGGTGAATTAAATTATGCTTGGAAGGGAGACAAAGTAGGATATTACGGAATACACGCTTGGGTAATAAGAAATATGGGGAAACCAGCGATGTGTGAACATTGTAACGATGTATCGAAAAAGAAGTATGAATGGGCAAGTAAAAATCATTTGTATAAAAGAGATTTGAAAGAATGGTTGAGATTATGCACATCGTGTCATCGTAAATATGATAAGAGTATAGGAATTAAGATAAATCAATGGTATACTTGAAACATGGAATCAATCTCAGAAGAACCAGTAAATAATGGAGAAAAGATGGAAAATACTCCTGTAAGAGATGAGAAAGGAAGAATTGTCTCCGGTGTACTAAATCCTAATGGAAAACCCAAGGGGACAAGGCATCTTTCGACTATGCTTGAGACTATGTTGGAAGAAGTAGCCGAGGGGAGTAAGGATAGTTATAAAGTTTTACTAAACAAACGAGTTATAAAGAAAGCTATTGCCGATGGCGATGATAGAATGATAGAGCATATCTGGGATAGAATTGAGGGAAAGCCACCTCAAAAAATAGAGAATACAAATATAGAAGTACCTTATGACTCTTTGTCAGACGAAGAAAAAGCTAATCTTAAGTCTTTGTTATAAATGTCACAACAGGCCTTAGATAAAATAATCACTGGTACACCACAAGAAAGAAAGTTCCTTTGTGAACAATCCTTTATACTATTTGCTATCTATTATTTCAAAGAGTATTTTAAATACAAACTAGCTCCGTATCATTACGATTTTAATAAAGACTTGCACGACTTAGTGGATGGTAAGATTCGAGAAGTAGCGTGGATCGCATATCGTGAATCAGCCAAGACTACTTTCGCAAAACTCTTTGTCATCTGGTTGATTGTGTATAAAAAAAGATTATATATAAACCTAGACTCTTTCGATAAAGAAAACGCAGAGCGAATCCTTTTTGATGTTGCATACGAACTGGTAAACAATAAGAGACTACAAGCGGATTATGGAATAATGTTTTCTAAGGAAAGAAGCATTACTGATATTAAGCAGAATAGAATAAATAACTTTGTTACAGAGAATGGTATCCGAGTAGAAGCTCATAGCACCCAAGAATCTATCCGAGGACGACTACACTTGAATCAGCGCCCAGACTGTTTGATACTCGATGATTTTGAAACTAACAAGACGAAGGATAGTCAGGCATATACTAAGCAAGTACAAGACCACATCACTGAAGCTATGGCTGGTATGTCTACCAATGGCTTTATACTTTACTTAGGTAACTTCATTACTGAATATGGTAATGTAGCGTGGCTTCTTAACCGAGCCAAGACTGATACAAACATACGAATACGAAACATTCCAGTACTTATAGACGGAAAGCCCGCTTGGGAGGCTAAATATGCCCTAGAAGACGAGGAAGCTAAAGAAACGGGTAAAGTCTCGATTGAGGACAAAAAGCGTCAGCTAGGCTCGTATGTCTTTTCTTACGAAATGATGAACCAGCCAATAGATGAAGCACAGGCAGAGTTTAAGAAAGAGTGGTTTCAATATGCCAAGGAAGATGATTTTAGGCACCTCAATATCCTTACCTTTATCGCTATAGATACAGCGGTATCACAAAAAGAAAGTGCGGACTTTACGGGTATCACGATCAATCGTGTTTCTCAAGAGGGGAAGAGATACATCACTACTTATCGACTGAAAATAAATCCAGCAGAGCTTATTGAACACATCTTCTTTCTTTCAGAAAAATATAAACCAGAGATACTAGGTATTGAGGAAACAGTATTCCTTTTGGCAATAAAACCATTCCTTGAGGAAGAAATGAGAAAAAGAAATAAGTTTATAACTATCACACCTCTAAAACATGGTGGAATTAAGAAAGAAACAAGAATCCGAGGCTTAATTCCGCTCATGGAGAGCAAATCAGTCTTCTTTGTTGGTGATTGTAGTGCTTTGGAGCAAGAAATGAGAGTATTTCCCCGTGGACAGAACGACGATTGCATTGACAGCCTACAATATAGCGAGCAAATTGCTTTTAAACCCTACCCACCGGCTGTTTTTGAAGACTTTGTGGAAGAAAAAGCACTTTATAGCCAAATAGGTTTGTAGATTTTGACAGATATGGTATAATTGTGAGTATAAAAGCATAATGAATGGGGTTCATTACATTGCCAACACTAAAATATAACACTAGACAGGAAATAATTGCTCAAGCATTACAAGAAATTTCTTTTGCAAGACAATTTAAGCAAGGAAAAATAAAAAATTGGAAGACAAATGAAGATTTGTACTATTCACGAAAGGTTTTATCAGAAACATCAAGAGCAAATGTAGACCTCGGACAGATGTCCTCTTTCGTACATACACTACTTTCAAAGATTGATAATCCACTGGTATTTAAGTTTACCAAACGAAAAGAATCACAGCTCACACGGGTAAAACTTCTTAATGCACTTCGAGTTACGGATCAGCAGAAAGACGACTGGGATATAAAAGATATTGTAGGAAAGAAGCAAGCGATTATTTATGGTCGTGCTATTTATTCGTATTATGCGGATAGTATGAATGGCTACCAATCGCACCTTGAAAACGTTGATGTGTATGACTTCTTAATTGATCCATCAGCCGGTGGTATAGATATTGAGCGTGCAGAATATATGGGTCGATATGGGGTTATAAAGACAAAGAATCAACTCAAACAAGGAGTAAAAGATGGTATTTATGAAAAGACAGAGACTAATAATTTAATTGACGGTGCAAGTAACGCAACTGAATCATCACAGGAACAAGTGAATAAGCAGAATCGAACCTACGATACAAACGTCTTTACCCAACAGAAAGAGATTAGTGGCTCAGATAAGTTTAAGTTCTGGGAGTGGTATACCACATACGAAGGAGAACGATATTATCTTTTGCTTACTGAAATGGGTTCTACTGCGGTACGAATAGAAAAACTTACAGATATATTTACTTCTAATCTTTACCCATTCTGGACATGGGGAGCTTTCCCAGACCTTACTGAATTTTGGACACCATCATACTGCGACTATGTACGAGAGATATTTATGGCTCAAGCAGTTTCTATTAACCAAATGCTTGATAATGCGGAACAGATAAACAAACCACAGAAAGTAGTAAACGTAGGTGCTATAGAAAACCTTGCGGAATTAAAGTACCGCCGTGATGGATATATTAAGGTAAAAAAAGATTTTAATATAGATCAAGCACTACAAACTATTAAAGTGCCAAGTATTGATACCCCAATCAAAACATTCCAACTCCTTGATGGTATTCAAGAGAAAGCCTCTGGTGTTACTGCGGGCTCAAAAGGCGTGTCTGACGAAGATAAGGTCGGTATCTACGAGGGTAATCAAGCTAATGTGGCAGATCGCTTTGGCTTTCTTAATAAATCATACTCATTTGGATATAAACGCTTCTCGAAGCTATATGAGTGGGGTGTACGAGATAATCTAGTAAAAAAGACAGCAGTGGATATTCTAGGCCCAGACGGAGTGGAGATGATGAAAATCTCCCGACGAGATATATTCCGAGGTGATGAGGAATTTGGATGTATGGTCGAAAGCTCAAATGCCGAGACAGCATTATCAGAAGCGGAAAAGAGAACCAAACTTACTTTCCTAGCTAATCAATCACAAAACCCTATGCAAAATCCACAAAAGGCGTATGAGCTACAGGCAACTATCGCTGGCTTTGATGAGGATACTATCAGACAACTACAGGACTCTGGAGACTTTGGTGATGCCAAGATAATGAGTGAGGCAGAAAGAGATATAGAGAAACTTCTTGACGGAGAGAATTTACAACCAAATCAAGGGGCTAACACTGCCTACAAACAAAGGTTTGTGGACTATATGCGAGACCATCAGGAGGATATTGATATGGAACAGTTTACGCTACTTGCTGACTATGTTTTGAAACTTGACCAAATTATTACACGAAATATGGTACAAGACGCTAATAACATACTTTTTAAAGATAAGATGATGCAGATAGCACAGACACAGCCATCCCCATTAGTGCCAACAGTAGATATTAACAAACAAGTAACTAATACAAATGATGCAGTATAATTTTAAAAAATTAGAAATAGTAGCAGACTCTGTTTCGGATATAAAAATCCCTGATGTAAATGACCGTGTTATTGAAAAAATAGGTCATGTCATCACGTTTTCTCTTAATCAGGTTTTAGAAAACACTCGAGTACTAGAAAAGACTCTAAAAGAAATTGAGGCCAAAAAAGAACTAGAAAGTGCAAAAATGATAAACATCGAGGGCTTTCATCCGTTCGTAAAAGAATTATCTGAACAAGATTTGCATACCGCTTTTATGTATCAACAGTCTAAAGCTCTGGTAACAATGTGTGAGGCTAAAGCAAAAGAAATCAAAGACCAGATGGAAAGTGATGCAAAAGAAGTTGAGGAGATAAAGAGTCAAATTCCTGAACTTAATATACACCCAGCAGTAGAGGAAGCTGTAAAAATAATAAATGAGAACTAAGCAAGAAGAAAAAGAAATAAAAGACGACCTTGATGCGGTATCCGCTATCAGTGCTATTGCTGATCAAGAGGGTGGCAAGAAGCTAGTAAAAGGGTTAGTCACGGACATTGTCGGATGTGTAGATACACTATGTGCTAAACATAAGACACTTACAATGCAAGAGTTTATTGCGCTATGTGCCGAGATGAAAACAAAGCTCGATATGGTACGAGTAATCAAGCGAGCTAGAAAGAATAAAAAGTATCTTGAAGAGTTACTTGCAGACACACTATCCGAATAGTGCGGTTTGTCCTGTATCTGGTGCAATCCCCATTCCGCCGGATACAGAACATACCACATTATTGTTGTAGAAATCATTTTATGGTATAATTACTTTATTGGGGAAGTCGGGAGACTTTCAAAATCTATGTTATGAAAATTTCTTATGGCGAACATCTTTGTAGGAGGCTACTCGAAAGATGGTTCGTGGATGAGAATGTTCTTTACAATTATCGTCCTATTTGGTTAGAAAATCCGGAAACAGGTAGAAATCTTGAATTAGATATTTATTATCCTAATTTAAAATTAGCTGTAGAATTTAATGGCTCTCAACACCTTTTATTACTTCAAAGGAGAAAAGACCACTTTAAAAAATATCAGTGTACCAAACTGGGAATTTTATTGCTGAGTGTGTATCATCCAATGGATATTTTTAAGTATAAGGGTTGGATTAAAAAACATACCGCCAAAAAAATAGTAAGTGGAAGAAAAATGGGGGAAGACTTTTTGGTGGAATTAAAAATGTATTCCTCTGGCAAAAAGCCAGAGTGGTTTGATAAACAAAAAGAAGAATCTGAAAGAGAACAATTACGTCATGATAAAGCTAAGGAGTTGCGTAGAGAGAAAAGGAAGAATGAAAAGAGAGGATGGAGGTACCTTGTAAATCAGCCTTTATTCATTAAACTGTTAGTGGAAAAAAGCTACTTTATAAAGTAGGCTGCGAGCTGGCTAAATGCTTTTTCTGGGGAAGAATATCCAGTCCGAAAGGAAATAAAATCTCGATGTGCGTCATCGTAAAAACGTATAACACTATGGCTGAAGAAGCTAAAGTAGATGCTCAGGTAGCAGAGTCCAAAGCTACAACAGAGACAACTGTGGAGGAAACTCCAAAAACAGTCGGAGAGATGGCAGGTGAAACAATAGAAGTAGAGAAGCCTAAGGTTGTAGACGAGCATGTTTTTGTGGCTGAAAAGAAAGCCCGAAAGGCAGCTGAAAAGGAACTAAAAGCTTTGAAACTATCTATTGAAGACGGCGCTTCTAAAAAGGAGATAGCCGATGATATATCTGCGATTGCCGATGAGCATAATATCGACAAAGAGTTTTTGCAAAAACTTGCGTCGAGTATTAAGGCAGAAGCTGAGAAGGATATGGATGCAAAGTTTGCCTCTAAATTTGAGTCAAAGGAAAAGCAGGAGAAGTTTGATGATGTTTTCTTAAAGGCTTATGATAAAGCTATTGAGCGAGCACCAGACTTTAAGTCAATCTCTAATCCAGAGATTATCAAAACTCTTGCTACACAACCTCAAAACTCAAAGAAAACTATTTCTCAGCTATTGGAAGAGACTTATGGTAACGCAATCACTGGCAAGCGTACTATTGAAACAACAAGTCCAGGTGGCGGGAAGGAGCCAGAATCCCTTGATTACAACAAAGCGAAAACAGATACTTCTTACTTTACTGAAGTGATGAAAAATCCTAAGTTGAAGGCGGAGTATAATGAGCGCATGTTGAAATCAGGGTTTTAAATACTTTCTAGTTTGACAATGCGTACCAGAAGTGTATACTTGTAGTATGAAAATTACTAGAAAATACCAAGGACGCATTGTGCCAAAAGGTCTTACTCGTAAAAAAGGTCGAGTGGCTTGGAATAAAGGTATTCCTATGAGTATAGAGCAGAGGCATAAACTAAGTCTTGCCAAGATTGGAAAGAAGATTACTGTTCCTCGAAAAGCGAGTATGACAGGTAAACACCACACACAGGAGACTAAGGATAAAATGAGATTATCTAGTTTAGGTAAGAAATGTCCTTGGAATATAGGCATACCTCACACTGAGGATGCTAAGGTAAAAATGAGTCTTGTTCAAAAGGAGCGATTTCTGAATAAGAAAAATCACCCTCGATGGATAAAAGATCGTGCTCTCGTCAAAGTATATGATGACAGGCGGGCAGACTCACTTTACAAACTCTGGCGTATGGAAGTAAAGAAAAGAGATGGGTATAAATGTGTTCTCAGCGATGATAACTGTAGGGGTCGGCTTGAAGCTCACCATGTTCTCAACTGGATAAATTATCCCGAACTGAGATATGAAGTGAACAATGGTGTAACAGTTTGTTACTACCATCATCCACGCTCTAGGTCTCTTGAAGAGAAGACAATCCCCATCTTTACTAAACTATTACAAGTTCATTATAAATAAATATTTTTATGGCTCTAACCGATTAACTTGAGTCGCTTATATTGGTAGAGTGGGGTATAAGAAAAGGAGCTTAATTCGGCGAAAACCCAGAACGGGCAACGCCGAGCTAGCAGAGAGAATTGCGAAAGGTCTCTCGGGCATGTGTAACGATCAGAGGTGAATAAATATAATCCTCATAAATAGCTTCCCCGAAAGGGATAACATGATCTGAACAGTATAGGAATATATTGAAGTGAGAAATAGAAAACTCACGATAACATAATTGTACAAACCCCAGTTCGACAACGCATACCAAGAAGTTTTCCAGAAAACATTAGTAGCAAAGGATATTATGAACACTCGATTTGAGGCAATTCTCAAGTACGGTGCTTCAGTTGCCCGTGTATCATACGATATTGCAGGAGTTCTAGTGCGAACTGTTACCCGAGGTTCTGCTTCTACTATTGACAGTATTACAGACAGCGCTGAGACTCTAACTATTAACCTTGAGAAAGAAGCAGTATTCCATATCTCAGATGGCGAGGCAACCCAAGCTGGCCCTCTAAATCCAGGAGAAGTTATTGGAAAGCAAGTAGGTCATAAAGTAGCTCTTGACCTTGATGGGCGATGTTTTGCAGAAGTACGAAACGCAAGTTACAGCTTTGACAATGGAGACCTTACAACTGGTACATCAACCGGAACGGCAATCACACTTAACTCTACAACTGTTCCTCAGATGACTACTCGTCTAGGTGCAAAGCTCCGCAACAAGAACAATCAAGAAGTTATGACAAACATGGCTCTTGTAGTTGACTCTTATGCCGCTTCTGATATTTCACAGTTCATCATTTCAAAGAATATCGACCTAGCTGGTGCAGTATTCAAGAATGGTTACGCTGGAGATGTTACTTCAGCTCAGATGTACATTTCAGAAAACCTTGCTTGTGATGTAGTTATCACTTCATCAGGTGTTCTTTCAGACGCAGATACTATTACCATTAACGGTGTTGTATTGACAGCTAAGACGACTCTTGGTTCAACAGCAGGTCAGTTTGCTATTGGTGCTAACGCAGCGGCTTCTATCACAAACCTTGCTGCTGGTATCACTACTCCAGGAACAACTACTGCGACATTTATTGCGATTACCTCATCTGCTGATCTTCAGTCACTTGCTGGTATCGTAGGTGTTGCTACTTCAGCAACTGTACTTACACTTAACGGTACAGGTACAGGAAGAATTGTAGTAACAGAGTCTTTGACTAACTTCGTAGTTACATCTACAACTCTCCTAGCATACTATGGAAAGAAAGGTGCTATCGACTTGGTTATCCAAGACATGAAGCCAGT
>Ga0315274_10012009_pt1 | contig 12385 bp, 10 predicted proteins | sample YL17G02_20_MG_FD_203700 | JGI IMG/M metagenome (GOLD analysis project Ga0315274, IMG submission 203700) | Sediment microbial communities from Yellowstone Lake, YNP, Wyoming, USA - YL17G02_20 | ecosystem: Environmental > Aquatic > Freshwater > Lake > Sediment | place: USA: Wyoming | collected... | reverse complement strand
AATGATCTTGTCCAGGCGCCCGGCAAGGTCGCGCAGGTACGCCTCATCGCCGCCCCCGACCTCCGCCGTCATGAACCCCTCGAAACCGATCTCGTCCAGGGCCTTGCGGACTTCCGGCCAGTTGACGTCGCCGTCGAGCACGTTCTTCCACTCGTAACCCTCGCGTTTGAAATCCTTGATGTCGAGTTTGATGATGCGCTTGCCCAGAATGCGGATCCAGTGCTGGGCGAACCCGTGGATGATCACGTTGCCCACGTCGAAGTAAGCGCGGATCCAGGGGCTCTCGAACTCGTCGAGGTAGCGGGCGAACTCGAGGGGACTCAGAAGGAACTTGTTCCACACGTTCTCGATGGCGATCACGACGCGCGTTTCCTCCGCCACCGGCAGCAGGCGCCGAACGTACTCCTGGGAGAGCTTGTAGGCGTCGGCGTAGCTGAAATCGTCGTTCAACGACGTCGGCACGAGCAGCACCGTGGTTGCCTCCATGGCTTTCGCGCACCGTAGCGCGTTCTCCATGGAGTCGATGCTCTTCTGAACCGTCTCCGGCCTCGTGTCCGTAAAGGGCGGCCACCAGCCGTAGACGAGGCCGTGGATCGGCGCGCCGGCGTCGCGCGCGAGTTGGGCCAGTTTGCGCGCCGCCTCGTGGTCTTGCATGGGAGATCCGTCAATGCCGTCGAACCCGCAACGCTTGGCGAGTTTGAACTTCTCCTCGTCCGACAGGTTGCCGGGCAGCATGCCGAGCTTGAGACCTTTGTACCATTTGCGCTTCTTCTTCTCCTCTTCCGCGGCGAGGGCGGAGGCGCCCATCAGGCCGGCGCCCGCCGCGGCCGCGGCCGACACCTTCAGGAACCCGCGACGTTCGAGTTTTCTCATCTCCATCTTTCACTCCTTTCTAGAATCCCCCTCGACAATCGGGGACGTTCTCACTCTTCGATCCGGTCGGCTCGAGCGACGTCCGCGCCCGCGCGCGTCGCTCGGCACACGACCCGGAAACCGACGTTGTAGACCCGCTGGTACGGACGGTAAGCCAGCCGGGAAGCGGACCGGCACTGCGCGGGCCGGTCGCGCCAGGAGCCGCCGCGCGCGACCTTCTTTTCGCTTTCCGAGAGATCGTTGCGCCCGTCGCCATCGGAGTAGGGATAGGGTCTGAAGTCCGAACGAGCCCATTCCCAGACGTTTCCGTGCATGTCGTGCAGACCCCAGGGGTTGGGCAGGTAGTTGCCGACGTCGGCGGACAGGAAGCCGCCGTCATTGAAGCGCGTGTCCTTGGGAATCCAGTCGTCGTACTTGCTGGCTTGGGTCCAAGGCTCGCGTTCCTTCTTGTATGTGTGGCAAACGAACTCGCGGAGCTTGGCGTCGGCCAGGTTGGCGAAGGGCGAGAAGTCGGCGTCCAGGCCGCCGTAGGAGAACGGGGCGCCCGCGCCGGCGCGGCAAGCGTACTCCCACTGCGCTTCGGTGGGCAAGCCGAATGCCTCGCCCGTTTTCTCGCTCAGCCACTGGCAGAACGTCATGGCCTCCTTCCACGACACGCGCACGACCGGCTGGCGTGGATAGTTGACGTAGAAACCCCGCACGCCGAACTGCATGGAGAATCTCGACTCGACGCCGCTGTCGTGGCGCCGATCGAAACAAGCGTACTGCTCGTTGGTCACCTCGAAACGCCCCATCCAGAACGGCTCCTCGATGCGCACGCGCGTTACGGGACGCTCGTCGGGAAGGCCCGACTCGGATCCCATGAGGAACTCGCCGGCGGGGATCCGGACGAGCTTCATCTTCACCCCGTCGCCCAGGTCGATGCTGCGCTCCCAGCGAAGCGCCTGGCGCTGACGGCGTTTCGCCTCCGCCGCATCGAACGGCCATGAAGGGCAGAGCGCCTGTTGACTTGCGAAGCGCGCGACGGGGCCGGACGTCGAAGGGGCGCCCATCGTTCCCGTCGGAGGAACATAGCGACAGGAGGCGGGGATCGCCTCGGGATCGTCGTCGGTGTCGGCGTAGAGTCTGAGAAGCTCGCGGCGCCGCTTGGCCGGCTGTCGGACCCGTTCCTCGCCGGCAATCTCGGTCCACGTGCCATGATAGGGGGCATTGAGGTCGATCCAGGTGATGATCCGGTCCCACCCCTCGGCGTCAAGTTGGACCCCGTGGTGTCCTTTGCCCAGGATCTGGACGAGTTCGGTCGTATCGGCGTGGAACTCCATGGGGGTGAGCATGTGGTAGTCGCTTTCGAGGCCCGGGCGGCGGACGAAGCGGTGAAGTTCGGCGTAGGCGACCGAGAAATGCCCCGCGTCAACGCCGCCGTGGTGGAAGACGCTTGTGTAGTCGATGATGTGGTTCTGCTCGCGCAGGTTGGGGATGGACGCGCCGTCCCCGCGCGCCCGTCCGTCGTGGCAGCCGATGCAGTGCTTGTCCAGAACGGGCTGCACTTCGCGCTGGAAATTGAAGCCGCGGGTGGGGCCGCGCCAGGGCGCGATCTCCGACGGAGACCGGCGCGACGCGATGGTTTGCCTCGCGGGCGGACTCGAGTTCTGCGTCTCGTGGCAGCCCACGCATGAGATCTGCTCGCCGGGCATGGCGGTGAACCAGCTGCGCATGAGCTGGACCGCCTTCCCCTCTTCGTCCAACGGCTGAACGGAGATCGGCGTGTTGGCCGGAACGCGGAACGCCGCCGAGCCGTCCGCCTCGACGGGGACCGTGCCCATGATGCGCTTAATGTCCCACGGGCCTTCCATCCCGACGACGGCCTGCGGCCCGCCCATGCCGGGGTAAAGGAAATGGTACGTGAACAGGCGGAGTCCCTTGACGGCGCCGCGCGGGACCCCCTCGAGCCCGCCGCCGGCGTAAACGTCGCTGAGGTAGACGACCCCGTCCTTGCGCGCGCCGTCGACCTTGTCGGGAATCACGGGCGGCCTGAGGGTCTTCCTCAGAGGGATCGGCTCGAAGAGCGCGCAGCCCGGCTCTTCTCTCAAGAGAAGCATGTTGTCGAAAACGTCTACGAGGTAAACGCCCCAGTTCGATCCCGGTTCGGGCTGGCTCGACACGAGGAAGTACTTGTCGCTCAGCGGGTAGGGGTGAAGGAACTTGGGCCACGAAGCGTCGACCAGGTTGTCGGCAATAATGGCTTCGACCTTCTTTCCGTACCCGGGAATGCGCTGCACCGCTCCTTCCGCTTCGCGGCGCCCGCGAGCGGGATCGAACAAGACGAGTTCGCCCATGCGGGGCACGCCGTGGTGACCGCTGACGACGCCGACGAATTGCGCGGTGGCGGGCCGGCCGGGCGTCGGGGGGATGGGCCGCGCGTAGAAAAGCGAGTTGGGCCAGTAGGAGTTGCTGCCGTAGTATTCCATCTGGCCCGTCCCGTCCGGATTCATGTGAAAGAGAACGCGGTCATGACTGTGCGGCGTATCCGTGTACTCCCAGCGCAGATACATGACGCGCCCGTTGTTCAACACGACGGGATGCCAGTTGTGCTCCTGGTCGAAGCAGAGCTGGCGAATGCTCGTCCCGTCGGGTTCCATCCGATAGAAGTTCGCCACGCGCGTGCTGCCGTTGACGCAGGGGACGGCGACCATGAAGGCGGTGGAGGAGAAGATGATGCGGCCGTCGGGGAGGTAGCAGGCGTCGTAGTTGTCGACGTCGGGCTGATCGCCCGGAGTCACTTGGCGCAGGCCGGCGCCGTCGACCCCGATCTCGAAGATCTGCCAGCAGTCATGAGTCCCGATGGATGTGAAGAGCATCTTCTCGGCGTCGAAGTGGAGATCGACGTCGCCGACGAAAACCGGTTTCTCAGGTCTGTAAAGGGTCGCCAACTCGCCGCCGGGCGAAACGGGAGACAGCGTCGCAATCTCGTCGTCGAAGCCGGACCGCGGCAGGGCGCAGTTGCTCTGCCAGTTCTGCACGAGGCCGAGACCGGGGCTCTTGACGCTTCGGCGGACAAGGAGCAGCTTCCCGAAATCGATGAGAGGATTGGCCAGAAGCGCCTCGCGTTGGAAAGCAAGGAGCTCCTCGGCCTCTCTCAGCGCCCGCGGATCGCCTCGCTCGAGCGCCTTATTGAGGTCCGGCAACCGCCGTTCCCACATGCTTAGCCTTCTTAGATGCTCCCGCCCCTCATAGCGTTCGGGAAAGGTCTTCGCGAGGTCCTCGATGGCGCGCCGTAACGCCTGCATGTTCACTGCGCGCTGCGTCTGGGAGCGGGTCTCCGCGTAGCGTCGCGTTCGATGGTAGAGGGCGCGGACCTTGACGAGGGCCGCCAGGTTGTTCGCTTTCGGCGCCAAGGCTTCGGCTCGCTCGCGAATCCCTGACGCGCGGTGGGACGCGGCGGCGTAACGCCGGCCGAGTTCCGCGAAGTCGCCGGGCGTCCACGGGGCGTCCCAGATCTTGTCTTCCCTCTCCCACGCCATTTCGCGACGAAAGATCTCGTCCGCGAAATCGCTCTCGAGAAGCGCCCAGAGGTCCTGTCCCGGGTCGGGGCGATCCGCCGCTGACGAGTCGGGATGTCGCTGCCGGGCTTCGCGCGCCGCGATCAGCGACTCGATCCATGTTCTCTTCTTCTCATAAAGGTCCGGCCAAAGCGTGACGCCCCATTTCGTTGCGAGCCGCGACTCCACGGAGCGCCTCTCGTCATCGCTCAGCGCTCGGTCATAGATGACGATCTCGGCAATCTCGCCTTGCCATTCCTGCCCTTCGCCGAACCAGCGGCCGATGCGCAGCTCGTTCGTCCGGTCCCCGACCTGAGATTTCACGGCGCGACCCGTGACCGTTCCGTTTCGATGGAGGGCGAAGTTCGGGCCCCGCTTCACGACTCCGTACACCTGTAATCCGAAATCCCGAACGAGGAAGTTCTGCGTCACGACCCCGTTCCCGGCGCCGAGCTCGAGGTAGAGATTGCCATTCTCCATCGTGCCGAGGGTCCACCAGTAAGCGGCGCCTGGACCGAAGCGGTTGCCGATGACGCCGCGCCAATTGTGCGGAGTGTCCGGATCGAGCGAGGCGACGGCGAAGACCGTCCAGTCCTCGGCCGACCAATCGCGGCGCACGGGGGTGACGAGAAAGTCATCCCCCCGCAGTCGCAGAACGGGTCCCGCGCCGGCGCCGTGCCGCGCGCGGACGGGTTGGCTCGCTGGGACGTTCTGGGCGGCGTCGCACCCGTGGCCGGATTTGTCGCTCCACTGGGCAACCGCAACGCCCTCGGGCGCCGGGTCCGCCGCGCCGTCCCCGTCGACGTCGGCGGCGTCGAGCCAGAGAACGCAGCCCGGAACAGTTGTCGGGGAATCAAGAGCGGCGCCCGTTGCGGCGGGCGGAACCGTCAGCGCCGCGAGAATGGCTGCGAGGCCCGCTGCTATTCTCACCAAGTGTGTCTCCCGAGCAGATTCGGTTTCTGAGGTCTGGCCCTTTTTTCCCTGTCGCCGGCCGGAAGGCCCTTCAGACGGGGTATGCGACATTCCGCCGGCTCACGCCCTTGAGACCTTCCTCTCGAACGGCGCCGGTCCGGGCGCAACCCCTTGCCAGTCTGCTGGCCGAAGATCCAGATGTCAACTGTTTCGATGGGCGCTGGAGTCTGGAGGGTGGAGTCCGGAGTCCGGAGTCCGGAGTCTGGAGTCCGGAGTCTGGAGTCTGGAGTCTGGAGTCTGGAGACTGGAGGCTGGAGTCTGGGGACGGGAGTCCGGAGGGTGGAGTCCGGAGTCCGTAGTGCTGAGTCCGGGGTCCTCAGTTCGTACTCTGGAGACTGCAGCCCGGAGACAGACACGGTGCCCGCCGTTATCCTCTTCGCCTCCAGACTCCAGTCTCCGGACTCATTGCAGACTTGAGACTGGAGTCTGGAGTCCGGAGGCTGGAGACTGGAGGCTGGAGTCTTGAGGTCAGGGCTTGCGCAACGAGCGGATCAAGCCGTGGAGGACCTTGGCGGTTTCCTCGCACTTGGCGTTGAGAGATTGAAAGTCTTCGGCAGACAGGTAACGAAGCCGATGGGCAAGGGTTATCTGATATTCAACCTCGCGGGCTGAGCCATAGGCCATATCGAGGAAATGCAGGAAGTCCGCTTCCGAGTTGCGGGCGCAGCCTTCAACGATGTTGGACGCAATCGAGACCGCCGCCCGCCGAATCTGAGAGGTCAATCCGAACTGTTCTTCGCGCGGAAAACCTTTCGTGGCGGCATACACGGCCACAACAAGATCATCCGCCAACTCGAAAGCCCGAAGTTTCCTATGGTCTCTCATTTCGCGCTCGGGAGTCCGGAGGGTGGAGTCTGGAGTCTGGAGTCTGGAGTCCTGAGCCCTGAGTCCGGAGTCCGTAGTCTGGAGACTGTAGCCCGGAGACAGACACGATGCCCGGCGTTATCCTCTTCGCCTCCAGACTCCGGACTCCGGACTCCAGTCTCCAGCAGAATAGCCTTTGATCCCCGCTGGATCGTGTCGGCCCCAATGCCAGCGAGAGCCGATCAGGACTGCCGGGTAATCGCTGGGAGAAAACGGGGTCCGCCCGAATAGTCTCGAGCCCTCCCTATTCGCCAGCTTTGCCGCCACTTCCGCCGCTTCGTCCCGGGATAGAACGGTGCCCTTCCCACTCGTGACCTCCTGCCGATCGTCGGTTGCCTTAAGACAGCCGGCAAACGTCGCCAGCGTCAGCACGCTTGCCAACAAAACGAAGTAACGCATAGAACCTCCCAAACGACAAACAAAAGAGCACACGCGATGACGTCAAGAATCAGCGGCATCGGTCCGCTGGATGCAGTGGCCAGGCCAATCACTCCGTGGTCTCTACATTTTGCTCACGCAGATGAATCTCCACGTCGCCCCTCTCTGCCTGAGGTTGGCCTGCGATTGATCGGATTTCGGCCTCCAGACCCAGCGCACTGGCTAGACGATGCACTCGTTCTTCGAGAGGCGCTGCAAGCGAACACTCGAAACGAAGGGCCACAGTCCGGGCTCCAAGTTCGCGAGGATGAGTTATGACCCTCACGATCCGATGCTCAGTCATCACCGAACCATCAGTTTGGAGTTTGCCATCCAGCCCGTGAAAAGTCCCGTAAAGATTCCACTGAGAATCAAATGCATACCGACCATTCCAGGCGTAGGTCCCAAGCCCATTGTCGCCAGGATAGATCCAGCGACAATACGCGTCTTGCGGACTCTGTGAGGAAGGTTCTCGGAGATGGATTTCGATGGGCGCATGATAAGCACATCCGGCCAGAAACACCGGGAGTAGAATAACTAGCGAGGGTCTGCTTTGCATTTCCAACTCCTTTCGGCCTAGCGTTTGGATCTGCGGCGGCGGTTAGCCGTCCGTAGCATCCGGATGTTATGCCGCCGGTTCTTTCCTTTTGCCTCGGCGGTTCTGAAAGGCCTCAGCAAGAATTCCGGTGAGCAGGACAAACAGAAGAGCCGTGATCCCGGTTGAGAGGAACTTGGACCATTTCATCTGGGTAACCCAGGGCGCATAGCGACCCAGCCGGCTGGCGCCACTGAGGATGGCGGCCCCCAGACCGGCGCTGAGCGTGCCGAGTACCCAACGCCAGTCAACCCGTCTGCCCCTGAGGTACCACGCCGCTACAGCGGCGACGACGGTAGCCCCCCAGCACATGAACAACCTCATCCCGAATCGCTTGCCTGCGAGTTGCAGGGAGGTTTCGTTCCCGTAGATGCATCCCACGGTGCTGTGCAGAGGGGTAAGAGAGAAGATACTCATGGCGAGGAAGAACGCCGCGGTGGCAGACAACGCGCCGACTGAGGATCCATCTCTTGCGAACCTGGAAGAGGGCGGAGGCAATCAACGTCAAGCCAGCAACGGCGCCGCCCCATCCCCCAATGTAGACCAGTGCCCACATCGCCCGGGGCAGTTGCCCAACACCAGAAACCGCATCATCAAATGCATTGAACCAGTAACCAATCAGCACGCACGCGGACAGTAGAAGCGCTGTTCTGGCCGGTTTGCGAAGGACACCGAACCATCGCTTGATGCCCCGTATCTGGTCTGAGGCCCCTGATGAGCGTGCCTTGCCGGTCTGCTCTGCGCCGCTGTTTCCGGCGATGGCGAATCTGACTGGATTTGTCGTCGAGTTCATCGCGTCGTCCTCCATGCATAACCATGAAATCCAGTCGCCCGGTAGCGCCGCCTGGAATGATTTGTTATCCTTCGAAGAGACCCCTTCTCTCTGTGATCGATACTCGTGATCTCCCGCTACCGAGAATCTGCATAGGGTCAAGGTCGCTCCTTAACTCGCCGCCGAGGCTCTGCCGGAATGAGTCTGTCTGTGTGAAAAAGGACCTCAATCTCTGGCTTTGTGGCATCCTCGTCGAAGCGGACTTCCGCGGAATAGCCTCCGATCCCCGCTGGATCGTGTCGGCCCCAATGCCAGCGAGAGCCGATCAGGACTGCCGGGTAGTCGCTGGGAGAAAACGGGGTCCGCCCGAATAGTCTCGAGCACTCCTTATTCGCCAGCTTCGCCGCCACTATCGCCGCTTCGTCCCGGGACAGAACGGCGCCCTTCCCACTCGTGACCTCCTGCCGATCGTCGGTTGGCTTTGGCGCTGGGCATGATTGGGGCCCAAACAGCAGGCGCCTCTTCTGCTCCTCAGCCTCCTGCGCAACATTGTCGCTCACGAAAGCGCCCGGCGGGAAAGGAAGATCAAAGGTGGAGTCCGAAATGGCCTCACCGAACGCAATCTCTTGCACCGATAGAGTCCGGGAAATCCTAACCTTCTGGTCGAGGACGTCCATCAGGTTGATCGTGATGACGTCCGGCACATAGCCCACCAATGGGTGCTCGCGGTAGGTGATCAGAGACTCGCAAAGTAGATTGCCATCGGGATACATCGAGGCGCTCCTGATGGGAATGAGATCGCGTTCAGCGTCGAGAGTCACCTCAACTCGGGTGGCTCCGATAACGCCGGGCCGGTTGTAGTCTGTGTTCCCGAGGACAACTGCTTTCCCTCCTGTTTCCGTCCTCTGTGACCTCAGAACCGCCACCGAGGAATCGTCAGTGTAGAACGGCGGCAACATGAACGACGCCAGGATAGACTGCACGTCAATACTTGGCTGGATCTCGTTTTTCACTCCGATGTTCCCCGTCACCCCCGAGTGGGTATCCCGTCTCAGCGTTCTGTAACGGTTCTCATGGAACACGGACGAGGTGTCCAGATCCCGCGTAACGTCGTTGGTTGTGAACGTCCATGTCTTGCGGCTTACGTCGTAACGCCAGGACGCACCCCGCAGGATGAGCCGGCATCTCCCTTGTTCCTTGACATCCGTGGATGGGTAGTCCACGCCAGGTGACGCCGTGCCGTCGCTCTCCAGAGATCGGGTCATTGAACTCTTTCTGAGAAGGTCTTCCCTCTTCCAGGCGATCCTAATGGTTCCGGCTTTCTTCAGGCGTTCCTGGCATGCCTCCCTCGCCTTGCGCAACACATCATCGTCGTCCTCGCCGAGAGAGGATCTTGGACTCCCAACGATTGCCGTCAGGAGCAAGCAGATTGTCCCCCATGCGAGGTAGCGCGGCAATCTCCACACACAGATCATCTTAGGATCTCCCCTTTGCCAAAGTGACATTTGCCATTCGATGCTTCCGGCCAAGAAGTCCCAATTGGACGAAGTTGACTCCGCTCGGACCCCGAAACTGCAACCACTGTGGCTGTGAACCTACCTGCTCTGTCGCGACTGGGGTCCGCCCAAGTATCCAGACGCCGCGCATCCTGTCAAGCCGGCACCAAGAAGCGCGGGGGAGAAGAGTCCCATGTTGGCGTTGTTGCCTCATGACATCGAACGTCGCGTTTCAGCGGGCGCGTCTTCGCGATCCGCCGGAAACGCTTGTTGGGCATCTGTCTACCCTAGCGTGCCGGATCGGAGCGATGCGGCAAGAGCGGCAACCTTGCTGACCGCCTCGGCTTCCCTCTCCTTGGTCTCGGAAAGCAGTTTGACCTTCTCCGCCGTGTCCATTTGCTTCTCGCTCAATCGACCCAACGCGCCGCCGATGTCCGCATAGGTTCTGCTGAGTTCGGCGGCGGCCTGTGCGACGCCGTCATACCTCTGCTGAATGTCGGCAAAGTATCTCGAAGCCATCTGTCTGCACTCGCTCCACACGGCGCCGTTCCACCAGTTGCCGTGGCTGGCGCCGAATTCCGCGGCAGCGTTGATCCAGTTCGCGTAGGCGTCAGGTCCGACGCCGTAGTCGTTCAGGCTGTGCTTCGCGGGATTCGTGTGAAGGTCCACGGCGTAATCCAGGCTGTCCAGGACGGCTGTGCGATGCTCAACCGGCTTGACGCTCCTGAGGGTGTAGAAGCTCACGTGGAACGTGTCGCCGAATTCCCTCCAAGAGCCAAACGTCAGCCTGGCGGGCGGAAAGTCTTCCTTGGGCGCCCACGGTTGCAGGGTCAAGAAACCGTCTTCGTCGTATCCGGCGATCAATTGGTTCTCCAGGTTGATCAGCGAACAGGGGACGCCCCTGTCGAGAGCGTCGCGCAGTTTCTTCTCAACAGAGGCCCTGTCCTCCGGAGTGTTCCGCGGGGAGAAGAACCCGAGATCGCTCATCTCCAGCCCCAGGTTCCTGATCAGAGGAGTCGCAGCATCGCGCTTCCAGCAATATGGTCCGCTCGGACACAGTTGCTTGTGAATGTTGATTAGAAACGCGTGCCCCGATGCGCCAAAGACCGTAGGCGCTTCGACCTCAATCTTGTAGTAATCCAACGCGCCCTTCACGACGCCCATGAGCGTGGTGTTGAATGGGGGCATTGCCAGGTTTTCTATCTTCATGTCTCGCCCTTTCCCGGTTGTTGCGCAGCCAACGGGGAGTGCGGCCAGAACCGACGCCCCGCCGACAAGCCGCAAGAAGTCTCGCCGTTTCACAGTGATCTCCTCGTCCAACGCTGGCGATCAGGGGCCGGCAAAGCCGGGCCGCTGCATCGCCTGGTCAGCAGCTGCCACCAAAGGGCTCTTGACGTGGACAAGGAGGACGAGCTTGCGGGTCGACCCCCACGCCGTTCTTATACATTGGTGCCAGCGCGAAAGCGAACCGAGTTGGGTGGTGATGGTCTCCAGGCCCGAGGCCGAGCAACCCAAGGGCGGAAAACACGCGTCAAAAAGGGCAACGTCCGCGCTTGACCGCGGTCTGCCGCGTGAATCTGAACGATCATCCGTTCGTAGATTGCGATAAACGGCTTTGTCGGCGAGCAGGACGAGGCCATCGACATCGCCATCTACGACACGCTGGATGTCCTTTCGAAGGGTACCCGAGGCGTTGCCCCGTGAGCTGCCGAAGTCACACCGCGCCTTGATCTCCAAGGAGAGATCTGCGGGGTACACGAGCCGAAGATCACTGGTGGTTGTCCCTGCGGGTTTGCCCACGCGACCGACGCTGCCCAGTTGTGATCCGTCGAAGTCCGCTAGATACGTCGAGAGGGTCCCGTTCCCCCAAGCGATTTCGTTCACCATACCCGGGCGATTCGAGCCCTCCAGCATCACGGCTCCAGCCCGTATGGCAGCCTCGGCTGCTGCCACCTTCAGGAACTCCTCCCGGAGTGTCGCAAGTGGGTGATCGCGGGCCGCGCCTCGCAGAGCAACTATGATCGCCTCAAAGACAGCGTCGGTCGCTGCCCCTTCACTCCCGCCAACGCAAGTCATGAGTGGTTCCCCCTGCTAACGTGCGGACTGAACTTCCAATGGATTGTCAGGCCGGGGATCGACACGAACGCCATTCCCGTCGCCTTCGGCGACGAACACCTTTCCGTAGACAAAAACGTCCTTCAATCCCAACGCCTTGAGCGATCGGACGTAAGTATTGCAATTGCTATTCTTAGAGCACGTATCTGCCGAAAGCGACCTGCAGATTGAGATGAATTGCTCCCACGTGATTTCAGCATTCCGAGCAGCGGGAAAGGTGGTGCAGGAGAGAAGCATAACAGCTTGGCCAAAGAGAAACATGACAGAGAGTATGCGCAGCAGAACTATCATAATCCCTCCTGCCAACTCCCTGGTTCAGCGGCGGGGGAACGCCCTCCGCTGCAAGCGGTTGTTAGGCATCCAGCACCTTGGGAACAAAGCGCCCTCTATAGAAGGACGGCAGGTTGCTGAGCTCGTCTATGAGATGTTCGTCTGACGTTCTTTCAGAATCATATTTCACGACAATTCCAGAAATCTCCCCGCGCGCGCCTAAGGATACTTCCGAAACGCCGTCTCTCCTCTCCAACACGGAGCGTATCTCCTCGATGCACCTCGCGCACCTGTGTCCGCACTCGGGGATCACGGAATTGCAGTCCAGATGAAAAAACTTCTGTACCAGCATGATTTCTTCTCCTCGGTTACGCTGATTCAAAGCAGCCAAACTTCTTCGCCGCTTCATAAAAGGCCGCTACATGCTCCACCGGCGTGCAGGGCGCCATGTTGTTGGCGGCAATGAGGATGA
>Ga0315274_10012007_pt1 | contig 12385 bp, 10 predicted proteins | sample YL17G02_20_MG_FD_203700 | JGI IMG/M metagenome (GOLD analysis project Ga0315274, IMG submission 203700) | Sediment microbial communities from Yellowstone Lake, YNP, Wyoming, USA - YL17G02_20 | ecosystem: Environmental > Aquatic > Freshwater > Lake > Sediment | place: USA: Wyoming | collected... | reverse complement strand
AATACTCCCGCGGAAGCGTGGGAGGCCTTAGGACAAAAAACCGCTTTAAGTGTTTTTCAAGAGACCGCTAAAACAATTCCTGCTTATCAAGAGTTCTTAAAATTACAAAAATTTGATCCAGAATCCGTCAAATCAATCGAAGATTTTTATAAAGTTCCTGTAATGGACAAATACAATTATATCCAGGCCTATGGTTTTAATGAAGTAAACTCAGTCAAGGCCGGTAAGGATTTATACAGTTTTTCATTAAGTTCAGGAACGGTAAATGAACCGACTATCTGGCCTCGTTATTATCAGCACGAGGAGTTTCTGCCTCTGGTTGTCGGCAACTATTTACGTTTGTACTGGCAAATAGAAAAAAAATCCACACTTTTGATTAATGCTTTTGCTCTTGGCCCTTGGGCAGCAGGATTTACGATGCATCAAGCTGTCCGTCCTCTTACCCAGAAATATCAACTAACATTAGCAACTACAGGTGCCGATATTGATAGTATTATTTACACCGTGGTCAAACTCTCAAAACATTACAACCAAGTTATTATTTTTTCATATCCCACTTTTTTGAGGACGATACTCGATCGTTTATTGCAAGCCCAAGTAGATTTAAAGAGTTTAAATTTAAAGTTATTTGTCGGTGGGGAGGGTTATACTGTTGATTGGTGGCGATATATCAACAAACTTATTAGTGGTAATCCAGAAAATTTAACTGCTATTATTGATGCGTATGGGACTGCGGATGGTAGTTTAATGGGAATGGGATCGGCTTTCACGAGTCTAATTCGCGATTTAGCATCTAAAAACGATTCTCTTTGCCACGACTTATTTGGAAAAGCTAATTGTGTTCCAGATTTATTCCAATATTCAACCGCTAGTTATTTAATGGAAGAAATTAACGGCGAAGTCGTATTTACTAGCAAAGGCACAGCACCATTAATAAGATATAATCTTCATGATCGAGGAGGGGTGATTAAGTTTCGCGATATGGAAGAAATTTTGAAAAAACACGGTTATGATTACAAAAAATTAATTAAAAAACAAAGGCTGCCTGAAGAAATAGTTTGGCAGCAACCCTTTGTTTATTGTTTTGGGAGAAGAGAAGACACGGTAATATTGGGTGGTGCTAATGTTTTTCCTGAAGAAATAGCCCCAGTTTTATTCAACGAAAAAAATCGTGATATTCATAGCTTTAAATTAATTGCAGATCACGATAAAGAACAACACTTGATATTTTGTATATTAATCGAATTGAAAGCTGGAATTACTTATAACAAAAAACAGATAGTAAAAATAGAAAGAAAGTATCACGATATAATTGTTAACTATTTACGAAAGTCTAGTTTAGACTATGATGGTGTTTATCGCGACGATCCTAAAACCGCAGATCCCAAAATAGAAATATTCGAATCTGGCACAGGTCCTTTTGTCAATGATATCAATAGGACAAAACCGAGATTAGTTTTGAAGAAATAAATTGAACTCTTGGTAAGCTGGTGAAAACAGGGCGATTTTTGAATTATTAAAACAGCCCAATATGTTATGGGTTTTTACACTGTATTGACTTTTGGTCAATAGTGTATATAATTTATCTAATACTCTGAGCATACCTTAACAACCCGAGGAGGTTTCTCAGATGGTACCCAAAATCAGCAAAGATGCCTATATGGACTATGCTTTTCAGTTCACGGGAGAAGAAAGACACTTGCAAAACATGTTTATGGACTGGTTGCCTGATGTAATCTTGGATTCTCACGCCCATCTTCTGCCAGAAGTCTTTGCACCGATAAGATTAGAGGATTTTGATTGTACTAGAGTGGCTTCGACATTTCCATCTTATTCGCTAGAGGAATCGAATCTTGTTAGTGCCGCTTTTTATCCCAATAAGAAGTTAATTCGCCAGAGGTTCGTCCTCCCTCTAAGAGGGGTTAATTTCAGAGGAGCCAACAACTACATAAAGAATCTTCCAAGTTCTGATGGACTGCCTGTTCTTTATGGTTTACCTGATGATATAGAATATACAATCAGGGAAATGCAAAGCCGTTGTTATGTGGCTTTGAAGGCTTACTCTTCTTATATCGATCCACCTGCGACTAAGATCTATCAGTATTTCGCCCCTGAGGTTTTAGATGTAGCTGAAGCAATGGGTATGCCTATCATTCTTCACTTGCCCTCACCAATCGATGTCTGTAAAGATGACCTCCATCAGGTAATACGAGATTTCCCCAGGCTCAGGGTTGTGCTGGCTCATATGGGTCTAGTTAGAGAACCAAGCACTGATATCTCGGCTGCATTTGATGGATTTGCTGCTTATTCCAACATCAGCATGGACACATCGATGGTGATTTCTGCTGGCGTTATTAAAAGCGGATTAGATACTTTTGGGTACAAGAGAATTCTATTTGGTTCGGATGAGCCACTCTGCCTCATTAGGGCCAATGAATATATTCATCCGAAACTAGGTCCGAGACTTATCACTGAATACCCTTATCATTGGGTTAATCAAGCCGAGCATCGACTCTATAGACATTTAGTTGATGACGTCACGCACATTCTATGGCAAGCCTTGTCTGCCATTAAGGAGGCTGTAGATCTATTGCCTCCAGAGTTGAGGACTAGGGCGAAAGAAAATATTTTCTTCAGGAATGCGATTGAACTATTTCATTCTTGAGGAGTCTATGGGTTGGTTTGAGCCAGCCCTTTTTCTTTAAAAAATTGTCTACTGGCCCAAGATCTATTGTCCAAAAAGCCATCAATCGTATGTAAGGCCTTGATTTTTTTATAAAAATCATCTATTATATTCTGTAAGAAGTATAATACTTTTAATCTCGAATTGTTGATATTCGGAATTTTATTATCTAATAAGAAGCTATATGAAAGTAAAAAATATAAAATTATTATTAGCTGAAACGATTAATCCGAAATGGAGATATTTTGTTGACCAGATAGATAAAGGAATAGAAGCGAAAAATTATTTAATCAGTGTTAATAATAAGGAAAACTATAAATATATATTAAAAATATATTCGGGAAATAATGACGAAGAACTAAAATACGAAATTGGTCTTTTAAACGAACTTAATTTAAACAATAAGGAAAAGTTTTTTCCAATTATTGCTTCTAATATATTTTCCTTTAACAGTCATTTTTGTATTTTATATAATTATCTTCCTGGTAGAATACTTCGAGAAACAGACATAAACTCAATTTTGATAAAACAGATCGCGGAAACACAAGCCAGAATGCACAAAAGTTTGATGAATTATCAACCAAAACATAAAAAAGTAAGGTACTCAATTTTCGATTTTAGTTTTTTGGCGATTTTTTTGGGAAATAAAGAAAGCGCGACCTATGATTTCTTAAAAAAAGAAACAGAGATTTTAGAACAAGAAAGTAAATTATATAAAAAAATAGAATTTCAAAAGTCTATCATTCATGAAGATTTAAGCCCAGAAAATATTATCATTAGCAATAGCAAAATTAAGTTTATTGATTTTGGAGAATCGCATAAGGCTGAAATTGTTAGTGATGTTGCGACTGCTATTAAGGAAATTATCATCAATAAAAAGGGGCTTAACGAAGAACTAATTCGTAACTATCTATCTTCCTACCAAAAAATCATACACTTGAAAGAAGACGAAATCCAAACAATTCCTTTTCTTATCAGGCGGAGAACAATATTTATAATTGCTTACTTCATAAATAGACAGAAAAAAGATAAAAATAAACAAAGCAAAAAAAAGATAGATGAAGAAATAAAATTATTAAGAAGCTATAATAAATATTCTTATTTTACGAGAGAAAATTTATGAAAAAATCGGGTTTAATATTAGCAAAATTTGCCCCTTTCCACATGTGTCATCAATATATTATTGATATAGCTTTAAAAGAAGTGGACGATTTGACTATAATAATGTACGATTGTCCGGACAAAACAAGCATTTCTCTGAATGTTAGAGCACAATGGGTAAGGTATTTTTATCCCCAGGTGCATGTTATTGAAGGGTGGGATGCTCCAAATATGCATGAGGACACCGACGAAGTGAAAAAAATGCAGGAAAATTATGTAAAGAGAGCTTTAAATGGTAAGAAAATTACTCACTTCTATAATGCAGATTTCTATGGAGACCATATGAGTAAATTTTTGGGAGCAGTCAATAGAAGGGTAGACAAAGATGATGAAAAACGGCAATGCCCAGTTCGTGCGACATCGATCCGAGGAGACAAATATTCATACAGAAAAGCAATGCACCCAATGGTTTACAGAGATATATTAATAAAAGTTGCATTTATTGGTGCGCCGTCAGAAGAACAAACAAAATTGGTAAAACGCTTAGCAACAAAGCTTCAGACTATATATATCGAAAATAATTTAATGTCTTTACTCAATCCAGTAAAAGTAAAAAAAGCTTTCAACGATTCAATAAATTTCTATCAGATCGGAAAAGAGCAATACAAATTAGCGCACAACAAAAACAAAATATACAAAGCAAATGAATACTTATTATATGACTCGACTAGTTTTATCGATCATTTACTATCTATTGCGACTCATAATCGGTTCGATGAAAAATTATTCAAACTTTTTTCTGAAGATATGAGAAGCTACGATTTGGTGTTTATCAACGAAGCGAAGAAAAACAACATTACTAAATATCTCAATATCGATAATTCTATCTTTCTAAATCAAGTATTAAGTAATCTGGATAATTTAGGGGTTAAATATCAAATATTATCAGGAACTTTTATGGAGAAACAAAACAAAGCAGAAAGAATGATAAAAGCCACAAAGGGGAAATTCAAATAAAAGGAAAACTTATGAATTATCTAGCAGGTAATGTAAATTCTCCAATACCAATTCCTATTTATTACCCGAAAGATATCGTCGCCGGCAAAGGTCCCTATGTGGTAAACAAAAATGGCGATAGATATATTGATCTGTGGATGGGGTACGGTGCTCTTCTCTTTGGCCATGCCGATCCAGAAATTGTACAAGTAATTCAGAAAAGCATAAAAAATGGTTGGTTCTTTTCATATCAGACATTCTTAGAAAAAGAGTTATCAGAAACCATTCACAATATCATCCCTAGCGCGGAAAGAGTCAGATTTGCTACTACCGGTTCCGATGCTGTTGCATATGCCATAAGGGCATCCAGGGCATATACCGGCAGGAAGAAAGTTTTGGCCATCATTGGTGGTTATCATGGCGTACACGAAGGAATTATGCCCAGTGAGGGGACTGTAAATAAATACAATCCGACATTAATCCCATTTAACGATATTAAGGCTGTTGAAGAAAAGCTAAAAAAGAAAGAATATGCTTGTTTTATACTCGAACCCATATTAGCTAATTCTGGTTGTACCCCACCAGATAAAGGTTATCTTAAAAAAATAAAAACAATTTGTAATAGAACAGGTACTATTTTAATCTTCGACGAGATTGTTACTGGTTTTCGGGTCGGACTACAAGGAGCTCAAGGATACTTTAACGTCATCCCTGATTTATCTTTATTTTCTAAGGCAATCGCTAGCGGTCTACCACTTTCTGTAGTGTGTGGAAAGAAAAAAATTATGGAGACCTTTATACCCACAGGAAATGTTTTTTTCGCCAATACTTTTAATGGCAATCCACTGTCATTAATTGTCGCGAAGACGGTTATTGATAAACTAAAAAACAGTAATGTAAATAGTAAAAATGAATATTTAGGGCACCAATTAAGAAATTACATTGCAGAACAAATCAATAATATTGAACTGCCGGCTTGCGTGCAGGGAATTTCTTCTATGGCAACATTAGCGTTCGGGTGTAAAAGTTTCAGAAAAGGCATTAAAATGGAGAAGATTGATGATAAAGCTTATAATCTTTTTATCCAAAAGATGGTAAAGAAGCATGTTCTTCTCCCTCCGCTGCCAACCGAAACAATTTTCTTGTCCCCGGTACATGAGGCGGTAATGGATGATATCAAAAAGGCATTTAAATCTTCATTAGAAGAGATAAAAAAAGAAATTTATTAGGAGAATTAACATGTCAAATAAAAAATTACAGTTAGAGTTATTAAATAATACTATTAAGCAAGCTAGAAATTCAAAACTTTATAAATTTAAACTCAGTAAATGCCCGAATAAGTTAAAAGATTTATCTGAATTACAAAATTTCCCCTTAACTACTAAAAAAGAGCTAAGAGATTGTTTTCCTTTTGGATCCTTGGCGGTACCTATTGAAAAAATAGTTGAGGTACACACAAGCTCTGGCACAACGGGACAAGCATCCCTCTCCTATTACACAAAAGAAGATTTAAAAGAAGGTTCCAAAGCAGTTTCTAAAGCTTGGCAATGTTTTGGGATAAATGAAAAAAGCCGCGTGCAGTTTATGATGAGTTACGGATTATTTAGCGGTGCGTCACTTAATACTTATGCTATTCAGGAGTTAGGCGGTTTAGTCATACCTTCGGGAATTCAGTCTGCCGAAAAACAAATTCAGATGCTGATTGATTTTAAAATTGACACCATTGTAGCAACGCCCGGATATTATTTTTATCTTTTTGATTATTTGTCGGATAAAAAGATACGTCCAGAAAAACTATTTCTTAAGCGCGGAATCGCCGCGGGAGAAATTTATTCTGATAATGTACGTGAAGAAATTGAAAGAAAATTCAAAATTAGAATTTTTGATCATTATGGATTGTGCGAAGTTTATACTGGTATTGCTTATGAATGTGAATTTAAGAAAGGATTACATATTTTAGATGATTACGTGATTGCGGAAATAATAGATCCTAAAAATGGTCAAGTGTTACCTCCTGGAAGCGAGGGTGAGTTAGTCCTTACTTCGCTTAGGAAAGAGGCATCGCCGGTAATCCGCTATCGAACGGGCGATATCACTTCACTAAAAACAGATAAATGTCCTTGTGGAAGAGGCTCTGTTAGAATAGATAGGATAAAAAGAAGAGCCGATGATCTTTTCTTTGTTAAAGGCATTAAGATTGATCCGCACGAGTTACAAGATCTGATGTTGGAGACAGCAAAAGGTAGTATCTATCGAGATATTCAAATCAAAGTGGATAACAAGTTTCAAAATTTAAGACCGGAAATACTTGTAAGTTTAAAAGATCCGACTAATACTGAGCTTTTAGATTTGATTCAGAAATCATTAAAAAATAAAACTTTATTGACCTTTGATGTTAAACATGTAGAAAAAGATTTTTTTCAAAGGAGTCATAGTAATAAAATAAAACTTGTTGAGTATGTTGATAAAAAATAAAATTAAATTAGATAATTTAATCCTCGATTTACAAAATCTTCTAAATGATAAAAAAGTAGAGCTTTTTAAGTTAAATAAAAAGATAACCCTAGATACTGATTATTGGATTGAAGAAGATTATAAAGCCATACTAACTTATCTTAAGACTTATAGAAAAAATCAAATTCCTAATGAAATTAACAATATCAAACCCAAAGGTAAGATTCTAATAATTTTATCCTATAATGAGCCTTTTATTTTATCGATTATTCCAGTTTTGAATGCCTTGGTTGTCGGTAACGAGATCATTTTGAAACCAAGCGATAAAAATAAGATTTTTACTGAAATAATTTGGCAACGGTCGGGCTTGATAAAAAAATATAATTTAAAACTTAAAATTATATCTGTAGAAAAAGAGAAGATCGCTAATCTTATCAAGAAAGTGCGTGCTGTTTATTTTTTCGGTTCATGTAAAGTAGCAAGAAAAATTGCTGAAATTTGCGGTAAAAATTTTATTGAATTCTATCCGGAAATCGAAACATCTGATTTAAAAATTTATTACGAAAATCGAAGAAACATAAAAAGAGATGTTCTTTTAACTTTGAAAGAATCATTTATTCACTCTGGTCAAACGTGCCAAAGGATACAAGGGATTTATGTACATAATGATTTTTATAATAAATATATTCAAATTTTAAAGGAAGAATTTATTAAATTTAGTCAGTCTAGAACTTTGAATAATTATATTGCTAAAAATTTTGTGGCGGCAAGAGAAAATCTTCTTGATGAGTTATTATTTGACATTAAAAAATCTAAACCATTGGAAGTGATTCGGACAAAATCCCTACCAATACTAGTAATCAATCCTGATAAAAAAAGCGATTTCGTAAGAAATGCTTACTTTTTACCTGTTCTATGGATTGCTCCTTTTTCTTCCAAGGAACAATTAGTTGAAATTTTAAATTCGAGAAAATTTTTCCTCGGTCTTAACGTTCAAGGCAATAGCGATGATTTCGCTGATTATTTAATTACTAATACGAAATTTACACGCTACACAATCAATAATTCACATACAAATATTAGGCCACAAGAAGGTTGGGGAGGATCTTGGCCGAGTGGTTATTCGGGCTATGTAAGTTGGGTTGAACATTTTTCTGAACGATATACTGTGATTAAATAAGATAATATCTTCAAGAAAATTAATTATTGCTTAAAGTCTAAGAAATTGTTACAATTATATCGTCCGATACCTTGGAAAAAGTAAATAAAATAAGTTCAATCTTAGTTTTAGGTTAGTCAATTAAATAAATCTCGAAAGAAAGATTTTAGAACAATAACATTTGACAGTTAGCATATATTAATATATAATATTGTGTTCAAGGTGTAGTTGTACCTTGAATACAGCCATGTAGGAAAGGTGATCGTCATGAAAACTGAAAATCAGGATTCGGTTAGGACTCTGATAGATTCTTTTTCTCGGACAACTGATGAGATTTTCAGCCTTGAAGAGCTGAGGTCTTTACTTCTTTCAGGAAAGAAACTGATTATGAAGTACGGTGCCGATGCGACCGCGCCGGATTTACACATTGGTCACGCGGTGAATCTTTGGATGTATCGTACACTTCAGGAGTTGGGACATAAGGTCGTCTTTCTGATTGGTGATTTCACCACTCAAATTGGTGATCCGACAGGAAAAAGTAAGACACGTCCAGTAATTCCGGTAGAAGAAATCGAAAGAAACTCCAAAGAGTTCATAGAGCAAGCCAAGATGGTTCTTTTGCAAGATCCTGACGTCTTCGAGATTCGACGGAATTCCGAATGGTATGACAAAATGTCTGCTCAGGAGCTGTTGTCTCTCATGTCAATCATCACTAACGACAAGCTTTTGTCCAGGGAGATGTTTCGTCGTCGTCAGAAAGAAGGACGAGATATCTACGAGCATGAGTTGGTGTACCCAATCTTGCAAGGGTACGATTCTGTCGTATTGAAAGCTGATCTAACTATAATTGGATCTGATCAGCTATTTAATGAGATGATTGGTCGTGATCTGCAGGTTAGATTCGGACAGCAGCCTCAGGTTGTCCTAACGACGAAGATTACCCCCGGTATAGATGGGGGTGAGAAGCAGAGCAAGAGTATGGGCAATTACATCGGCTTAGCTCACACTCCCAGAGAAAAATATGGACGGGTTATGAGTATGGCCGACAGCCTAGTTGCTGATTACCTCAAGGTCTACACGGACATACCTTTACCGGACATTGACCAGCTTTTGAAAGAGATGGCTAATGAACCAATGAAGCTTAAGGCTCGGTTGGCTTGGGAAATAGTTAAGCGCTACCATGGCGCTGTAGCCGCCGATGAAGAAGCCTCATGGTTTAAGAAAACGTTCAGTGAACGTACAATGCCTGAAGACTCTCCTATTATTAGCTTCGGCAAACAGTCGGGCACAATCGTTGAGATTTTGCACAAGTGTTTTGCGACTGAAGCAAAAAGTAGGAATGAGCTTCGAAGGCTAGTTGAACAAGGGGCTGTGTCGGTAGACGGACGGGTTATCCGTGATGTCAACTCGACAATTGATCTTTCTCAAGATCAATTGAGTCTGAAAGTTGGCAAACGTAGGTGGTTCAGATTGACTGCCTAGTTGCGAGGTTTGGTAAGCGTCTACTACTGAGTAGGCGCTTTTCTTTTTATTTCTTTTATCTTATAATTGTGTTATGGAAAATAAATTTCCGATTATTAATTCTTATAATGAATGGGATCCTTTAGAAGAGGCTATTGTTGGCATATTGGATGGAGCATCAGTGCCTGAATGGCATTTGCAGTTAGAATCCACAATGCCAAAAAAATACTGGGATTTTTATAAAAAAAATGGCGGAAAACCTTTTCCAAAAAAGCAGATTGAAGCAGGGAAAAAAGATCTAGAAGAATTTGTTCATATTTTAAAAGCAGAAGGCGTAACTGTTAGAAGACCCGACGCGATAGATTTTTCTAAGCCGTATTCAACACTTGACTGGACTTGTAAAGGAGGGTTATATGCTGCTATGCCAAGAGATGTTCTTCTGGTCATAGGGGATGAAATTATCGAAGCACCAATGGCGTGGAGATCGAGATATTTTGAATCAATGGCATATCGATCCTTAATCAAAGATTATTTTAAAAAGGGAGCGAAATGGACTGCCGCCCCCAAGCCTCGGATGAGTGATGAATTATATGATTATAAATACGAAGAACCAAGAGAAGGAGAAGAAAAATATTCAATTACAGAATTTGAACCAACTTTCGATGCGGCAGATTTTATGAAATTCGGAAAAGATATTTTTGTTCAGAAAAGTAATGTTACAAATCAGTTTGGTATCGATTGGCTGCAAAGGCATTTGGGTGAAAAATATAAAATCCGAATTTTAGAAGTAAATGACACTCACCCAATGCATATTGATGCGACATTATTGCCCTTGGCGCCTGGTAAATTATTGGTAAATAAAGAAAGATTGCCGAAATTACCTCAGATGTTTAAAGACTGGGATGTACTTGAAACGCCTAAACCTTGTATCCCAGATAGCCACTGTCTTTATATGACAAGTAAATGGATTAATATGAATATTTTAAGCCTTGATGAAAAAAGAATAATTGTAGAAAAACATGAAGAAACAATTATAGATTTATTGAAAAAATGGGGGTTTAAACCAATTCTATGTAATTTTAGAAACTTCAATACATTCGGTGGTTCATTTCATTGTGCTACAATAGATATTAGAAGAAAGGGCGAGCTACAATCTTATTTTTAAAAATGGAGGGATGAGTGCAGGTTATCTATATTAGCTTCACTGGAATAATTATATTGTTGGGGTTACTCTTTGGACTGAGGGTCTACATTGTTGACAGAACCAAAGTCGTTAATAGAATTTTTGCTCTATTTACTTTAATTTTCTCAGTTTGGATATTTTTCGATTTTTTAGCATATCAAACATCTTTGGCTGATTTCCAAATTATAATAAATAAAATTATATTTTTTCTTATTACTTTTTTAATGTTATCTCTATTTTTATTTGCAGGATATTTTGAAATGGAATTCAATGCAAGCAGGGATTGCCTTTATCCCAATCCCCATTGCCACGGCGATTTTTGCGATGTTGGGTGGCCGAATTAAAAATTGGAAATTGGGAGCTTTTTTAACAGGCATTTTGATTCTGGCGGGAATAGTTGTTTTAACCCAAATTAATCCTGCAATTTCATATTACAAAGGAGTTTTAATTGGTTTGATTCTAATTTCGGCTGGCAGCGGAATCTTGATGTCAACAATGTTTGCCGCCATTTTGGGTTCGGCGCCAACGGAGAAATCGGGCAATGCCTCGGGAATTTTAAATACCCTCCAGCAAATGGGTGGTCTGATTGGCATCGCCATTGTCGCTTCAATTGTTTTAAATTATAAATTAGCTTTTGAGATATTGAGTTTAGTCGCTTTAGCCGGTTTAATTTCAGCATTCTTTGTTAAAAAACGTGAAAATATTTCAATTAGAATTTGACAACGAAAATAATGGTTGTGATATAATTAGAACACGGAATTAAAAAAGGGAGGAAAAGTGACCATAGACAAAGATGATGAAGTAAAAATTGAAAAAATTGTGATGAAGACGGTTGTTGATGCATTAGAGCAGGTAGTTTTGCCAAGAATTCAGGATGTAGAAGATAAGATGGAAAAAGGATTTCAAGAAGGAGATGAAAAGTTTAAAAAAGTTGATGAAAGATTTAATGATGTTGATGCATCATTAAATCGTGTCGAGACCTTGGCTAAAAGTGAAATTAAATATGTTGACGATCTCTCTGATCGCGTTCTCAAATTGGAGCCTAAAAAGGCGTAATTTTTTTTCATACTCTATCTTTTTTCGCACTATTTTGCTATATTAAGGTAGTTACTTGACTAATTAAGTTTAAAATTAACTTAAGGATTTATTATGTCAGCACAAAAACCATCAGGTCCGCCACCAGGCGCTGCCGGTCAAAAACCACCGGATATAAAAGAAATAATGGCGGATTACGATAAAGCGGTAAAGTTCTTTGCCAATACTCCCGCGGAAGCGTGGGAGGCCTTAGGACAAAAAACCGCTTTAAGTGTTTTTCAAGAGACCGCTAAAACAATTCCTGCTTATCAAG
>Ga0315274_10012006_pt1 | contig 12385 bp, 9 predicted proteins | sample YL17G02_20_MG_FD_203700 | JGI IMG/M metagenome (GOLD analysis project Ga0315274, IMG submission 203700) | Sediment microbial communities from Yellowstone Lake, YNP, Wyoming, USA - YL17G02_20 | ecosystem: Environmental > Aquatic > Freshwater > Lake > Sediment | place: USA: Wyoming | collected... | reverse complement strand
AGCCAGCTTTTGCGCTTGCAAGGGCTTGCAGCAGAATGCATCTATTTGCAGCAACTATCGCAGAAGTATAGAGATCGGTCAAGTTGACGTGCAAGGACTTGCATCGATTTGCAGGGACTGCCAAAAGAATAATGTCACAAATAGTGTCACAGCTGTAGTGGAACGGAAACGCCCGAAAGGAAAGTGCCGCCGTTGATACGCCCCAGGATTTGCGGACACCGGGCGCTCTTACAGTCTTCTTGACGCTCATCGATCTCCCTGAGCTGCTATTGCGTTGGGCTGTACTTCGATTGCTCTCAAGGCGACACAGCCTCTCTGGCTTGCCTTCAGGGCGAATGTGGATCGAGATATAACCGAATGTTGTGAATAGGAAAAAGGAAAGAGCGTATCCTTCGATGCTCATCGACCAAGACGAAACATCGGAAGGAGTGCGCTTATGGAGAAGCCAAAGAATAGGACAACGACCTCGGAGATGCACGTGCAGGCATGACCGAGCTGCCTGGAAAGACGATCGTCCTCAAGTTCAAGCTCGGGAGACCATCCGCGGCAGCCGGGCGCGACAGGGACGAGCCTCGATTATCGGCAATTTCCAGCGGCCGAGTACCTGATCCGCCAAACCACCGGATCCTTCGTGCTCGCGGATACGCCGCAGTTCCGCGAGGGTGTGGGCTTCGTCCAGTAGCCGCGGCGCCTCTCCTAGCAGCCTCTCGAGGTTCTTCGTGTAGATCATCTCGAGCTCGGGCGGGCCCAGCCTGATCCCCTTGATCGGTGCGCGGTCGTCGGGCCAGCTATATGGGTCGTCGTGAGGCGGGTCGAACGACTCATCGGTTTCCAGGAACTTCCTGATCATCCCGAGCACTCCGGCAGGCGGCCGCGAAAGACTGGCGTAAGAGCCGACAACGATCCGGTCGGCGTGCTCGGAAAAGAATCGCCGGGCCGCCTCCCGCTTCGATGTAAACCCGAAATACATCTCGATGCCGGGCGTGAGGTCCAGATACACGTTCGGATGAGCGGCGAGCATCCGTGAAAGCTCATCCAGCTCGTACCCCATGAAGTAGAAGTGCGCGAAGATCACCGGCAGCCGCGGGTGCCGATGGAGAACGCGCATCGCTTCCGCGCGCAGGCGGTCCAGCGACGGATGCGCGTCCGTGTAGCACCATTCCTTCAGCGCCCAGCGGGGGATGGCATCAGGATTCCAGAACTCGACCGGGTCTCCCACGTGCCAGAAGAGGGGGAGGCCGGTCTCCTCCAAGGCCGCAAAAAGCGGTTCCAGGACTGGTGAGTCGAGGTGCGAGAAATAATGATCCGGTTTTCCGTTGACGAGCTTCCAGCCGTCCGCTCCGATTGCGCTGTATGTCCGCACCTGGTCGGCAAGGGACACGGCGAAGGCGGGCGCCTCAGGCTCGGCCCAGTGGTGCGGGCTCGATGTGCGCGCGTTTGCAGCACCCGGCGTGTCAACGTCCTTCGGTCCGGGCACAAAGAAATCCGCGGCAGCGTAGAAGTAGGACTGACAGGGGAAGCGCTTCTTCAACCACATGCCGAGCGGGTTCTGCGTACGCACCCCGAGGGATTCGACGAAGATGCTCTCGGAGAAGACCCATTTGCGCGTCCCCGCTTCCGCGAGCTGTCCGATAAGCTCTTCCACCGGCTCGTCGGGTCGGTCGATGTGCATATAGCCTTCAATCATAAATGATCTCTACCTTCATCGCCTTTTCCGGCTGGTCCAGCTTTGCAGAGAATCCTTCATTTATCTTTTCGAGCGGGAAGCGGTGCGTGATCAATTCCTTTGCCGGAAATTGCCCCGACATGATCATCTCTAAAGCCAGAGAGAGCTCCGGCACGAGCTTCCACATGCCGAAGGCGTGCGAGGCTCGGATAGTCGCCTCTTTGGCCAGCAGAGTGCCGAAATCCAATACCTGGTCTTCCTCGAAGACCCCCGTAAAGACGATCTGCCCGCCCTTACGAATGAGCTTGAGTGCAAGAGGGATGGTCTTGGACTTGTAGCCGATGCTCTCAAGGACGCAGTCTACCCCCAAGCCTCCAGTGCGGTTCTTGACGATGCTTTCTACGTCGTCCGACGCCGCATCGAGAATGGAGTCGACCCCGATGGCGAGGGCCATCCTCTTCTGGGCGTCATATTTGGCGGTGATGAAGATATGGCGGGCGCCTGCGCGGCGCGCGACAGACGCCATTGCCAGACCGATCGGCCCAGCTCCCAGGATTACGACCCGGTCCGCCATTGAGAGACCGGCAATCTGCACGGCATGCACGCCCACGACAAGGACATCGAGCAAGGCTGCTTCTTCGAAGGAAACCGATTCGGGGATCGGGAGGGCGTTTGCCGCAGGAACAAGGGTGTACTCGGCAAACCCGCCGGGGTAGTGAAACCCGTAGTGCTCGAGATTGGCGCAGATCTGGTAGAGTCCCACGAGGCAGAACTGGCAATGCATGCATGGAACGATAGCGTTTAGTGCAACCCTGTCCCCGACTTTCACCCCGCTCACGCCGGGCCCGAGGGAATCGACAACTCCGGCAACTTCGTGGCCGTACACGTTTCCCAGCACGTACTTGGCCATAGGGCTGTTGGGTCTCAACCACGGGTGGTTTCCCGTGTAGATGTGCATATCGCTGCCGCATATCCCGCACGCGCGGTTCCTCAGTCTGACCCAGCCGGGTCCAGGCTCTGGCAGGGGTAGCTCCTCGATGACCATCTTGTTCGGCTTTTGAAGCACCGCGGCCTTCATCGTCCTGCTCATTTCTTCCCTCCCCCGGCGGCGACGGATATGCCGCTGGCCGCCAGGACTCGCTCCAATTCATGGGCGAGCTTTGGATCGATCGCCTCTGTTTCTTTTCTCGCCAAGAGGTCCCGTAGCCGTTCCTGCGCTCGCTGAACGATCGTTGTCTTCCCTTTCTTCTCCCAAGGGGCCCAGGAATACCTATCCATGAGACGCGGGAACCAGAACTCTTTTCGATAGTTTTCTGCCGTCATTTCGCTTGAGAGAAAGTTCCCGCCGATTCCCTCCCGTGTGATCTCTTGAAGGGAGATCGTCTCCGTAGAAACCGAGAACCCTGAGAAGGCCCTCACAAAGTATGCTGCCGCCTCGTCATCGATGACGAGCTGCACCAAGTCCCCGGCGCAGTCGGCTCCGCAAATGCCGAGATGACCGAAGATGTCGGCGTGGGCGAGCCCTGCGAATGCCAGGGTGGCGGCGCTCTCGATACCGTACTGCGCATCCAGGGCTTTGGAGTCGGTGAGGCCGGCGTTGGCATAGACGGGAAAGCCATAGTGCCGGCCGAGTTGGGTCGCCGCAGCAGCAAGGAGGCCCTGCTCGGGAGAGCCGAAGGAGATTCCCCCGACTTTCATGTCGAAGATGTGGGGAATCCCGCCATAGGTCACCGGATGGCCAGGGGCCATGAGCTGGACGATCGTTATCCCGGCAAGCACCTCGGCATTTTCTTGAGCCAGGGTTCCGGCAATGGAGCACGGCCCCGTTGCCCCTGCCTGGACCATGGGGCTAATGCCGATCGGCAAGCCTGCCTCGGCGAAGCGCTCCAGGATCTCCAGGCTGTCGCGGCGAAACGCCAGTGGGCTCACCGGCTCGATGAACGCCTCGAAAAAGGGGAATTGCTTCAGCTCGGCAGAGCCGCCCGCAGCGATCCGCATCAGCTCGATGATGATTGAAGCGGTGTTCCCGTCGAAGACCCAGGAGGTAAAGGGCTTTGTCGTGCCTGTTAAAAGCTCGAAGAAACTGATCACATCTGCGGTACCGTCGGGGACGTCCGACGGGACGACGAGCGACCCCGTTATATTGATTGTGTCCAGAGCATCCCCAACGGCGACGGCCTCTCGCAGGTCCCTTACCGTCGGCCGCCGGCGCTTTCGATCGACCCGATCGAGAACCTGGTGCTGTCCGGATGAGCCGTTGAAGTTGAACCGGTCCTCGCCGAACTCCGCTGTCTTCGCGCGATCCCGCCCGTAGAGAAGGTGCTGCTTTCCCGCCTGCGAAACGGCGCGCACGATGACCTCCGGCGGGAACCTGACAACCTCCGTTTTTCGATCCACCCTGGCGCCGCTCTCGGAGGCAAGGTCGAGGATTCTCTCGTTGGGAACCCGAACGCCGACGGTTGCCAGAATATCGAGGCTCGCTTGATGAAGAAGGGCGATGTCCTTCGAGGAGAGGACGGCATACGGGGGGACTCTGTAGGCATACCCCATCTCATGCTCTTTGAAGAGGCGACGCGCTCACGGCTGCCCTCGCGACGGCACTTATGGCCGCGGCCTTGCTCACGGCAGCACCCGCTGCGTCGTCCCGCGCGGCCAGCTCTGGCTTGCGATGAAGCCTTCGGCATACTGGGTGTTGCACTGGTACCCCCGGTAGCGCCCCGTCGTGTCGATCATGTCAATAAAATCCACCTTGTGGTGTTTCCGCACAAAATCGAGCTGGCTCGCGTGGGCGGCCATCATGCGCTTCTTCTTGTCGATCACGGAGGAAATATCTACGTACTCCTCGGGAAGGAAACCGATCCCGGAAACTGTATCGAAGAAGTACAGGAGCGGCACAGAGGTGAGGGCGGGATGCTCCGTGATGAGGTGCGGGATTGCCACATGGTAGATTGCATCCATGGCCAGGGAGCTGACCGCCTTGTGGTCGGGGTGGTAGTCGTGAGGATGATGGGCAAGGACCACGTCGGGTGCGCAGTGGCGGATGAGGTCGATCATCCATCTCCGCGAATCGAGCCCCGTTTCCAGCTCGCCGTCGCGAAATGGGCCGGCTAGGGAAACCGCGCCGATCACGGCTGCCGCGGCATCGGCTTCTACCCGCCGCTGCTCCCGAATATTCTCCGGGTCCCCATCAAGGCCACCCTTTGCACCATCCGTCGCATGGCACAGGTAGACGGTCGCTCCCAGCTCCGCGTAGCGGGCAAGGGTCCCGGCGCACAGCAGCTCGAGGTCGTCAGGATGGGCGCCGATCGCCAGAACAGTCTTGATTTTCACCATATAACCCCTTCCGATCGGAGCGCGCTATTTTCTCAGCTTCCCGATGTTGCTGAACACCACGGCGGCCACGACAATGATTCCCAGCACGATGTTCTGGGCATACGACGTGATGCCGAGGATATTCATCGCATTGTAGACGATTCCCAGCAGGACGACGCCAAGGATGGCCCCTCCGACGCTGCCGCGCCCACCTTCGAAGGAGACCCCCCCAATGACCGCGGCCGAAAGCGCTCGAAGAGCGTAGTCGGCGCCGACGTTCGAGATCACCGAACCCAGGCGCGAGACAAGGACCAGCGCTGCGATGCCGGAGATGAAGCCGTTGATGGTGTAGGCTATGATCTTGTAGCTGCCTGTCTTGATCCCCGAGAGAAAGGCGGCCTCTTCGTTTCCTCCCAAAGAGAAAAGTCTCCGGCCGAACACGGTGAACTTCAGCAGGACGAAGAGGCAGATTGCCACGGCAAGCCACTGAAGCACCGGATAGGGGATGGAGAGGAACCGCGCTGCGCCCAGGGCCTCGAACTTCCCCATGAGGTTGAGGAACCTCCCCTGGGCGATGTTCAGCGCGATGCCGTAATAGATATAGAGCATGCCCAAGGTGATGATGATTGGTGGGCAGCGTGACTTGGCCACGATGAACCCGTTCAGCAGACCGCAGAGTGTCGCGACCCCGAGCCCCACGACGATCGTCAATCCGACTCCGTACTTCAGCTCGATCAGCTTTGCCATGACCACGCACGAGAGGCTGATGATCGATCCGATGGAAAAGTCGAGGCCTCCCGATATCATCAGGAGGACCATGCACATGGTGGCGATCCCCGTCACCGAGCTCTGCTGCAGGACGATGCTCAGGTTCGCCACTGAGAGGAAGACGGGGTTGAACAGCGAGATGGCGACCGCCAGGACGACGATCACCAGGAGGATGATGAAGGGCTGGCTCCGGAACAGGCGCGAAACCCGGAAATCGGCGGTCATCACCGAGGGCCTCCTATGGAGTTGATGAGGATGTTTTCTTCCGTGATCTGGTCCCCTGTAAGAACCGCCGACAATTCCCCCTTCTTGATCACGAGGACCCGGTCACAGAGGGAGATGAGCTCTGGCATTTCGGAGGAGACCATGATGATCGACTTCCCTCGAGCCACCAGCTCGGACATGAGGCGATAAATCTCGGTCTTGGTGTTCACGTCGATCCCGATGGTCGGTTCGTCGAAAAGCAGGATATCGACGTCCTTGAAGAGCCACTTTGCAAGGACCACCTTCTGCTGATTGCCGCCGCTCAGAAACCGCACCTCCTGGGCCAGGGACGGAGTCTTGACCGCCAGCCGATCAGCGAGAGCCTTCACGAGCGTCGATTCCTTGCGCAGGTTCATGAAGAACCTGCCGAACCTTCGGATGCCGACGAGAGAGACATTCTCCCGGATGCTCCGGTTGAGGCAGAGGCCACTCTTCTTGCGATCCTCAGTCAGGAGCCCGATGCCGTTGCGGATAGCCGTGGACGGCGAGTTGGCCGGGATCTTCCTGCCGCGAACCAGGACGCTCCCGCCGGCGCGGGGCTCGGCACCGAAAATCCCCCGAACGATTCTTGATCGGCCAGATCCTCCCATGCCAGCGATGCCAAGGATCTCTCCCGCGCGAAGCGTGAAGCTCAAAGGCTTCTGCCCTTTTCTCAACAGGAGATCCGTCACAGTCATTGCCGTTTCCCCGATGGGGCTCTTCTCCTTGACGAAGAATTTGTTGAGCGGTCGGCCGATCATTTCCTTGGTGAGGAGGTCAACCGTGATCGCCTCGGTCCGGCAATCGTGACACTGCACCACCTCCCCGTCCTTCAGAACGGTAATGCGGTCGGCGATGTCGAGGGTCTCCTCCATGTGGTGGGAAATGTAGATGATGCCGAGCCCTTCCTTCTTTACCTTCGCAATGAGCGCGAGCAGCCCGCGGATTCTTTCGATGTCCAGGACCGCGGTCGGCTCGTCCATGATGAGGATGGCAGGCGTGGACTGCAGGGCGGCAAGGATCTTCACGAACTGCTGCTCGGAGGGCTGCAATTCTTCCACCAGGGCGCCCACGGGGATGCGGAGGCCGTAGGCGTCCACGATCTCCTCGGCCCTTCGGAGCGTCTCCCGAGGGGCAAAGAGCTTGAACCGATTTCTCTTCTCACGCCCCAGGAAGATGTTCTCCGCCGCTGAAAGCTGCGGAACGAGGACGTTCTCCTGGTAGATGGTGGCGATGCCGAGCCTTCGCGCGATGGCGGGTGTCAGGGAATCGTAGTGATGACCGCGGACAACGATTTCACCCCGATCGGGGGGAAAGGCGCCGGAGATGATCTTGATGAGCGTGGACTTGCCGGCACCATTTTCTCCCACAACACAGTGCAGCTCGCCCTTCATGAGATCCAGTGAGACATCCGAGAGCGCCAGGACGCCGGGGAAGCTCTTGGTCAAACGACGGGCGCATATCAATTCCTCGGTCGGGATCATGGGGTGAAACCTTTACGGATGCCCGGCGGCCGCGGGTGCGCGCCGCCGGGCCGCGTTTCAATCGAGCCCCCCGATGAAGTCGATCAGCTTCTGATCGGCCTCCCAGGGTACTGACTTGTCGATGTTGTCCTTGGTGATGACAGTAATGGGGAGCAGGATCTGCTTGGGAGGGGTCTTCCCATGCGCCGCCTGCCACAGAGACTTGAACGCCAGCGCGCCCTGGAGGGACGGCGCCGTGTTGGTGGTCGCGATGAGATCCCCGCTGCGAACGAGGTCCAGACCGTCGGGAAGCCCGCCGCCGCCGCCGCCCATGACGAGGACCTTGCCGAACTTGCCGGCCTCTTTGACCGCCTTCAGCACCCCCTTCGCCATGTCCTCGTTGTTGGCGACCATGATGTCGAACTGCAACCCACTCTGCAGCACGTTTTGCGCCACGCTCAGAGCCTGGTCTTGGGTCCAGTTGGTCGGTTGGGTTCCGACGAGCTCGATCCCGCCGAACTCCTTGAGTGCCTTATTGAAGCCTTCCATATAGAGTTCAGTGATGCCCATGCCGGGCTGACCCAGAACGAAGAATACCTTCTTTCCCTTGTAGCTCTGGCACAGGAACTTGGCCACCATGTACCCCATGTTGTCGTATCCGTTGTAGACGGCGGACACGTAGACTCCGGGGCCTGCCGCCGGGGGCATGTTCTCGATGACCACCGGGATCTTTGCTTTGTTCAGCTTCTGGATGACGCTCTGGGCGAGCTCAGGGGTAATGGGGTAGTAGTCGATAGCCGCCACTTTCTTCGTGATCAAGTCTTCCACGGCAGAAAGCGACTTCTCGTTGTTTCCTTCCGGATCGAGAACGATCACTTCGACGCCCTTCTGCTGGGCGGCGAACTTGAACCCCTTCATCGTGTACGCGTTCCACACATCGATTGCCTGATACATCACGTACCCGTAGGTTGTCTTCTGGGGTTCGCTCTTGCCCGTTGCGAATCCGGAGAAGGCAACGACCACTACCAGTACGCAGATAAGAAATTTCCTCATTCTTGTTCTCCTCTCCTATTTCATTAGATCACGCGGCCATACTGATGTCAAGCAAGTAGTGATAGCAGCAATTATCGGTGCTGGCCGGGCTTCGCAGGAGTCCAGGCTGGAGTTCGGCCCGGAGAGAAGCTGGGAAAGCGCAACTGACTCTGCGGGATGGGCTGAGGAGATGCGTCGTGCTGGCGCAGAGGAGTGGAGAAAGCAATCGCGCAGTCCACATGAGGGTTGCACGGCTCGTAGGAGGGCAAGAATCTCGCGCGTGTAGGGTGTAGGAACGGGGGGAGGAGAGTCAGCCTAGAGAAGCGGCGTCAAGTCCCGGGGGGCCACGCTGGTCTTGATGAGGTGGCGGAAGATCCTGAGGACCTTCTGGGGATCGGAAATAACGGCGAGGACCCGCATCTTGGAACCGCAGCGGTTACAGCGCAAGGGGTCAACTTGGAGTTATCCCGTTGATATGACTTTCGTCTGTCAAGCCCTGTTCCGTTCTTTCTATCTTGATCCCCTCCTTTTCTTTTCCAGGGATCAGGGAGAGGCGAGGCCGATAAATGCGACGGTTGATCCTGCTGATATCCGTCGGTTGGCTACCACTATATTTGTTTCCGTCAGGCGCCTATCCTCTTACTTTTATCGAGGGTCTTTGCGGCCTCCAAACGGGGACGAGGGTTACGCCTCTCACCGTAGCCGCGCCTCCCTCTGATCCTTGGGTTCTCATCGCTACTGTTCGCGCTAAGCTCGCCTGCGCGACCGACTGCGCCTCAGCCAGTGGGAGCTTCTTGGCGATGGCCCACATGAAGGCAATCAGTTCCCGCGCGATGGCAGTGATCACCTGGTTGCGATGCTTGTCTCGCGCCAGCATTCTGCGACAGCGAGCACACAATCGCAGTTGGGGTTTCCAGGCGATATCGCGGATCTCCTCCGGCAGGGCATCTTGGCGCAGCCGGATCTGACGCGAGACGCACGCCGGGTGGCGGTAGGACCAGGCTCCCTCGACAAGTACCCGCCGCGCATGGGCGTTGCCTGTCTTGGCGATAGCTCCCTGACGGCGAGAGCCTCCGTTGGAGCGGGGAACAACCGGGAGTCTATGTGGAAGTACAGATTTTGCTTCGAGCAGTACAGGACGCTGCCGGCGTGCCTCTCGCAAGGCTGCGCCCTGGTGTCGGCAAAGGGCTCCTCGACGAGCGTCTTCCTGAGAAACACAGGCGGACGGGCTTTATACTTCGCGAGTGCCTCGGAAATCGCGGATGAGCAGGATCTACCGCCGGCATGGAATCTGCAGAGACCATCAACGTTGTGAGCTTGCCACTATCCGAAACTCACTAGTCTTCTACGCTAGCGCCGCCCAGTGAGTCTTGCAGGAACGGTCATTTGCTTGCAGGAATTGGTATAGACTCGCAGGGGGTAGGGGGTTGCGCTGAGAATAATGTCACAGATAGTGTCACAGATGGAAATACAACGTACCGTCGTTCTGGCTGGCTCCGCAATTCTTTATGAATCAAGATATTAGATGCTGCGGACTGGACTTGAACCAGCACACCCTTTCGGGCACTAGCCCCTCAAGCTAGCGTGTCTACCAAATTCCACCACCGCAGCAGGCAGGGTAGACTATAGCGACAGCGGCCAGAAGTGTCAAGAATGGGGCTCCGGCGAGCGGTCCGCGAGCGCTCGGCCACCGGGGCTACTCGCTTTTCCCGGCCACTCTCGATCGCTATATTGAACTTGTGGCTACGTCTCCCCACTCTGATGCCTTCCTCATTGAAGGAGGCGACATCGTTCTCCCCGATCGGGTAATCAGGTCCGGTGCGCTCCTCGCCGCCGAAGGCCGCATCCTCGCCTCCGGATCCGCGGACCAGGTCCGCGCCGCCGCCCCTGCAGGCTGCCGCACGATCTCGGCCGACGGGATGCTGATCTGCCCGGCCCTCTGGGAGACGCACATCCACGGCTGCGCGGGGGAGGGGACGGACGCCGCGTCGCCCGAGGCGATCCAAAGGATGGCTAGTTTCCTCGCGAGCCAGGGAGTGGGGGTATTCCTCCCGACCGTGGTTGCGGATGACGGAATGCTCGCTTCTCTGGGCGCTGCCGTCGAGAAAGTGAGGAAAGCCCCGGGCATGAGCGACCGGATTCCCGGCATCTACGTGGAAGGCCCCTTTGTCGCGCCTGCGCGCCGGGGGGGAATACCCGAGAGGTGCACCAGTCCCGCTTCTATAGAAGCTTTCGATCGCGTGGTCGGGCTTGCCCGGAAGCATATCAGGCTCATGACCATCGCTCCGGAGCTGCCGGGGGCGTACGAGCTGCTCGGCCGGATGGGCGCCGCGGGAATCCTCCCTTCCCTCGGGCACAGCGAGGCGCCGTGGGACGTTCTCCCCCGCTACGAGGGGACGGTGCCGCTCGGAGTGACGCACCTGTTCAACTGCATGAGCGGGGTCTCTCACAAGGAGCCGGGGCTCGCCCAGTGGGCGCTGTTGAACAGGGAGGTCTTCACGGAGCTGAACTGCGACAGCATCCACGTGCACCAGGCCGCGATCTCTCTCGCCCTTCGGATGCGCCCCTGGGAGAAGATCGTGCTGATCTCGGATGCCATCGCGCCTGCCGGGCTCGCTCCTGGCGATCCTGCTGCGGAAAAGCTCTCCTTGTATGGAGTGCCCATCCACGCCCGGGCGGACGGCGTGTACTATCGCGACTCAGGCACTCTTGTCGGCTCCCGACGCCTGGTGCGCGACGGCGTCGCCCGGCTTGTTTTCGATGCAAAGGTTCCCCTGGCTTGGGCAGTCGCCATGGCGAGCCTGAACCCGGCCCGCTTCCTCGGCTACCCGCGCAAGGGCGCGCTGCTGCCGGGGTACGACGCGGACATCGCCGTTTTCAGCAGGGACTTCTCGACATGCAGGCTGCTGGCATGGGAAGGTGGAATCCTGTTCGAGGGCGCACGACCATGAGAGAAGTCCCCCCCGCCCCAACCTCCCAGCGCGACAGGATCGTGCGGAACTGGCTGCCCCGCTACACCGGCATGCCCCTCGAGGGCTTTGGCAGGCTGATCCTCCTCACCAATTTCTTCACGTACGTCGAGAGGTTCAGCCGGCGCTTCGGCTGCCCGATCACGGGCACCGGCGGCCCGATGCAGGCATGCACGAACGCCGACGGCATCACGATCGTGAACTTCGGGATCGGATCGCCCAACGCGGCTACCATCATGGACCTTCTGAGTGCCGTGCACCCCGATGCCGTGCTGTTCCTCGGCAAGTGCGGGGGCCTGAAGAGGAGCGTCGACCTCGGCCACTTCGTTCTCCCGATCGCCGCGATTCGAGGCGAGGGAACTGGGCTGGACTACTATCCCATCGAGATCCCCGCGCTGCCCTCGTTCCGGCTGCACGCCCTGCTCGCCGAAGAGATCGTCAAGAAGGAGCAGGACTACCGCACCGGCGTGGTCTACACGACCAACCGCAGGGTTTGGGAGCATGACGAGGAGTTCATGGAATACCTCTTGAAAATGCGTGCGATCGGCATCGACATGGAGACGGCGACCCTGTTTCTCGTCGGCCACTACAACGAGATCCCCCGGGGCGCCCTCCTGCTGGTGTCGGACGTGCCGGTCATCCCCGAGGGCATCAAGACCGAGGAGATGGACCGAGAAGTGACCGCGAAATTCTCCGACATGCACCTCGAGCTCGGCATCGCCACCATGGAGACTCTCCTTCGAAGCGGCGAGAAAGTGAAGCATCTGCGGTACTAGTATTGCCGGAACCCCGCCGGCTCGGTAGATTTGACCTCATGAGCATCGCCCGCCACGACCCTGCCCGTCCCGTTCTCGAGGTCTCGGGCCTCACGGTCGAGATGAACGGTCACAGGGCGCTCGACGAAGTGTCCTTCAGCCTGCAAAAGGGAGATT
>Ga0315274_10012005_pt1 | contig 12385 bp, 11 predicted proteins | sample YL17G02_20_MG_FD_203700 | JGI IMG/M metagenome (GOLD analysis project Ga0315274, IMG submission 203700) | Sediment microbial communities from Yellowstone Lake, YNP, Wyoming, USA - YL17G02_20 | ecosystem: Environmental > Aquatic > Freshwater > Lake > Sediment | place: USA: Wyoming | collected... | reverse complement strand
GGCGGCTCCACCTTCGCGCGCCTGACGTTCCGCAGTGTTTCGCGCGTGTCGTCGGTCTTGAAGAGGCGTTTGCCGGTGAGCATCTCGTGAAAAATCACGCCGAGGGAGAAGATATCGCTTCTGTGGTCTATGGGATCGCCCCGCGCCTGCTCCGGCGACATGTACGAGAATTTCCCTTTAAGGACACCGGAATCGGTCGATCCGATTTTTATCGCCGCCTTGGCGATTCCGAAGTCGATGATCTTTAATGTGCCGGAGTATGTGATGATCAAATTTTGCGGGCTTATGTCGCGGTGGATGATGTGGAGCGGGCGGCCCTTTTCGTCGGTCCGCCTGTGCATGTAATCGAGGCCGGATAAAACTTCGGATATGAAATAGCACAGGTACGGGATGGGTATGAGCTTGCCGGCCGCGAGGCAGCGTTTGTGGATGAGCGAAAGCGACTTACCCTCTACGTATTCCATGACCATGAAATAATCGTCGCCCACCTTCCCAAGGTCGTATGTCTGCGCGATGTTTCCGTGGGAGAGCGTGACCGCAATCTTCGCCTCGTCGATCAAGGAATCGATGAATTCCTTTGAAGCTGCAATGTGGGGCAGAATTTTTTTGATGACGACGGTCTTTTTAAGGCCGTGAAGGTCGTATGAGAGCCCCTTGTAGATTTCGGCCATTCCCCCCTGGGCGATCTTCTCCATGAGGTAATACTGGCCGACCGACCTCTTGCCTTTGTCTTCGGGTGACATTAAATGGAAGGTAGCTGATTTATTGATGAAAATCAATAAATAGGACATAAAAATAGTACGCAACAAATTCGGCAGGGAACCGATAAGGGGATGGAACACAAAGTCGTGGAGGGCATATGAAGAAATTTACGCTTTTTTGCGGGGTCCTTTTCGTTCTCGCCGGTTGCAGCAACTGGGGCAAGGCCGATCCGGCCAGCTTTTCGGAGAATGCGCCGTCTACTTTATTTCAGCAGCTGAAGATCACCTGGCACGGTGCAGTCTCTCCTGAATCCATCGCGAAAGAGATCGTGATCGAAAACAGCAAGAAAATCGCACTGAACATGAAATCTTATAGTGAATCGGAGCTTAAAAATGAATGCAACGGTGTGGGCGAACTTATTGACGAGGATTATATTAAGGTCCTGTCTCTTTTAGACAAGGCGCATCTCGATGTTTATTTTCCCGGTCCGGACTGCGAACCGCTTATTGGTACCGCCGGTGTGACGATCGCGTATACGTTAACGGATGGAACCTCTAAAGAATATACGACTCTGTGCAACGTTGATCAGCAGATAAAGGAGCTATTGGACACTGTGGAATATCAGGCCATTGAGAACGTTACAGGTTGCGAAGGGGATGACTTTGAAGACGAAATCGAACCTCCGGCCCAGCAGGAGGGTTTTTGCGGAACTTCAACATCCGCATATTGTGCGTCGGACGCGGGCTGTAAGATTGGCGGATGCGCCAATGATGTTTGTGAAGGCGCCACGGAGAACACCATGACGATCTGCATGCTGCGTGAATGCACCGATGCTGAAAAGTACGGCTTCAGCTGCGGCTGCGTCGACGGAAAATGCCAGTGGAAGTGACACGAACAGATCATTGCTAAGCCTTTCAATTTCTGCTAATTTTCTCCCACTATGCCGGAAGAGGGCGGCCAGGAAAAAACCGAGGAGGCGACACCGAAGCGCTTGCGGGACGCGCGCAAGAAAGGGCAGGTGGCGCGCTCCCGCGATCTCAACACGATCGTCATCCTCATAGCGGCATTCGCGCTTATCGTCTTCATGCGCGGCTACATGGGCGAGCAGTTCCGCACGCTCCTCACGTCCCACTTCGAAGTTGCCTCCAGGAAAGACATCACAAACGAGCTTTTGTTTCTGATGAGCCGCCAGACCTTCATGACTTACCTCAAAATCGTGATGCCGTTTTTGGGCGCGATGATGCTCGTCGCGTTCGCAATAGGTTTTTTCCAGATAGGCCCCATCTTTTCGGGCGAGCCGCTCAAACCCCAGACAAAAAGGCTCAATGCGATCGAGAATTTCAAGAACATGTTCAAGATCACGACTTTCATCGAGCTCTTGAAAAACATCGCAAAGATGACTGTCATCTTCTGGATCGCCTATCTTGTCATTGCGGACAGCCTGCGCGAGGTAGTCTTGTCTGTCTCGACCACGCCTGAAAAGGCGATGCAGGTCGGCAGCCATGTCGTCGCCTTGTTTTTGATGAAGGTTTTCGTCGTGTTCATAGTGATCGCGCTCATCGATTTCATGGTCCAGCGCTGGCAATACAAAAAGCAGCTGCGCATGACGAAGGAGGAGGTGAAGCGCGAATACAAGCAGGACGAGGGAGACCCGCTGATCAAGAGCCACAGGCGGCATCTGCACAGGGAACTTGCGATGAGCGACACGCGCGAGCAGGTGCGCACGTCCGACGTCGTCGTCACGAATCCCACGGAGCTCGCCGTCGCGATAAAATACAATGACAAGGAGATGGTCGCCCCGCAGATCATGGCAAAGGGTCAGAGGCTCTTTGCGGACATGATCCGCGAGATTGCCGAAGAGTTCGGTATCCCGATCGTTTCCAACCCGCCGCTTGCGTGGACGTTGATCGAGATAGATGTCGGGGATGAAGTTCCGGAAGAACTATATACTGCGGTCGCTGAAATACTTGTCTATGTATACCGCCTGAAAGAACAACGAAACGTGGGTCGTGGTTCGTAAATCGTGGATCGATTCACGATTCACTGATTTATTTCTCCAGTATTTTTCCCTTCATCGGCACGAATGTCGCAGCGGCAAGCCTTACGGGCCCTTCAAGTTTCCCGTTCTTTTTTGTGTAGAGCAATAGTTCCTGAAATTTTTTCTCGCCGCCCAGCGGCAGGATCATCCTTCCGCCCTCGGCCAGCTGCTCGATCAAAGGTTTGGGGATCTCGTCCGGGCTGCACGTGAAGACAATGGCGTCAAACGGGGCATGCTCCACCCATCCTGCATATCCGTCGCCGGCCTTCACTTGTATGTTCGCATAACCGAGTTTTACGAAACGGGCGCTCGCGGCCTGTGCAAGTTCGGGTACGATATCGATTGTGTAAACCTCATTTGCAAGCTTCGCCAGAATCGCAGTCAGGTAGCCGCCGCCCGTTCCGACCTCAAATACTTTATCGGTGGTTTTTAATTTCAACGACTGGGCGATAAAGGCGTCTTCATAAGGGCGGTCAAGTGTCTGCTCCAGACCTATCGGGACCTCCAAATCCGCATATGCCTTGTCTTTAAATTGCGGAAGGACAAACTCCTCGCGTGGAACTGCAAGAAGTGCGTCGAGGACTTTGCGATCGGTGACGCCCCGCCACAGGACCTGCTGCTCCACCATCGCCTTGCGTTGTGAAGCAAAGTCAGCAGGTCTGGAGCATGAAGTGACGATCGAGATTAAGATTATGATCGGGATTAAGATCGATTTCATGTCATCATCATAATGTTTTCGTGTCGTTAAAGTCAATCGTCATGCGACAATCTTGCAGATGGCGTGGAGATGAGTGTCGCATGGCTCCGGTGCTTCGTTCGCAAGATTTTTGTTAGGGGCAGATGTGGAGTGGTGAAGCTTCTGCTACGTAAGTCACGATTTTTCTATGGACTCGGCTTCGCTCTCCTCGACATCCTCCCGCCTCCGCCCAATTCTGATCTCCGGCGGGAGTCTTCGTCGTCGTCTTGGACCTCCGCCCCAAGGCGACCGCTCACCACTCGCCATGAAAAATCGGACTTCCTCCGCAATGCTTCCCCACCCCACATCTGTCCCGAATAATAACCATGCGAGAAGCGGTATGCGGATTATGGCGGTTCTCGGCTAGGGATAGAAGTGTGTTGTGGTGGTGGCGGGGAGATGCTTTCCGAGCGGCGTTGAATTGCGCCGACAACTAAGCCATATAATACGCGGCGCAAGAGCGCAGGCGATTTTCCGGCGAACAAAGTATGCTTCAATCCCGTAAACTTCGAAGCTGCCGGGGTTCGCATATACTTCGCAGCGGCGCTTGACAAATTTTGTTAGCAACTTCGCCCGATAGGCGTCGATAATATCAATGGCGGACGCATATGCTTGACATCACTCAAGTAAAATCCATTTTTGACGAAACTATAAAAGAGGCCTGTGAAAAGTCTTTTATCGATGCCGGTTTTTGTGATGTCGTGATGTCCGGTGTTGAATCGGGAGACGTCGGTGTTGATTATGGTTCTTTCACGGACAAATCATTCAGGAGCGAATACGATGTCTTTGAAAGATTGCCTCGGGGTGTGGACGCAAAAGGAATTTATGATCCGGCCACGAAGACGATAATTTTAAATTCAGACGCATTGGAGGGAAGGATAATCTACAGCTACAAAACGGCAATCATTCATGAGATGAGGCATTATTATCAGCATGTGACGCGTTTTGAAGGGAGGCTTGTGGACGCAGAAGTTGACGCCACGATTGTCGAACATGTTTATGGAATGGAAGAATTTGAATTTCAAAATGACGAAGGATATTTATACGAACAATATGTGGCAGGCGAGATCGAAAAAGATCTTTTGTTGGCGGAGTTGGATATATATTTGACAAAGCGCCTTAACGTTGATCCCAGCCCCGAGTTTTTATACTGGCTCTCCTGCAAATGCTATATGCCTTCATACGAGGCGGAAATCGTCGCATGGTATCAGATGAATGGAGATGCGGGCATATCTTCGCGGCGAATGGAATTTGAAGAGATGTATGTAAATAGTCGGATCAGGGGTGAACTTTTCGGGGATCTTCGCCGTGCGGCAAAAACCGATCCATATGAATTGCTCTTCATGTTTGAAAACAAGCCCAAAGCACTTGAGCAGATAAACTGGGACGATCCCGAAGACGTAAGGTCGGCCCTTGAATCGCGGCAGTTCTATTCCGTTTATCTTGCCAATTTCGGCACACGTTCTGAATTTGAAGATTATTTCAAAAATGAACTGTGGCCCGCTTACTATAAGGCCTTCGAAACAATGCCTTTCGAAACAAATACATTATAACATCCTCGGTATTGGTTGACGTTAAGTCACCGGCGGTATACGTGTCCCATGTATAGGATTGGGAGGGGATATGAAAAGACTGGCGGTGTTTTGCATCTTGTTTGCTTTTGTCGCTATTGGAGCAAATGCTGCAACACCGGCGCAGGAGAGGATGCGGGAGGCGCTTGTCGCTACGGAGCTGGCGAGATACGAGCATCGCATTTTGACCTACGACGCGTCGAAGCTTTCCGAAAAAGAAAAAACGTTTCTCCGCCACATGCTGGATGCGGCAAAGATCGTAGAAGAGATCAATATGCTGCAGATCAATCCCAAAAATCTTGAATACATGGCGGAAATCGGGGAAAAAGGTTCCAACGGCGACAAGATGCTTTTTCACAGGAATCAGGGGCCATGGTGCCTCGAAAGCGACGATCCTTTGTGCAACGCGCTTTCATCGCTACCGCAAAAGAAGATCGGATGGGGTTTCTGGCCGGAGGGGATGAATGAGAAAGTATTGACTGAACTCGAGAGGATGAAAAATACTGATGAGCTGTTGGGCCCGTTCACATTTGTCACTTATGAAGACGAAAAATTCAAGGCGATACCGTTTGGGGAGTCGCCTTTGATAGGCGGCAGGATGAAGCAATTGGCTCTGCATCTGCGCGAGGCCGCCAAGTTTACCGATGAACCGTCGCTTAGGAAGTTTTTAAATTCCCGTGCGGATGCCTTTGAGACAAAGTCGGCGTTCCCATATGACGCGAGCGACTTTGACTGGATCGCCATTGAAGGCCCGTGGGAAGTGACCGTAGGGGCCTACGAGACGTATAAAGAACCGATGCGCAAGAAGGCGCAGTTCGAGATGTATGTCGCGCGCGAAGATCCAAAGGTGGGCGGGCAACTTTCAGAATATAAAGGGCATCTGCAGGAATTTGAAAATCATCTCGCGGATTTCATCGGCAAGGATCTCTACAAACCGAAAAAGCTCGACACGCGCATCCAGATCCGCGCAGTTGAACTTATAAAGGCGGCCGGCGACGGCAGGAGCCCGCACGGCGCGACCGTCGCGTATCATCTGCCGAATCGCGGGAAATCTGTCGACATGGGGCTCTATAAGAAGGTGATGCTCTTGAATCACATGCGCTTGTTCACACCGCTCATGCGTGAGCGGGCACGGGTCGCCTTGGCGAAAGAACAGGCGCAACTGGTGGACGAGTGGGCCGACATAATGAACACGACCTTCCATGAGTTCGCGCACGGTTTCGGCGCTCATGAGGAGCTGCCGATCGTCGTGGACGGCCATAAGACAACGGTTGGAAAGGCGCTGGGACCTATAGAGACGCTCATGGAGGAGCTCAAGGCGGATGTGGCAAGCCTCTGGTTCATCCCGTATCTGGTGGAGAAGGGGCTGATGAAAAAGGAAGAAGTCGAGAAGCGCTATACGACTGCAGTCATGCACATGTTCGGTCTCTTGCAATATGCGCTGAAGACGACATACCCGCAGATGGCCGCAGTCGAGGTGGGCAATCTGATGGAAAAGGGCGCATTGTCATTTGACAGAACGAACGAGCGTTTTACGATCCGCTTCGATCGTATGCCGGCTGCAATCGAAGATCTGATGAAAAAAATCCTCGCGATTCAAATCACGGGCGACAAGGAAGCCGCAGAGGATCTGCGTGAGAGATACGTTAAGAAGCTGGGCGAGGAAAAATATGAGTTCGGGCCGCTCTTGAAGGAGCCGATGACGAAACTCAAGACGGCCTTCGACAAGGCAAAGCTCAAGAGCTTCGCGATCGATTACGAGGTGACGGGTCTTTAAATCACCAGTGGTACGCGACGTTGGCCATGAGCGAGAGCGGGAACTCCGACGTCCCGTTTTGATTCCCGCCCACGGAATCGATAAGACCTATTGAGCGGAAGACCGCCGACAGGCCCAAAGAGAATCTTTCCGAAATGTAAAAGTCGCAGCCGATGCCGAGATCCGCGCCGATGCCCACGGCAATCGTGCCGTTGCTTTGCGAACCCTCCGTGACCGCGTAGACGCCTATGCCTATCAGGCCGTAAGGATCCCAGCGCGACTCTTTCGAGAAGAGATAAAATTTGAGATCGAAGGTGGGGATGCCCAGAAACTCGATTCCGTTGTCGCCGTTGCTTATTCCAGTACCGTCTTCCGTCGTCACAATAACGCCAAATTGGGTGGAAAACTGCGGCGACCAGCGGTAATCAAAATAAACGTATCCGCCGATTCCGGGATCAAGCTCTGGGTTGGAATCCACGACGAAGATATTGCCCACCGGCCCCAGGCCCACCGTGTAATTGCCGGCGGCGGTACCTGCGTTGACTGACTTGGCCGTTCCAAAAATCATCAAGGCGGAAAGAAGTGCAAAAAAGATTTTCCTCATGACGCCTCCTTAAAAAATTTTGACACGACGTCCATCGATTTTTAACAGGCCCTCTGCATATAGCTGGATCGCTTCAGAGTATATCCTGTGTTCCTGTTTTAGAATCCTTTCGCGCAAACTGTCAACCGTATCGTCGTCCAGAACCGGCACCGAAGCCTGCAATATTATCGGGCCGTGGTCGGTCTTCTCATCGACGAAGTGGACGGTGCAGCCCGATATTTTGACGCCGTATTCAAACGCCTGCTTTTGCGCCTCGAGCCCGGGGAAAGAGGGCAGAAGCGCCGGATGTATATTAATGATGCGGTCCGGAAATGCGCCCAGGAATTCTTTTCCGACGATGCGCATATATCCGGCAAGGCAGACAAGCTCCACGTCGTGTTTTTTGAGATCGGCGACGATAGCCGTTTCATATGCCTCTTTTGTCGGATACGATTTGCGTTCGTGAACGGCAGTGGGAACCTTGAAATTTTTCGCGCGCTCCAGGGCCTTTGCAGCCGGCACATCGCTGATGACGATTTTCACTTCGGCATCGATTTTATTGTTTGCGGACGACTCAAGGATCGCGGCAAGATTTGTGCCGGAACCCGACGCCAGAACCCCCAATTTGAGTTTTTTACGCATGGTTAATCAATGACTATGGGCGGCTGGCCGTCAGACCGCGCCTTGATGGAACCGATGATGTACGCCTTCTCACCGTGGGCCGCCGCCAGATGGCAGACTTCATCGGCTTCTCCCGCATTTACAATCACAATGAGGCCGATGCCGCAGTTGAAGACGCGATACATCTCCTGTTCTTCAACCCCGCCTTGCTCCTGCAGAAATTTCATGAGCGGCGGGAAGGGCCATGAGCCTTTTTTGATCTTTGCCTGAACTCCGGGCGGCAGGACGCGCGGGATGTTGTCCAAAAAGCCGCCACCTGTGATGTGTGCGATCCCCGTCACCTTGAATTCGCGGATAAAATGGAGAATCAGAGGGCTATATAGCTTTGTCGGTTCAAGGAGTAACTCGCCCAGGTTTCTTTCAAGGCCCGCAACCGGTCTTGCCAAATCGAGTTTCGCGTCCTTCACGATCCTTCTGACAAGCGTGTATCCGTTCGAATGAAAGCCGCTTGATGCGATGCCTATAATCTTCTGATCGACCCTCACTTCGGTTCCGTCCACAATATTTTTTCTATCGACGACGCCCACCGCAAAACCGGCAAGGTCGAAATCGTCTTCGGCGTAAAGATCGGGCATTTCAGCGGTCTCGCCGCCGATCAAGGCGCAATTTGTCTTCTTGCAGCCGTCTGCGATCCCCTCCACGATCACTTTATGTTCTAGGGGCTTCAAATGCCCCATTGCAAAGTAATCCAGGAAGAAAAGGGGCTCGGCCCCGCAGCAGGCGATGTCGTTGACGCACATCGCGACGAGGTCGATGCCGATCGTGTCGAATTTTTTGAGCTCGATTGCCAGCTTTAGCTTCGTGCCGACGCCGTCGGTGGAGGAAACCAGAACCGGCTCCTTATATTTTGAAGAATCGAGCGCGAAAAGGCCGCCGTAGCCGCCGATGTCGGTCAAGACCCCGCGCCGCATGGTTTTTTTGATCGCAGGACGGATGAGATCCACAAAGCGGTTGCCGGCATCGATATCGACTCCGGCCCTTTTATATTTATCGGTCATAATCGAACTGCGCGAATATCATAACCTGAAAAAAAGGTCAAAGCATGAAAACAGATCCCTGTGTGTCGGGGCTGTGGCCGCATGTTTCATAGGATTGGCGAGAAGGGAGGCGGCTTGCTTAGGTGCTTTCTGCTCCACTCGCACGATTTGGTTGCGGACTCAAATCGCCTTGCCGCAAGAACTCGCGAGCAAAAGCCTAAAAGAGACTTTACCATTTGTTTCTGGGCTTTTGCTCGCTCAAACAACTTGCGTCATTGCGCTGACTGACTTTACACAAGGCGCAACCGGCGATTTTTCGCCGACCAAATCGGCTCGCTCCGCAATGCACCTAATCAAGCCGCCTCCCTCCTCGCCAATCCAATGTGCCATGTCGCAATCGACACCACATCCCTGACCCACAGGGACCCCTGTCGCCATAACTTGCGGTTACGAGGAACACACTCAAACAGGGGGCTATCCTGCAGATGGCGTGGAGGCAAGTGTCGCAGGGCGACTTGCGTAGAGAGCCGTTTTTGTCGGCGAAGAGTTGCCGGTCGCGAGTGAGAGAACCGTATCTACGCGACGCCGACAGTTGTTTGAGCCCGCGAAAGCTTGAAAAAATCTTTGTGAATTCTCTTTTAGGCTTTCGCGGGCGAGTTCTGGAGGCGAGGCAACTCGAGTCCGCAACAAAAACGTGCGAACGAAGCACCGGAGCCATGCGACACTTGCCTCCACGCCATCTGCAAGATTGTCGCACAATTCCCTATATTTCCTTGAGATTTCATGTATTTTCCTTTAAATTACGCATATGCCGATAGACAAGAACCTTGTCCAATTGCCGCGGAAGAAGCGGGTGCTCATCCTTTTGTCCAATGACGACGGCGTTTATTCCGAGGGCTTGAGGATCCTTGCGAGGCGCTTAAAGCAAATAGGGCGCATTGTCATAGTCGCGCCGGATCAGGAGAGGAGCGCCGCGAGCCATGCGCTGACGTTGCACCGCCCGCTTCGAGTCAAAAAAATCTCGCAGGATGCGTATGCGGTCGACGGGACGCCTACAGACTGCATAAATCTGGGGATCAACGAGATCCTGAAACAACGGCCGGACATAATCATTTCCGGCATCAACCACGGCGCGAACTTGGGCGACGACGTCCATTATTCGGGCACCGTGTCCGCGGCCCTTGAGGGCGGGATCATGGGCGTCCCGTCAATGGCGATCTCCCTCGTCGCGCGCGACAGGTTCCGTTTCGATACGGCTGCGGAATTTGCGGTGAAACTTGCGAAAAAGATCATCAAAGACTCTCTGCCGAAGGGGATCATCTTAAACGTCAATGTCCCGAACCTCCCCGCGTCGCAGATCAAGGGCTATGAATTCACGGAACAGGGCAAACGCAATTACGGCAACATAATAGTGGAGAAGATAGATCCACGCGGACGTAAGTATTACTGGATCGGCGGGGACGAGGTGGGTTTTGAAAATATACCGGCTACCGATTGCAAGGCGGTCGCGGAGGGAAAGATCTCAATCACTCCTCTTCGTGTGAACATGACCGACAAGCCGTCGCTTCATCTGCTCAAGAAATGGAAACTGGATGAGAAACAACGGAAGAGATCGTGATCCCTATGAAGTTGCGCGCCGCAGGATGGTGACCGAGCAGATCATCCCGGGCGGGATAAAAGATCAGCGGGTGCTTGATGCGATGATGCGCGTGCCGCGCCATCAGTTCGTGAATCAGGGCATGGCAAATCAGGCATATGAAGACAGGCCGCTGCAGATCGGAATGGGGCAGACGATTTCGCAGCCGCTCATGGTCGCGATAATGACGGACGCGTTCGGCCTTACTGGTTCTGAAAAGATCTTGGAGATCGGCACGGGTTCCGGCTATCAGGCGGCGATTCTGGCGGAGCTGGCAAAAGACGTTTATACGATCGAAAGGATCGATTCGCTTTCGATTGCGGCGCGCCGCGTGCTCCATAAGTTGCTCTATAAAAATATTCACTTTCGGATCGGCGACGGAACTCTTGGATGGCCGGAGGAGGCCCCCTTTGACGGGATAATCGTCACGGCGGGATCACCGGAAATCCAGAAGACATTTTTGAATCAGCTGGCAGATGGAGGCAAGCTAGTGATCCCCGTAGGGGGCGAGGCGGTTCAGGAACTGGTTGTGATAAAAAAAATCGGCGACCGTTTCGAAACGAAACAAGTTACCGGTTGCCGCTTTGTAAAGCTGATAGGCGAATATGGGTGGAAATGTGAAGAATAGAGGTAATATCAAGACACATCGGCGTAGGGGCGAGGGGGTCAGGGGGCGTCTCGGAGGCGGCCGCATCCATGGATATGATGCTGCGGCCGCCGAGAGCCGAGGCGCGTTTGCGGGCCGTAATCCCGCAAACGACGCCGGCCCCCAGACCCCCTTGTCCCGAAAGCCGATATGTCTTGTAATACTTTGCTTCTTTGCATCTTCACTTATCTCCTGTGCGACGTCTTTCGACGCCAAGGGGCGGTATCATAAGGTTATGCGGGGCGACACGGTTGCTTCAATAGCCCGTTCTTACGGTGTCAAAGCGCAAGATATTGCGGAACAGAACAACATCGAAAATCAGGGCGATTTGGAAGTCGGCTCGAAACTCTATATTCCGGAGAAACAGAAGAGAGCGGGTTTCAAGAAGTTACCGTTCGGAAAGATACTCGGCGGTTCGGATGAAAAGGAGAAGGGGCGCTCGCGCGGCTCGAACAAATATGCAAGGGAATCGAAAGAATTTGAGGAAAGTGGAGATTCAATCAGAGTCGATCACGGCCGCTTTGCATGGCCGGTGAAGGGCGGGCTAATATCTCAATTCGGGATCAGAAACGGCAGGCGCCACGACGGCGTAGATCTGAAGGGCGATACAGGCGATCCCATCAAGGCGGCGGGAAAGGGTAAGGTCGTTTTTTCCGGCCAGATGAGGGGATACGGCAACCTTATAATAGTCCGCCATAAGGACGATTTCTTCACTGTTTACGCCCACAACAGCAAAAATATCGCAAAGAAGGATCAGACGGTGAAAGAGGGCGATCTGATCGCCAAAGTCGGCCGCACAGGTCGTGCCACCGGCCCCCACCTGCACTTTGAAGTTCGGCATGGACAAAACGCAAGGAATCCCCTATTTTTCCTCCCCCATCGTGACATTGACACAACGCGGGGCTACGCCAAGAAATGAAGAAACGAAAACCGGAGGGAGGAGAAATGGAAACCTTGCTTAAGCGGCACATACGCGACGTCGTCGATTTCCCAAAGCCGGGGATTGTCTTCAAAGACATCACCCCGCTTCTTCAAAACCACGAAGTATTCAGCAAAATA
>Ga0315274_10012003_pt1 | contig 12386 bp, 9 predicted proteins | sample YL17G02_20_MG_FD_203700 | JGI IMG/M metagenome (GOLD analysis project Ga0315274, IMG submission 203700) | Sediment microbial communities from Yellowstone Lake, YNP, Wyoming, USA - YL17G02_20 | ecosystem: Environmental > Aquatic > Freshwater > Lake > Sediment | place: USA: Wyoming | collected... | reverse complement strand
GCGACGCCTGCTTCTCCCTGCTCTATGCTGAACCCAAAGCTAAACTGGCAACAGCCGAAGAAGTCATTGCCAGTATGGATGAACACGGGATTGATAAGTCAGTAATCCTTAACCTGGGCTGGGTCAGCCATGAGCTCTGTGTCGAGACCAACGACTATATCTTAGAGGCTATAGCTCGCTACTCCGAGCGGCTTATCGGTTTCTGTGTCATCCAGCCTCTGGCCGGCGATAAGGCCCTCAAAGAGCTGGAGCGCTGCGCCCAGAATGGAGTTAAAGGTATCGGTGAGATGAGACCGGATGTCCAGGACTTCGACCTCAAAGATAGTTCACTAATGAGACCAGTTATAGAGACCGCTGTAAAGCATAATTTGATTTTCCTTACGCACGCCTCTGAGCCGGTAGGGCATCAATATTTCGGCAAAGGAAACATCACCCCTGAAGCCATTTATCCTTTTATCTTAAACTTTCCTGATTTGAAAGTAGTCTGTGCTCATTGGGGCGGTGGCTTGCCTTTTTACGCTTTGATGCCCGAGGTGGCTGAAGCATTGGGCAACGTCTACTTTGATACCGCAGCCACCCCGTTTCTGTACAAACCCCAGATTTTCAAGCAGGTAGCCGATATTGTAGGCTCCGATAAAATACTTTTCGGCAGTGATTATCCGCTTCTGTCACCGAAACGGGTAATAGACCAGCTCGAGTCTGTCGGGCTTAGTCAAGAAGACAAAGCTAAAATTCTCGGAGGTAATGCTCAAAGATTGCTATCTACCCCATAATCCGGGTTATATTTTTGTTAGGTGATAAAGCCGTTGAACAATCAGCAAATTCGGTCTTTTATTGCTATAGAATTGCCTGAAGAGGTCAAATCCGGGTTACATCGGCTGCAAGCTGAGTTGAAATTACCTCAGCATACCTTCGTGAAATGGGTGGCCCCTGAGGGTATTCATCTTACGCTAAAATTCTTAGGCAATACACCTCCCCAGAAAGTGGCCGAGATAACCGGAGTTATGGAACAAGCCAGCCAGGAAGTTAGCCCTTTCCAGCTAGAGATCACTGAAGTGGGTGCTTTCCCTAATATGAGGCAACCACGTGTCCTGTGGCTAGGTATTAGGGGAGAGATAGATAAATTAGTAGCCTGGCAACAGCGTATCGACAGTGGCCTGGTTCCGCTGGGCTTCGCCAAAGAGACAAGGTCGTTCACACCCCACTTGACCTTAGCCCGGCTGCGCGAAGGCGTTTCACCCGGAGATAGACGGGATTTCGGCGAGCTGGTCATAAAGACGCCCGTTGAGGTCAATTTTAAGGTCAATGTAAACAGCCTCAGCTTGATGAAAAGCCAGCTCTTACCCGGCGGAGCCGTCTACAGCCGCCTAGCCGAGGTGAAGCTGAAAAGCTAAGGCTGTTGTCGTTGCTAAAGGCACGATGCTATAATATCGGACGCATATTGACTGGAACTCCTTGGTCTGGCCACTGGATTGAGCCTTAAAAGTTCAACATTCGTAAGCCCGACTATTCGGGCTCACCAAGGTAGCCGTTCCCGAGTAGCTCAGTGGTAGAGCGGGCGGCTGTTAACCGCTTGGTCGTAGGTTCGAATCCTACCTCGGGAGCCAACTTATACACTCAATCCCAGACACATAAACCTTGACAGCTAGCCTTTATAGCCGTATCATAGGTCTCCGAGACAACAGGTATAAGAAACAGGCTCACGTAGAGCAAGGCATGTCCATTATGGCAAGAAGCTGTGCCGGCAAAAGGAGATAGCATGCCACGTAAAACCAAGACTATAGCGAAAAGAGACAGATTATCCATATTCGTTGAATGGCTAGCAGTTCGACCTCTATTAACTGAGTTAACACTTACAGCACTCACGGTCTTATTCGGCATGCAGGTGCTCAGAGTGTTGGTGCCAGGCATGTTCTGGACACTCGGCGGCAGGATGGGCTGGGGTGCAATTGAGCTTGGGATAATCGGGTTCCTAATTTTCCTCACCGGCTTTCTCGCTGGCCCGCTAGGTCGGCTTGCAGGCAACCGCCGCCTAATAGTAATCACCGCCATCGGACTGGGTATAATGAGATTATTTATGCAAGTCTGGTGGGGTGAGCCGCTTTTGAATTTGAGCCTGGCAATAGTAGGAACAATTTTGTTCGTCATTTTTCTGCCAGCCTGCTTCGAAGAGGCACGACTCCACGGTGGTCCCGCTATCTCCCGCTACGCCTTAGGACTTCTGGGCGGGCTGGCGCTGGATATTGCCATCAATGGCGCCTTCGGTACGTATGACACGGTCTGGCAGGTGGAGCCGCTACCAGTGCTGCTAACACTGCTACTGCTAATTATCCAACTGGCGCTCCTCGTGGGCCTTACACCAACAATCAAGACCATCTCGACAAAGTCACACACCACCAAAACCAACGGAATTTCCATCGCGCGGTCATTTACCTGGCTAGCCATCGGACCTTTCCTGTTCCTGGAGCTGGTAGTTTTCCAGAACATACCACGTGTGGCAGTACTAACCGGTTGGCCGCTGCCGATAGCCTTCGGGCTGACGCTTCTAGCTCAGCTAGCGGGGCTGGCTGTCGCTGCCTGGCTTCTCAGCAAGACCCGGCGCATGTTATGGCCCTGGGCATCAGCCGCCGGTATCCTCCTGCCTGCAGTTCTGGCACTTGGCTACCAAGAACCAGCAGCCTTAATAGCCCTGATGTTTCTAGTCGGACAGGTGCTGCTATCGGCACTTATAGTGATGGTTTTAATTGGTATCACCACCAGCACAGGCAAAACACAGCGCTCCGGAGTCTGGATTGCCAATGGGATTGGCACGGTCCTGTCTCTGGTGCTCATCCTTGCCTACTATGCTGTCTACGACATCAGCCTTCCCTACAACAACGCCGCCCTTGAACCCATAGCCGGGGGCATCATTGCAGCCTGCGCCATATGCGCCTTAATCTTCCGGCAACAAGAGATAAAGGTTGACCCAAAGTTATGGTCGGCACCAATATTCGCCCTGATTCTCCTAGTATTGCCCTTGGCTCAAGCAATCACCTGGCGGGCACCGGTAGCAGTCACCGGACAAGGTTTCCCCATCCGCATTATGACCTACAACCTGCACAATGGCTTCAACACAAAGGGAAAACTGAATATGGAAGAAATCGCTCAAGTCATTGAAAGCAATAATCCTGATATCGTTGCCCTGCAAGAAGTATCAAGAGGCTGGGTAGTCAGCGGCCGAGTAGACATGCTGGCGTGGTTATCTCAGCGATTGCACATGCCATACGTTTTTGGACCAACGGCAGACCCCTTCTGGGGCAATGCCATTCTGAGCCGCTACCCAATACTGGCATATTCAAGAGAGGATTTGCCGCCTCGTAGTCTGTTCATACTACGCGGCTTCATCGTAGCGCTGATAGACATTGGAAACCGTGAACGCCTCAAGGTTATCGCCACGCATTTCCACCATCTCGAGGGGCAGACAGACATCCGCCAGCTTCAATCTCAGGCCATACTCGACTTCCTAGATGGCATCGACAACAACCACACTGTCTTATTAGGGGACCTCAACGCAGAACCTACCGACCAAGAAATACTCATGTTGCAACAGGCTCGCCTTAGAGATGCCGCAGCAAAAATGAACCCCGAACTAGCCTACACTTTTACCTCAGACAATCCATACCAAAGGATAGACTACATCTGGATATCATCCGACCTCAGGATAATAGAAGATGCGCAGGTGCCGTTAAGTACTGCCTCTGACCATCTCCCTGTCGTCGCCGTGATAGACAAGTGAATCTCGCGGAGGTACAGTTATGGACGTAAGTGAGCTTCTCAAGCTAATGGTAGAAAGAAGGGCTTCAGACCTGCATCTAAGGGTGCCAAGCCCACCGGTGTTGCGCATTGATGGTAATCTTACACCACAAGAAGATTTGCCACCGGTCACAGTCAATGATGTTGAACTGGCGTTTGAACAAATTAGCACTGCGGAACAAAGGGGTCGTTTCCACCTAGAGAAAGAGCTGGACTTTGCCTACAGTGTATCGGGTTTAGCTAGATTCCGGGTGAACGTCATGCGGCAAAGGGGGTCACTAAGCCTTGCCTTCCGCATGGTGCCCTTCGAAGCCTTAACAATTGACGAGTTGGGATTGCCTGAGATTTGTAAGGAGCTTATTCTCAAGCCACGAGGGCTCATCCTGGTCACTGGCCCAACCGGCAGCGGTAAGTCCACCACCATGGCTGCTATGATTAGTCACCTCAATTCGAACACCGCTCGCAACGTAATTACCATCGAGGACCCAATTGAATACTTACACCGCAATGTCAAATGCATCATCGCCCAACGAGAGCTTGGGCAGGATACAAAATCTTTTGACACCGCATTAATTCACGCTCTCCGGCACGATCCGGACGTCATTATAGTTGGTGAGCTCAGAGATATTGAAACCGTATCGACGGCCATGAGAGCCGCTGAAACCGGGCACCTGGTAATGGGTACGTTGCACACCACAGACGCCCCTCAAACCGTCGACCGCATAATCGACTTATTCCCGCCCAGCCAGCAATCTCAAATCAGATTACAGTTCTCACAAATAATAGAGGCTGTATTTTCACAGACCCTGCTACCGAGGGTTGAGGGCAAAGGAAGAGTAGGCGCCTTTGAAATTATGACTGGCAGTACTGCGATTAGAAATCTCCTCCGAGAAGGTAAAACCTTTGAGCTACACAGTGTGATGCAGATCAGCAGTGGCGAAGGCATGCAAACCCTGGACCAGGCATTGGCGGACCTGGTGAGAAAGAAAATAGTCAGCCTACAAGAAGCAATAATGAAGAGCAGTCATCCAGAGCGCTTAAAGAAATTAGTCGAATTTCATCACGGGGCTGCCAGGCATTAACCCGGCTGGCATTGTGCCGTCTAAACTAAAACCCCACCATCCACCAAAGTATCTCAGGCCTGGCTGAAACCAGCAAACCTATGCCGGAAACGACTTCTCACCTAGAGCCATACGGCAGAGGTCGGTAATGAAAATCTTGCTAAAACCACGCTCAGAGGTCGGACGCTTCAGCACACGGTCGCACATAGGACAAAGGGTAACCAGAGCGTGAGCACCACTGGCAATGGCATCGTCAATATTCTTCGCCTGCAGGCTGACAGCCCGCTCCCGATTGACATTGATTAACGGGCCTGTACAACAGAGAGCTGTCTCACGGTCATATTTCCGCCGCATTCGCTCCACTCCAATGAGCTCCAAGATCTCATCAAGGAAGACATCCTTGTCCGGGGTGTACCTCGAAGCACAGGGACGCTGGTAAGCCACCTTCCTGTTTAGCCTGGTAACGCTACTTCGGTGGTCTCTAAGATAATTGCGCAGGTATTCGAAGATATGCATGTACTTGAAGGGAACGGTGATGCCGTAGTCATTGACCTTGGCGTGCACCATAGCATAGCAATCATCATGGATGAATACGATTTCCTTACCCAGGCTAGCCATCTTATCAATAAATTTCCGGGCATTCTTCTCAATGGGGCTTTCTTTGCCAACATGCACATAGCCAATGTAGCAAAAGTAGTCTCCTCCCTTGACTATGGTCATGCCTTTGAATAGCTGGCTATCGAGAGTATCTTCTGGTATCAGGCGCTCCATGATACAAAGGGAAAGGATAGGTTTGTCAGGGTCGCCAGGTATCAGCTCGCTCGGGATCTGAGCGCCAAGGTCGAACGTAGCTACCGCTTCTGCGGGTACAGGGAAGTCTCCATATTTCTCCTGCGCTCTCAAGATAAGGTCATAGGGGTCGGCTCCTGTGGGGCAGTATTCCCTGCAGGCACAACAGGTGACACACTGGCTTAAGATTTCAGCCTGTTTGCCCTCCATGAGCGCCTTGATTTCAGCTACGGCCCTGTCTTTGTCATAATTGACATAGAGACACTTCGCCAGGCAATCGCCACAAAGATTACATTTCGAAGCATCCCACATTTTATTACCTCCTTAACATACTCTGTTTTTGCAGCTAGCCTTGGCCTACTTAGTAGCCGCTTTATCAAGTCGTGCTGCTAGCAGTTCAGCGATATCTAGAGCTTTAAGCGATCCCTCTACCGCTTTCGCCTTAATAGCATCTTCGAACATCTGCAAACAATAAGGGCAGGCTGTGGCCACGATATCAGCCTTAGTCTCAATCACATGCTCAATGCGCTCCTCGCTGATCCGCTTGCCAATGCGCTCTTCCATCCAGTAGCGTCCACCTCCACCACCACAGCAAAATCCGTTCTGCCGAACGCGCTTCATCTCCAGCAGCCGGGATGGTGAGATGCTGGCCAACACCTGTCTCGGAGCCTCATAGATATCATTGTGCCTGCCCAAGTAACAAGAATCGTGGTAAGTTAACTTATCGTCGCTCATCGAGGCTGGTTTAATCTTACCCTGCTTCAGCAGCTCCGCGATAAACTGTGTATGATGGACAACCTCAAATTCACCACCAAACTGAGGGTACTCATTCTTAATAGTGTTAAAACAATGCGGACAGGTGGTGATTATCTTTTTTACATTGTAGTTCTTAAATTGCTCGATATTCTTTGTAGCCTGCATCTGGAACAGGTATTCGTTACCCAGCCTTCTGGCCGGCTCACCACAGCAAGTCTCCTCCGGACCAAGGACAGCAAAACTAACACCGGCAGCTTTCAATATCTTGCCCATAGCTACAGCTATCTTCATACTCCTGTCTTCCAAAGCCGCAGCACAACCGACGTAACACACAAAATCAACATTGCTATCCTCAGACAGAAGTTTTATATCCAGTCCACTGGTCCAGTCAGTCCTGGTGAGGGTAGTTCCCCTGCAGCTATGGCCTCTGGCCTCAATGCACCTCAAAACAGCTTCACCAGTCTCAGGTACCTTAGCTTGTTCCAAGACCAAATTACGGCGCATGTCAACAATCTTATCAATATGCTCAATAAAGACGGGGCATATTTCCTGACAAGCACGGCAGGTGGTACATGACCAAAGCTCATCCTCAAGTATCACCTCTCCAATCAGAGCCTTAACCCCACCACCATCAGCAGAGGTGGCCGCTTTGGCGGCCAACAGAGCATGACTTCTATCAAGCAAATGAGTTTTAAGGTCTTGTATTACCTTCCGTGGAGACAAAGGCTTGCCCGTAATATAAGCCGGGCATCTGTCCTGACACCTGCCACAGTCAGTGCAAGCATCCAGGTCCAAGAGCTGCTTCCAAGTGAAGTCTTCTATCTTACTCACACCGAAAGTCTCGGCTTCCTCGATATTAATGGGCGCTAAAGCTCCCTTAGGTCGAGACGACCTGAAGAAGACGTTAACCGGAGACACGATGATATGCGTAAGCTTATCGAATGAAAGGCACACATAAAAAATAGCCCCCGCTGCCAAGGCAGCATGAAACCACCATAAGCCGACGTACCAGGCTAACCTTGCGCTTTCAGGCAAGCCAGCGAACAGGCTGGCTATAAAATAGCCGACAAAGGACCAGCTCGACCACTCTGGATGGCTGTAGAATTCAGGTTGATACAAGCCTTCAGGGGTAGCCGTAAGCATGCGAAAGCCTTCGATGAAAAAGCCGGTGATTACAACAACAAAGATCAGAGTTATAACAACGGCATTGTCCAGCACAGTATTTAACCTTTCCGGCTTTTGGATATACCGGCGAACCACGGCCATGATAACGCCAACCAACATAAATACCCCACCCATATCCAGCGCAAAGCTAAGGCCAAGATAAATATTCCCGCTTATAAAATGAAACACATAGTGGTCTATAACGTCGAGAGCCGTTCCAACTAGCAGAACACCAGCACCAGCAAACATAAGAAAATGCATTATCCCAGGATAAGGTTCGCGGAAGAATCGCCTATGAAAAAGGCCATCAATTACCCCAAGAACTATAAAATCCCAAATTCTCTTACCTAGATTATCCCACCTCTTATCAGGCTTACCGACCGCCCATAGGTGAAAGCGACGGTACATAGCATAAATAAAAATCCCCAGAGCGGCTGCACCCAACGGGTACAAGACAAGAGGCCCGAAAGATATGTCCCAGAAAATTTCACGAAATGCCTCCATATTTGTTCGCTCCTCCTTTTATGTGTTCCTTTGGACTTAATGCTGTTTCAACAGCTCTAAACTATGCTTGTCAGCCAGGGCAAGCAGCTTCTCCACAGACTGAGCGGGAGTCAGTGCTCCCCCAATCATGACCTCTGAACCATCACCAAAGGCATGGTAATCGGTCCCGCCTGTGGGGATAAGGTCATGATGTTTAGCGATTTTCAGTAGCCCGGCGATAACATCTGAACTGTAGTCGCGATAGTAGACTTCGATACCAATTAGACCAACCGCCTTCAACTTGGGAACAAGTTCATTTAAATCACTGATGTCTGCCGGGTGAGCCAAGACAGGCAAGCCTTGAGCATCTAGAATCAGCTTAACTGCTTCAACCGGAAGCAATTTGCACCGTTCTACATAAGCAGGCCCATCATGGCCAATGTATTTGTCAAAAGCCTCCTTCTCAGAGCCAACATAGCCTTTCTCAAACAAAGCCTGCGCTACGTGAGGCCTGCACACAGATCCGCCTTGGGCTAGCTCGCGCACACGCTGCCATTTAATATTCATGCCCAGTTTGCTCAGCTTGGCAATCATCTGCTGTGCCCGCTCCTGCCGTGAATCGCACAATCCCTGTAAAGTAATAGCCAATTTCCGGTCAGTGTAATCAATGAAATAGCCCAAAACATGAACCTCGCCACGAGGAACATCAGTGTTAATCTCCACACCGGGTATAACCATAAGTGAAGGAAAAGCTTCTGCAGCAGCTAAAGCTGGCGTAATGCCGTCTATGATGTCATGGTCGGTAATAGCAATAACGTCAAGCCCGACCTTTACCGCCAGAGAGACAATATCCTTAGGTTCCAGACGCCCATCAGAGGCAGTAGTATGCAAATGCAGATCAGCCTTCATCATCTCCCCTTCGCTGTATCCGCTGTATGCTTACAGCTTTTCCAGTAGCCTCATCCACATCGACTAGCACCGCATCAAAAGCAACAGTCCCTTCGCCTACAAAAAAGCGATGAGGCATACCGGTAAGAAAACTACGAATTGCTGATTCAGTATCGACGCCGATGACGGAATCCACAGGGCCAACCATCCCTACATCAGTAACATAAGCAGTACCCTTAGGCAAAATATAGGCATCTACTGTACCTACATGGGTATGCGTACCAAGCACCGCACTCACTCGCCCATCAAGATACCTTCCCATAGCCACCTTCTCTGAAGTAGCTTCAGCATGAAAATCAACAATTATAACCTTACTATCAGCCTTAATTTCCGAGAGCAAACAGTCTATAGCCCTGAAAGGACAATCAAATCCGCCAATAAAAACGCGTCCTATCAGATTGACTATTAAGGCACCTTTTACCTCCAGAAAACCACGGCCCGGTGCACCAGGCGGGAAATTCAAAGGGCGAAGAATGGGCAACTCACCATCCAGATAAGGGATAATCTCCTTCTTAGCCCATACATGATTCCCAGTAGTTATCACATTAACGCCGCAGTCAAAAAGCTCTTTGGCCGTGTCTGACGTAATGCCTATACCACCAGCGCAGTTCTCACCGTTCGCTATAACAAGGCTAAGCTCATAATCGTGACACAGGCCTGGTAGAAATTTCTGCACTGCTCTTCTGCCAGGCCTGCCAACTGCGTCACCTATCATTAATATACGCAATACTGTTCCCTGTATTGGCTAGTTCTTACTTGGCATAATCTACCGCCCTGGTCTCCCGCATCACAGTCACTTTAATTTGCCCCGGATACGCCAGAGTATCCTCTATCTTCTTAACTATATCCCGAGCCAGCCTCATAGCTCCAAGGTCATCTACTTGCTCTGGCCTAACCAAAATGCGCACTTCACGCCCAGCTTGAATGGCAAAAGCCTTCTCAACCCCGGGAAAACTATTAGCCACACTTTCCAAAGCCTCGATACGCTTCAAGTACTGCTCTAGTGACTCACGCCGGGCTCCGAGTCTCGACCCACTTATAGCATCAGCCGTAGCAACGATAAAACCGAGAGCACTAGTCGTTGTGGCCTCGCCATGATGCTCAGCGACAGCCTGAGCTACTTCAGTTGATTTATCCCACTGCTTAACCAAATCAGCACCTATCGAAGCATGGGGCCCTTCTACTTCATGGCTCACAGCTTTACCGATATCATGAAGCAGGCCGGCTTTCTTAGCCAGCGCTACATCAGCACCGATCTCAGCTGCCAGCATTCCGCCAAAGTGAGCAACCTCAAGGCTATGGGTTAATACATTCTGCCCATAGCTACTTCGAAACTTTAGCTTGCCGATTAATCTAATCAACTCGGGATGCAACCCTACTACTCCAACTTCACGCATTGCCCGTTCGCCCTCATTACGAACTGCAGTCTCAACCTCATTTTTAGCCTTCTCCACCACTTCTTCTATCCGAGCCGGATGAATACGCCCATCGAGGATAAGATTATTCAAAGCCACCCTGGTTATCTCCCGCCTTATCGGGTCAAAACTAGAAATGGCCACTGCTTCCGGAGTATCATCAATGATGAGATCCACACCAGTAGCCTGCTCTAAAGCTCGGATATTGCGACCTTCACGGCCAATAAGCCGCCCTTTCATCTCATCACTGGGCAAATGCACAACAGATACTGTCGTCTCTGAAACTACGTCGGTGGCACAGCGCTGGATGGTGGTGGCTAAAATTTCGCGAGCTTTATCATCAATTTCGCCCTTTATTCGGGACTCCCATTCCCGAACACGACGTGATGCTTCCTCGCGAATCTCTTCTTCTACAGACCGAAGTAATTCCTGCTTGGCTTCATCGCTTGAAATGCCTGAAATTAGTTCGAGTCGCTGCAGCTGCTTAGCCCGTATCTCTTCAATCTGAGCTTTGACCGCCTCGATTTCCCTCTCCCGGTTACCCAGACCGCGTTCGTGGCGCTCCAGAGCCTCCAGCTTGTGTTCTAGCTTCTCTTCCTTCTGAGCAAAACGTCTTTCCAGTCTCTGCAACTCAAAACGTCGTTCTCGACTATCAGTCTCGGCAGCAGCTCTGACCTTGTTCGCTTCCTCTCTGGCCCTTCGAAGCATATCTTCATTCGCAGCTGATGCCTCTTCCAGTAATCGCTTGGCTTCATTTTGAGTTCTACGGAGCTGCTGGTTGGCTAATATCTGCCTGGCAAAATAGCCGAGGAGTAGACCTAAAAGAAGAACAAGCCCAACTATAGCAATGTATAATGTTACAGAAAACATTTAACTGCCTCACTTTCCTAAAACACCACATACTGTAGAAATCCTCTAAATTATCCCTTTAATAATAGTAATCTTTCGCCGAGCTGGTGTCAAACAAATGTCCTATTCAGGGACATTACACAGAGTCAGGTTGTCGCTCTTGCCACAAACGCGCCACAGCAGAACTAATATTCTCATAATCAAAGCCGCGCCGCCGAAGATGGTCGGATAGATGGCGATGGAATTCACGATAATCCAGACCAGATAGAGCACGTGCCTTCTTCAATCCTGCCTCGTAAGCGGCAGTTTCATCATCTAAGTCCTCCACTACATTATCAGCCGTTTCAGTAGCTACGCCTTTTTGCCTCAACTCAAGCCTTATTAACCTTCGGCTTCGAGGCCTGAATGACAGGCGATTGTCCGTCCAATACTGGGCAAAAGCTACATCATCAATCAGCCTACGCTCCTTTAACCCAATAATAACTTTATCTGCCACCTCATCATTGAAACCTCGACGATGTAGCCTCTGTCTTACCTCAACCTCACTTCTAGGACGATAGCCGAGATAGTGCAAAGCGGCCCCAAAACAGCTGTGGGAAAGGTCAGCTTTCTTCAGTTCTTCAATCTGCTCTGCCGACAGGTGCTGACCAACTTCAAGACCAGGTGTGACTGCCACTTCCTCACCGATGGAAAACGAAAAGGAGCCGTCGATAAAGATACTGACCTGCTTTTTCCTGTCGTTCACCCGCAGAGCCGTAATCATCCCCACTTGAACCTCCTCTATATCGAAGCTTTTCACCTTCGCTCTGGGTGATAAGTACGCAGAAGAGTTCAGCTCACTCGGAAACTTCCTTCGTTTCAGCGCCCAGGCTCGGCAAAGACATTGCCGCAGCCCTTATCTCGCACTCCATCTTCGAAGCTAGGTCAACGTTCTGCCATAGGTAATCTCTAGCGTTCTCTCGCCCCTGGCCCAACTTTAGGTCGCCGTAAGTAAAAAAGGAGCCGGCCTTTTTTACTATCCCCAGAGCAACACCTAAATCGATAATGTCACCTTCCTTACTTATGCCATACTTACCACGCTTAAACATTATGTCAAATTCGGCAGACCGAAAAGGAGGCGCCATTTTAT
>Ga0315274_10012001_pt1 | contig 12388 bp, 6 predicted proteins | sample YL17G02_20_MG_FD_203700 | JGI IMG/M metagenome (GOLD analysis project Ga0315274, IMG submission 203700) | Sediment microbial communities from Yellowstone Lake, YNP, Wyoming, USA - YL17G02_20 | ecosystem: Environmental > Aquatic > Freshwater > Lake > Sediment | place: USA: Wyoming | collected... | reverse complement strand
CCGGACCTTCCGACGCGGACGCACGGAGCGTGTCGCCGCACCAGGGCCGCAAACAACGACCAACGGCTTCCGCTTCGCGGGAAATGGGATTGACTCGAGGCAGCCTTTCATGAATAGGGTGGGTGCTTGTCGGAGCGCAGCGAAGACCCGTCGCCGCACCCAGGGCACCCACACGGGCGCGTGCTTACGCCCACACGGCCCCCGCTCAGTAGGTGCCGATCTCGCGGCCGCGGTCGAGGAAGTACTTGTACGAGTCGTACTCGACGCGGTGCGAGATGCTGTGGTCGGAGTGGAGGAGGTAGCCGCTCCGGGCCATGGCGCCGGGGAGTTTCTTCCGGAGTTCGGCCTCGATGCGGCGCCGGTCGTTCGACTCGACCTCCCGCACGTCCATGCCGCCGAAGAGCGCGATCCGGTCGCCGTAGGCCGCCTTCAACCGGAGGAGGTCCATCCCCGCCTTCACCTCCATCGCCTGGAGGCAGTCCATCCCCGCCTCGATCAGGCCCGGCACGAGCGGCTCCACGTAGCCGCACGAGTGGACCACCACCGGCAGGCCCCGCGCATGCGCGTCCTGGAACGTCCGCCGGTGCGCGGGCCAGATGAGGTCCTTGTACATGGCGGGCGACATGAAGGGCTTCTCCTTGAAGCCCATGTCCTCGTAGTAGAAGACGCCGTCGGGCAGGCCCTCCTCTTTGAAAAGGATGTCCATGAGTTGGAGCGTGAGTTCGGCGTAGACGGCGCCCATGTCCCGGATCCAGTCGGGTTCGAGGGCCATGCCCAGGAGCATGTGCTCGTGGCCGCAGACCGGGTGCATGAGTTCGAAGACGTTGACGCCGCCCCAGAAGAAGAAGAGGTTCTCGCGGGCGCACTTCTCCTTGACGGCCCGGTAGGCCTCGAAGTTGATGCGGCGGCGCAGGGTGTCGGTCCGCACGAGGTGGGGCCGGGTGTGCTCCTCCCAGCCGCGCCGGTCCTTGACGAGGAAGTCGACGTGCTCCGGCGTGCCGCCCCGCTCCTTCCACCACCTCAGGAGCGCCCCGTTGCCGCTCCGGACGAGTTTGGTCTCGGCGGTCTCCTCGACGATCTGGTCTTTGAAGTCGAGGTCGGCCACCAGGTTGAAGCACCACTGGACGCGCAGGTCGAAGCCGAAGTGGTCTTCGAGCGCCTCGCCGTCCTTGATGTGGCCCTCGGCGACCCACTTGCGGTAGACGTCGCCCCAGAACCCCTCGGAGGCGGCGACGCGGTCGACCGGCTCCCGCCGCAGGATCCGCCCCACCCGCTCCCGGCCCGTCAGTTCCGCCATGCTTGGCTCCCTGTCACCTTTCTCATCTCACCGGGCTGCGCACCGCCTCGGCAGCGCCGCCCGCAGACTCACCACGCGAAGCCGACGGCCTTCAGGAAGGCCCGGGCCAGGATCATGTGGCCGGTAGGGTTCGGGTGGACCCGGTCTCCGGCGAGGGTCATCGGGTGGCAGACGGCCAGGACCTCGTCGAACGCCGCCTGCGTGTCGACGAGGATCGCGTCGTGCCTGGCGGCGAGTTTGCGGACGGCGGCGCCGTAGCGGTCCATCCGGGCCCGCATCGGCTCCTCGCGGTCCGGCTCGATGAAGTAGGGAGTCATCAGGATGAGTCCCTTGAGGCCCGGCCGCGCGCGGCCGACCAGGTCGTCCAGCGTCCGCTCGTACTCGTCGAGGGCGACGTGGATCTCGGGGCACCGCGGGCAGTCGAACTGGCGCCACACGTCGTTGATGCCGATGAGGACGCTGAGCCAGCCGGGCGCCAGGTCCAGGACGTCGCGCTGCCACCGGGCCGCCAGATCGCGCACGGTGTTCCCGCTCGTGCCGACGTTCGTGACGCGGATCGCCAGGTCGGGCCGCGCCGCCCCGAGCACCGCCTCGACGAACATGACGTAGCCGGTCCCCAGGCCGCCGCCTTCGCCGACGGGCTGGGCGCGGCCGCAGTCGGTGATCGAGTCGCCGATCATCACCAGCCGCGAGCCCTTCTCGATTCGCATGGTCGTTCCCCGTTGCGCTCGGGCCGCGCGGCGAGGCGCCTCCCCGCCGCCGCCGGGCCCCGGGCAGAAATCGTAGCCGCGCGCGCCGGGCGAGGCAATCGGAAACCGGCCCGCCGCGCGCCGGCGGCATGACGTGTCCGGGCGGCACTCCCCGCGTCGTGTTTGCAGGGGGCCGGGCCGTGTGCTAGAATAGCCGGTCGGTGCGGTGTGGTCCCGTGGAAAGGGGGACGCCCGATGCGACGCGCAGCCTGCCTGGCGGGAGTGCTCATGGGCCTGGCCGCGAGCGCCTTCGCGGCCGGGGCCCCGGACTGGGCCGAGCCGATGAAGGCGGTGCACGCGCGGTTCACCGGCCAGCCCGGCACGGTCGCCCAGTTCGGCGACTCCATCACGATCACGATGGCCTTTTTCGTCCCGCTCGAGGGGGAGGTCAGGAACCTCCCCGCCGACCTCGTCGAGGCCCACGCCTGGATCCGCAAGTACGTCCAGGGCCGATGCTGGCGCGGATGGAAGGGGCCCGAGTTCGGCAACGAGGGCCGCACCACCACCGCGTGGGGCCTCGCCCGCATGGACGAGTGGCTGAAGCGCCTGAACCCCGAGGTCGCCCTCATCCTGTGGGGCACCAACGACACCTACCAGGGACCCCAGCCGCCCGAGTACACCGAGAACCTCCGCCAGATCGTCCGCAAGTGCCTCGACAACGGCACCGTGCCGATCCTCTATACGATCCCGCCCAAGGGCGACCAGGCCGGCAACGAGAAGGAGACCGCCCGCGTCGAGTCGTTCGTCGAGGCGGCCCGGACCGTCGCGCGAGAGAGCAGGATCCCCCTCGTTGACTTCTACCGCGAGATGCTGGCGCGGCAGCCGACCGACTTCGCCAAGACGCTGCTCGGCGACAACCTGCATCCCTCCTACCCGGCCGAGTACCAGCGCGACTTCGGCGACGAGGCCCTGAAGCACAGCGGCTACACCCTGCGCAACTACCTGACGCTCCGGGCGTACCACGAGGTTTACCGCGAGGTCCTCTCGCAGGTGAAGTCGGCCCGGCGCGTCGCCGGCGAGGCCGCCTGGCAGGGCGCCACCGTCGAGGGCCGCCCCGCCCTCCTCGTGCCCAAGGCGGCGAGCGCGCCGGCCGTGGACGGGCGGCTCGACGACGCCTGCTGGAAGGGCGCGGCACGCCTGGCGCTGCGCCTGCTCGACGGCAGCCCCGAGAAGCCCAAGTGCCCGACCGAGGCGCTCCTGGCGGCCGACGCCGAGACGCTCTACGTCGCCTTCCGCTGCACCGACCCGCAGCCCGGCGCGCTCGTCAGCCAGAAGCGCCCGCGCGACGGCAACGTCTGGGAGGACGACTCCGTCGAGGTCTTCCTCAAGGTCGGCCCCGAGCCGACGCGCGAGTACCACCATCTGATCGTCAACCCCGACGGCTCGGTGCTGGACGACCTGGGCGGGCGGACCGAGGCGTGGCAGTCGGCCCTGAAGGCGGCGACCGCACGCGAGGAGCGCGCCTGGACGGTCGAGGTCGCCATCCCGCTCGCGGAGGTCGCGGGGCCGGCGGATGCGGCCAAGCGCGCGGGCGCGTGGCGGCTGAACCTGACGCGGATGCGCCCGCCGCGCGGCGGCGACTTCGCCGAGGAGTCCGCCCTCGCCCCCACCGAGGACCCGTCGAGCCACGTCCCCGACAGGTTCGCCTACGCCTTCTTCGAGGCCCTCGGCGGGCGGCTGCCGGCCGAGCCGGGCCCCGAGAAGGCGCCGTGACACCAGGACCCCGCGAGGAAGGACGCCGGTCATGGTCATCTCGCCCCGCGTGACGTCGGCCGGCGGCACGGATTTCTCGAGCCTCCGGCGCCTCCTGGCCTCGCCGCGCCTGGCCGGCCGCCGGGGCGAAGACCTCGCCGTCGCCCTGTGGCAACTGCTCGTCGACCCGCGCGAGGGGGTTTACCACTACTGCCCGCCCCTGGAGCGGCTGACCGACCACTTCGTCTACGATCCCATCAAGATGCTGAACTGCTTCGGTTGGTCCATCTGCGGCCTGACGGCGAACCTGCTGGCCGTCCTCTGCCGCGCGGCCGGTTTGGGCGACGCCCGCATCGCCCACCTCAAGGAGCACGAGGCGACCGAGGTGTTCTGCGGCGGCGCGTGGCACCTCCTGGACGCCGACCTCCAGGCCTTCCATCGCCGCCACCCGCCGCACGAGGACGCCATCGCCGGTTACGCGGAGTGCCTGGCCGACCCGACGCTCGTGAGCCGCCAGCAGAACCCCTCGCAGCCGTACTACCTGCCGGACCGCCCACCCGAGCGGATGGCCGACCTGTACCGCGTCGCGCCGTCCTGCGACCGCCCGTACGCCGTCCACGCCCACACGATGGACTTCGTCCTGCGACCGGGCGAGCGGCTGGAGCGGCACACGTCCCACGAGGGCCTCTGGATCTGGTTCTCCAACTGCAGCGACTTCAAGAACCGGTGGCCGGCGGAGTGGCGCGACGACGGCCCGTGGGAGCGGCACCCGCCCCACCGCCGCTTCGGCAACGGGCGGTGGGTCTACGCGCCCGACCTCACGTCGGCCAGCCGCGACTTCGAGGCGGGCGTCCTGGAGTCCGACGGCCTGGAGCCGCGCCGCCGCGGGGTCGTCACCGCGCGGCCGGGTCCGTGCGCCTGCACCTTCGAGTTCGACTCGCCGTACGTCTTCGCGGGCACGCCCGCCCTCGACGGCCGCCAGGCGCCGCGCGACGGCTGTATCCTGGAGGCCACCGTCTTCCAGGACGCGGCCTGCCGCGCGCGGATCCGCGCGGCGGTGGACCCCGACCTCGCGTGGTTCACCGTCTGGGAGAGCGCGGAGGCGGGCCGCCGCACGGTGCGGCTCGATCTGACGCCCCACGTGGTCAACGCGTATCGATACCTCCTGCGATTCGAGTTCGACGCGAGCGGGCCGGAGTCGTGCGGCCTGGAGGCGCTCCGCGTCGCGTCGGCGATCCTGGTGGCCCCCGGTTCGCTGGGGCGGCTGGTCGAGGGGCCGAACGACCTCGCCGTCCGCTTCGGCGACGAGGACGGACTGCCCACGCGCCGCTGGACCGTCGAGACGAACTTCCGCGGCGAGGAGGACATCCGCCGCAAGGCCTGCCGCCTGGAGAACGTGCGCTTCGTAGCGGACCCGGCGGACCGCATCCTGCCGGCCGACGCCGGGCGCGACTATGCCGTCACGTTCCGCGTGGACGCGCCGCCGCACGGCCTCCTGCGGCGCATCTACGCCTTCGGCGCGTTTCGCGGCAAGGCGCCGGGCGATCCGACCGAGGACCGCGTGGCCGCCTTCCTCGCCGAGTCCGAGGACGGCCCCTGGCGACCCCTGTTCGCGTCGCCCCTGCTGGAGGACCGGCATCGCTGGCACTTCGCGGCCCAGGGCGAGGCGGCGCTCGATCGGCCCGCGAGGACCGTCTACGTCAGGTTCGTCGGCAAGGTCGGCATGATCGACGCCAAGGTCCGCGCCCACTACACCGACGATCGGACCGCCTGGTGCGCGGCGCCGCTCGACGTCACGCACGTCTGGCGGACGGCCGGCGGCGCCCGCGCGGAGCACGTCGAACGCGTGCCCGCGCCCGGCCGCGACCACCGCTACACGATCCGGTGCGGGCCCGAACCGCACCTGGACTCGATCGTCATGCAGGTCGGCAGCGTGCCGCGCCAGGCCGCAAGGCGCGGCGCCCTTCGCGGCGGAGCGCCGAGAAACGGAAGGAGAACGTGATGCGCCGAATCGTCGCCTGTTCGGTTGCCCTGGCCCTGGCCCTGGGGTGCGGTGCGCCCCGGGCGGCCGCCGAGACGGTGCGGCTGCGGGCGACGGCTGACATCTGGCTCTCGGACGCCAACGACCAGGAACGCGACACGAGCGCCGGCAAGCACCCGCGCCTGAAACTCAAGAGCATCCAGGAGATGGCCGCCATCCGCTTCGACGCCGCGCCGGCCAAGGGCCGCGAGGTCCTCCGCGCGACGCTCTACCTGCGCCGCGCCGGCGACGACCAACTCCGCTACGTCCGCGTCTCCACGGTCAACCAGGACTGGGCCGAGGGCAACGGCCGCGACGCCTACGGTCCCGCCGACGGGGCGACCTGGCGCTGGGCCGACGCGGGGTCCGCGCGGCCGTGGGCCTGGCCGGGGTCGGAGTTCTGCGACGTCATCATGACCTCGGGCCACACCCTCGCGACCTGGGCCGAACGGAAGGAACTCGCCGACGGCTGGATCGCCGTGCCCCTCACAGCCGACCTCGTCTACGCCCTCGCCGCGGGCGACACCGACGGCCTGGCCGTCATGGACGGCGGAAATCCGTCGTTTCACAATAACTTCATCCATAGCGCCGAGTCGAAGGGCGGCGAGCCGTACGTGGAGGTCGAACTGGGCGGCCCCCTCGCCGAGGCGCCCCCGAAGCCCGCCGTCACGGCCGCCCCCGCGCCCGAGCGGGCCCACCTGGGCGCAGGCGCCCTGAAACTCACGGTGGCCGAGGCCCAGGGCGTCTTCTGCTGGCGGATCGCGCTCGGCGGCCGGCCCATCGAGCGATGGCGCGTCAGGCACCCCGCCCCGAAGGGCCCGACGGTCATGTACCTGGAGGACCTCGCGCCCGGCGAGCGGTGCGACCTGACGGTGGTGGCGGTCGCGCCCGGCGGGGCCGCCAGCCCGCCGGCGACGCTCACCGCCGTCGCGTCGGACGCCTTGGCCGAGGGGCCCGACCTGGGCCCCATCGCCAGGCCCGCCCCCGCGGCCGCGGGCCAAGCCGCCGAGGGGAGGAAGATGCGCGTCTGGGCCCTGCCCGGCCTCGTCAAGGTCAGCCCCGAGAAGCCCGAGGCGATGTGCGACGACCTCGGCCCGGGCGACCCCCGGGCCGCCAACGCCGTCTGGGACGGCCGGGCCGTCGTCCTGTTCGGCGCCCGCGGCGAGACCGTCTCGTACCAGGTGTGCATCGAGCGGGCGCGCGCCGAGCCGCTGAAGGGCGTCCGGGTCCGGCCCGATGCGCTGGAGGGGCCCGGCGGCGCCACGATCGGCGGCGCCGAGATCGAACTCTACCGCAACTGGTACGCGCGGAACTCCCGTAAGCAGTGGCAGCCCGCCTACTGCGTGCCGATGGCCCACGGCGCCGCGTTCGACCTGCCCGACCCGGCCCGCGCGCTCCCGAACCAGCAGAACCAGACTGTGTACGTGGATATCTATGTGCCGAAGGACGCGCCGCCGGGCGAATATCGCGGCCGCGTGACGGTCGAGGCCGAGGGGACCGAGGCGGCGGCGATCCCCGTCGCCCTCGCGGTGTACGACTTCGCGCTGCCGGACGCCTTGAGTTTCTGGCCCGAACTCAACGCCTACCGCATCCCAGCCGACGCGCACGCCTGCTGGCGCCTGGCCCACCAGCACCGCTGCGTGGCGAACTACTGGCGATGGGCGCCCGACCTTCGCGGCTCGGGCAAGGACATCCGGGTCGAGTGGGACCGCTACGACCGGGACGTGGGGCCGCTCCTGACGGGCGAGGCGTTCCGCGACTGCCGCCGCGCGGGCGTCCCGCCCGAGGTCATGTACCTGCCGCTGGAGGACAGTTGGCCCACGCCGCTCACGAAGGATACCTATCACTACACGGGTCACTGGCCCGGCCGCGGCGAGGACGCCAAGGGGATCGTCGACCACTACCTGAAGGCGCCCCCCATCGGCGACGCGCTCAGCCAGGACTACAAGGACGCCTTCCTCGCCGTCGAGCGCCAGTTCATCGCGCACTTCCGGGAGAAGGGCTACACGCGGACCCAGATGCAGTGCTTCTACGGCGGCAAGAACACCCACCGCATCGACTACGGGAGTAACATGTGGTGGACGACCGACGAGCCGTACCACTGGGACGACTGGCTCGCGCTCCAGTTCTTCTGCCGCCTGTGGACCGAGGGGCGCGGCGGCGCGGACCCGCGCCTGTGGGCGGCGCGGGCGGACATCTCGCGCCCCAACTGGCAGGGCCGCGTCCTGGCGGGCATCCTCGACTGCGTCTACATCGGCGGCTTCAACTCGCCGCGCTCCCAGCGGCGCAGCGCCCTCCTCGCCGAGGACACAGGGGTCCGGATCCGGGCCTACGGCAGCGCCAACCCCGACGCCGAGAGCAACACGCGCTCCGTGGCCTGGCTCCTGGCCGACTGGACCGGCGGCGCCGGCGCGTCCCTGCCCTGGCAGACGCTGGGCGACGAGGGGGCCCTCGACACGAACGACGCGGCCGCGGGCGGCGGCAACGCCCTCCTCGTCCCCGGCAAGCGCTTCGGCGTCCCCGTCGTCGCCGACATGCGTCTGAAGGCCCTGCGCGACGGCCAGCAACTCGTCGAGTACCTGGTCGAACTCGGCAAGCGCCGGAACCTGGGCCGCGAGCAGTTACGGGCCATGGTCCGGCGGGCCGTGACGATGGAGGCGGGGCGCATCGGCGGCGCGGGCGCCGACAACGCCGACGCGCAGCGCTTCGGCACGCTCACGGCCGCCGAGATCGCGGGCCTGCGCCGGCGCGTGGCCGACCTCATCGTGGCGAAGTAGGCCGCCGGCCGCCGCTCACTTCTCGACCGGCACGACGATCCCGCGAATGATGACGTTCTGGCACAGGACGAAGACGACGAACGTCGGGATGGCCGCGATCACCAGCGCCGCGTACACGACGCCCTGGTGCGACTGGGTCTGCAACTGGAAGATCCAGACCATCAGCGTCCACATCTCGGTGTCCGGGATGATGATGAGGGCCATCATGAACGCGCTGTAGGCGCCGGTGAACGCGCTCAGCGCGATGACGGCCAGGATCGGCTTCGACAGGTTCATCGTGATCATCCAGAACTTCGTCCACTCCCCTGCCCCGTCGATGTCGGCGGCCTCGTAGAGTTCGCGCGGCAGACTGTCGAAGAACCCTTTGAGGAGAAAGATGAAGAACCCGTTGGCCATCCCCGGCAGCACCAGGGCCGCAAACGTGTTGAGGAGGCTGACGTAGGGCCGGCCCGTGACCGCCGGCACGACCCACGCGCCCGCGAGGACGCCCACGCCGACCGCCAGGGCCATGCGCAGCGCCTCGGGCCATCGCGGCCGCGCCTTCGCCAGGAGCCACACGGCGACGCCGAAGGCCGCGCCCCCGCCGAGGAGCGGCCAGAGCGGGAACCGCTTCATCAAGAGGAACGCGGGGATCATCGTCACCTCGCCGGGAAACGCCATCGTCGCCATGCAGAAGAGGAGCACCTTGTACGTCGCCGGGAGGCGATAGCGGCTGAGGGCGTACGCCGCGAGCGGGTTCACCAGCAGGGCCGTCCCGATCGCCAGCAGGCAGTAGACGAGCGTGTTCACGAGGCCGCGCCCGTGCAGCAGGATGTACTCGAAGACGTGTTTATAGTTACGCGAGGTGAACTCCCACCGGAGGTCCCGCGCGCGGGCCAGGCAGTCGTGGTAGTCGGCGGCGGCGATCGGCAGCCTCAGGGGCCCGACGTCGCCGGCCGGCACGCCGCGGCGCGCGGCAACGAACCGCTCGAACATCTGGCGCGGCCCGAAGACCTCGATCCGGTCGGCCGGGCAGCGCTCGCGGTCGCGGACGAAGCCGGCCCAGTCGATCGCCTGGGCCGCCGGCGACGGCACCGTCGTCGGCATCGGCACCTGGTCGAACGACCCGTAGGACGCGCCGTACCGGGCGTTGAGTTCGCCGATATCGGCGTAGACGCCCTCGGCCAGGTAGGCCCGGAAGGCGGGGGCAAGGGCCGCCTCCAGCCGCACGAACTGGAGCGGCAGCACCTCGCGGACGTACTCCTCCCAGTCGGCGCGCTCGGCGGGGTTGTCCGGCACGCGGGCCGCCAGGAAGACGTCGTCGTAGGACCGATGGCGCGTCGCATGGTCGCGGTTATAGGCGTCGATGTCGTCGGTGTGGCGGCGGACGAGGAACTGCCAGAACTGGCCGTCGATGTTCTCCAGGATGCGGTCGCGCACCGGCCGCGCGGCGGCGTAGGCGTCGAAGGCCTCGCGCAAGGGGTCCGGCAGCGGTGGGCAGCGGCCGGGGTGCTTCCAGGGCGGCATGACGGCGTTCCAGTCGCCCACGGGGAGTTTCACCGCGCGGCGATAGGCGTCGATGTCGCCGCCGAAGCGCGCGACCATCTGCCCCCGGAAGAGACGCGCGTTCTCGGGCAGCAGTTTGCCGCCCCACGTGTGGCCCAGCGTCCACCAGGGGCACTCGGGCCGCCAGGCGAGAAACTCATCGAGATGCGCCGATTCGGCTTCCGTGGGCGGCAAGAGGCTGCGCCAACTGCCGATCCGCCGGCCCCACGCGGCCTCGGCGTCCATGATCTGCACGTTGTGCTTCGACTCCACGTACTTCTGGAAGAGAACGAGGTCGTCGAACCAGAACTGCGGCACGGGCGAGATCAAGAGGAGGTCGGTCTCGCTCTTCACGGAGCCGGAGAGCATGAGCATGAAGGGATAAGCCATCGTGGCCGCGCCCACGAGGAGCACCAGGTAAATGCCCGCCAGGACCAGCCGCACGCCCCAGGACCGCCGGCCGATGTGGCTGATGATGGGCATGGCCTAGGTCCCCGTCCCGGCGGCGGTGCGGAACTCCATGCGGCTCAGGCGCTGGAGTTGGAAGACCGTGAAGCCGATGAGCATGGCCCCGAGGACCCAGGCCATGGCGGTGGCGGCCCCGAACCGCAGGTACGCGAACGCCTGCCAGAAGATGTGGAGGCCGACGACCTCGGTCCGCCCGTACGGCGTGTAGGGCCCGCCGCCCGTCATGGCGAGGATGAACCCGCCGCCCGTCTTCATCGTGCCGATCATCGCGCCGACAAAGTTGATGAGGATCAGGCTCCGGATCGACGGGATGGCGATGTGGAACGTCTTGCCCCAGATGCCCGCACCGTCGATGTCGGCGGCCTCGTAGAGGTCCTCCGGGATCGTCTTCAGCGCCGCCAGGTAGATGAGGCACCCGGGCCCCATGCCCGCCCAGATCGTGGGCAGGAGGCAGAAGAACAGGGCGAAGGTCGGCGACTCGAGCCACGCCGTGTGCACCTCCTCCAGCGCGACGCCCGGCAGGTGATTCAGAAGGCCGATCGCGAAGTTCACGAGGTCGTTGATCATGCCGTAGCGGCCGTAGAAGCCCTTCCAGAGGAAGATGACGACCACGCCCGTGAGGACGGCCGGCAGGTAGTAGATCGTGCGGAAGAGGATCTTGCCGCGCGGCACCTCCGTCAGGAGGAACGCCAGGGCGATGGGCGCGGCGAAGCCGAACACCAGGAACAGGAGCGAGTACTGGATCGCCACGCCGAGCGCGTACCAGAACTCGTCGTCGAAGAGGACGTTGGCGAAGTTCTGCATGCCGACCCACTCGGAGAAGCCGCGCACGTTGTAGTCCTGGAAGGCGATGACGGCCCCTCGCAACAGGGGCCAGTATTCCCACAGGGCGATGCTGCCGACGGCGGGCAGCAGGATGATCCAGGCCCACTTGTAGCGGCCGAACTGCCAGCCCGCGCGGCGGCGGCCGGGCTCGGCGGGCTCGGCCCGCGCGAACGCCCGGAACACCCAGCGGAACATGAGGGCGAAGACGAGGAGGATGCCGCCGGCGACGACGGCGGCGACCGTGCTGCGGAACCGCCGCTGCTCCGGCGTGTAGATATCCAGCATAGTCTCATTGCTTCGCCGGACCCGCTCGCGCAGGATCTCGCGGATGCGCGCCTTGGCGGCGGGCCCGTCGAAGGCGGCCATCGCGCGCTGGACCCGCGCGTCGGTCCGGATCTGGTCGATCGCCCGCGAGACGTACGTGTACACCTGCTGGCAGTTGCGGCCGTACGGCTCCGGGATGCCGTGCTCGAGGGCGACGCGGGCGGCGTCCTCCCAGCCGCGCGGCACCTGGCGGACGTACTCGGGGAAGCCCGCCCCTTCCAGCAGCGCCGGCCTCACGAACCGCCCCATGCCGCTCTCGACGAGCGTCGTCGTCCGGATCAGCCGCGCCTCCGGCCCGTCGAAAAAGCGGACGTACTCCCACGCCGCGTCGCGCTTGGCGGCGTCGTCCTCGAGGCCCGCGTAGATGCCGACCATGCGCGAGTTGAACTCGCTCCCCCTCAGGCCCGTCGGGCCCGCCGGCACCGGGCCGAAACCGAACTGCCCCGGGTCGTAGGTCCCGAAGAACCGCTGGTCGAGGTAGTTGAAGGACATCGCGCAGCGCAGCTCGTGCGTGCCCTGGGGCTCGCCCAGGTAAACGACGCCCGTGAAGCGGCCGTGCTGGTTCTCGAACGGCTCCAGGAAGAAGCGCGCCACGAGGTAGTAGGCCTCGACGGCCTCCTCGGTGTCGAAGGCGCAGCGCCATTCGCCCCCCTGGTCCTGCTCGACCACCCGCCCGCCGCACGAGTACAGGAAACTCATCGTGCTCCAGCCG
>Ga0315274_10012000_pt1 | contig 12389 bp, 5 predicted proteins | sample YL17G02_20_MG_FD_203700 | JGI IMG/M metagenome (GOLD analysis project Ga0315274, IMG submission 203700) | Sediment microbial communities from Yellowstone Lake, YNP, Wyoming, USA - YL17G02_20 | ecosystem: Environmental > Aquatic > Freshwater > Lake > Sediment | place: USA: Wyoming | collected... | reverse complement strand
GTCAAGCCGCTTGGGCCGCCGCATCACGCTAAGCGTCTGGCACCTTTCGCGAAGGCGGTCGAGCGGGTGGCGTTCAACTATCGCGCGCGTCTGGCGGACGTCGCAAGTCGATTGGGTGACGAGGCTTGGGCCGAGGGGGAGTCGCAGGACCGCCTCTTGTTGCGGCTGCCCAACGTCGCGGGGCAACGCGCTCTGGCCGAAGGGCTGGCGAGCTTTGTGGCGAACTGCGTGCGATGAGGGCCCTTCGCTCACAGCGATGTCCGGTGCCTCAGGCCCTCACCCCACCCTCTCCCGGGGGGCTGAGCTTTGCCAACAATTCTGGATGGGGTAGCCCGCGAACGCGGGCTACGATCCGGTCGCCCCTATTCGGGGGCTAAACGGGGGCCGTAGGGCGTGCAGGGCGCTCGGCGGCCCACCGGCCGGGCTGCGGGGGGATGATCATCTTGAAAGGCCCTGCGGGCCGAGGCCCGAGCCGCGGCCGGAGCCACATGTGGTTGCACGATATGGGCTTATGGCAGCACCCCGGGCGGCGGGCGGGGCGTTCAAGATGATCAACCCCTATTGCGCGCAGGTGATCATCTTGAACAGGTTGGGAGAGCGGGACGGGGCGCGTGGCGGCGCGCAGCGGCGACGCGGGCGCCCCCCTCCCCGCGGATCTCTGCCCACATCTCTGGGTCTTGTAGCCCGCGAAGGCCGGCAACGGCCCGCTCGCCCCCGTTCGGGGGGTCCAACAGAGCCACGGAAAGATGTGGGCAAGGATCAGCCCGAGGGGGGAGGGAGAAGAGCGGGCGGGTGTTGCACACGAACATGGAGCAGCCTGAGCCGGGCCCGGCTCAGGCTGCTCCATGTTGTTGATTCGCAAGGGGTTCAGAGGTTTTCGGGTGGCTTGTTGTCGCCTTCCTTGTTGCGCTTGCCGCCGCGGTCGCCCTTTTCGGGCTTGTCCTTGCCGCCACCCTGGGCGTGGATGGCGAGGGCGGTCAGGGGCTCCCCGTCCTGATAGGCAACGATGAGGCGGCTGGGCAGGCCGTAGACCTCCTGTGTGGCCTTCTCGCCTTCCCCAGCTTTGATGGTCATCAGGACCTTGTTCCCCTGAAGTTCCGCCTTGACGAACTCCCCTTGGGCGATGAGGGCGTTGCCCTTGGCCTCGGCGGCTCGGGCGGTCTGGGGACGGACGGCGCGGGCGATCTTGTTGCCATTCTTTTCCGTATACATGACAGACACTTGCGGCGCCATTTGGAAGACTTTCTCGCCCTCGCCGTCAAGGGCGATCTTCCACTTGATCATCCCGCCTTCGAGCGTGGCGGAGATGAGGGCGCCCGTGGCGCGCTTGGCCTGCCTCTCTTCCTTCTTGCCGCCCGCATATGCGGCGCCGGCCAGGCCAGCGCCCAAAACCATCAAAGCGACCACCAGCCTTCTCACGGCCACTCTCCTTACTTGGAACAGACGCCCTGCCCCCTTGTGATCGTAGTGCGCTGGCCCGCGGCTTCGTTACCCGCAGCCGGGAGGGGGGTGCCCAGTCACTTCGGGTAGGCTGGGAGGCCAACGGTGTCCGTCGGGCCGGCGAAGCCCGGCCCGCCAGCGGCGACGTAGCCATGGCTGGCGCCCGACTCGTCGGGGCTGACCCAGAAGGCGAAGAGGCGACCGTTTCGCAAGTGGAAGCGGAAGCGGACGGGCTTGCCCGCGAGCGCGGAGAGGTCGGTGGCTCCCTTCCAGCGGACGGGGAGAAGCGTCTTGTCGCCGCGAACCGGCTCGCAGTTGGCGCGGGAGAAGGGCGCTACGACCTGCCCATCTCTATCGAGGACTTCGACTTGCAGCTCGCCTGCGACGTCGGCGTTGACGAAGAGGCGCTTGCCTCGGGAAGACACGGGGCGGGTGGTGAGGGTGCCTTCGGCCTCCGCGGCGTCCATTGAGGCGAAGCCATCGCGGCGCAGGGTTGCAAGCCCCGTCGTACTCACGCCCGAGGTGGCGGAGCCCTTCACGCCCGCCCGGGCGCTGAAGTAGAAGTAGAGCTTGTCGCCCACGACGAGGCAGCCGCCGCCGGCCGACTGCACGTTCCCCCAGTTCCAGTCGCCGTGCTTCTCCGAGACGCCGATGAAGGGGCGATGGTCGGGGCGGTGCCAGTGGAAGCCGTCGCGGCTGAAGCCGAGGCAGATGTAGTTCGGCTTCGCGCGGTCACTCGGCTGGCCCGGCCAGATAGTGAAGAGGCCGAGGAGGAGGCTCTCGTACGCAACAGCATCCAGATTGTAGAGTTGCGGCGTGACCTTCAGATCGTCGCGGGGCGGGTCATTCTTGTCGGCGCCCACCCAGAGGGGCGCCTCTTCAGGCCTCCAGGTCGCGCCCGCCAGCGCGTCGGCGTGCTCGCGGTAGCGGCGGGAGCGGCCCATCCCTGGGGCGTCGCTCCGCAGGCTGTAGACCCATACCTTGCGGAAGGGATTGTGGAAGACGGTTGTGCGGTCGCCGCATGGGCTGCTCCAGGCGAGGCGCTCGCCCCAGTGAATGCCGTCGGGCGAGAAGTAGACGGCGAGCGCCCAGCCCTTCTCGTGGCGCTCGGCGATGAAGAGCTTGAGGCGACGCTTCGGGTCCTTCTCCTCCAGGTCGAGCCAGACGGTCGCCGAGTCGCGGCGGTCCTCCTGGACGACGTTCGTGCCTGCCTTTACGTCGAGGGCCGGCTTCTCCCAAGTAATGCCGTCCTTTGAGCTTGCGTAGCAGGTCGAGAGGACATAGCCGCCCATGTACCACATCTTGAAGAGCTTGTCTTGCGGGTCGAACCAGACGCCGTCGCTGAAGACCATTGCCGTCGGCCCGCCCTGCTGCTCCCACGGCTTGTCGGGCTTGAGGACGGGATTCTGCGCGTGGAGTTCCGTGAGGTGGAAGGCCCGCTTGAGCGTCGTCTGCTCGATCAGGAAGTCATCCACGAGGAGCTGCCGCCCGAGGTCGATCGGGATCACGGCAGGCGGCGAGGCCAGACACGGCAACGCCATCGGCTCCCGCGTCAGAGCCTGCACCCTCGGCGGCCACTCCGCCGGCAACTGAATCCCATTGTAGAGCGTCTCACCCCCGTCCACCCTCGTGCCTCCTTTGCCAGCACACAGGGCCAGCAACGCCACTGCGACGACATGTCCCCTTGCCATGTGCGGATCTCCTTCCCGCGTCAAGTGGAGTATAGCCGGGCGCGGCTGCGGCGCAAGAGCAGGTTCCCGACGGGGTGCATTAGCGGATTTGCGCAGTTGGGCACACCATATTGAGCCGAGCGGCTTTGCGGTCGGCCCCAGGCAGCCTGGGCTTGTTTTCTAGTGTGCCCAACTGCGCAAATCCGCTAATGCACCCTTCCCGACGAAGGCTTCCAGGCCACCCACCACATGGCCGCTACATGTCATCCAGGAAGCCCCAGCCTCCGGCCGCGTGATAGCGGCCCGCGATGTCGCTGGGACGCATCCAAACCACACGCTCGCGCAGGTGCTTGCTGATCCGCTCCACCACCGTCACGAACGCCCGCCAGCCGACGCCTTTCCCTGGGTTCAACCCCTCCGTCCGCCGATAGGGTCAGACCTTAAAATACAAAATAGCGGCCTATTTGGTATTTTAAGGTCTGACCCTGGGGGTCCACCCGCTTCGGGTTGTTCTCCCAGATGCCGAAGCAGTCTCTAGCGTTGGGCATCAGGTCGTAGACGGCATGTTCCCCGTCGCTCGCCTTCCGGTGGATGCCGTAGTCTGTCTCGCTGGAGCCGAAGAAGCAGGGCACGGTGCGCCCGCGGAACTTCCCTTGCTTGGCCAGACTGAGCAGGGCCTTCCAGGCGGCGGGGTTCGGCTCGCTGTGGCCACTGGCACGCAGTTCAGCGTACCGCCGCGTGCAGGCGTCGCAGCCGCAGCCCGGCCAGGTGAGGCCGGTGAACCGCAGGCCCGCGCGCTCGCCCTCCGCAAGGATGCTGGCGAAGTAGCGCTGGTACTCCTCCACGGCAATCTCGGGCTCGTGCAGCCACAGACCTTCGTGGATGGCGCCTTCCTTCTGGCGGTTCGCGTCGAAATCGAACAGGCCGCCGTGCGTCATCAGCTCCATGTGCGCATCAATGCCGCACTTCCAGGCCCGCGCGACCTGCTTGAGGTACGCCCGTTCCTCCTCGTTTGGGTTGCGGGCCATGCAGTGGCCGCCCATGCCCAGGATGAGGCTCGACTCGCCGGCGATGCCCTGCTCGGCGCAATAGTCGAGGAAGGTCTCGAACGCCTTCGCCCCGGCCACGTAAGGGCTCGTGTCGTCGCAGTAGAACGACAGGATCGTCTTGCGCTTTCGCGGCCTGTCCGAGCCACCCGCCACGGCCCGAGGCGACTGGCTGAGCGCCGCAACCGCCGTGGAGGTCGCTGCAACGCCGAGCAACTCGCGGCGAGTGTATTGTCGCCTTGCGGTTGTCATCGCGCGTTCTCCAAAGAAGAACCCTTTCATCTCCGCCCATGGCTGCCGGCACGAATCGCCCGTCGCCCCAGCCCACCTTGAAGAGCACGTGGACGTGGTTGGTCAGGGGGCTGGACAAGGCCGGCCCTCCAGCCCTCCGCCCCGCCAGCCATTATGCCCAGTCGCGCCCGAAATGCAAGGCATGTCCCCAGGTGAAGCCTCCGTGGCCTCTTGCGTCGCTCAATCGTGACAGGCACGGTTTCCGTCCCCGCGGGGGCGACTGAAGCCTCCCAGAGCCATCCGCTCAATCGCCCCTCCGGGGCTCCGGGGCTTGATGCTCGTTCGGTTTGGACTTGCATTTCCGCGCCCCCGTGCTACACTCGTCCCGGTGCGCCCGTGCACCAGAAGGGGGTTCCAAGTCGCCCGGAATGACGCTTGCCGGCGTAAGGGGCCGCACACCATGTGTTTGCGCACGCGTGCTCTGCCGGGCACCGCATCCTTCACTCGTTCGCGGCACGCAAGTGCCACAGGAGGCCTTGGCTGTGAAAATCGACACGGTAAATATGACAGTGCACGATTTGCTTGAGCTTCGCAGCAGCAACATGCTCACCGTGAACCAAGAGTACCAGCGGGGCCCCGTGTGGAAGTTGCCGCAGAAGAAGCGGCTGATTGACTCAGTGCTCAGGGGCTATCCGATTTCATTGATCTACCTGCACTACATCAAGAGGGAAGTCGCGGGGCATCAGCGTGAGGACTTCGAGGTCATCGATGGTCAGCAGCGCATCACAGCCCTGTATGAATTCCACGAAGGTGCCTTCAGCTTGTTCGACCCGGACCTCGATCAATCCGACGCCAGATTCCCGAACTTCATCAGGGAGCAACCCTGCCCGTGGGGGAGAAAGGACTGGGAATCCCTCAGCGCAGAACTGAAGACCGCGTTTGAGCAGACGAGCCTCCCAATCGCGTACATCATCCCGTCAGATCCGAATGAGGCGCGAGACCTTTTCATCAGGCTCCAGGCCGGCATGCCTCTCAACGCGCAGGAGAAGCGCGACGCCTGGCCCGGCAACTTCACCGATTTCGTGCTCAAGATCGGGGGCAAGCCGGAGATCCCCAGGTACCCCGGGCACGAGTTCTTCAGGAGCCTGATGGGCGCAACGAGCGCATCGGGGCGCGGGAAGTTCAGGCAATTGGCAGCCCAGATGGCCATGCTGATCCTCAAGCGCAAGATGGGTGGTGCGGCGCGATTCTGCGACACCAACAGCCGTGCCATCGATGACTTCTACTACCAGAACCTGGAGTTCGATACTTCGTCGCCGATGGCTCGTCGTTTCGTTGAAGTGCTCGAGAAGCTGGCCCTGCTCCTTGGGGACAGGAAACGCAAGAAGCTCATCGGTCACGAGGCCATCCATCTGGTCCTGCTCGTCGATGCGCTGCTGGATGACTACACTCGGTCTTGGGAAAGCAGACTCCCAGAAGCGTTTGACCGCTTCAGGGAAGGGGTAGCACAGGACAAGTTGACGAAGGACTCCCAGCGACCAGGCGAGTTCTGGCTACGGTACACAAGTTGGACACGGGTGAACTCGGACAGGTCAGAGACAATCCAGCGGCGACATGAGTTCTTCTGCCAGAAGATGTTCGGTTGGCTTTCTCCCCAGTTAAGGGACGGCCAAAGGACCTTCGGCTCTCTCGAGCGAGAGGTCATCTACTACAGGGACAAGAAGCGCTGTCAGGTCTGCGATGACCAAGTCACCTGGGAGGATGCAGAGATCCATCACCTTCAAGCCCACGCGAACGCGGGGCCAACAACGCTGGAGAACGGCGTGCTGGTGCACGCGCGTTGCCACCCGAGAGGGGAGGCGGCAGTAAAGTTCGCGGAGCGATACCGCCAGAAGAAGGCACAACAGCAGACAGCGGGCGACGCTGAGGACCCACCAGAGGTTTGGTCGCAGGCAGACGCGCTGGAGGTAGGTGCGGGAAGGCCGGTCTTCGACGAGTCGCACCACACGTCCGGCAGACCCCAGGAGGTAATCGAACTTTACCGCGCTCTGGACGAGCTCTGTTTGTCATTGCAGCCTGGACCCATCACGAAGAAAACCCTGAAGTGGTCGATCAACTACTGTACCGGCAAGAGGGCCTTTTGCAGCATCTGCCTCTACCAGAGCAGCCTGCGCGTGTATCTACCGCTGCTGCTTGACGAGATCGATGCGACCCCGCCTTTTGCTCGCGACGTATCTGGGGTGGGCCACCAGGGCCTGGGCGACCTCGAACTGGTGGTCAGCGATCCTTCCCAGTTGGGCACGTGTGCACAACTGATCCGCAGATCTTTCGAGTTCATTCGTAGGGCTCCACGTCCCTGGCTGTAATGGCGCAACAACCAAGGCACCAGGCACCTTGAGAAGGCATATGTGCTTGCCCTGTGAGGCTTTGTAGCGGCTTCGGTTATTTCGATCGCCTTGGGCCGGTGTGGCATCGTTGCGAACTTGAGGTGCCTGGCACCTCAAGGGGGCCGAGTAAGTCAGGACACGCGCACGGAGAGCCCCAAGCGTGGAAAAGGGGACATCCTGCCTCTCCAAGTGACTGTCTCGCTCTGAAAGCCGGGCTGAGAGGGCAGAAGTCCCCTTCTCCTTCTCCGCCGGATTCAGTCTACGCTCTCTGCACTCCGGGAGCGCCCTTGCTCAAGCGATCTGCCTCGCTGCGAGCGCCTTCGCATAGGGCGAGGTCGTCGGCTCGGCCGACGCGGACCGACAAGTACACTCAGGAGTTCCCTGATCTCGACCATGCCCGCAGTAGCCAAAGCCAGCGCTACTACGGCCCAGAATGGACTCTGGGTGGTATGGATCACGAGCAGCAAGAGCGCAAGCGCCCGGATCGTCTCGCAAGCGGGGTGGATGGGGTGATCGGGCTTCACTTTATCTCTCCTCCTCAGGTCGTATCGGCCTCTTCAGAATAGAGCACGCGACTGGCCGACGGCGCCGCGTCATCATAGTTCTGTCTTGGTTTACCCTGGATGCTTTGAGAAAGGCAGTTAAGCTATCGTGAAGATATGGGGTTTATCAGCGAATTCAGAGAGCTAGCCGGGATGTCCGAATTGGCTTCGTATGATCGGATCGATTATGGGAACTTGATTTGGGCTAGATTCAACGGTGGCAGATTGCTTGCATCCCCCTCATGGGCCACGGTACAGAGTCATCGCCTCGCTCCTTTGCTCCAAACACCATCTCAATGTCTTCTCGCTACCATGTCGCCCCTCAGGCGACGGCCCCCTCCCTCTACGATTCTAACACCGGATCGCGGATAGTCAAGGCCCGTTTTCCCCCGGCATAAAGAACCAAGGTGCCAGGTACTTTGAAAAGGCATATGTGCTTACCCTGTGAGGACTTGCAGCGGCGTCGGCCATCTCGATTGCCTGGGGCGGGTGTGGCATCCTTCCCCCTCCGCTGCCATCTTCACCACTTTCAGGCGGGGAGAAGTGGGGGGTGATCATCTTGACGGGGCGTGGGAGGCGGGGGACGCGCCGGGAAGGCGCGCCATATGTGCTGACGTCCCAAGCTCTTATGGCTCGACATTCCCTGCCTGCCCGGCGGCTTCAAGATGATCACCCCCTATTGCGCGCAAGTGATCATCTTGAACGCCTTGCCGGCCCTAAGTACACCGTGCGACAAGAAAGGGGACAATATCGGAGTCTGTTGTTGCCTCCCTCCCGAAGGGAGGGCAGGATTTAGCCGGCGGCTTGAGCCGCCGGACCCGCACGCCGGAATAATTGGAAGTCCCGAAGGGACGACAGAAAGGGTTGCCCGGCCCCTGGCCGCAATCGGCTCTGCCGTCCCTTCGGGACTGGCCCGGGGTTCGATTCCTGTTCCGGCGGCTTAAGCCGCCGGCTAAATCCTGTTGTCCCTTCGGGACTGGCCGAGAGAACCGGACACGCCCTTATTGTCCCCTTTCTTGTGGCGCGGTGTAATAAGTGACTGTACCGGAAACTCAAAGTTGCGGTGGGGCCGCTCGCCGGCGAGCGGCGCCCGCATGGGATTGCGGGTGGCCGCCTCGCGGGCGCTTTTTGTCGCCGTCCCTTGCAATACAGTCGAGGCGTGGTTCCCTCCCGAAGGGATGGGAACCTCCGGGAGGGAGCCAGTTCGGTTACTGCTGTCGAGAGAGCCAAGGTGCGAGAGCCAAGGTGCCAGGCACCTTGAAAACGAGAGCCAAGGGAGCCAAGGTGCCAGGCCCCTTGAAAAGGCATATGTGCTTACCCTGTGAGGCTTTGCAGCGGCCTCGGTCATTTCGATCGCCTTGTGGACAAGGTGGTGTAGATGCGATGGAGGGGAGCGGTTGGCATTCTGTGTGGCGAGTGTGCCCGCAGCACCGGGGCGCAACGGAGGGAATGGGCTGGAGCCGCCCGGATTGCCAGAGCGCCCATTGTGTACCAAGTCCATAGAGGGACGACAATGGGGGGAAACAGCCCCGGAACCGCCCGGATCGCCAAGGCGCTCATTGTGTGCCAATCCCAGGGGGAGGAGCGTGGCACACAATGGGGGGAATGGCCTGGAGCCGCCCGGATCGCCAATCGGCTCATTGTGTGGGAACGCTATAGGGGGACGGATCCCACACAATGGAGAGAACGGCCCCGGAACGGCCCGGATCGCCGATCCGCTCATTGTGTGGGAGCCTTATGGGGGGACGGATACCACACAATGAGGGAAATAGCATTGCCGGGATGGCCTGAAGCCCAAACCACTTGATGCACAAGACGTTGCGGCATCGGGCCGATCCAGTGGCATCGGGAAGGAGGACCGTCGGGACGAGGGGGTTGGCGCAGTCGGCGTCAGGCCAGAGGGCGGGGGCTCCCTGGTGCGGAAGGGGAGCGACTCTGCGGACTCTTGGTGACTCTAAGCCGGATGGCGTCAAATCGCCAAACGGCCGCGCGCGAGACTGTGGAGTCTTGGTGACTCTGAGCCGGAATGCGTCAAATCGCCAAACGGCCGCGCGCAAGAGTGTGAAAGCTGGCAAAGACTGAGCCGGAACGAGCCGGATGGCCAGAGCGCGAGTAGTCGAGGTGAGGCATTCTGAGCCGCTCTGGGAAAGACTGAGCCGGGCTGAGGGGCATGGGGCCTGGGACGAATGGCGAGGCGCCGTCACTTCTGGAGTCGAAGGGCGGAAACGGTGCCTGTCACGATTCGGGAGGATAAGGTGCCTCAGGGGAATGGGTAACGGGTCTCCTGGTTATTCCGGGGCCGAGGGGGCCAGGGCCGTGGGCCGGTGTCCGTCAATCGTGACAGGCACCGTTTCCGGCTGCTTCTTCCGCGCGAGTCAGTTGGCCGGGGAGCGGGCGAGGCAGAGGAGGCGGCCATCGGCGAGGGCGATGAAGAGCCGGCCGTCGTGGTCCACGGCGAGGCCGCCCTTGACGGGCGGAGCCGGGAGGTCGTAGCGCCAGAGCTCGGCGCCGTCCTCGATGCCGATGGCTGCGACGAAGGGCTTGGCCCCGCCGCCGGCAGGCCCCTGACCGGCCGCCAGGAGAGCGCCGGGGGTCACGGCGAAGGCGTTGAACTGGCGGCGGGAGGGGTCGGTCCAAACGGCCTCGCGCTGGGGCTTTGCCGGCTCGCCGCGCCGCGGCGGCGAGAGGCGCCAGCCGCGCGGGGGCGGCGCCGCGCCGGCGGGAACGGGCTTCAGCAACACCAATGGCGCGTGCCGACTGCCGTCGTAGAGAGGCTCGTAGCTCAGCGTCCTGCCGTCGGGCAGCGTGTGGTCGAGGGAGAGGAACTGCCCGTACTGCGGGTAGTAGGCGTAGAAGGCGGTGGCCTGGGACGAGCCGACGCGGTGAACCGGGTCGTTGAGGCACTTGCCGGACTTCGCGTCGAACGCCGCCGTGGCGTAGACCCCGCCGCCGGCGAAGCAGAGCTTGCCGTCGCGCAGGGCCAGCTCGCCCTGGAGGCTGATGCCGCTGCGGACGGTCTCGGACATCAGGCCGCTGGAGTCGTTGTACCACAGGGGCTTCCCGGTGATGGCGTCGAGGGCGGCCACGTGGGTGCCGTCGTAGTGGGTGATCCCGGCGGCGGCGTAGACCACGCCGTCGGCCACCACGAGGCCCCCGGCCACCGGCCAGGTGGACATCAGGCGACCGAAGACGGGGATCCATCGGTCGGCCGGTGCGAGGCGGAAGGCCCACAGCCGCCGGCCCGTCGCGGCCTCGAAGGCGTGGACGCGCCCGTCGGCGGCGCCCACGTAGAGCCGGCCGTTCCAGACGGCGGGGGGATAGAAGATGGCCGCGGCGGCGTGCGCCTTCCATTTCGGCGCGCCGGTGGCGGCGTCGAACGCGCGGATGATGCCGCTCTGGTCGGCGACGAAGACCATGCCGCCAGCCGCGACGGGGCCGGTGGCCCGGCAGGCGACGGACGGCTGATACGCCCACGCCCGCGACACCTGCCGCGGCGCGGCGGCTTTTGCGACGCAGCTTCGCTGCGCGTCGCCGCACCAGGCCGGCCAGTCGCCGTCGCGGACCGCCAGCTCCTGGACCTTCGTCGGGTCGCCCTCGCCCTGCTCCAGGCGCGAGGCGTCGAGCCCCGGGCGGGCGTTGAAGCTGCCCGCGCCGGCCAGGCCCACGTGGCCGTAGAGGCTGAGCGGACAGCCGCACATCCACGGGCCCCAGTAGAGCATGCCGTGGGCCACGACCACGCCCTCCAGGCAGGGCGGGCGCATCGGGGCGATGTGCTGGGCCGTGTCGCTGGCGATGTCCACGCGGAGCGTGCCCTCGGGGGCGCGGTAGAAGACCGCGTCGGCCGAGCCGGTCGCCCGCGTGCAGGACCTCCGCCCGGGGTACTGTGCCAGCACCTTGCCTGTGGCGTATTCGGCCTTGAAGCCGGGGGCGGCGCCGATGCCGTAGAGGGCCTCGGGGCGGAGAACCAGGTGGAAGTTGCCGTCGGGCCTCTGCCACAGCAGCTTGCCGTCGGCGGCGGAGGCGACCACGAGGTTCGGCCGCTGCGGGCCGGCGAAGTAAAGGCGCTGGTCATCGCATTTGAGGTAGTTGGTGGTAGAGAAGCCCTGGCCGGGGTTCTGCGCGCGCCCGGTCGGGCCGATGGCCTTCAGCAGCTCGGGGTCGGAGCTTTTCCACGCCACCTGGCCCGTGCGGGCGTCGAGGCAGGCGAGGAACTTCTCGGGGCTGTAGTAGTAGATGCGCCCGGCGCCCATGCAGAGGCCGCGTCCATCGATGTAGTCCTGCTCGGCGTGGCGCCAGAGCACCTTGCCGTCGGCCGGGTCGAGGGCCAGGAGCGTCCGCCCGAAGCCGAAGCTCGTCTTGGGGTCCTTGTAGTCGTAGCCTTCCCACATGCTCCAGGGCCAGTGGCCGATGCCCTGGCCGCGGGAGCGAACGGGCTTGGGCTGGACCTCCGCGGCGCCGACGAGGGCGTAAAGTAGGGGCGGTTCGCGAACCGCCCCTACACCGCCCTGGAGGACCATCCACTTCCACACCGGCCCGTCGGCGACGCCCTCGGGGACGACGATCTCCCGCAGCACCTTGCCCGTGGCGGCCTCCAGCACCTTGCACGACTCGTCGTCGGCCAGGTACAGCACGTCGTCGGTGGCGACCATGCACATGCGGTGGACCATGAAGCCCTCTTTCAGGGGGCGGGTCCAGAGGATGGCGCCGCTGTAGCCGTTGGAGCAGACCAGCGTGTTGACCACCGGCGTCTGGTTAGCCTGGAAGGAGATGTGGCCATGGGCGCGGAAGACCCTTCCGCCGGCCGCCACGGTGATCGTCGGCAGCGGGCTGAACCCCGGCTCGGCGATGAATTGCGTGAGGTACGGCGCGCGGGCCAGCCGGTCGGTGCTCAGGGGGTTGTTGTCCGGGCCGTGGAAGGGGTGGCTCCAGGCGTCCACCCCCTCGGGGGCGGCCTTCGGGATGACCTTGCCGTCGAGGTGAGCCTTTCCGCCGGGATGGAGCACGCGGCTCAGCTCCCCCTCGGCGACCTTGCCCGAGGCCGTCGCCTGCACCCAGATGGCGGTGGCCAGGTTG
>Ga0315274_10011997_pt1 | contig 12392 bp, 11 predicted proteins | sample YL17G02_20_MG_FD_203700 | JGI IMG/M metagenome (GOLD analysis project Ga0315274, IMG submission 203700) | Sediment microbial communities from Yellowstone Lake, YNP, Wyoming, USA - YL17G02_20 | ecosystem: Environmental > Aquatic > Freshwater > Lake > Sediment | place: USA: Wyoming | collected... | reverse complement strand
ATTCTCTCGCCGGCCAGAGAGGGCCAGTTGTTTCTCAAGAGTTCGAGTCTCAGCCTTTTCTTGCGGGGGTCGACCGTCGTTCTCCTGGCGATGATATCCCCGACTCTCTCGGGTTCAGCCAACACTTATCATCTCCTTCTCCACCACGAGGGTCCTGTCGCTCGTCCTCTTTATGTCTTCCGGGACAGCGGTTGCGGTGATCATAGCCTGGCTGTTCTCCCTGTCCGAAGGTCAGCTTGACCTTGGTCTCGTACCCATTAACCATGATAATCCCCAGCACCGACGCTTTTTCCGCACCTTCCCTGACCAGGTCGGCAAGCCTCGCCGCGCTTTTTGATCTTAGATAGGATAGGAAATAAATCGACCCGAGAAGGTTACTCTTTCCCTGGGCATTTCTGCCCGTGACGAGGTTTCTGCGGGGTAAGAACTCAATGTCGAGGTGCCTGTAATTCCTGAAGTTTAATAACTCAAATCTCTCTGACATCGCCCGGCAGGCGCCTGCCTGGCTTCATGACCTCGCAAAACCTACCTCAGCCTGACAGGCATTATTATATACGTATAACTGTCGCTTTCCTCTGCTTTAATCAAAGCTGGCTTCTGCGGGTCGTCCATCTTTATCTCGACCTTCTCGCCTTCCACACCCGCAACCCCGTCCATCAGGTAACCGCCGTTGAACCCTATCTCCAACTCCTCGCCGGTTACCTCGGCTGTGACATCCTCTTTGGACTCCCCGACCTCCGGCGTCTCGGTGGCAATCCTCAGGTGATCCCCGTAGACCCCGAGCTTCACATTATGGCCGAAAATCAACGCCCTTTTGAGCACGGACAGCAATTCCTCTTTGTCCACCCTCGCTGCTGTTTTCTCACCTTTCGGCACCAACTGCTTGTAATTGGGAAACTGCCCCTCGATCAATCTGCTTGTTACTACCAGATCGTTAGCTTTGAACACCGCCTGTTTCTCCTGCATTTTCATCTCGACGTCCGCATCCGCGCCACCGGCCAACCTTGCCACTTCATTAAGCGTCTTCGACGGTATAATGCAGTCATCCCAGCTTGCTACAGCACCCCTGGCCTCTATCTCTCTCCATGCCAGCCTGTAGCTGTCGGTCGAAACCAACCTTATCGAATCTTCACCCGCTTTCTTCTCAATCAATGTTCCGGTCAAAACTGGCCTTTTCTCGTCACTGGAAGAAGCCCTCGACGTCTGCTGGGCGGCCACCGAGAAGGCGCCCCCGGAAATTCTAAGGACCGCCTCTCCCTCCCATGTGGGTATTTGAGGGAAGTCCTCCGGCATCATCTCCCTTATCCTGTACTCCCCGCCGCCGCTCTTAATCGTCAGGAACTTCTCGCTGGTCTCGACGCCGACATCCCCGGCGGGAAGATTCTTCACAATATCCCCGAGCAACCTGCCGGAAACCACTGTGGAACCGCTTTCCTGCACCTGTGCGTCCGCCTCGGAGCGTATGCTCATTTCAAGGTCAGTGGCACTGATCGTGAACCTTCCAGCCTCCGCGTTTATCAGCATCCCGGAGAGTATCGGCATCGTCACCCTTGTTGAGACAGCTCTCAGTGCCGTTTGAACACAGCTGTTCAGTTTTTCTTTTTCACATGAAACTTTCATTCTGCCACGCTCCCCGGTTATCACTGTGGTATCGACTACAAAGAATTATATATCACAATCGCGACGGCCACTTATCGACAAGAGATAGATTGAACAGACGTTCTTCAGTTATAAATATATAAATAATAGTAATAATAGTAACCGGTGTGGGTAAGTGGAAAACAGGTTTTTTTTTGTTCATTTAGAGAAAAAACGGCGAGCGGGATGTACGGAAGTTGTTTTTAGACTCTGCTGGCAATGTGTATAAAGAGGGGTAGTCCGCGGCGGCGCAACCGCGCACCTGCTTCTCCGGTTGAAGGATTGTGGGTAACACCTAAATTCTAAAAGGGTTTTGAACACTATTTGCACGTAGTTCTCAAACGTAGGTGGATAAGGAGACAAACACGCGGGTCAGATTGACTTGTTTATCAGGTTCGTCAGTTCGCGGACCTCGCGGAGAACGTCCTTCCTCTGCTTGATCATCAGCTCGACCTTGCGGTAGGAGTGAAGCACAGTGCTGTGGTCTCTTCCACCGAACTTGCCGCCGACCGAGATCAGGGTTTCCGACGTTAACTCCCTGCACAGATACATGGCTACCTGGCGCCCGTGTACCAGGGACCTCGACCTGTCCTTACCCGTCAGGTCCTCTCTCGCGATGCTGTAGAAGTTAGATACGAGGTTCTGGATGAGGTCAACCGTTGGCGCTTGGGACTGGTCAGGTTCAGAGACTTGGTCCTTCAGGACCTCCTGTACCATGGGCAGGTCTATCTTCATCCCGTAGAGTTGGTGATGGGCAACAACGCGGTTCAGCAGGCCTTCCATTGTCCTGATGTTTTCCTTTACCTTTGAGGCAATGTAAATCATCGCATCGTTCGGGACCTCAACCTTCTCGGTTCTCGCCCGCATGCGGAGGATTGCGAGACGGGTTTCCAGGTCGGGAGGCTTTATGTCGATTATCAGGCCGCCCTCGAACCTCGATTGAATCCTGTCGGAGAGCTTAGCCATCTCATTGGGCAACCTGTCGCTCGACAGCACTATGTGGCTGTTTGAGTGGTACATCAGGTTGAAGATGTCGAAAAACTTGTTCTGCGTGGCGTCGGTCCCGCTCAAAGCCTGAATGTCATCAAACAGGACGATCTTGTTGTTGATGTATTTCTGGTCGAAAGTCGCCATGTCTCGCTTCATGGTTAGCGTGGTGACGAACTCGTCGATGAACTGTGACGTTTGTACGAGTCTGACCTTTATGTTCGGGTTGAGCTTCTCGGAATAATCCTTGATGGCCAGGAGAAGGTGTGTCTTGCCGAGCCCGGTTCCTCCATAGATGAAAAGGGGGTTGTAGTTGTGCCCCGGCACCTCCGCGACCATCAGGGCTGCGTTGTAGGCGAACTTGTTGCTGTCGCCCACTACAAAGTTCTCGAAGGTGTACTTCTTCTGGACTGGAGGCGTGCCCTCAGAGAGAGAGCTCACGGTGCGCTCTCTTGCGCGCGCTTTGGGAGGCTTTACGGTCGGCTCGAAACCGGCGGCCATGGATTCTATGAGGTCCGGCGCAGACGCCACCGTCAGGACAACCTGGCACTCCTTGCCAAATGCTTTTGCCGCGGCCTCTATAAGCCTGTCCATGTATTTGGACTCCACCATATCCTTCGTGAACGCGTTCGGGACCGCAATAGTGAAAGTGCAGTCCTCAAGCGAAAGAGGGCGGAGCGGTGTTATCATCGAAGCGAAATGCGTGGAAGATATTCTCCCCCGCAGATAATCAAGGCAGTTTACCCAGCTTTCAGCGATCTCTGTTTCCATGTCGCCTGACGCTACTTTTTGCTCCATGAGCAATACCTTATGCGTCGCTGTGGGGGAAGGACAATTCTCGGGTGGAAGCCGTGGATACGTCGCTCACACAGGGAATCAACACGTTTTCCACATCCTTGTGGATAATCGCATCCCCTGAAAGCACCGTTTCTACCTTCCTGATGCTGTCTCTCCTTGAAAAACCAAGGATATGAACAAACAACGACAGGTTATCAACAGCGGTTTCCACAATTGTGGAATTACCGCCTTAACGAATAAAAGGCCCATGGTCCAAACCTTAGGCCTGCGCGGAGGATTATAGCAACTGGATTCTACTCGCGCAATACGTTTTTCGGAATAAAAAAAATATTTTTTTCTAGAAAACCCAAGCATTACGAGCAAAAGTCCGCAGGGTGTTGATTTTTCCTTTATTATAGGCATTATCAGCACCTCTTTCCTTGACAACAGGGTGCTGTTCTGTATAATTAGCGTGCTTATTTGCCGGGTCGATTCGTTCAGGAGAGTTCGTTGAAACGAACCTATCAACCGAAAGTCAGGAAAAGAAAGCGTGAGCACGGTTTTCGCAAGCGCATGAGGACGAAGGCCGGGCGCAGGATATTGAAGCGCAGGAGGGACAAGGGAAGGTCCCGACTCAGCGTTTGAGTCTGGACAATCAGGATGACAGGCAACCAGGGTGCCGGTCTGCGGTGGATAACGAAGTCTAGACAGATAAGATCGGCGAGGAGAGAGGGCATATTCTATCGCAGCGAGCACCTGTTTGCCTGGGTATCGGCTGAAAGCGGTGTGAAATCAGACCCTCCGGTTGTCGGCATCGTCTTTAGAAAGGGATTCAAAAGGGCTGTGGACCGGAACCTTGTGAGAAGACGTCTTCGCGGGTGTATTATGGATGCGAGGGATCTTCTTGGGCCGGGGCGTGTCTATTTGATCGAGTGCAAACCGGGGGCGGAATCAGCGGATTACCGTTTGCTGGTACGTGAGGTCAAGAACCTTATCTCGAGGTCAGAAGCTTGAAAAGATTAATGGCAGAGAAAGCATACAGGAAAATAGCTATATCCCCGGTCTGGTTTTATAGAATGGTTTTCTCACCAGTAATGAAGCCTAGGTGCATTTACTATCCGACCTGCTCAGAGTATTTCGAGCATGCGGTGATGAAATACGGTGTTGCGAAGGGCTCGCTGAAGGGGTGTTACAGGATACTGAGATGCCATCCCTTTGCAACCGGGGGATACGATCCCCCCTGAACTAGGTATATTTGAATATGTCAAGTTATGACAAAATTCCTGTCCTTAAGCAGTTAAGTCAGTTGTTCGCATATCTCCTGCAGGTTTTCGGCAACCTGACAGGCAGTTTAGGCTGGGCCATCATCATGCTGACCGTCGCCTTCAGGGTTGTCGTACTTCCCCTTTCCATCAAGCAAACTAAGTCCATGATCGCGATGCAGAAGCTCCAGCCTCAACTTAAGGAGATTCAGAAGAAGTACAAGGACGACAGGGAGAAGATGGGGCAAGAGATGATGAAGCTTTACAAGGAAAACAAGGTCAGCCCCCTCGGTGGCTGCCTGCCCCTGTTGATTCAGCTTCCTATCCTCTTCGCCCTTTTCGGTGTTCTGCACAACACCGCCAAGTATGTTACTTGGATAACGGACAATAGCCAGTACAGCTTCCTGGGAATCAAGAACATAGTCGCGACCGGGGCGGTGATGTGGTCAGGGGGATACATAAAGATTCATGGTGACGCGCACTACCATGTCCAGGGCGGGCAATATCTACAGGTAATAATCCTTATCCTTCTCACGGTCATAACGGGGTATATTTCTACGAAGATGATGACCACCGACCCGAAACAATCAAAGATGATGGCTTTTATGCCGGTACTCTTCGGCGTCTTTGCGTGGATTCTGCCTGCCGGGATAACGATCTATATACTCGTTACTAACGTACTCACGATTGTGCAGCAGTATTTCCAGCTCCGTCACGAGGGCTTCTACGGGGAACGGACGCAGCAGAGAGAGAAAGCGGGCGAGCCCACCGGTTTTTTGGAGAGATATAAGTACAAGTCAAGCGAGTACTGGTCCAAGGCACTAATAGCTCTGAAGTTAAGACCCCCCGAGGAGCCTGGTGCGAAAAAGGCTAGCAAAAAGGCAAAAGGCACAAACGTTGCTCAGACTGGCGAGAAGGGTGTAGTGAAGAAACCACCGGCCGGCAAGAAAACTCCAGGGAAGCAACCGAAAAAAACGCCGCCCGGGAAGAAGCCACAGGGTCAGAAACCTGCTTCTAAAACACCTGCTCAAAAGGGTGGGGCGAAGACTTATCCTGCAAAGAAGAGTACCAAAAAGAAGTGATTTTTGGCGCGGGAATGCAGAGAGGTTCTCAGATGAGAGAGAGATCATGGGAATATGTAGGCAGAACAGTGGACGAGGCTACGGAGACGGCCCTCGAAGAGCTCGGGCTCGAAAGGGACGATATTTACGTTGAGATTCTTGAGGAGCCCCAGAAGGGTTTCTTGGGGCTTGGGGGAAAAGAAGCTCGGATTCGTGTCGAGCTGGTTGGCGAATGGGAAGTCCTCGGTAAGTCCCGGGACGAGTCACGGGAGAGCCCGGAAGAAGTCGGTATCGAGTCAGGGGGTATACATGCTGGAGCCATCGCCGAAGGGGAATTAACTAACGGAGCCGCGAAGCCGGTAAAGATGGTTAATGATATCCTCGGGATCTTCGGTATCGACGCAGTAGTAGAAGCAAAAGACAGGCAGGATTCAATAGTAGTAGATGTGTGGGGAGAAGATGTTGCCGTGCTTATCGGCAAAGGGGGAAGCACTCTTGACGCTATTCAGTACCTTGTAAGTATTTGCTGCAGGCGGACTGGCAGCTCAAGCAAGAGAATTATTATCGATATTGAAGGGTACAGGAAGCGCAGAGAAGCCAGACTGGAAAAGGAGGCCGAACAGCTGGCAAGAAAGGTTGTAAACCAGAAAAAGAGTATGGAGCTTCCACCCATGACGCCTTCTGAAAGAAAGATCGTTCACCTGGCTCTCAGCAACATTGACGGGGTAAGAACTGAAAGCGAGGGAGAAGGACCAAACAGAAGGGTCTTCATCCATCCGGTTGAGGACCGTTCCACGTGAAACACAATAGAGACTGAGCAAGAATTCCCCCCGGATAGAAAAATCCATGTCAAGTCTTGGTGCCATGTAGATAATATATAAACAAAATTTTTATGTTCTGGATTTTCGCATAACCACCAAATGTGTCTTCGCCAATTCTTTTCAAGACGCGGAAGTTTGGCAACTATGAATCCATTAAACATATAGTTCAAGGTTTAAATATATTGCTTGCGGAGCAACACACATTGGGTTACAGATATTTCTTTGGCAGGATCGCTTTCCAGCTGATTAAGGTAGAAGTATAGAATACTTGTTATTTTACCGGCCAGGAGGCGCTAAAAACTGATTTGTGCTTCAGATGTCTTTATTAAGAAGTGGTTGATTAACGACGGTGATTGGGTAGATATTTGAGGACGATCCAATTCTATAACTGAAAAGAAGTAAAGAACCGGTGATAAGTCGTAAATCGCATGAAATAGACGACGTTAAATTGTGGAAAAGAGGGAAGTTGGGGCTTGTTTCAAGATAGAAAGTGTTTTCAAAAGTAGGAATGTTGGAAAACATTTGAGGTTTTTCCACAATAATGTGCATAAATAAGAAATAATTGTTGAAAAAGCGTGTTAAATGGTTTCACGTGAAACGGTCTCGTAATTTGAAATTTTACAGAGTCATCGGTTGCGAATTTGGATAAGAATGGATCTAGAGCCAGCAACCTAAAAGAAATAATGTTAGGGAATCTTAAAGGGATATGTAGTTTGCGTGCATTAGATATTATGAGGGTAGTAAGGAGAAATTGGCGGTAGCTAAGTGTGGTAGATGTGAGATGATTTGATGTGAAACGGGATATAGGTGAATACAAGGAGAAAGAAAGGGATGGACAGAAACTGGTAAATAATGGTAAGACAAGATATATCTATACTATATGTAAAGATATAATATTAAGTAAGCGGTGGTTTATCAACCAAAATAGGAGAGAGACTGGATATGTTGGCGAGATTACTTGAGTACTACAAAATCCAAGAAATAGAGGAAAAGGAAAAAAAGATAGAGGGATATTTGAAACTTTTGGATGAAAGAAGAAAATGGGCGGGGTTAACATCGAGAGGTTTCCATGGAAAAGCTGAAAATGCGGTTGTAGATTCATTGGGAATATTAAGCGTTCTGGACAACAGGGGGAGAAAGAGCGTAATCGATATAGGGAGTGGGGGAGGACTTGTAGGTATAGTGATGTCGATTGTTTGCCCGGGTTGGGAAGTCTTGATGGTGGAGTCTTCGGCGAGGAAGGCGGCATTCCTGGCGGAGACAATCGGGTCGCTGGGACTAGGCAACGCGAAGGTAGAGGGAGAGAGGGCTGAGAATCTCACGGGTCGTTTTACATTCGACTCGGCATTCGGACGTGCCACGGGAGAGCTCCGGACGGTCGCCCCGACGGCGCTCGGGTTACTGATTCCGGGGGGACTATACGTAGCGATAAAAGGAAGTCACGCCGAGATGGAGGTTGAAAACGCGGTTGGAGCGATTGAAGCTTCGGGGGGGAAAATAATAGGCGTAGAAAAGCCCGGGTACCCGGGAGCGTTTGGAATACCAGATAGAGTCTCGCTTGTAGTTGTAAAGAAGATATAAGATACTGTTCGCCGGATTCTAGGAGAATATTCATGACCGATGAAAACGGGGCATCCGCAGAGCGTGCCGATTCAGAGCGCGGAAGCGTGAGAACCATCGCGATAACGAACCAGAAGGGCGGCGTCGGCAAGACTACTACCGCGATAAACCTTAGCTCTTGCCTGGCAAAGCTCGGGCGCAGCGTTCTGATGGTCGATATGGATCCCCAAGGTAACGCGACGAGCGGGGTGGGGATAGAAAAGGCGGAGATCGCCGAGTGCGTGTACAACGTTCTCGTGGACGGGCTGGACCCACGCGCGGTCATCAGGCGTGGTCCGATAGACGGGATGGACGTGATTCCTTCGACGCTCGACCTGGCTGCCGCGGAAATCGAGCTCGCCGCGGAGCTGTCGCGTGAGAACAGGCTTCGCAGAGGGCTCGAGACAATACGCTCCGATTATGAGTTCGTGATAATCGACTGCCCCCCGGCGCTCGGTCTTTTGACGATTAACAGCCTTGCTGCAGCGGAAGAGACCATTATCCCGATACAGTGCGAGTACTACGCGCTCGAGGGTCTCGTATACCTGTTTCGCACGATTCAACGTGTGAAGCTGCATTTGAATCCGGAGCTTCGTATAAGCGGGGTGCTGCTGACGATGTTCGACTCGAGGACCAACCTGTCCCGTGAAGTTGAGGCGGAGGTGAGAAGGGAATACCCGCAGCTTGCGATTGAGACGGTCATCCCTCGAACCGTAAGGCTTTCAGAGGCACCGGGTTTTGGTAAGCCGATTATCCTCTACGATCCTTCTTCGAAAGGGGCATGGGCGTACATGGAGCTTGCGAAGGAAGTGGTGAGAAGTGGCCAGGAGAGGACTGGGCAAGGGGCTGGACGTGCTGATTGGCTCCGCGGCGACAGCGCAGGGACACCGGCTTGAAGAGATTCCTGTAAAGGACATAAAGCCGAACCCCAGGCAACCGCGCAGGAGATTCGATTCCGACGGTCTCGAGGAGATGGCCCGGTCAATCGAGGTTTTCGGGATTGTGCAACCTATCATAGTGAGGTCCGTCGGGACCGAGTATGAGTTGGTCGCTGGGGAGAGAAGGTGGCGTGCCGCCCGCGCGGCAGGCCTCGAAAAGGTGCCCGCGATTATCAGGGATTCGACGGAGACAGACTCGCTTGAGATGGCGCTGATCGAGAATCTTCATCGCTATGATCTCAACGGGATTGAAGAGGCCAACGCGTTTCAGCAGTTGCTCGACGACTTCGGCATCACCCACGAGGAACTCTCTCGCAGGGTGGGCAAGAGCAGGGCGCAGATAACAAACACCATACGTTTGCTCCAGTTGCCGCCTTCAGTACAACAACTGATTCTAGAGGACAGGATCACGACGGGCCACGCAAGGGCACTTCTGGCCCTGCAGGACGAGCCGGAGTTGCAGGAGAAGCTCGCGTTACGTATAGCCAGAGAGGGGTTGTCGGTTCGACAGGTAGAAGAGTCTGTCCGCTCTATTAAAGGTGGGGAGGAACCTCGCAAGGAGCGACAAAAAACGCAACTTCCTAATGAAGTTATGGAGATGTTCAAGACGCTCGAGGAGCTTCTGGATACGAGGGTTAAGGGTTCGCTCGGGAGGCTGAGGGGGCGGCTCGTCATCGAGTTTATCGACACTGGTGACCTGAAGAGGATTTACAGCATTATCGCAGGCGCCGGAGCGACCCCCGAGCCGTCAGGGGAGGGCAAGCCCGACTAGCCTCTCGACAAGATCCTCGAAGGACATGCCGGCTGCCTCAGCTGCCAGGGGGAGCAGGCTGGTCTCGGTCATCCCCGGACTTATGTTCAACTCGAGAACGTACGGCACATCGTCCTTTCCGACAATGATGTCCACCCTCGAGAGATCCTTGCAACGGAGAAGCTCGTGGGTGGCCCTAGCCACACGCTTTACCTCTGCGGTAACCTTCTTGTCCAGCCTCGCGGGGATGAAATAGTCCGTTTTCCCCGGGGTGTATCGGGATTCGAAGTCGAAAAACCCGGAGCCGGGTACGACCTCAACCACCGGCAGGGTCTCCGGTTCTTTCGTTCCGATCACGCTGACCGCGACCTCGCATCCCTCTATGTACTGCTCGAGGAGTACCCTGTCGTCGTACCCGAGAGCGGAGATCAAAGCGCCGGGGAGGTCGTCCTGCTTCTGGACGATCATTACCCCGAGCGCGGAGCCTTGAGCCGCGGGCTTGACCACGAGCGGGGAGCCCAGCTTCTCCCACGCGTCGCCCAGGAGTTCTGACGCGCCCATCTCTTCCAGTGTCGAAGAGCTGAGCGTGTAGTATCCCGGGGTAGGGATCCCGTGTGCGCGGAAAAGCTCCTTTGAAAGGACTTTGTTGAAGCCTATCATGCTGGGCAGAGGACCCGGTCCCGTGTAGGGGATGTCGATTATGTCCAAGAGTTCTTGGATGGTACCGTCTTCGCCGTATTTCCCGTGCAGCGCGATGTAGACAAGGTCCGGCCTTTCTGAAAGGAGACGGGGTACCAGGGTTTCGTCGACGTCCAGGCTGATCACGCCGTAGCCCCTGTTCTCCAGGGCTCGCGCGACCCGCTTGCCCGACTTGAGCGAGACGCTCCTCTCGAGAGAGCGACCACCCATGAGCACTGCGATCTTGGCCTTCATGCTATCTACCTCCTCTCGGGGCATCGGTCAAGAATGATCCAGCCCCAGCGAATGGTAAAGTTCCATCTCTTTTCTTATAACCTTTCCGAGGCGTTTTATTCCCTGGATGACTTGCTCTTCGGGAGGGAAGCTGAAGTTCAGCCTCATGTGGTTTGCCCCGGTGTAGTCTGGGTAAAAAGCGGTGCCCGGCACGTAGGCCACCTTTTGCTCGATTGCGAGCGGGAGCATCTTGGCCGTATCGAAATACTCGGGAAGCGTCGCCCAGATGAATAGCCCGCCCTGCGGGTGTGTCCAACGTGCCTCCTTCGGGAAGTACTTTCCCAGGCTCTTGAGCATCGTGTCGCGGCGTGAGCGGTAAATACTCTTCTGACTCTCGAGGTTCTTTTTCCAGATATCCTGGCCGAGGTACGCTTCCGCGAACATCTGGTTCAGGTTGCTGGAACAGAGGTCGGCTGACTGCTTGAGTGTCGCAAGCTTCTCAACCAGAGGCGCCGGCGCCATGACCCACCCGACCCTGATGCCCGGAGAGACGATCTTGGAGAGCGTACCAAGGTAGACGACCCGGTGCGGTCCTCGGCTTGCGAGCGTCTCCTCCGGCTTTCCCTCGAAGCGGAGTAGCCCGTAGGGGTTGTCCTCTATTATGAGTAGATCGTGTTCATCGGCGAGCTCCATCAGTCTATCGCGGCGGCTTTTGTGCATTGTGACGCCCGCCGGATTCTGGAAATTGGGCACGACGTAGACGAACTTGGGCGCCGGCGCGTCGCCGCGTTTGAGCTCCTCCTCAAGCAGGTCCACACGCATTCCCATGTCGTCGAGGGGGATGGTCACTATCCTGGGGCCTTCGGGGCGGAAAGCCGACAGGGCGCCCACGTACGTGGGCCCTTCCATTACTATCACGTCACCCGGATCGATGAATATGCGGCCTATGAGGTCAAGGGCCTGCTGGCTACCGGTGGTGACCAGGATGTGTTCGGGCTCGGCGCTGAGACCTTCCTCGGACATGACCTCGACCAGCCTGGACCTTAGCGTTTCCAGGCCCTCGGTCTCTCCGTACTGGAAAGCTTGCGTGAAGCCCTCGCTCACCACGTCGTTGAGGACACGGGAGAACTCCTCCGGAGGAAGTCCGCCTATGTACGGCAGCCCGCCACCGAACGATATGATGTCGGAGCGCCCCGCTACGCTCAAAAGGTCCCGGATCTCGGAGGACCTGATGAGGGTGGATGCTTCGGAGTAAAGCTTTGTATAAGGGTCGAAGATAATTTCGGGCGACATCGCATCTCCTAAACCGCCGGCGTCGGATTCGGCGGCCCCGGGAGTTCTAATGAAGGTAACGCAGGGGGGCCTGCTTGTCAATTTACCGCGGGACGCTGGCCGACGGAATGTATACCGGTTCGAGTGCCTCAAGTTCAGCCCTGTTGGAGACCTGTAACTTCTTAACACTTCACGGCTCTATGCCGATATTAATTAGTGACGGCTGTGGCGGTTGACCATTTATGCCAATTGGAGCAGGTCCTCCAAGAGTGGGTCAAGGTGTGCGCGGCCGCCTGTTTGGAGACTTGAATATTATATGGAAGCCGAACAATGCAATATAATGTAGGCCCGAAGTCCTTACCGGGAGTGTGGCG
>Ga0315274_10011996_pt1 | contig 12393 bp, 23 predicted proteins | sample YL17G02_20_MG_FD_203700 | JGI IMG/M metagenome (GOLD analysis project Ga0315274, IMG submission 203700) | Sediment microbial communities from Yellowstone Lake, YNP, Wyoming, USA - YL17G02_20 | ecosystem: Environmental > Aquatic > Freshwater > Lake > Sediment | place: USA: Wyoming | collected... | reverse complement strand
GTTTTTGACAATTTCGAGTAACACGACTGTCAACTTTCGTAACACTTCGTGTTACTCGGTAGGGAGGTAGTAGCACTTTTAGAATAATATGTATTTATTCGTCTTTTGACTTATTGCACATTAAAAATTAAAAAGCATAACTTTATATATAATGAAGTAGATATACTATTTGGTATTTTCGGGAGGGAAACAGTATGTTTGACCATGTAAAGAAAATTGTTCGGAATGTCAAGGATACAGTTGATTTTTCAATCGATACCGCTTCGGCAATTTCTGGCAACGAAATTGTCACTATTGTTATTGCGATTTTTATTCTCGCTGCTATGCTTCCCGCTGCGATTTCAGCGTTGTTTGGAGCAAACACTACAGGCTGGAGCGCAACCACTATCTTGATGTGGGGGTTACTGCCTGTAATTATCCTTGCCGTAATTATTCTTAAAGTATATAAGAGAACGTGATAATATGAAAATTATTCAATTTACTTTTTTAGCAGGTAAAAAGAGAAAAGAAGTATTTTTTGGAGGGTAAAATTGATGAAAGTAAACGTAAAAACGATTATTATTTGTCTTTTTTTGCTTTTTTGTGTGATTATTCCTGTATCTGCTACTTATGAGGTATCAAACGGTTCTTTTTCTGATAATTTGGGATTCCGTCAAGAATATAAATACTACGGTTTTACTGGTGGGTCAACTCTTTCACCAATTACGGGTTTATATTTTCGAAAAATAGAAGAATTTAATATTCTTAATGCTTTAAAAATGAATAATTATAATTCTGCGGGATTTGCAATATATAATACATCAGGTATGAATTGGTCTTCCCAATCGGTAACATTAACTGACACTACTGGGAGATTAATATCTTCTGGAACGTTTGGTTTTTCTAGAAGCGGCACAACAGGAACATGGTATATTTATTATTTTGCTAATACATGGAATATTTATGACTTGATTGGGGAACAACAGTTATTTCTACATTATGATATTTCCACTATGGATATTGAATTAACCGAATATGTAACGGCTGCATCTGTAACAAGTGATAGAGATGCGGGCTTCACAAAGGGTATAAAATATGGTGCTGCATATGATATTTTTACGGGAGTATCAGGAGCAATTAATTATGAATATGTTGTAGAATTTACCGATAATTTTGCTAATTTATGGTATTTATATAAAGACAGTCCTTCATCATTATATTATAAAATTTATATAGCAAAAGTATTTGATTATTCTTATGCTTCAAGGATAAAAATTACTATTACAGAAAATGGTATAAATACTACAGTATTTGACCATTATTCTAATATAGATGAATTTATTGAAGGTTTACATCCAAATAATTTTCCTTATTATATAGACGTATGGGCAAGAAATAATATTTTCCATGAAAGTATTAAATTAGATTATTCTATAACACCCGATTATTCATTAATTGTAGATAAAGGTAATACTGTATCAACAAAACTACTTCCCAAAGAATTAACAGAAGCACATTTAATTGGAGATGTTTCTAATGTTAAAGAAGTAAGATGGGGGTGGTCAGAATCTTTAAGTGATAATTCAAATTCATTTAATTGGAAATACCAATATTATAGATATAATAACACAATATCTTCGTGGGAACGATATTATAATAGGTTTCATAATGTTAATATTGAGAATGATTTACCAACAATAGTATCCGAAAATGAAGTTATAAATAGAGAAATTTTATTTAATTGGTCGGATTCTTCTACTTATTGGAACCTTAATCTACCGCCGAATAACTTTGTTCAAGTCACTGTATATGATAATGACAATAATCAATTAGCAGCATTAATTAAACATCTATATGTTGGTTCGTCACCTAATGATGCAATAACAACAATATATATTTATGATGTAAGAACAGGAATGTATTTATCTGATTCAAAATTATATATTTACGATGAAAGCACATCAAATTATATAATTAATGGAGAAGAAATTAGTTATAAAAAGATAATTGAACTACCATATTTAAACGATTATGTAATTTGGGCAACCCATACTGATTTTGAACAATCTTATTCAAAAACTTTAGGAGTTAATTTCTATGGCAAATATCTTAATTATACTCCATGGGCATATTCTAATACTGATGTGCAAATATGGATGAATTATATAGGAATAGGAATGAATCGGTCTGTAGTTTTACATATTGTTAATGAAGAAGATTTACCAATTGAAACTGCACAATGTAAATTTGATTCTTCACAATCTCATGATACTATAACATCAAATAATTATGGCGATTGTTGGTATCAAGCAATAGATACAGTTAATTATACGTATGAAGTTTCAAAATCTGGTTATAATACAGTGAGCGGTTTGTTTTTAGCAAATATCACTATATATAAAAGAATTACTCTCTCTGCATATACTCAACCTACTATCGCAACCCTAATACCCACTATAACGCCCACTCCCGCGCCAGAAGAGGCGCCCGCCAATTTAATAGGTATAATTTTCTGGTATTTACGCCAATTAGGTATTGAATTAATTAACGCAAAGTTATTAATTGCAGGAATGTTAATTCTTTTTTGTATAATATTTGTAGGATATTATACTAAAAGTGGTATTGCAGCGTTAAGTGGTGGTGGAGTAGGATTTATTATTTCATTAGCGTTAGGGTTAATTCCTATATGGGTATTTATTGCTATGATTGTTGTGTTTGGTATGTTATTAGCATATAGATGGAATGCTCAAGAGGGATAAAATGAGCACTGCCCAATATTTAGCAATAACAATTATGTCATTATTAATATCTTCATCTTTAATATCTTTAGTTATTTATGATAAAGAAATGACTGAAATTGAGAAAATTAATTTAAATTTACCTGAAACCAATATTAATCAAAATTATATAAATAATAGTTTTGATGAATCGTTTATTAAAAATGGTTCGGCATATCAAAAATGGGTATATATTAACGGCTTAGGTTATCGCTCTCCTCCATTAAATATATTAGGAAACTTTTATGATAGATTTTATCTTGAAAATGTAATACCAATTAATAACGTTTATACCGCCGTATATAATTTAAATAATTCCGTTCATTCTGATTTTATAATATATGTTAGATATTGCACCGTTCCTTCATATATTATTGAATTACATTTTGATTCTATGGGAATCCATATACCAAATAATTTATTACCTTTTCTTTTAGATTATGATTATTCATATCCAAATATAAATTTAATTGATAGTATTTCTATTGAAACACAACTAAATCAAGAAACAAACAAATTAAAAGTATTAATTAATGGAAATGAGCAATTTAATATAAATATACATTCCAATTTCTTAAATATTTTTCCTACTAAATATGCGGGTATTTCAGCATCAAAAGAAGGGTTATTTATTGAAACTATTAATACACGTTTATCCGAAAGTGGTAGTTTTGACTTAACCGATTTATTTAATTTGTTTATGTCAATTATCTTTTGGAATGTTGATGAAAAATATTTACCGCTTATTTTAAATATAATATTAATTAAAACTCAATTAATAGCGGTTATTTTATGTTTTATTGCATATGTGAGAGGAATATAAATGAAAACAGAGGTAAAATGAAAAAAGGAATTCTATTAATTTTATTATTTTCATTAATTTTTATTTCTTCCGTTAATGCGCTTAATCAATCGGAATCACCATATTTAATATCTAAAGGAAAAAATTATATTATGTGGGAATGGAATAAAACTAACGTTAATTACACCATATTAGATGGTATTCCTATTATTTTAAATAATGGAATGTATATTTATTCTAATTTATTACCAAATAGCACACATATTTTAACAATTTCTTACGATGGTATAAATAAAAATTCTTCAACGGTTACTACTGATAAAGACTATGATTATGATATATGGATAGTTCCCTTAATTGGGGTTGCTTTTATTTTAGGGTTTATTTTTACTCCTATATTACCATTTATGGGATTTTTAATTCTTTTATTTAATTTAGTTATTAATCCAAATCAATTTAATGATATAGAGAAAATATTAAATATGTTATTAATTATAATTGGTGTTTTATTATTTAAATTTAAATTTGGTGATTTATGATGAGAAAATCTCAATTTATATTTTTCTTTTTAGTTTTTTTCTTATTCATAGGATTGCAACCAGTATCGGGATATGTATGGCAAGACCATTTTATTACTGATACCTCCGCCAATTATGACGGAAAAGTAACCGCTTATACATGGAATACTGGTTTAACTACTGGCTGGTTAAATTGCACCAACTTTGCTGGCCATCGTATTCTTCATTACAAGAATGAAAAGTTCGGTAGTGGCTGGTATAATTGGTCTTATACTGATTATGGCGGGTCATCCTGGCCTTTTATAATCTGGGCAGATACTTCGGCATCTGATACGGGAGATTCTGGGAATCCCACTTCATCGGGCACAAAATATGGTTGCCGCGCATGGCCTTCTGCATGGTTCTTAATTGAATGTTTTAAAGTTGTTGGGGGGGTTTATACTGAATTAGGTCAAAACAGTTACTCAATAGATTATCATTATAATATCTCGATATTCTGGGATTTTACTACTGGTGACATTCACGTTTATGAAGATGATATCAATTTAAGATTGGATTTAAATGATAATGCCATTACCAACTCGGGTTACATGGGAATTAGTTATTATTCCCCAAGTGGTCAAAGCGTTGGATGGGATGTTTGGAATTACGCAAATGAGACATCACCTGCCCCTACCCCAACTCCCACACCCACCCCTGCACCTTTACCTTCTGAAATTAATCCACATGTAATATCAAAAGGAAAAACGTTTATATATTGGGGGTGGAATGAGACTGGTATTAATTATACATATTTAGATGGCATTTTAGTTAATTTAAATAATGGGACTTATATTTATTCTAATTTAATTCCTAATACCAAACACATTTTAACTTTATCTTATGATGGAATAAATGAAACCTCTTCAACGGTTACTACTGATAAAGAATATACTTATGATATATGGTTAATTCCTTTAATTGGGTTGATTTTAATATTTGGATTTAAATTATCTCCTATATCTCCATTTTTTGGTTTTCTAATAGTTTTAATTAATTTAGTTATTAATCTAAATCAATTTAATGATGTTGAAAAAATAGTAAATATATTATTTATAATAACAGGAGTATTATTATTTAAATTTAAATTTGGTGATATATGAAAACCTTGAATCAAGAAAGATTTGTATTAACAATTAAACATAGGAATACACAATATACTAAAATATTTTTAACACCCGATGATTTATTTAAATATATACAGCAAAAGTATAGTTTGATGAGCATAAAGGAGTGAAAAAAAACGTGAGGAAAGACAAATGAGTTTAAAAAGCGTTTGGTATAGTTTAATTTCAAAATCATATTATCGACTACATTTAACTAAAGAAGGAAACGTAATTAGTGTATTAGAAACACCAATAACAGAAAAAAGTTATATTTATGACTCTTCAAGAAAAACCGCATATATTTTGGCAGATAATAATACTTTTATAAAAAATAATAATTGTTTTATGTGTTTTTCTGATATTGATAATGCTATTGCATTTAGTATAATGTCAAGTGAATTGCCAGAAGACTTAAAAGAAGAGCAAATAAAAGAATTAGAAAAATCTTCAAGACTACAGAATTTTTATAAAGCATTAAGTGGTGATAGTATGATAAAATTTGTTAATAAACTATCAATATTTAGATTAACTTATGTGCCAGCAAATTTAATGGGCATTTGGTTAAGTGGTGATACTTTAAATATGCTAATGGAAGCACCAAAAAATAAAAACGAAATACCTAATATGTTATTATGGATAGGTTTGGGTGCTGCTGTTCTAGTAGTTATTTATATGATATGGGGAAGGGGTTAAAACAATGGCCGAAGCATTAGAACGGGGACTTGATACTGCGGTAACGGAAAGAGATAAATCTCTTAATAATTTATTTGAGAGTTTAAATCTTATTCTTTCAACTACTGAATTAGACCAAAAAAGCGATTTAACATCAAATAATATTATTGGAATGGTTCGTTCTATCAATTTTGCTCAAGAACTAAATAGAACGTATAGAATTGATATACGAACCGTTATTTTAGGTATTATTCAAGAAATTTTAGCAAAAACTATATCAAGAGATAGAAAAGGTAGATTGGAAATTATTGAAATTGTTAGAGCAATACGGGCCGAATTAGAACAGATACCGGGGGAGCAAGGAATAGGGAACAGATTTATTTATGGAGTAAAATAAAAGAAGGTAAAATAAAATGATAATTGGAATAGTCGGAGAATATAACGATACTTTAGAGAATCCGCTTATCGCGGGATGTGGAAAAACTACAACCATGACTTATTTTTTACATGAAGATAAATATGGAAATGAGCATAAAACAGTTTTTTCAAATTATTATACTACTTTTTCTGATGAAATATTAACAACACAAGTAATGATAGAAGCGTTTTTACAATCAAAATTAAATAATACGTCTATTGGAATAGACGAAATTGATAAAATATTAGGTTCTTATGGTGCAAGACAAAAAGATATTGTATATGGAGAAAAATTATTCTCTCAAGGTAGAAGAAGAAATACGGATATATACGTTACATGGCAGCGATATATGGATTTACATATAAGAATTAGAGCATTTCTTGAAGTAATTTTAATTCCTGTTAAGGTGCATACTGACTATTCGGAATGCCATAGTCATAGATGTAAAAAAGAGCATTTAATTATGGTTTATTCTTCAAAACCGTTTAGAAAAAATCCTATTAAATGTTTAATTGTTTCTGAAATAGGGAAATTATTTGATACTAATCAAATTGTAAATGAAGATGTTATTCGATGTAAAGAAGATATTAAGTAATTATTAGTGGTATTGATTGAATATTATTTGTTAATATATCTATAACAGAATTAAATTCTCTATTCCATAACCGCTTTTTATCACCATTGAAGTCTATAACTTTAGTTTCTTCATAAAATATATTAATATCATCTAAATTAATAAAACTATTTCTTGATTTAATAAATTTTTCTTTTAAACACTCACCCAAATGATAAGGGCGAGTTATCTTATATGAATATTTTAATTTATTTTTATTTAATAAAGATTGTAAAATGCTTAATAAAGAAGTTGAACTATCATCCTCTTTTATCATAAATCCTCTAAATCTACTTTTCGATTTATTATTATTCCATAAATAGTAAATATCTGACATCACATAAATTCCTTTACCTATAAAATTATTATCAAAATCTCCTAATTTCGGAAATTTATTTACTTTTAATTTTTTCGTTGAATGCACGCTATCAGTAGATAAAGCAATACCTTTATCAAAATTATCTGCTAATTGTTCTAATAGTTTTAATCGCGTTTCTGATGTTATTTTAGTAGCGTTAATCGGATTAAATAGCTTTCCTGTTTCTTTATTTGGTGATATTTGAATGGATTTTCCGTAAATTGCGTTTAAGATTGTTTTATACACATATTTTATATCTTCATCTTTTTCATTTTCTTTTAATATATATAACTTATTTACTTCTTCTTTAAAAGGATATATCTTTTCTATTGGATTAAAAATATATCCGTTTAATACTTTAATTTCAATATCGGGAAATAATTTTTGTATTGTATTTATTTCATTATTTGATAATATAGTTTTAAATTTACCATTAGGATATATCGATAAATTACCAGTTTTTAAGATAAATGGAGATAAAAGCGGTTCCATACATTCTATTTCACAATTATAAAAACCGTAATAAGAATCAGTATATCCTTTTACTTTTTTCCATTTTCCTTTAGTAAAATCTATTAAATTAGCAACTTCACATGGATACGCTGATTTTATATCATATTCGTAAACATTTTCAAAAAATCCACGTTGTAATAATTCAAATCTACCCCCTCTATAATGATTATATGCAATTTCTAAAACTTCTCGCGGCATTCCTTCAATGGTAGGAATATTACACGTATAAATAAAATATTCTTCTGCTAATTTTCCTTTACTAAAAGGACGTTTAGGATTAAATTTAATAGTATTATATACTAAGTCCCAAAAATAAACTGCTAATTCTGAAGTTAATTTTGCATCTTTTAAACAATAATGTATTATTAACTCTTCATTTTCTTTCCAATAATTTAAATCATAATTTAATCGTTCAACATCAACAATATCTAATTTTTCATCACGTAAATATTTTTTTGAAGCCTTGTTTAATGATATTTCGAGAAAATTAAATAAATCATAAAAATGATAATAGTTAGTGCTACTCTTTATAGAAAAATATTTTTTTGGTATATATGATATAATTCTATTATTATAAATAATTTTTTTATCCTCATATAATTTTATTATATCATCTTTAGGTAAATATTTAATAATTGAATCAAAATCAAATTGAATATTATAAAACCAATTCATAGAATTTCTAAATTTATTTTGTGTTAAATAATTTAATAACTCATTAAATGACGATATTAATTTATATTCACCCTTTGAATCAGCAATTAATTTAACATACCCTTTATACGTTTCGGTATCTATTCCAATATGATTTTTTAATTTAAACCCATCATTTTTATATCTTGATTGAATTTTAAATATTAATTCATTAAAATTATATTTGGGAATTTACTCACCTTCTTAAACTCTTTAAATCTCGTAAAGTTTTTATATGAGTTTTTGTTAATCGTTTATTTCTTAATTTATTTAATCTTTCATCTCTTTTTAGATTATTAGTATCTAATTGGTCTTTACTTCTATTATTTAAATAACTCATTTTATCACACTCCTATTACTTTTTTTATCACTTCTTTTCCCATCTCAAAATTAGGTGTTAAAATAATTGCTATATAAAAAAATAATAATAAAAATATTGTAAGTAATAATATTAAAAATATTGTTTTATAATTCATGATGGCCGCGTAATATTATAAACATCATTAGAAACATCCAAATACACGCAGAACCAATAAACTCACTTTTATTAATTAAATTAAAAATTAAATAGTTTAATAAAATAATAATGCCTAAATAATTGCCAATTATTAAAAATTTGATATATTTGTCTATCATAAAAAACATTATTATTATAGGAATTATAAGAACTAAAACACATACCAATATAAAACCTTTAAGAGAAAATATAGGAGTTGTTGTTATATGAGTAGGATAAAAAGATTGATTGAATAAATAAGATATATTATTAAAAGTTTTATTAATTAAAACTGCCATTATCACTCCTCAAATCCTTCTTTAAATTGTATACAATATACTTTTCCATCAGGTAATTTATAATGGGCAATACACGGATATACATCACCAAAATATAAAACAAGTCCTTTTTTACATAGTTTATCACCTATTGGACAATATCTAACGCCCAATTCCATTGTTGGAAAATCTCGAATAGATTTATCACACATATTATTTACCACCTCCTACATGATGCCCGTGGGATAATTGATAAAGAGAATCATCAGGATATTTTTTATGCGCTTTAATCATCCGTATAGTTTGTGGTCTTTCCATTTTATTACGCGTTTTCTGATAAAGTAGCCATTGTTCAAATGATATAAATTTTGGTGAAAAAGGTTTCATTCGTTGTTTATATTCTTTTCTAACTATTTCCGCCTCCCTTCGAGTTCTTTCAGATTTTGTCTTTTTATGTCTGGGTAACTCTTCTGCTGTTGTAAGTCTATGTTTGGGATACATAGAACTAATGAATTTTTTAGTTGCGCGTCGTTGTTTATCTGCAATACCTTTAGACGCGATTGAGAACTTAAGATATTTTGCAGTAGCCTGTTTTTTAGAAATCTTGTGTTGTATTTGTAAAATTCTTATATAATTTCGCTCATAAGCGGTAATCCTTTCCCGTTCTTTTTGACTCCAAGGGTCGGATTTATTAAGTCTTTTTATCTTATTTTTTAAGACTTTTCGCATTTTTTTCTCACTCTCCCCTTTCATCGAGAATAAATTTCGTTAATCGGGATTGATGTTCTACATGATACCGTTTTCGTTCAACCGCTTTAAAAACGGCAGTATTAGCAATATCTCTTATCGGAATATTATATTCCCTTGATACATTAAGAAGTTTATCAGCAAGAATTGAAATATGTATTTTATACTGTTCTTTTAAACTCATACATCCACACATAAAAATAAAAAAATATTAAAGAAATGTAAGATAAGAATATTTAGAAGTTTGGGATTTCTTAAATCCTGTCGTAACTTCAATCCCTTGAGTTAAAGTAATTGGAAGATTCACGGTAAGTGGTTCTGTTCCGTAGGCTTTCACAATATCTTCACACTGCCCAGCAATAACCTCGCTGGTGGTATAATACTTCACAGGGGAAGTATCTTTTCCGTCACGGGTATATCCATCAATCTTCGAAATCTTTTCATATTGAGTTTTATCACTAATTTCGATAACAGTAATAATAAAATTAAGTCCCGCCGTTAAAGTCTCCCGCCCCTCTTCTAATTGGGGACGCGCGGCCGATTTCGAAAATTTGATGGGTTCCATTCCTTCACTTTTTGCCATAGTTTTTTACTCCTCATTTTGAAGTGCAGCACGATTTTCATATTGCCGCACTTCTGCCGTTTTTCTTGCTCCTTCTCCAATTTCTTCTAATTGAGAAATGGGAATAGAATAATATTCGGTATCATTAACACGAATATTAATAGACTTTCCCGAATTAGAAAATTTTGCGGTTCCAACAATCATATACCGATTCATTATATATTCACTCCTGTAGCATTTCCTTCGGCGTTTCCTTCTCAATAGCACTCATACACTGTTGCACCGCAGAAAGAGGGACCGAACCGTTAAGAATGGCTTTTGCTAGCGCTCTCCGTTCCGAGAATTTCTCTCGCGCGGTAAGGGCTTTTTCTGTATTCTTGATAGATGCTGTAAACCGATTCTTAAAAGAACTGTCGGGTAATGCATTTACCGCATTCTTAAACGGTTCGAAGGCTTCGCGAATAGAATTTATTTCTATTGGCGAAACCGTTACTTTCTTCTTCTTCTTACTATCCATATCGGCTTTCGGTTCTCCCGAAAAATCCGTTTTCTTAACAAAGGTTTTCTTTGACATTTTTTATACTCCGTGGATGTATTTTATGAAAACATTATTTCCCCTGATGGTGGAAATTATCGGAAGAAAATTTCCAAATATGGATGATGAGAGAGGTGACCCAAAAATCATCCATATAACCACCATTTGAGGTAATGTTCTCGTTTTATACACCCACACTGCGAGAGAAAGGAATCGAACCTTTGAACCCCTATGGGAAATGGTTTTAAGCCATTTTTCTTTGACCACTTGAATACTCTCGCACATTTTTTATAACACTCCATGCATTGCTTGTGTGAAACCGTTTATACATACAAGAAAAAATACCAATGTTAATAACGTTAATCCTCCTGCAATTAACCAATAAATTATATCAACGCGCATTTATGAAATCTCCTTAATTATTTTATTTAATTTTCGAATATTTTCAATCCGTATTAAATTACAAGTTCTATGGAATTCTCTCACGTCTGGGTCACCTGCTTTGTTAATTTCCTTTTTATTATATATTATCATCTTTTCGTTATATATAATTAATTTTGAAATTTCTTCTTTAGCATATTCTAAAGATATATTAGATGGTTTACTCATTCTTTACTCACTCCCCGCCACAAAATATAGTTCGCGTTGTAAAAATATAGGTATGGAATTTTGTAAAGTAATAGACCCATATCTGCCACATTCTTTACACCTTATTTTATTGGCTTTCTCAATACTTGAAAACCGTTCTTTACCGCATTTCCAACAGGTAATAGTTATTTTTTTCATTGTTTTACCTTCTGTAGTAACTTTTTATTTTCATCGTGAATGTTTTGGCATATACGATACCAAGGGCGATGGCTATTTTCTTTAACGAAATTTTGAATATATCGCAACGAAATCTGTTCTTGAGAGGCAGTTCTCTCTAAATATTCAAAAGTTGATTTCATTTTTTTCTTCACCTCTTTTTTACAATATTATATACACATACATAGTATATATATCTATCTATAACATTTAATCTTACAAAAATTAAAAATCGTAACACTTATTCTATTTAATATATAGAAAAATCTTTTATTATATAGATATATTTTTTACTATATAGAACTATATAGAACTATATAGAACTATATAGAACTATATAGAAAAATAAAAACGTCAAAACCATGTGCAATAAGTCAAAAGACGAATAAATACACATTATTCTAAAAGTGCTACTATCTCCCTACCGAGTAACACGAAGTGTTACGAAAGTTGACAGTCGTGTTACTCGAAATTGTCAAAAAC
>Ga0315274_10011994_pt1 | contig 12394 bp, 14 predicted proteins | sample YL17G02_20_MG_FD_203700 | JGI IMG/M metagenome (GOLD analysis project Ga0315274, IMG submission 203700) | Sediment microbial communities from Yellowstone Lake, YNP, Wyoming, USA - YL17G02_20 | ecosystem: Environmental > Aquatic > Freshwater > Lake > Sediment | place: USA: Wyoming | collected... | reverse complement strand
TTGAAACAGATAATCGTGATATGACAATAGTTCTAAATCTAATTGAAAGAGTTAGAGAAGAATATTATGGTGTAGAATATTTGGATTACCGCGAAACAAAATTTAGATTTGAGGATGTGGAAGATAAACCCGATAGTAAATCCTTACATCTTGATATCCTTTGGGAAGATGATGACAAATATTTGTCTAAATATCCTTTGACTGTTCGTAAAGTTTTAAAAGATAAACCAGATCTTGATAAATCCACCCTTTGTTTTTGGGTTGCGTCATATAATCACGAAAGAGCTAACAATTTACTATTTAAAATTTTGAGAGAAAGAATGGCGTGGTGGTGGGATTAATCTTTGAGGGACTTACCAATTACAATTTTACATCCAACGATGATACTATAATTGGTTTACAATCTTTACCCAATATCGGCCATCCAAAATCCACCATATATTCAATACCACCTGGGTGAGATTCAACAGATTCTTCAATATTATCGGCGTAAATAGTAATTGTTACCATATAAGTTTTTTTACTTCTAATCCAATTAACATCATTCACAACAATTTCACTATTTGACCCATACAAAATATTTTTTTGTTCTTTTAGAACTTTATTTAAAATAATCTGTAACCTCCTTTTCATATTTAAAAATATAATAACAATAAATAATAAAACAATGGCTTCTTTTGCTAATTAACCCCCGTCTATCGGGAACATAAAAAAAATAATAACTATTTATCACATAACTATGAAGAATTTAATCTTAACTTTATTGATGTCACTAATGTCATCAATATTATTCGCACAATATTGTCCATATCTTGGAGATGATCAGTTACTACCTTGCGGTGTAAATTCCACTACTCTAACCGCCGATTTAAGTCAATGTGGTCCGGGTGGTGTAAACCCAAATCAAACCACTGATTATGGGGTAACAAATATTCCTTATGTTGTACAAACAAATACAGGAACTAATTTGTTTATGACAGATGATTCCCAACAAGGATCATTTAATATTGGGTTTAACTTTTGTTTCTTTGGATCAACTTATACTCAATTTTATGTTGGATCCAACGGTTGGATTTCTTTTTCGGCAGGACAACCAACAACATTTACCTCACAAACAATACCAACAGGTAATGTTTTAGTTCCAAAGAATTGTATTATGGGACCTTGGCAAGATTGGCACCCAGGACTTGGTGGGCAAATCAAATACCAAACAACCGGAGTTGCCCCTTGTAGAAAACTAACTATTAGTTGGATAGGAGTCCCTATGTTTTCTTGTACCGGTAATCAAGGAACATTCCATATTGTAATCTACGAAACGACAAACATTATTGAAAATTACATACAAAATAAACCATCTTGTGTGACTTGGCAAGGAGGAACCGCAGTTGAGGGTATTCATAATAATGCGGGAACAGTAGGAATTACCGTCCCTGGAAGAAACTCAACGGCTTGGGTTGCCAATAACGATGCTTGGAGATGGACTCCATCGGGACCTGTTGTTACCCCAACATTGACTTGGTATGAAGTAGGGAATCCTACTCCAATCGGGACAGGACAATCTATTACCGTCACACCACCTGTCGGAGGTGCGGAGTATACTTGTCAGTTTGTTTATCCAATTTGTAACGAAGGGTGGACAACTTGTAATTTGATTGTCGGTGGTTTAGGTCCTGACACTATTTTTGTCTTACCCGGTGACCCTAGTATACAAACAAGTATAACATCATTTACCGAACCTCTTTGTAATTTAGGGTGTGACGGTGAGGCAACCGTTACCGCCACTACTGGTATCCCAAATTATACCTATCTATGGTCAAATGGGCAAACAACTCAAACCGCAATAAATTTATGTGCCGGAACCTATGATGTGTTAGTTACCGACAACAACGGATGTACTGGAAATTCTTCTATTACAATAAACCAACCAACTCAATTAATTTTTAATAGTATTGTTGAAACTGATGTTACTTGTGGTGGAAATGACGGATCAGTAGTTATGGTTGGTAATGGAGGAACTCCACCTTATAACTATCTAATTGATAATGTGATATCAACCAATACTATCACAGGATTATCGGGAGGTGATTATTTGTTATCAATTCAAGATGCGAATGGATGTCAAATAGAATCTAATATTTATTTAGATTACCCAACACCAATAATACCGTCTTTAGTTCCTAATGAGACAATATTATGCATTCCTGGTAATTTTACATTTACGAATACCTCATCACCGGCAATCAATATGGCTAGTTCTTATATTATGTTCGGGGATAATACCGACACAACAACATTACTAACGGACAACATCACACATACCTATGATTCGTCGGGTATATGGGATATTACAATGTCAGTTACTTCAGATTATGGTTGTGTGTATACTCAAACATTTGATAACATAGTTGAAACTCGTCCATTACCTACCGCACAATTTAATATTGCATCAAGTCCAACCACATTTTTCAATACATCAGTAATGATGCAAGATCAATCATATTCAAATATTGTTAGTTGGTATTGGTATGCACCTGACGGATCACCAACAACGAGCGTGTCTGATAATCCAATTATGACTTTTCCTGAAGGAATAACAGGACAATATCCGGTTTACTTAACCGTGGTTGACGAACTCGGTTGTTCAGACACTACTTCAAAACTTTTAATTATTGAGAGTGATGTGTTATCATTTATCCCAAATTCATTTACACCTGACGGTAACGAACATAATCAAACTTGGAAATTTTATTTTAACGGTATTGATGAAGAGAAATTTGATTTGTATATTTTTAATAGATGGGGTGAAATGATATGGGAATGTCATAATCCTAATGACTCTTGGGATGGAACATACGATGGTTCACCCGTTAAAGAAGGGGTTTATGTTTGGAAAGTAGATTTTGGTGTAATTAACACCGATGAGAGAAGAAGTATTAATGGTTTTATAAATTTAATGAGATGAGTTTAGAGATTTATATCGGTATTGCAACCCCAATTTTTATATTGGGTATCTTTACTTGTGTATGGTATTCATATTGTAAAAGTAAGTAATTTTTTTGGAGTTTTGTTGTATTTATTAGTATGACAAAATTATCCAAAATATCCTTGATTATTTCAGTAATCATAATGGTTACTTTTTTTACAACACAATCATTAGTTGTATTTAATTTTATACAATACATTGACAAAATTGGGTATTTTGGTTACGCTTGTTTTTTGGCGTTTATACCATTTTTCTCGGTTGTTGTTTTAGAATATCTAAAAAGAAATAAAGTAAGTAAAAAACATAGTCAGTATGTTAAAGAATTAAATGAAACTTTAATTTCACAATCCCACAATTCGTTATTTTACGAAGGAAACACCAACAAAGGTGCCAAAGTATTAACCAAAGAAGTTACCGAATCTATAGATGCTGACAGATGTTCAATATGGTTATATAATAAAGACAAAACCTCAATCGTATGTGATCAATTATACATTAAATCTGAAGATACTTGGTATCAAGATATCGTCTTACATAAAAAAGATTTCCAACCATATTTTTTAGCACTCCTAATTAATCCAATTATTATTGCGAATGATGCGGAAACACATAACGCAACTTCTTGTTTTACCGAAGGGTATTTAAAACCTCTTGGCGTTAAATCTATGTTAGATGTTCCCATTATTTATAAAGGAGAAACTATTGGAGTTATATGTATTGAAAGTTTGACTCTTCGTGAGTGGGATAAATCTGAAGTTGATTTCGCTCAATTATTATCATCCCTTTACACATTCTCATATTCCGTCAAAGAAAGTAATGATTTAAGTAGGAGAAATAAAGAAACTGAAGAGTTCTTGAATGAATCCTCAATTGTTTCAGTTGCTGACAACAAAGGAAAAATAACTTATGTAAACTCTAAATTTGAAGAGGTGTCGGGATGGACATTAAAAGAAGTGATGGGTAAAGATCATAGTATAGTTAATTCTGATTCTCAACCTGATGGATATTGGGGTAAAATGTATGAAACCGTAATGAAAGGTGAGATATGGAATGATGTCGTTACCAATAAATCCAAATCAGGTGAATTATATTATGTTGACACATATATTAGAGCAATTTTTGATAAGGATGGTAAATTAGAGGGGTTCTCATCAATTAGACAAGATGTGACAGAACTTAAGAAAAAAGAAGTAGAAATTCGTAATAGAATGAATGCAATAAATAAATCAAACGCAGTTATTGAGTTTGATTTAGAAGGGAATATCATTTTTGCAAATAATTTATTTTTAGATACTATGGGTTATTCATCACAAGATGAGGTAATAGGGAAACATCATAAAATTTTTATAGATGAGGAACATTCAAAAAGTGACGAGTATCGCATTTTTTGGGAAAAATTAAATGACGGAATATTATTTACTGGCGAAATTAATAGAATCAAAAAAGACGGATCTTTAGTTTATTTACAAGCAACTTATAATCCAATTGTTGGTTTAGACGGTAAAATTTATCGTGTTATGAAAATTGCGACAGACATTACAAATTCTTACGAACAAAAGAAAGAGATTGAGAAAAAAAATACCTATTTAGAACACGCAGCAAAGATATTAAGACACGATATGCACTCCGGTATTAATACATATATGCCAAGAGGATTAAGTTCTTTAGAAAGAAGATTAACACCTGAAGATATTATATCGTTAAAAATTGAGGCACCTATTAGAATGATTAAAGAAGGTTTAAAACATTCTCAAAAAGTATATAAAGGTGTTTACGAATTTACCAATCTCGTAAAAAAAGATGTTGTATTAAATAAAGCCGAATGTGATTTAAAATTAATCCTAACCGATTACCTATCATCAACTGCATATATTAGTCAAGTCATTATTGACGAGTTACCGACAATTGAAGTTAATGAACCTTTATTTTGCACTGCGGTTGACAATTTAATTAGAAATGGTTTAAAATATAACGATTCTGATACTAAATTTGTTAAAATAACTTCAGATAATAATTATGTTTATATACAAGACAACGGTAGAGGAATTACCCAAGAAGATTTTAATCATTTATGTAAACCATATACAAGAAAAGAAGGACAACAAGAATCCGGAACAGGATTAGGATTAAATATTTGTGTTGCAATTTTAGAAGAACACGGTTTTGATATTACCTGTGAGAAAAATGAAATAGGAACAAAAATGAAAATAAAAATAAAATAAAAAAACAAAAAGAAAAAAATGATTGATTCAATTTTATTAGTAGATGATGAGGATTTATTCCATTTAGTATTTGAAGACGCTTGTTCGTTACTTGATATAAGCTTGTCTTTAAATGCGTTAAATAGCTCTGACGAAGCGGCAAAACTATTTCAAAAATGGTTTCAAGATGGTAACAATAATGATAAACCTGAATGTGTGTTTGTTGACTTAAACATAATTGGTAGTTCTTTTGATGGTATAGAATTAATTAGAAAAATTAATTTTGAATATGGTAATCACGTCGTTGTTGGTATCATATCATCATCAAACGAACCTGAAGAACAAGCAAAGGCGGTTCAGGCAGGTGCTCAATTTTGGATTATTAAATCTGATGATATTGAACCTCGTTTAGAAGAATTTAGAAAAGATTATGAAGGATATAAAAACAGAACATTACCATTTAAAGTTTACAAATGATAACAATAGATAGTAATACCAAAAAAACTTTAATGGATCTATACACTAAAAAGGGTATAGGTCTTGAAGGTAATATTACTAAACTTATTGATACTGAAAATGATGAGGAGTTTAAAAAGTATTTAAAAGAATGTGAAACAAAAGACGGAGACAAAAGAAGAAAGCGTCTTGAGATGACAAAAAAAATACAGAAACAAAACGAGGAATTAATAAATTTAAATGCTGAAAATCAAAAGATTATGGACGATCTTCAGTCAACTTTAAAAGGAGCTGAAGAACAAAGAGTAAGAATTGAAGTTCAAAATGGAGAGTTAATTGATTGGAGAGAAGAAAACGAAAAAATTCAACAAGATCTACAAAGAGAGATGATTAATTCTGAAAGAGCAAGGATACAAGCGGAAGAAGCAAAAACAAATGCGATTAATGATCTTGATATCCTACAAAAAAGAAACCAAACAGAATTAATATCCAATATAGTAAAAGTTGCTCTGTATATTATCATCGGTGTTGGTATTGTTACCACCGGAGTATATGTATTTACCCTAGTAATGGGTAAAGATACTCAAGTAATAAGTGCAACATGGTCTAATATCTTTGGAATACTCTTAACTAACGCCTTCTCAATAGTAGGAACTATTATGGGTATTAAATACGCAACAGAAAATAAACAATAAAATAAAAATTATGTTATTAAAAGTAGGATCGAAAGGAGAAGATGTAAAAAAACTCCAAATAAAATTAGGTGTTGAGGCAGTTGGGACTTTTGGACCAAAAACTGAAGCCGCAGTCAAAGAATGGCAAAAAAATAACGGATTAAAAGACGACGGTATTGTTGGTAACGCAACTTGGAGTAAAATGTTTGGTTCTGAACCCCAAAACCCACAAGTAGTTAAAGAAGATGTTGTAATTACACCTGTAAGTGGGTTGAATATTGAAAAATTTAAAGGTTCTATCCCCGATTCAGTGATTGCACAGATATCAGAGACGGCAAAAAAGTTTAATATCACCAATAATTTACGATTGGCACACTTTTTAGCTCAATGTGCTCACGAATCAGGTAATTTTAAGGCGGTTTCAGAGAATTTAAACTATTCTGCGGATGGTTTAAAGAAGATATTTGGTAAATACTTCCCAGGAACACTTGCCGAGTCGTATGCAAAACAACCTGAAAAGATTGCATCCCGTGTTTATGGTGGAAGAATGGGAAATGGTGACGAAACAACCAAAGAAGGGTATAAATTTAGAGGTAGAGGATACATTCAGTTAACAGGTAAGGGTAATTATACCAAATTTACCCAATTTATTGGTGAAGATTGTGTTTCTAACCCCGATTTAGTTGCGAATAAGTATCCATTAGCGTCTGCGGCGTTCTTTTTTGATGTAAATAAGTTGTGGGGTATCTGTGATTTAGGTTCATCGGACGATGTTGTGACTAAAGTGACTAAAAGAGTGAATGGAGGAACTAATGGTTTAATAGAACGCATCAGGGAATTTAAACATTTTTATAAATTACTATCTTAAAGTCCTATTAAAAATAGTTTCTGATATATTTATTGTATATGGACTACAAAAAAATATATGACGACTTTATGCGTGATAGGTTAGTTAAAAAACCTGAAAGATTGATACTAAAAAAAGATGGTAATTATTTTGAGGGTCATCATATAATTCCTAAATCAAAAGGTGGAACTGGAACTAGCTCAAGACCAAAAAATAACCCAAATATTGTATTGTTAACCGCAAGAGAGCATTTTCTCGCCCATCAACTTTTGTGGAGAATTTACAGAGATAGATCATCAGCGTTAGCCTTTCACAAAATGATGTCAATAAATAAAAACCAAAATAGAATTACATCCACAAAAGGATATGAAGAGGCAAGATTAGCATTTAGATTAACAAATATTGGTAACCAATATGGGAAAGGTAAAACAAGGATTATAAGTGAAGAACAAAGAAAAAAACTATCAATTATAATGAAGGGTAAATTTAGTGGAGATAAAAACCCATTTTTTAACAAAAAACATACTGAAGAAACAAAAAATAAATTGAGAAAAAGTAGAGAGGGAATTAATAAAGATAAAATTTGGAATTACAAAGGTAAAAAAATTGTATTAAAGGGTGATTTAATAATTGGCGAATTTGATACTTCGCAAGAAATTGCAAAATTTATTGGATGTAGTCATAGTAATGTAAGGCACGTTCTTGGAGGTAAACAAAAAACGGCAAAAGGGTATCAAATTAAATATAAAAATGAATCCGAAATCCAAAAAATACCATAATTTACTTAAATAATTGACAAATATGGTTAAAACCACTATAATTAACCTACAAATTTAAATAATATGTTGTTAACAGTGGTTTTAATCGTTTTTACGCTCGTTTTAAGTGTAATATCTATAGGTTTATTCATTTGGTGGAAAAAATACGGTAAAGATATGTTTTCTATGATAAAAACAATGAATAATATACCAAAAAACAAAGAATTTCCCTTTGATATTGATATTTTAAGGAAAAATTTGAATTTTCCTGATGATTTTTATAAAAATTTAAAGAATTTACAAGATTTAATGGGAAAACCACCTAAAAAACGCTAAAAATAAGGTTTTTTAGTGTTAATTTACCCAATTTTACCCTTTTTTCGATTAAAAACCCCTTTTTTTGTCTAAATTGTTAATTTTTTCATCATTTATAGTCAAAATTTGACATATTATGGAGGTTTTTGACGGGTTTTTAGTCCTATTTTAGGGGTATTTTAACCCATTTTTCGTCAAAAATCATTAATTATATGGGTAAAATCACCATATAAAAGAATACCTTATTTAGTGGTTTTTTTGGGATATTTGACTTCTACCTCATATGGACCTGATTTTGTCTTTAATATGTCGTATTTCCATATAACGATACAATCATCATAAGTGAATGTCCTCTCAAATTTAACCTGTTCAGGTAGTTTTTTAGCGTTTCTTGAACTCATAGTGTGATATTTTGTATTTGGGATACAAATATAATGAAAATATCAATCATTTTTTCAAAATGTAATCACATTTTTCATACCAATCACGATATTCTCGTCTGTCTTTGATGATTGTTTTACCAAGTAATACTATTATAAGTCCGAAAAATAATATAAATCCTATCATAACAACAATATATAGTAAAAAAATCTATAAAGTGTGTTAAGATAATATTAATTTTAGGTTACAAAAAACCCCACCTTTTGAGTGGGGATTACATAAAAATTAATAAATTATCCTTCAGGTGTTTCTTCGTCTTCCGATCCGTGCTTTTTATTGATAAATTTATCAACAGAACCAATAGCAAATGAACCCAACACTAAAATTAAAAATGAATTAAAGATAAATTCGTTAACTACTAATGGTTTACCAAGGAACCCAGTTACAATATCCGCACCTGCGAATACACACATCATTAAGAATGCGATGAATCCAACAACAGATTTTTCGTTGATGGAATTGTTGTCACAAAACAACTGATTAAAGAATTTTTTCATAATATTTGTTTTTCATATAAATATTAAAAAAAATGACAAAAACTATTTACTTTAAATTTTAATAAGATATACTAATCAAATTTTTGAGCAATAAAAAAGGGATAGTAGCGAGTTATCCCTTTTTGGTGTTGCCGTAACGACAACGGTCCTAATTAAATTCTTATTGTCCTTTAACCAAGTTGATACATTGTTTTAAATATTCTTTGGCTCTTGGAGACGGTGTAAATTCGTCCTCCCTAACCTGTAAATTTAATACCTTTTCAATATCCTTTACCAATTCAGTTCCGTGTTCGTTTTCTTTATATAACTCAATTACTTTATCCATAACTTTATGACAATTCCCACTTGTTTCATCATAATAGTTCTTATTTCTGAATTTGTTAAGGTTATTCATCATTTCGTAAGCCAAGTGTTCACCACCATCTTTAATGTCCTTAAACAATCTAATATTGTTTAATACTCCCAATGTATCTACAATACCATTAACCCCTCTGTTTCTTTTTGAAACTCCGGGAGAATATTTTGAGAATCCATCAGAATCCCCAACTATCTCATCCAATTGGATGATGTTTTCAGGAACACATCTTGGTTTAACTTTTTTCTTTTCTGCAGAACTCATACTATCATCTTCTTTGATGATTTTATATAGTGCTCTTCTAATATCGCTTTCTTTAACTAATCTTTTCATTGCGTAACTTTTTAATATAAATATCAAACATTATTGTATTTATAAATATAAATATACTTGAAAAATGAATAATATTAAACAGATAGTCAGAAGAGTTATTTCTGAAACATTTATACCCAATATGGTTTTAACTGAAAATGTTAAAGTATCCAAGAATTTAAAGTATCACATTAATAATAAGATTACATTATCTGAAAGTGTTTTTAGACCATATTCGGATGGTTATTTTAATTTAGTTTGTGAAGTTAGGGATTTATATCACAAAGGATCAATACAATTGAATAGATCAGATAAATGGTTGATTGAAACTGATTTGGGTAAGATGGTTAGAATATCCACAGGTGAATATGTTTCATTAGATTGTCCTTATTTAATGACAGAAGAAGAATTGTTATCTGAAGCGGAATATCAAGGTAAAAAAGTTAAAGTCGGTTATCCGATGAGAAATTCAGGTGGTGGTAAAAAATATAAAGTTTATGTTAAGGATCCATCAACAGGTAGAATTAAAAAGATTACCTTTGGGGATGTTCACGGGGGTTTAACCGCGAAAGTGTCCAATCCTGAAGCAAGAAGAAGTTTTGCAGCAAGACACAAATGTAAAGACAAAAAAGATAGAATGAAAGCCGGTTATTGGGCGTGTAGAATTAATAGGTATGGTCACCTATGGGGAAATAAAACATATTCAGGTTACTGGTAAAAATACACATTTATTTACTGGTAAAATTTTAATTTTTTTAATATTTATATATAAATAAGTGATATGGTTATATATGAAATTAAAAATATTATCAATGGTAAAATTTATATCGGTAAAGATACCGTTAATAGGGAATCGTATTATGGGTCGGGGGTTCTTATTAAAAGAGCGATAGAAAAATACGGTAAAGATAACTTTACAAAAAAAATTATAGATAGATCCAATAGTTATGATGAGTTATCACAAAAAGAAATTTATTGGATTGAGGAGTATAAAAAAAATCATACTTTATATAATATCAGTAATGGGGGTGATGGTGGAAATACTTTATCAAATCACCCTAACATAGATGAAATTAAAAAAAAAATATCTAATTCATCTAAAACAAAAGGACGAACCTACGAAGAATCATATGGTGAAGAAAAATCTAAAATTTATAAAGATAAATTAAAATCAAAATTACATCTATCATTATATTGTGAAAAATCAATACAAAATAGGGAAGAATATTGGAGTAACTATTGGGAAAATTATAAACAAAAATGTAATTTTATCAAAAACAAATTAAAAAATTGTGAGGTTGAAGATGTCTCCGATGATTTAATTTTAATATTTAAATCAATAAAAAGTAAAAATAACATTATGAATTTTGGTAATGTTAAAGGGTTTTATGAATTTTTTGCCGATGAAAGAGTTGATAAGTTTTTTAAAAGAAAATATAAAAAAAATAAGATTTGTCTTAATTGTGGTCAAGAATTTGTTTACACGAATAATACGGAAATTTACTGTTCAAAAAAATGTGTTATAAGAAAAAACAACATAAATTACGATTGTAAACATAAAAAACCAGTAATTATAGATAACATTAAATATAATTCTATAACTGAAGCATCTAATAAATTAACAATTGATAGATCTCTCATAAGATATCGTTTGAAATCAAATAAATTTCAAAATTATTCTTTAATATAAGATATTACCTATGTTTCGGTAAAACCTATTGCGGAGATTAATTACTAAAAAAATAAAAATTATTTATGGAAGAAAAATATACCGAAAAATATTTCCAACAAATGGAAAAACGAATCAATAAATTCTTGTCAAAATTTAAACCAATAAAAGATGAAAATTTTATTGGGTATAGAGCAATCGTTGGTAAAGAAAAATATTACGACGGACTCACAGTTAAAATAACCGCATTATTCAAAGAATCGTTTAAAGGGGATCATTCAGAAATTGCGTATAGGGAAATTAAAAAATTGTTGCCAATGTTAAAAAATAGTATTCCACAATTAGAAAATGCCATTATTAAAGGAGGTAGTAGTTCCACTATTGGGAATTATGAACAATTTTTAGATTTGGAATTACAATGGTTGGGTAGAAAACTTGATGAATCCAAATTACCATTTAAACAAACTATTGAGGATGGTGTTAAAACCAGAGTTTTTGATAAAAATATTGATGATCACGAATTACAATGGCACCGAGATGAAAGAGATAGAATTGTTGAAGTTGTAAAAGGTAGTGGTTGGAAATTCCAATTGGACGATAAATTACCGGTAACATTAAAAGAAGGGGACAGATTTACCATCCCCTCTGAAATATATCATAGAGTGATTAGAGGTAATGGTGATTTGGTAATTAAAATCAAAGAACTTTAATTATTTAACCACAACATAATCAACGGACATAAGGGAATCTAATATTGCGGGGTTTCCACCCGCATATGATATAGCACTTTGTAAAGATTCCTCAATTTGTTTTAATTTAACAAAAATAGATTCATATTTATATGGAATACGCATTTTAATACCCTCAATTCTGTTTTCTTTTCCCG
>Ga0315274_10011993_pt1 | contig 12395 bp, 10 predicted proteins | sample YL17G02_20_MG_FD_203700 | JGI IMG/M metagenome (GOLD analysis project Ga0315274, IMG submission 203700) | Sediment microbial communities from Yellowstone Lake, YNP, Wyoming, USA - YL17G02_20 | ecosystem: Environmental > Aquatic > Freshwater > Lake > Sediment | place: USA: Wyoming | collected... | reverse complement strand
AGCAGGACCGATATCAGAAGGCTCACCAGCGGGACCAACGGGCTGTGGGTGTAATAGCTCTCGCCCCGCACGATGCGATCGTAAAGACTGAGGTGGACACGGTGCCAAGAGGGGAACCAGCGCTTCCACATCTCCGCGAAGTTCTGGCCGAACGCCGCGGCCAACCCCGCCAGAAGCACCAGCCACACGGCGGCCGTCGCGAACCTGCTTGTCTGCCTGCCTTCGCTCACGAGTTGGACTCGCCCCGCGTCTTGTCGGCGCACATGATACCGGACATCCTCCGCTGAGCCAAGGCCATCAACCCTGCCCCAGGGCCGGAGAGCATCGGCGTTTTGAAGATATGAAGGCGCGGCTTGGGCCCTCACGGTGGGGTTCCTGGGGTCGAAACCGTCTCTGTTCGGCCACGGTCTGGCTGAGCGCCCGCCCGCAACATTCCTAGATCCAGGACACCACCCGGGAGCGGGCCGTTTGAACGAGGGCGGCCCACCCGCGCCCCGCCCAGTCATCAGTCACCGGCGGATGCAAATGGGGCATCAGCGGATCGACGCTGCTTGGCTCGGCGTTGGTGAACCTGCTGACGGAGGCCAAGGCCGCCGCGGCAAGCGCGGCCCCGCGCCCACCAAGGCCAACATGATCCGCAAGCTGGTGCTGGAGATGGCTGAGCAGAACCCATCATGGGGCTATGGCCACATCCACGGCGAACTCAAGGGCCTGGGCTACAAGGTCTCCTGGCAGACCGTCCGGAGGGTCATGCTGGACCACGGCCTGCTGCCCGATCCCGCGGGGGTACGCCTGTTCGATAGGAGGACCCTGCCATTCTTGAAGGGCACCCGGATCCGGGGCAAGACGAGGCCGGGGAAGCTACCAGTGCTTGCAAGCCGAGCGTTGAGTGCTGACCCGACTTACCGTGGCTGGCTAGAGCTCATATATCAAATCCGTTGCCCCGGGTGACCTGGCCGTACCATCTGGCACTGTCCTTGGGGATGCGCCGCTGGGTGGGAAAGTCTACGTACAGCAGGCCAAAGCGCGGCTCATAGCTGCCCCATTCGCAGTTGTCCAGCAAGGCCCAGATGTAGTAGCCGCGCACGTCAGCCCCGTCGCGGATTGCCCGGTGCAGTTCCACCAGGTACGCCCCGAGATACTCGATGCGCTGGCGATCGTGGACGGCCCCGTCTTCGGCGATGCGGTCGTTGCCGCATAGGCCGTTCTCGGTGACGTACAGCGGCAGGCGGGGCGCGAATTCCTTGTGGACCAGCATGACCGCGTCGTACATGGCGCGCGGGTAGGACTCCCAACCCACCTGGTTGTACTTGTCGGGGTGCCGCTTGCGGTCCTCCTGAAGGTCCTTGAGCACCTTGGGATCCTGCGAGACAACGTTGCGGCTGTAGCAGTTGACGCCCAGGAAATCGAGCCTCGCCGAGGCGGCCTCCAGGTCGCCATCCTCGATGTGCGGCGCAGCGCCCTGCTGGTTCAGGTAACTCCAGAGGTAGTCGCTGTAGCGGCCCTTGAAGATGGCGTTGAGATAGAAACGGGTATGGCACTGGTCGCGCCGGCGGGCCAGGTCGTCGTCAGCGGTGCCGGGCCTGGCCGGGTGTTGAGCCCAGAAGTCCAGGCAGATGCCGATCCGGCCTGCCTGGCCGCACTGGCGGAACAACTGCACTGCCCGACCGTGCGCGACCATCGCGTGGTGCATCGCCTGCCATCCGGTGGTCTCATCGCCCACGCGCGGGGCGCTGCCCGCGCGGGAGTAGCCCAAGTAGACGATGATCGGCTCGTTGATAGTGCTCCACAGTCGGACCCGGTCGCCCAAGGCGTCAAACACGACGCGAGCGTAGTCGCAGAACCAGGCGATGACGTCGCGGTTGGCCCAGCCACCCCGGTCCTGAAGGGCCTGGGGCAGGTCCCAGTGGTAGAGCGTCACGTTGGGCACGATGCCCGCTGCCAGCAGGCGGTCGACCTGCCGGCTGTAGTAATCCAGGCCTCGGGGGTTTACCTGACCCGTCCCCTCGGGGAGTATCCTCGGCCAGGCGATGGAGAAGCGGTGGCTCCCGATGCCCATCGCCTTCATGTGCTCCAGGTCATGTTCGAAGCGGTGGTAGTGATCGCAGGTCACGTCGGCGTTGGGCGTGCCGTCGTTGTGCCACATACGGTCCCAGATCGACTCTCCCCGGCCATCCTCGTTCCAGGCACCCTCGACCTGGGTCGCGGTCGTCACGGTCCCCCACAGAAAACCTTCCGGGAACCTGATGGTCGTCATCTACGGGCCCTTGTATGGCAGTCGGATGACATCGCCTAGCCTTGCGTACCGGATTCGTCAAGCACCGCCGACAATTAGCTGTACACAATCTCGGCCGTCCGCCAGGGGTTCCGTGTCTCGTCCGAACTATGGCGCACCGCGGAAGTAGCTCTTCAGGAGGCCTCCCAGGCGCTCACGGCATAGCACCAGGCCATCGCGACATAGCGGCGACCCGGCGGGCTTTGCCGGCTGGCGGTACTCCGGGCTCTTGCGTGGCCGGTCGGTGTTGTTGTGCTCGACGTACTCTTCGATGACGTGGCGGACGTGCTCCTGGCCACCATCGCGATGATGTTCGTCATCCACCCCGTAAGGGGCCTAACGGCCTGGCCCAGCACGCCAAGGCCGCCTACAAACGCCTGGTGAACCTGGCCGCCCAGCACTTCGACGAACCGATCTTATACGATTTCTGCCGTTTCGCCGCCGGCCTGCGTGACCTCGTCACCGCTGAACAGTTGCAGTCACACATCAACCTCTGGGCCTATGGGCAAAGTCCGCTATTCTTTTTCTTGACAGCCGTGGGCCTGGCGTCTAGGATTACCGTGTAATACGACCGCGGGGTAGAGCAGTCTGGTAGCTCGTCGGGCTCATAACCCGGAGGTCGTGGGTTCAAATCCCACCCCCGCTAGTGCGTAAGGTTGGCTGACGACGCGAGTTGCGTCGACCGTCCCCTAGGGACGGAGCGGCCGTAACCCTTGGAAAAGGGAGTACATACTCCCTCAACCGAAGGAGAGCGGCCATGACGAAGCTCGCGGAACAGCACGCACGGACGAGAAGGCACACGCAAGATTCCGAAAAGAATTCGCGTGTGCCTTCTTTGCGTTTTCACAAGGCCAGCGGACGCGCCTACGTCGTCCTCAGCGGCAAGGCCGTCTACTGCGGGCGTTACGGCGACCCAGAAGCCCAGGCCCAGTATCACCAGGTCATCGCCGAGTGGCTCGCGGCCGGCCAGCAACTTCCGGCCGACCCGGCGGCCATCACCGTCAAGGAACTCCAGGCCCGCTTCTGGACCTACGCCGAGCAGTACTACCGGACGCTCACCGACGGGCGCGTTAAGGAGCTTGAGCAGTTCCGCCTGGCGCTCCGGCCGCTGAAGGACCTCTACGCCAACACGCCGGCGACCGACTTCGGCCCGCGGGCACTGAAGACCGTCCAGCAGCGGATGATCGAGATTGGCTGGTGCCGGCCATACATCAACAAGCAGGTCAACCGCATCCGGCACATCTTCCGCTGGGCGGTCAGCGACGAGATGATTCCCGGCTCGGTGCTCCACGCCCTCCAGGCCGTCCCCGGCCTCAAACGCGGCCGCAGTGACGCCTCCGAACCCGAAGCTGTCAAACCCGTGCCGATAAACCTGGTCGAGGCCGTCGAGCCCTTCGTCTCCCGCCAGGTCTGGGCGATGATCCAGCTCCAGCTCTTCACCGCCGCCCGTGCCGGCGAGATATGCCAGATGCGCCCGTGCGACATCGACCGCGAGGGGGAGACTTGGGTCTACCGGCCACCGCACCACAAGACGGCTTGGCACGGGCACACGAAGAAGATATGGATCGGTCCTCGTGGCCAGCAGGTGCTCTCCCCGTTCCTTCTCCGCGAAGGGCAGGCCTACTGCTTCTCGCCCGCCGAGGCCGAGGAGGAACGCCGCCAGCGTCTGCACGAGGCTCGCGTGACGCCGCTCAAGTACGGCAACACGCGCGGCACGAACGTTAAAGACGACCCGCAGTGGTCAGCCGGCGACCGCTACACGACGTGCGCCTACCGCCGGGCCATCGCTCGCGCCTGCGACCAGGCCTTCCCGCCGCCGGAGCCTCTGGGGAAGCGCGAAGACGAAACGCACGCCGGGTGGCAGAAGCGGCTGACCAAGGAGCAGAAGGCTGAGTTGGCCGCCTGGCGGACGTCCCACCGTTGGCACCCCCACCAGCTACGCCACAACGCCGCGACTGAACTGCGGAAGGAGTTCGGCATCGAAGCCGCCCGCATCATCCTCGGCCACCACAGCGCGGCCGTCACCGAAATCTACGCCGAGAAGGACGAGCGGGAGGCAATCGAAGCGATCATGAAGGTGGGATGATGATACAACTCATAAAATGCAGAGTGCCCCTGCTTCCGAGCAGTCGGCACGCCGGTGGAGCCACCAGATTGGACGTCGCAGGGTGCGATTCATTCTGTCATTGCGCAAGACGCGAAACGATCCGACTTCTGACCTTGCCATCCTGCTGTAACGGGCATCCTCACCTGTGTGATCACTCTTGCCTTCCAGAAGCCGATTTGAGCTCCTCCACAAACTTGGTCTCGACCTTGCCACCTAACTCACGGCAAAGAGAGACATCTTTCCATGCTTTACCGTAGTCCTTGGTGTGGTAGTAGCATTGCGCACGGCATTGGTACGTGAGTGGGTTCTTTGGATCACCCTTGATCGAGTTACTGAAGTCCTTGATGGCCAGATCGTGTCTGCCTCTGGCGCACTGGTATATCCCGCGAAGGAGGTAGCCTCCGTCCGACTTGGGGGTCATTTTCACTACCGTATCACAGTCTTGGATCGCGCGTTCGTAGTTCTCGCGATCTCCCCAAATCATTGCACGCCAGTAGTATCCGTTCGACTCCTTGGGGGCCATCTCAATAACCTTGTTGGCATCGGCAATTGCTCGATCAAACTCACCAATCATGGCCAAAACCGAGGCACGTTTTGCATACGTGGATCGGTCCGTTGGATTGATCTCAATTGCCTTCGTGTAGTCCTCTACTGCGAGCTTGATGTTACCTAGGGCCGCGCGCAGAAGCCCACGGTCGCTGTATGCTTGGGAGTCTCTTGGATTCAGCTCGATGGCCTTCCCGTAATCCGCGATCGCATGGTCGTTGTCTTTGAAAGAGTACCACATCGCACGCCATTTGTATGCTTGGGCGAATTTCGGGTCGAGTAGGATCGCTTTGTCAAGAAGGCGTATCGCCTCATCGAAGTCTGGGGCGCCGGCCCCCATAGCGCCAGACCAATAAGCTTCCCAGGTTGTGGCACCACTTTCACGCAGACTTTCCTTCTGCCAGTCCGCAAGTTCGATCCGCTCAGAAGAAGGTGCTTCGGTAACTAAGGGTTTTGAATTGACAACGATGATCTTTTTTGCAAAGGAGACAATCACAGCATTCGCCAACTCGGAAATGGCATCAAAGATCTTATCTCGCGTTCCGGTAAGACTCACAGCACTTAGGATCTCGGCACTCTGAACATCCACAACGTGGATGTTGAAGAGCACGCTGTCTCCGTCAACGGCATAACTGCCAATAACGATCCTCTGTGCCCCAAGGATCTTGCCCACCTTGGCAGTTGACTTCGAGTCTACAAGATCTAGCTTCTGGAAGTCCTGTTCGTCCAGAATCCTGCTAATCTGCGTCCGTTGAACAATGACGAGTTCTGGAATACTGGTGAGTTTGGTGGCAAGGGTCTCGGCTGCACAACCACCCAACCAATCTGTCTTGTCATCCGGTCTTAGGTTCTTGAGATCCATCACTGCGATGACCCGCCGTTGACGGAGTTCATGATCAGTTGCCTGGGTCGATGGCTGACCTTGTAAGGGCAACGCCATTGCACTAAGCAGAAGCACCGATGCAGCTACTTCCAGGCTGTTTGGGTGAGTGTTGGCCATGGCGTTCTCCACAGCGGTGGGGCAAAGAGCGTCGTGCGTTCCCGTCCTTACCGTTCTTCCGGCAGGACAGTCTAACTTGGGATCGTACTCCGCTCTTGAGCCGCAGGCAAGCGAGATATTGCCCGCCGCGCAACCAAACTGCGTCAACTGGTCCGCAAACTGTGCAAGCGATTCTGCGCAGCAGACCGCCTGAAATCCCGCGTTCGTGTGCATGAGCCATACGGCTGATCGATCCGGCTGGCTGATAGGCCGCCGAGAGCCGGCACCCCACGATCAGTCATTCTGCAAGACGGGTTCCCAAAGAAAAGCGGTTGAAAAAGCGCGCAGAAAGCGCGCAAGCGATTCTGACAGCGTGAGTTACTGAAATCCAGTGATACGCTACGGGGGTCATGTGCGATGCAGCGAAACAGACAAACCGACATGAAAGGCGGATCGGCCCGAACGAGGAATTGATCACCCTGACCGAGGCCGCCAAGCACCTGCCGAAGGTAGACGGCAGGAAGGTGTCCATCTGCACGCTGTGGCGGTGGTGCCGCGTGGGCCTGCGGGGCATGTTCCTGGAGTACGTTCGCGTCGGCCGCAAGATCTGCACCACTCGCCAGGCTCTGCTTCGGTTCTTCACTGACCTTGCCGAGATCGACAAGCGGATCGAGCCTGACCGCTACGCCAAGCCCACGTTCCTCAAACGCGCCCCCATCACATCCCGTCAGCGGCAGCGCGCCCTGGCCGAAGCGGACGCCGTCCTGGAAAGGGCCGGGATATGAACACGGCATTCCTAGCCTTCTTGGTCCTGATTGTCGGCATCGTTGAGACGGAAAGGAGTCCCCGGTGTTTGCTGTAGCCGAAATCGAGATTGACGAGGAGTTCGCCGGTCTGATCCCACCCTTGACCGAGGAGGAGCACCAGCAACTGGAGGCCAACCTTCTGGCTGACGGATGCCGCGACCCGCTGGCGGTCTGGGCCGAGGAGGGCATCCTGCTCGACGGCCACAACAGGTATCGGATCTGCCAACAGCACGGCATCGACTTCGACGTGCGGGAGGTCAGCCTGGAGTCCCGCGACGCGGCCCAGATTTGGATCATCAAGAACCAGTTCGGCCGGCGGAACCTGACGCCGTACCAACGTGCGGAACTGGCGCTGAAGCTGGAGCCGCTGGTTGCCGCCCAGGCGAAGGAGAATCAGGTCGCGAACCTCATGCAGGGCGACCACAGGCCCGTTTCGCAGAATTCTGCGGAACGGGAGGCTGTCGACACCCGCCAGGAACTCGCCCGGGTCGCCGGCGTCTCCCACGACACGATCTCTAGGCTGTTCGTCGAGTACGTCCCCGACAATTACCGAAACCGGCTCAACGTCATTCGAGATTACGCTGTGGTCGCGGTATTCGACCGCAAGGTGTCTCGCGAATACGCCTTGGGCGAGGATAACCGGGTCTCATTGGCATGTTACCTGAGCCTTTGCCGCAGGCTGGGGCAAACTCAGCCCAAGCCGCCCAAGTTCTTCCTTGTAATCGGCCGCGATGCCCCGCCGTGGGAACTCGTCGAGCTGGATATCCACACCGGCCAGGTCTTGTCGGAGAACACCCTCACTGCCATGAACTGGCGCGTGATCTGGAGGTGTGTCGGCCTGGTTGACCTACGGGACGCGTTGCGGGGTTGGATCGATCCGCCAAACAGGGACTCAGCCGGATGAAGGCATGGCATATCACCGACTGGGAGAAGTACTACGAGGTCAACTCCGACGGCGGGCGCTGGCAGGCCGGTCAGAAGAAGCGCGCCAAGCCGCCCGAGTACATCCGCTGGTACGTCGGCAGCCCGGGCGGCGACGACAGGGCCTACCACGAATGCGCCCTGGCTGTGGCCGAGAAGTTCGGCCCGGAGGCCTGGGCGGTCGCCTTTGCCCTGTTCGGCAAGCTCCTGGAGATCGCCGCCACCCAGGACACGGAGTTCCGCGGCTACGTCCTCGGGAAGAACCACTCGCCCATCTCGACCAAGCTCCTGGGCTTTGTCACGGGCTTTACGATGGAGCAGGTCGAACTGGGGATCAAGATCCTCTCGGACGCCACGGTCGGCTGGCTGGAGCAGCGCAACCTGCCGAACCTCTCGGCGGGTCTCGCCGACACGCCCGGCGACTCGCCGACGCTTCAAGAAGCGAAAGCGAAGACGAAGAGTAAGGGAAAAGAAGAAGCGAAAGGCGAAAGCGAAGGCCAGGCCAACCCGCCCGGCCGACAAGCGGCCGGGACGGGCTCGCCTTCGCCTCTTCCCTCCCTACATTCTTCGCCTTCGCTTCGCCCGGACGATGCAGCGTCCGGAGAGGCCTTGCGGCCGTTCCTGCCCTCAAGGTTCGCGGCGAACATCTGCGTTGCACTGCGCCTCGGCAATGGCGACCGGAAGCAGCGACAGGCCGACCTGCGCGACTTCGAGAGGGCAGCCAACCACATCCTCGCCGGCCGCCTGGGCGCTCGCGTCAAAGCCATCGGCGAGTCGTGCATGACGCGCGCGTGGGAGATCGGGACCGATGCCAACATACAGAACAAGGCAGGCTACTGGCTGACGTGGTTCAAGGCGCGCCTGGAAGAGAACGGACACGCATGGGACTAGGGCTGACGGACGCCACAGGTCGCGCCACGGTCCGCCAGGTTCGACGATCGCGCCGGAGGTCGAACAACCGGACGAGGATGAAGAATTGATATGAGCGGCATCAAGATGGGCAACATGGGTAGGACGCGGCACGGTTCCTTCCGGCGGATCGGTGCGGAAGACCGCGGCGGGAACGGTCGGGAACATCCTTTTTGTTTGTCCACGCGACGAACACACCGGTAAGTGCAGCACAGACAAGAGCATAGGCACAGGAGAACGTGACATGGACATCGAACTGCGGAACATCGACGACATCCGGCCCTACGAGGGTAATCCTCGCGTTAATGACCAAGCAGTCGACGCCGTGGCGGCGTCCTTGCGGGAGTTCGGCTTCCGCCAGCCGATTGTGGTGGACGAGGCCGGCGTCATCATAGTCGGCCACACGCCGTGGAAGGCCGCGAAGAAACTTGGCCTGGCCAAGGTGCCGGTTCATGTCGCCAGGGACCTCTCGCCCGAGCAGGTGAAGGCCTACCGCATCGCGGACAACCAGACGAACACGCTGGCCGAATGGGACATGGACCTTCTGCCCATCGAGCTGAAGGACCTCCAGGCGGCGGACTTCAACATGGAACTCCTGGGCTTTGACCAGGAGGAACTGGCGAAGCTGCTGGACGGCGGTGTGAAGGAAGGGCTGACGGCCCCGGATGACGTGCCCGCGCCGCCGGATGAAGCGATCACCCGCCCGGGCGACCTGTGGCTGCTGGGTAACGACCGGCTGCTCTGCGGTGACAGCGGCAGGGCAGAGGACGTGGACCGCCGCCTGACGGAAGGCCGCTTGACCGGCGAGTTGCACAACCGGGTCAATGAGCTGTATGATGTAAGCGGCGCGATAGCCGACGCCAACTGGGTCGATCCGGCCTATGACGCGGCCGGGAACATGACCGCTTGTCCCAAGGCCAGCGGCAGTCTGCCCTTGCGCGATCGGCTCCGGCTATCTCCGTGCCTTCTTCAGCAGCAGAATCCCGAAGGCTCCCGGACTCTGGAACGGCCGGTTGCCGATCAACACCGTGGGGGCGTAGTTCTGCTGAATCCATCCATCTAGTTGCCTGCAATAGTCGCGGCCGAAGAAGGGATAGCCGTACTCAGCGGTATCCTTGTGCACATACGCGATCCAGTCCGGCGGGTGTTCCTGGAAGGATCTGAGTATGCGGCCCTCACCGAAAAGGATCATCTCTGTCGGCATGACGACAGGGTGGGCGGTCGGGTTGGCTCGCCTGTACAGGAAGTTCAGCGTGGCACCCTCAGGCAAGACGGCCAGGGTGTCTCCAGGCCGGGACCGCTTTTCGAACTGCTCCAGGGCTACCATGACAAACCGCCCTCGGAGGTCGCAGCGGAATTCGTCAGGAGTACCTGGGGCAATTACCGTTGTCTTGATGTTTAAGACCATCTGCTGGTGTGCGAGATAGACCGCGGTCACTGCCAACAGCCAGCCGACCGATGCCGCGCGAAAGCACCAGGCATTGCCGCCGAGTCTTGCCACGCTCCGCGGTGCCCAGTCCAGCACTGCCACGACGAACACCATAGCTGCTGGCATGGCCAGGACGAAGCCGTACTGATAGATACGCGCAAACAGGACCATCTTCATCAGCAGCACTAGAGCAAAAACCACGAATGACAACCGCCATAGCAGGGGCTGGATCGCTTGGCGGTCCTTGCGGCGCGTGCGGATCAATCGCACCAGGAGCACAATGGTGATAGTGGCCAGCACCAAGGGCAATGGACGGAAGGCCTCGCCCAACCACATGGCGGCGAAGTGGTAGGTGACTGTGGCCGAGGCGCCACCGACCACGCAGACCCAAAGCGTACGCAGGAACCGGTTTCTCAGGCGGATCCAACTGAGTGCGGCCGCCGGCACGAACACCAGACCCGTCCAGCCCAGAGTGTACGTCATGGCCGACAGACTGCGGCGCACGTCATCGGTTCCAGTCGAGGCACGAAAGAAGGCCATTTCGCGAAGCTCCGGATTTGCCGCTGCGAGGTAGGTTTCGAGGATGCCCTGCCAAGCCTGTCCAGGCGGCATCAGTTGCGACAGCATCGCCATCGCAACAACAGCCGGGAGTGCCGCTGCGCCAATAAAAGTCCCTAGGATCGCAACTGCTCGTCTCGCGCCAGGCCTGAGTGCCCAGATGGTCAGAGCTAGCGCCGACAATGTGCCGGCAGCAGAGGCGGCAAATACCTCCGACCGCGTCAGGAATGCCAGCCCGAGCGACAGGCCTCCTGCGGCTATTGCCGTCAGCCCGTGGCTGGAATAGCTCCAGATAGACAGCAGTCCAAGCAGCGAGAGAAGCAGGCCGTGCGTCATCTCGTGGGAATAGGGACAAACGTAGTTGTAATTGCCACAGGTGACAAAATGGCCGAACGCAAATAGCAGAATGAAGACGAGGCAAGCTGCCCAGGCCGCCCACCAATGGCTGATTCGCACCAGAACCCGGTGCAGGAGGACCATGATCAACGCGACGATGACAAGGTTGCAGATCACCACGACCCGAAGGCTAGCCTGAAAGAGGCTGAAAACTGCTGAATTGAAGTAGGTGGACAGCGGGCCTTTGAAATGCGCGATATCGCGATAGAGCGCCTTGCCCTCCGACAGTTGCCAGGGGACGTAGAGCTCGGGCCCGAAGTCAACCAGCACGTCCGGCCAGGTGCCCCAGGTCCACTGGAGCATCAACACGCCGACCAGTATCAGGGACAGGGGCGGCCCCCAGGTCTCGGCCTTGCGCCTCAGGCCCAACAGTAGTCGTGCTGAGAGGTGCCCGCTCATATCAGGGATCGAACCCATAGGGGTGCTTTTGCCATCCATGGTGAGACTATCGGTTTAGATGCCGCCAGCGTCTTTCGCCGTGGTCACCCTGTTCCAAGCATGATATACGAACTGGACCCGATCGCTCAAGGTGTAGTAGCCAGTACTTAATCTGACATTCACGCCACTTTTTCGGTTGTCTGTATGGTCTGATTTCAGCATCTTCTCTTTGGGCAGCGGGACCGAGTCCAGGAAGGTTTGCATCGGGGTTTTGCCAAAGCAGTACTTCCCGCTGTGCGGCCGTGACTCGTTGTATTCCAGCAACCGTGAAGCCGGGAACTGAAACGCCCCCACCCGCTGGCGGCAATTCCCGTGAGGCTGTCCGATTGAACCGGTGGCCAGCGGCTCCAGCAGGACGGCGAACTTGCCGGCGTGGCGGGCCGCTGGCGGGACGCCGTTCGCCATGTTCTACCGGCCGGCGGACGACCTGCGGTTCACGATCCCTACAGCCTGGCGGTCATTCGTGCGGAGGTGGAATCGACCGGCGTGCATCTTCGCTACGCACGCGGGCAGCGGTGGGGACACCATGACTGAGAGCGCCCCGGCTCAAGGAACCGAGGCGCTGGTGGGGGTGGGATGATGCTGCTACTTGACCAACTCGAACTTGCCCCGCTCGACCTTGCGGAATCGCGCCGTGCTGCCCTTCGTGGCGATCTCGCGGATGATGGCGGCGTAGATGGTGGCCGCCGGGGTCTTGCCGCCGGTCTTCCACAGGCCCTTCTCCAGCATCCGCTTGACCATCTCGCCGGTGGTCATGGGCCGCTTGGCCTCCGCCAGGACCGTTACGGCGGCGTCCAGGCCGCTGGGGCGTTTCTTGTCACGCGCCTTGGCCGGCCTGTCCGCGCCGCCGGTGCTAGGCCTCTTCCCGCGCTTTGGCGGCACTACGCCGACTGGGACGCCAAGGACCTTGCTGGCAACCTTTGCGGCCGATTTCAGTGCCTTTTGGGCCTTGTCCTTGCCGTCATTGGTGCCTTGCTGTTGGCGGGACAGGTGCCAGTCCCTGCACGTCTGCCCGTCGCCGCGAATGTCTC
>Ga0315274_10011992_pt1 | contig 12395 bp, 7 predicted proteins | sample YL17G02_20_MG_FD_203700 | JGI IMG/M metagenome (GOLD analysis project Ga0315274, IMG submission 203700) | Sediment microbial communities from Yellowstone Lake, YNP, Wyoming, USA - YL17G02_20 | ecosystem: Environmental > Aquatic > Freshwater > Lake > Sediment | place: USA: Wyoming | collected... | reverse complement strand
GTATCAGGAACACGAGCGCAGCCGGCAGGAGCGTCACTGCCACCACCTGGACGAAGATCGTGATCGTGTCCTGAACCGCCGTGCCCGAGGCGAGCGAAACCACGCCCGCCGACAACAGCATCGCGACATAGGCAAAGTAGAACCACGGCGCCTCGCGAACGCTCTTGTTGAGCGAGTGAGCCCAGCCGAAGACTTCGCCCAGCGCCCAACTGGTGGACAGCGATATGCACAGCGCCCCCAGAAGCCCCGCGTCGAAGAGCCCTATGGCAAAGAGCGTCCTTGCCCACTGGCCCCAGTTCTCGTTGGGCATCACCTCCGGCATCTTCGCTGCGGTCTGCGCCGCCGATTCAACGACGATTTGTCCGCCCGGATGGTAGTAGAACACGCCGGCGGTCGCGATAATGATGAACACCGCCACCAGGCACGTCAACAACGCCCCGGCAAAGGTGTCGATCTTGCCGAACTTGACGTCCCGGACGCTCATCCCCTTGTCCACCACCGCCGATTGCTGGAAGAAGATCTGCCATGGCGTTATCGTGGTGCCGATGTTGGCCATAATGAGCGTTACAAGGGCCGCGGTCAGGCCGCCTTCAAAATGCGGCGCCCAGAACCCTCGGCCCACCGCGCTCCAACCATCGTTCACGTTGCCGGTCTTCATCGCCCAGATCGCTGCCGGGATATACACGAGGTTGAACATGCAAAAGAAGAGCGTGACCTTTTCAAACGTCCAATACCTGCCGGTGACAACGATTCCGAATAGAAGCGCCGTCACACCGATAAAGGTCAGCCAGACGGGGACGTTGAACAAGAGCATCGCCTGCGTCATCCCGATGTATTCCGTCACCAGGGTCAGCCAGTTGATGAGCGCCAAGTCGAAGATCGAAAACCAGCCCCAGAACGGGCCGAAGGCGTCGAAAATCGCTTCCGCGTGTCCGCGCTTCGTCACCGCTCCCAACCGCACCGTCATTTCCTGAACATAGTACGCCATCGGTACGAGAAGAATGAAGGCCCACAGCAGGTTGAACCCCGTCTTCGCCCCGGTCTGCGCGTACGTGGAAATGCCGCCCGCGTCGTTGTCGGCGACCATCGTGATAATGCCCGGCCCGAGCACCGCCAGCAGAATCAGCGCTCGCCGTTTCGTGCGGCTTACGTAGTGAATGCTCTTGCTTATCCAATACATCCCGTATCAGCCTCTCGCGCGTAGAATCCCGCCTGTGCCGGCGAAAATGGTTATCCCGAAACGGCCCTCCGCCGTCACAACGCCATTTTACTACACATCGGGGGACTCAAAGTCAATCAGTTAGCGCCAGAACCAGAGGAATAATCGCACAAAAGTGAACGTCGCCCGTTCGGGCCGGCGTCACGGGATGGGAAGCCGGCGTGTCCGCTGGAAAGGCCTGCGCCGGTCACGCCTCTGTGCCGCCATAGATGCTGTCCGGAACGGCCCAAGGACGGGATTTGCCCCCGCAAGTGCGCGCGGGCGCCTACTCGAACCTCTTAATTGCGGCGAACGTCATTCCATACGGCGCCAACTCGAAACTCTCGCTGACTTCCATCTTCCCCTCGATGTTCTTTATCGATTCGAGGCGAAGCCTGTCGTTCTCGTCGTTGCTCGCGGTCTCGACGTCGAACACGCGCCTGTAGTACCGCCACTTCTTACCGTCGAGGTTCTTGACGGCAAGGTTCACCCGGCACGCCCTGGGTTTCTCAAGCGCGTAGTTCCATAACAGTACGTGTATGACTTCGAAATCCTTGTCGTACGCCGCGAAACCCTTCACCTCGCCTTTGCTGCTTTCTACGGCAAGCCTCGCCCCCGCTATGTGGCTCAGGCACTTGAAGACGTAATACGAGGGGCGCATGTTCCCCTGGTAGTCGAATATCCCGTGGAACTGGGGCATCACGTTCCACCAGTAGGTCATGAAACGGTTGCCCCCGGGCGACATGAAGCCGCCGAATTTCGCGCCGTCGACGTGGTAGTCGCGGATGTGGTAGTAGCACGAACGGTCAATCCCCGCCTCCATCATCCGGTACGTCGCCTCGACGATAAAGCAGGGCTGATACTTCAGGGTCGCGCGCTCCCAGCCAAGCGAGATGTTCCATTCGTCGAAGATCGTTTCGCACCGCAGATTCGGGTGCTTTGCCAGGAGCGTCCTGACATACTTGGCTGACTTGACGATAACCTCCGCGTCGTCCGTATAGTAATGCCACGACACGAAATCAATGGGCACGCATTTCTTGTCGCAGCAATCAAGAAGCGCCGGCAGCAGCGGGCTCTGGTAATAAGCCAACGCCGGGCCGCCGACCTTTGCCGTCGGCCACGCCCGCCGAATGGCCTTGGCAGTGTGCTCGTAGTACGTGCAATAGTCTTCTGGCGTAAACCGCCCCGGGCAGCCGCCCGATTCGCCGATGTCCGGCTCGTTAAAGACTTCCCAGTACTCGATGCAATACTTGAGTTCTTCGTTGTAGTGTCTTACCATCCGCTCGATGAGCGCCTCCCATTCGTCGTAACTCGCCGGATGCACCTTGTCCTGGTCGATTACCGGGTAGAGCGTCTCAGGTTTGATGCAGATGCACATGAGAGGCGTGGCGCCCGTGCGGATGATGCCCGCCACCGCCCTGTCGAGCGTCGTCCAGTTGTACTTGCCGTGCTCCGGGTATACGTCGTAGTACTCCTGGATGAAAAGCCGAATGAGTTTGGGCTTCAGCCACTTGAGTTGTTCGACATGCGGCCCGATCATGTCCTCGTCGGACAGTCCCCCCTGCCCCAATCCGTACCTTTCGAGCCCTATCGGGCCGCCGCACCTGGATGCGTCAATCAGTACATTCGCTGCCGGCGCGCTGCCTTTCTTTCGCGCTTTCATCGCCATGTTCTCCCCTTGAATGAGAGTAGGGGCCTAACGTCATCGCCCCTGTCCGAGGTTTCAGTACGGAGATAGCGTAACGTCCAAAGGCGGGGATTGCACGAAAAAATGGTGACCCCAAGGGGAATCGAACCCCTGTTGCAGGGTTGAAAACCCTGGAACTCTTGTGCGAGCCCCCGAGCAGTCAAGTCGCTACTTGGTTGGCGAACTGCCCCACCTCACTGGTGAGCCTGGGGAAACCTTCCAAGAATAGCCGTGCTTTTCTCCCCAGCGCCAGCCTGCGTCTCTCAACACGTTGTTGTGAGAATTGATGAAACGTTCTGCCGTCGTTTTGTCACCCCAAGCATCGAGCGCATGGATGAGGATTCCTTCTGAGCCACGCTTACCTCTCGCAATGAAGAACTCGGACGCTCCGGCTACAATCTCCAATTTGCCATCTTTTCGAGCGGCAATCAGCACGTCTTTTGCACGTGAATCCGTAGCGAGATAGGCCAAGGCTATCGCGGCGCTCTTTCGCACCTCGGGGTCAGGGTCCTTTACCGCCGCAATCACGGATTCGACCGCAGGCGCGCCGATACCGCCCAGTGCCTTGCCAACAGAGTACTGATGCTCCCAGTTCTTGCGCTTCAACTCTGCGATCAGGGGCTCGACCGCGGGCCGACCTATCCCACCAAGTGCTTCTACAACGGCCTCCCTAACATTAGGCAACGGATCGCTCAATCCGCTAACGAGAGGCCCCACGGCACGCGGGTCAGCAATGACACCGAGCCAGACGGCTGCAAGGCGCCGCACTTGGCAGTCTCGGTCATTAAGCGCCTCCATAAGCGGTTTAACTGCACGCGTATCAATCACGCCTATCTTATCCAGCGCGAGCATAACATGGAATCTGCCGACCCCAGGATCATTCATTACTGCAATCAATGGGTCAATGGCACGCGGATCGCCTATCTGACCCAGTGCGTCTGCCACCGCATCTCGCACGCAACCTTCCGCGTCCTTCAGTGCCGCAGCCAACGCCTCAACCGCGCGCGCATCGCGTATCTGACCCAGCGCACGCGCCACTTCGCTTCGAACGCTGGCCTCCGGGTCCTTCAGCACCGCGACCAACGCCTCGACCGTGCGTCCATCAGCTTTCCCCCGCAGTCCTGACTCCCTCCCGCCGAGTATCTTGGCAGCGGATTTGCGGACGTCTGCGTTCTTGTGGGTGAGATCCCGTATCAGTTGTTCTCTAGTCCGAGGATCTGGACAGCCAAGCGACATGGCGGCAAGCATGATTAGAAGAATCCATACGACCTTTCGAATACCGCAGGTCCTGCACTTCCTGGCCTTCATTGCGAGTCCCCCAGTTATTCATGTGAAACTGTCATGCGAATCTCTGCCAAACCCGGGACCAGTGCTTGACCCAGCTGCCACCAAGATGTGGCTAAAATGGTGACCCCAAGGGGAATCGAACCCCTGTTGCAGGGTTGAAAACCCTGTGTCCTAACCTCTAGACGATGGGGCCACCTGCGAATCGGACGGAGATAAATTTTACTTCGACTGCGGTTTCTGTCAAGGTAAGGACAGCGTCGCAGTTCGACACGACGCCATTGATTCGAAATGGGCGGCACCCTATGATGTCCTCCCGTGACTTCAGCCGTCAAAGGAGATCTGTCATGCGCGTGAACCTCAGCCAAAATGTCGGCGTCCATTTCAGGATCCTTTCGGACGACCAGTGCGACCAGATCTACCTTGCAGCCCTTGAAGTCCTCGAGCGGATCGGCGCGCGTTTCTACGAGCCCAAGGCCGTCGAGATCTTTAAGCGAGCGGGCTGCGTCGTTTCCGACGGGGTCGTCGTGCGTTTCCCCGCAGGCCTCATCAAGGAAGCTCTCAATTGCGTCCCCGCGCGTTTCACCCTCTTCTCGCGCACGGGCGAACCGGCCATCGCCGTCGAGCCGAACCGCGCCTACTTCGGCCCGGGTCCAACCTGCTGCAACTTCATCGACCCCGACACGGGCAAGCGCCGCCTTTTCGTCAAGAACGACGCCGCTCTCGTCGCGCGCGTGTGCGACGTGCTGCCCAATATCGACTACGTCATGTCCCTGGGCAGCGTCAGCGACTTCCCGCCGGACTTCGCGGACATCCACGAATTCGACGCGATGGTCCGCGAAACCACGAAGCCCATCATGACCTGGGCCTTCGGCACGGAATCTCTCGCGAAAATCCACAGGATGTGCATCGAGGTGAAAGGCTCGCCGGAAGCCTATGCGCGCGAGCCGTTCATGATCCATTACAGCGAGCCGAGTTCGCCGCTCAAGAACTCCGCCGAAGCCGTTCAGAAACTCATCTACTGCTCCCGGCACAGGATCCCCCATGTCTATACCCCCTGCCCCATTGCCGGCGGCACAGCGCCCGCGACGATGGCCGGCGTCCTCGTCCAGAATCTGGCGGAGACCCTCGGCGGCGTTGTCCTGAGCCAACTCATCAGCCCCGGCACCCCCATTGTCGTGGGCGGCGTTGTGTCACTGCTCGACATGCGAACGACAATCCTCTCGTACGGCGCGCCTGAACTCTCGCTTCTCTCCGCCGCCGCCACGGAAGTCGCGCGCCACCTCGGCCTGCCGATGTTCTCGACCGCGGGCTGCACCGACGCGAAGTGCCTCGACGAGCAGGCCGCCGCCGAGGCGATGACCTCCATAATCTTCGCCGCCCTGAGCGGCGCCAACTTCGTCCACGACGTCGGCTACACCGAATCCGCGATGACCGGATCACTGCAGCAACTCGTGATGTGCGACGAACTCATCGGCATGGCGCGCCACGTCGCCCGCGGCATCGACGTAAACGAGGAAACCCTCGCCGTCGATGTCATCGGCGAGGCGGTCGACAGCGGCGACTTCCTCACGCTCGAACACACGGCCAGGCACTTCCGCAGCCAGTTCTGGTTCCCGCGCCTCATGGACCGCCACCGCTACGGCGAGTGGCAGGCCTCGGGCAAAAAGACCATGGGCGACCGCGTCCGCGCGATGGTGAGCACAATCATCAGCGAGCATCGCGCTCCCGCGCTTTCTCCCGAAATACTTTCAAAACTCGATCATATTGTCGGCGGATAGCAGACCCACGAAGGAGGCCCTTGAATGCGAACGAACCTGACCGCGAATGCGGCGACCCAGTTCCGCGTGCTTTCAAACGATCAGATCGAGCAGATCTTCCTCGGCGCCCTTGAACTCCTCGAGCGCACCGGGACGCGCGTGCTCGAGGAGACTTCGAGGGGCATCCTCTCAAGGGCCGGCGCCCTCATCGACGGAGACGTCGCCCGAGTGCCCTCGGGCCTCGTGAGACAGGCTCTCTCGAGCGTCCCGCCGCGTGTCGTCGTGGGCGACCGCGACGGCAAGAGGACGATGGCCCTCGAAAGCCACCAGATCTACTACGGCACCGGTTCGGACTGCCCCTTCATCCTCGACGCGAAGACCGGCAAGCGGCGGCAGTTCCTGAAAAAAGACATCGAGGACGCCGCGCGAGTCGCGGACGCGTGCGAGCATATCGACTTCCACATGTCGCTGGGGTTGATGAGCGACGTGTCGCCGTACGTTTACGACAGGCACCAGGCGGCGGCGATGCTGCGGAATACTACAAAGCCCCTCGTCCTGACCGCGATGTCGCGGGAGGGTCTCGCCGACATCCTCAAGATGTATTACCTCATCCGGGGCGGCCGCAGCCGGTTCGAGATAAACCCCGGCTTTGTCATCTACCTTGAACCCACGTCACCGCTGATGAACGGCAAGGCCGTCCTCGAGAAATTGCTCTTCTCCGCCGAACGCCGCATCCCCGCGATATACACGCCCTGCCCCATCGGCGGCGCGACCGCGCCCGTCACCCTTGCGGGCCTTCTGGCCCAGACGACCGCGGAATTCCTCATCGGAATGGTGATATCGCAACTCAAGCGGCCCGGCGCCCCCCTCATCATGGGAGGCGTCGTGTCGATGATGGACATGCGCACGACGATATACACGTACGGTTCGCCGGAACTGCATCTCCTGTCGGCGGCCCTGACCGACGTCGCGCACTACCTCAGGATCCCGATGTTTTCGACCGCGGGCTGCAGCGACGCGAAGTGCCTCGACGAGCAGGCGGCCATCGAGTCGGCCCTGAGCATCATGGCCGCCGGCCTCTCGGGCGCCAACCTCATACACGACGTCGGCTTCCTCGAGTCGGGCCTCATCGGTTCGCACGAAATGGTCGTCATGAGCGACGAGATTATCGGCATGGTCAAGCGCTTCCTCGCCGGCGTCCGCGTGGACAAGGAAACCCTCGCCTTGAACGTCATCAACGAGGTCGGCCCGGGCGGGAACTTCCTTGCCCACGAGCACACCGCACGGAACCTCCGCAGCGAACTCTGGTTCCCGAAACTGATGGACCGGACGAAGTATGACGCCTGGAAGAAAGCCGGCGCGAAGACCTTAGGTGACCGTGTACGCGAACGCGTCCGCGAAATAGTTAAAACCCACAGGGTGGCCGCGCTACCCGCCGGCATCGACAAAGGCATAGACACGATCCTTGCCGCTGCGGACAGAAAGGCCGATTCAAGCCAGATCGCGCTCATGTAGGATCGCGGGCAATTCGGTGACTGACTCACCGCAGACCGCAGGTCGAGGAGTGTCTGTCACCGAATTGCCCAAAAGAGGGGACGAGTCAGCGGATTCCGGTGTTGAAGCAAGCTATGTCTCTGTAGTATACTTCCTGCCTGATAACTTCGGCGCATTCGCTGCAGGTTCGGCCTGCGTGATGATTGGATGACACATGGCGAAGAAACGAACTCCGTCGCCGCCAAGCCCCCGCGATCCCGCAGCACATTCCGGTACGGGAAAGCAGGAGCAGAGCCAATTGCCGGCCGCTCTAAAGACAGGTGATACCCTCTCGGCCGCTTCCCGGCGCCCCTCTGGAGTCCTGATTGTTGCATTGTGCTTTGCGTTGGGCCTGGCGACCTTGGCCGTTTACGCGCAAGTCTATCGCTACGGGTTCATCGAATACGACGACAGCATTTATGTCTACGAGAATCCGGTTGTGAAGAAAGGCCTGACGCCGCGCGGCGCCGCGTGGGCTTTCACTACCTTCTCCTCGGCCAACTGGCACCCTCTCACCTGGTTGTCGCTCATGTTGGACTGCCAACTGTTCGGGTTGAATGCCGGGGCGCATCACCTCGTAAACGTGGGCTTGCACCTGGCGAGCACGCTGGCACTCTTCATCGCCCTTGTGAGAATGACGCGGCGGCCCTGGAGGAGCGCGCTTGTCGCCGGGATCTTCGCCGTCCATCCGCTTCACGTGGAATCCGTTGCCTGGATCGCGGAGAGAAAGGACGTTCTGAGCACGTTCTTCGGCACGCTCACACTCCTTTTTTACGCCCGTTACGCCCAAGCCCCAACCGTGTGGAGGTACGCGCTTGTAGTTCTGGCCCTGGGGCTTGGCCTCATGGCCAAGTCAATGCTCGTAACGATCCCCTTCGTTTTGCTCCTGTTGGATATCTGGCCGCTCCGGCGCCTCCGGTGGCCGCCCTCGTGGAAAACGCTCAAGCCACTGCTTACCGAAAAGGTTATCCTCTTCGCAATGGTTGCGGCCGTAAGTGTGCTTACGTTCGTTGCGCAACACAGGGGCGGGGCTGTGTCCGGGCTGACCCGCCTGCCCTTTTCCGACCGCCTCGCCACCGCTGTCATCGCGTACGTCAGTTACATCGGAAAGACATTCTGGCCCGTGAAACTGGCGGTCCTGTATCCATATCGGCCCCGTGCGGCCCTGAACGTATTTGCGGCCCTCGCCGTTCTCCTCATTGCCACGATTGGGGCCTTTGCCTGGGCGAAGAAGCGCCCATATTGTCTGGCCGGCTGGCTCTGGTACCTGGGCATGCTCGTTCCGGTGATCGGCCTGGTGCAGGTCGGGGCTCAATCCATGGCCGACCGCTACACCTATCTTCCCCTTGTGGGGCTCTCTCTTGCCTTCGTCTGGTTTGCGGCGGACCTCCTCGAAAGCCGGTCGTTCCTCAAGCGTCCGGCTGCCGTCGTGGCGTGCGCAGTGCTCGCGGCGCTCGGGTTACGCTGCTGCCGGCAGGCATCATACTGGAAATCCAGTCAAACGCTTTTTGAACGGGCGCTCGTGGTGACGGATAGAAACTACTTCATGCACAAGAGCCTCGGTGTGGTCTTTGACCACGAGGGGAAACTCGAGAAGGCAAAGGAAGAGTACCGGAAGGCTCTGGCTATCAGGCCCGATTGCGCCGAGGCGCACAATGGCCTGGGTTTGATCCTTGATCGCGAGGGCAAGAGCGGCGAAGCGATGGCCCACTACGAGAAGGCGCTTGCCTCTCAGGGCGATTTCGCCGAGGCGCATAACAACCTGGGCGCGCTTCTGGACCGTGAGGGACGCCGCGATGAGGCGATGGCCCACTACAGGAAGGCGCTTGCCTTGCGGCCCGACATGGCGGCCGCCCACAAGAACCTCGGCGTGATGCTTGCCCGCGAGGGAAAACGCGACGAGGCAATCGCTCACTACCGCGAAGCGCTGGCCATCGACCCCGATTACGCCGATGCGCACAACAACCTGGGCGTGCTCCTCGCCGGCGCCGGCAAAAACGATGAGGCGATGTCCCATTACAGGGCGGCCCTTGCCTCTCAGCCGGACAACGCCCAGGCCCACGCCAACCTTGCCCATGAACTCCTGAGACTGGGAAAGTTCGAGGAATCGTACGCCCATCTTGTCAGGGCGCTGGAGAGAGACCTTGCGCTTCCGCAGGCGCATGCGGACTTCGGGATACTGCTGGCGGCGCAGGGCAGATTCGACGAATCGAGGGTACACCTCGAGGAGTCCATCCGGCTGTCGCCCGACCAGGCGGATGCGCACAGCAACCTTGGCTTTGTTCTCCAACGGCTGGGACGCGTTGAGGAGGCAATCGCCCACTGTAACGAGGCATTGAGGCTTAAGCCCGATTCTGTGGACGCGCGTTACAATCTGGCAACGGCTCTTACCGCCCAGGGCAAGAGAACCGAGGCAGCGGCCGAACTCTCCAGGGTCCTTGCGTTGAGCCCCACCCATGCGGCCGCTCGAACGGCGCTGGAACAGTTGCAGACACCGAAATAAGCCAAGAGTGCCCGGTAAAACCGGCGCACGGCCTCGCGGCGCCGCTCGGATATTTTCAACGGAGTGCCGCGCAGGCAGGTTCCGGTGTTGAACGAGACCACGTCCCCGTAGTATACTTCCTGCCTGACGACTTCGACGCACTCCATGCGAATCTCGGCCTGTGTGACGACAGGATGGCACATGGCAAGGAAACAAACCGGTCCGGCGCCGGCCCGCGGCGAACCCTTGACAGCCGGCGCCAACCGTAAGCACAAGAACAGACGGCCCTTTGCAGGTTCGAAAGCGGCGGAAGCCTCCCCGGCCGGCCGGGCAACTCCTTCCAGGGCGCTGATCGCTGCAATGTGCCTGGCGCTCGGCCTGGCAACGCTGGCGGTCTACGCACAGACATATTGGCACAACTTCGTCGCCTACGACGACGACCTGTACGTCTACCGTAATCCTGTAGTGAAACTCGGGCTCACCCCCTCGTCCGTTGCATGGGCGTTTGGGACCTTCCACTGCAGCAACTGGCATCCTCTCACCTGGCTGTCGCACTTGCTGGACTGCCGGCTGTTCGGGCTCAATGCCGGGGCGCACCACCTCGTCAACGTCGGTTTCCACCTGGCAAACAGCCTCCTGTTATTCATCGCCTTTGTGAGAATGACCCGCAGGCCGTGGGCAAGCGCGCTTGTAGCGGGCGTCTTCGCCGTCCATCCCCTTCACGTGGAGTCCGTCGCGTGGGTATCGGAACGTAAAGACGTCCTGAGCACGTTCCTGGGTCTGGTCGCGCTCCTTTTCTACATCCGCTACACGCGCAGGCCAACAGTGCTGGCCTATGTCCCCGTAGCCCTGACCTTTGCCCTGGCCCTCATGGCCAAGCCGATGCTCGTGACATTTCCTTTCGTCCTGCTTCTTGTTGACGTGTGGCCGCTGGGGAGGCTGGCGTGGCCGCCGCCGTGGAGGGCTCTCAGGCCGAAACTCTGGGAAAAGGCGCCGCTCTTCGCGCTTGCCGCAGGGGGGAGCGTGTCCACGTTCGTTGCGCAGCAGACCACCGGAGCCGTCCTCCCGCTGGCCGGCCTGTCTCTTTCCGGTCGACTCGTGAACGCCTGCATCGGTTACGGCAGTTATCTGCGGAAAGCATTCTTTCCCACTGAGTTGGGGGTGTTCTACCCCGGCCGGACTCCCTCGGCCGCGATTGCGGCACTGGCATTCGTTATTCTCCTGGGTGCTACGCTTGCGGTCTTTGCCTTCGCGAGAAGACACCCCTCCTGCCCGGTAGGATGGTTCTGGTTCCTGGGCATGCTCGTACCCGTCAGCGGCATCGTCCAGGTGGGAACTCAATCCACAGCAGACCGCTATATGTATCTTCCGCTCGTCGGACTCTCGATTGCCGTCATATGGCCTGTTGCCGAGTTACTCACCCCCCACCGCTTTATCAGGCGCGCGGCCGCCGTCATCGCATGTACGGTGCTTGTCCTTCTCGGAGTGCAGGCTTTCCGGCAGGTGACATATTGGAAATCGAGCCGCACACTCTTCGAACACACGCTTGCGGTGACGGCGGACAATTACATCATGCACAACAACCTCGGGGTAATCCTTGCCCAGGAGGGGAAATTCGCTGAAGCCGTAGCCCACTACCGGCAGGCGGTTGCCATCAATCCCAATTACGAAGACGCGCACGGCAACCTCGGACACGAACTCCTCAGGGCGGGCGATCTGGAAGGAGCGTACACGCACCTCGCCAGGTCGGTCGAAATCTGGCCGAACAACGCTCGCTTCCAGGCGGACCTCGCCGACGTCCTCGTAAGGCAGGGCAAGTTCCCGGAAGCACAAAGGCCCCTCGAAGAGGCCATCCGCCTCGCGCCGGAGAAGTCCGAGTATCACAGTAATCTCGGCTACGTCCTTCAGAAGTTGGGGCGCACTGACGAAGCGATCGCCCGTTACGCCGAGGCCATAAGGCTCAAACCCGACTCCGCGGACGCGCATTACAATATGGGACTGGCCCTCGCCGCCAAGGGGAAGACTTCGGAAGCGGCCGCCGAAATGTCCAAAGCCGCCGCGTTGAATCCCGACTATGCGAACCCCGGGCTCCTACTGGAACAATTGCAGACGCGAAGGTAAGTCGTGGGCTTCTGCAATGACGGGAAATGCACATGGCTAAGAAGCAGAGAGGGCCGGCGTCAAACGCTCGTGACCCCATGAGACATGCGGGCAGCCACAAACGGGAGGACAAAGGATCAAAAGCCGGTTTGAAGGCGCCTGAGACGTTGACGCCGGATCTTCCGCGTCCTTCCAGGGCGCTGCTGACCCTGTTGTGCCTTGCGCTCGCCCTGGCAACGCTCGCCGTTTACGCGCAAGCCCACCGTTTCGGCTTTATCGTCTACGACGACGACCGTTACATCTACGATAATCCGATGCTGAAGAAGGGGCTCACGCCTTCGGGCGTGGCTT
>Ga0315274_10011991_pt1 | contig 12395 bp, 8 predicted proteins | sample YL17G02_20_MG_FD_203700 | JGI IMG/M metagenome (GOLD analysis project Ga0315274, IMG submission 203700) | Sediment microbial communities from Yellowstone Lake, YNP, Wyoming, USA - YL17G02_20 | ecosystem: Environmental > Aquatic > Freshwater > Lake > Sediment | place: USA: Wyoming | collected... | reverse complement strand
AGAATTGGTTATTTATCAAAGACTAAAAAAGATTTTTTTGAAAGATTGGGACACTTAATGGATTTAGCTAAGGAAAGTCTGGAAATTAAACGAAAGGCCTTGGAAAACTTTATGGAAAAGGGGTTATATCCTTACTCAAAATATTATTTAGCCTCGGTTAAAAAATTAAGAGATTCCTATTTTGGAAATCATTTTGCAACTATTGGTTTAATGGGAATGAATGAGGCCCTTTTGAACTTTATTGGTGACAATATTGCCTCAAAGAGAGGAAGAAGGTTTGCCATCGAAGTATTAGATTTTATGAGAGAGAAGTTAGTTCAGTATCAGAAAGACACTGGGAATATGTATAACCTTGAAGCCACACCTGGAGAAGGAACAAGTTATCGTCAAGCCAGAACCGATAAAGAAAAATACCCAGATATCATTACCGCCGGGACGAAAGAAAATCCCTATTATACTAACTCAACCAACCTCCCGGTGAATTACACTGATGATATTTTTGACGCCTTAAAACTTCAAGACGAATTACAGTGCCGTTACACGGGAGGAACGGTCGCCCATCTCTTTTTGGGCGAAAGAATTTCTGACCCTGCGGCAGCTAAAAACCTGGTAAAAAAAGTCTTTGAGAATTTCCATCTGCCCTATATTACTTTAACTCCCACTTTTTCAATCTGCCCCACCCATGGATATATTGCCGGCGAGCATTTCTATTGTCCTCAATGCACAATTAAACAACCTTGTGAAGTCTACTCGAGGATAGTGGGGTATTTGAGGCCGGTCCGGCAATGGAATCTGGGGAAAAAAGAGGAATTTCGATGGAGAAGGGAATACCGAAACTATCAAGAGCTGAAATTAACCACTTTACCCAAAGAGAAAATCCCGACTAAGGGTTTCTGACCAAAATGGAAATTGGTGGTCTCCAAAAAATTACCTTGATTGATTATCCTGGCCGCATTGCGGCCACAATTTTTCTTATTGGCTGTGAGCTTAAATGCCCCTGGTGTTATGCCCGAGAGCTTGTTTTGCCAAAAGAAATAAAAAAACAGCCAAGGATTTCAGAAAAAGAATTTTTTAATCATTTAAAAGAAAGAAAAGGGTTATTAGAAGGCGTGGTTATGTGCGGTGGGGAGCCAACAATCAATAAAAAATTACCGAGTTTTATTCAAAAAATCAAAAAATTGGGCTATTCAGTGAAACTCGACACTAATGGTTCAAATCCGAAAATGTTAAAAAAATTAATTGACGAAAAATTAGTTAACTATGTGGCGATGGATATCAAGGCTCCCAGGGAAAAATATAAAAAAATTTTTGGGAAAAGGGTAAAAATTGAAGATATTGAAAAAAGCATTAAAATTTTGAAAGAAGGGAAGGTAGATTACGAATTCCGAAGCACCGTGGTGCCCACCGTTCTGAATAAAGAAGACATTTTAAAAATTGTTCGTTGGATTGGGCCAGCTAAAAGATACTTTTTACAAAATTTCCGACCAGAAAAAACCATTGACCCAAAATTTGAAAAAATAAAACCCTATCCACAGGAATATTTATTAGAAATCCAAAAAGCTATTTCTCCCTTTTTTGAAATCTGCCAAGTAAGGTAAAATAGGAAAATGACCGCTTCAAAAATTTTCCTCTTTCTCTGCCTCTTTTTTATCGGAGGCATATTTCTAGATTCGGTAATTTTTACTCCCTTGCTGAGATTCTTGCCCGGTAGTAGAACTTATCTTTTACTACCGGGTTTAATTTTCGGAATTTTATTAATTTCAGTTTTTTGGAAATATAAAAAGATGGTAATTATTGGATTTTGTATTTTATTTTTGATTGCCGGAATCTGGCGTCACCAAATAGCTTTATTAAAAATTGAAAATAACGAATTAAGAAAATTTAATGATTTAAATAAAGAAATTACTCTCATTGGCTTAGTTGCAGCTGAGCCGGATATTCGAGAAAAAAGCCAAAAATTAACAATTGAAATCAAACAACTCAATTACTACGCGGTCGGGTCGCGTAAAGAGAAAGAGAGGGTTTCGGCGACTATCAATCGGTATCCTGAATATCAATATGGAGACGAATTAAAAATTACCGGGAAATTAGAAACTCCTCTTGAATTTGAAGATTTTAATTACAAAGATTATTTAAAGAAAGATGGAATTTATTCGGTGATGAATTTTCCAAAAATTGAATTAGTTGAAAAAAATCAAGGAAATTTTGCTTACGCTACAATTTTAAAATTTAAAAATAAATTAAGAGAAAGTATCTATCAAAATATTTCTCCACCCCAGAGTTCAATTTTGGGAGCGATGATTTTAGGAGATAAAAGAAAAATTTCTGAAGAATGGAAAAATAAACTTAATGTTACAGGAGTAAGACATATTACGGCTGTTTCTGGATTACACGTTACCATTTTAACTAGTATCTTGATGACTTTTTTAATTGGTTTAGGTTTATGGCGACAGCAAGCTTTTTATTTTGCTATAATTTTGATTACTCTTTTTATTATTCTAACTGGTTTTCAAAGCTCAGCCATTCGAGCAGGCATTATGGGCAGCCTTTTTCTTTTTGGTCAATATTTGGGAAGATTATCAGTTTCTTCTCGGGCTATTGTTTTTGCTGGAACTATAATGTTAGCTCAGAATCCATTACTTTTAAGATTAGATGTCGGTTTTCAACTCTCTTTTTTAGCAGTAATGGGAATTATTTATTTAGGTCCTATTTTTAAAGATTGGCTAAAATTTATTCCAGAAGAAAAATTCATTAATTTAAGAAGCATTTTGGTAATGACTCTTTCTGCCCAAATTTTTACCCTACCCATTTTAATTTATAATTTCGGCTATATTTCTTTAATTGGTCCTTTAACTAATTTATTAATTGTCCCTCTACTTTATTGGATAATGCTTTTTGGGTTTATTTTTGGTTTAGTGGGTATTGTTTGGCAGTATTTGGGATGGGTTTTTTCTTTTCCAGTTTGGCTCTTATTAACATATTTAGTGGAAGTAATAGATAAGTTTTCTAAAATTTCCTGGGCTTTTAAAACTTTAGAAAACCTTCACTGGATTTGGTTAGTAATCTTGTATTTAATTTTGGCCTTAATAACTTGGCGATTGCAAGAAAGACAAAAACTAAAATTTTTAAATTACTAAAATTAGGATACAATTAAATATATGGAGCAAAAAGCTTGGATAGTATCAGTCAATATGGGTTATGGTCATCAAAGAACTGCCTATCCCTTACGGGATTTAGCTTTTAAAGGAGAGATTGTTAACGCTAATAGTTATCAAGGAATTCCAGAAAAAGATAGAAAAATTTGGGAGGGAACGAGGGGATTTTATGAATTTATTTCGAATTTCAGCCGGATTCCTTTGATTGGCGAAACCGCCTTTTCAGTTTATGATGAATTTCAAAAAATTCTCGGCTTTTACCCAAAAAGAGATTTGTCTCAGCCAAATTTCACTCTGAAACAAATTTACTCTTCCTTCAAGAAAGGCTGGGGAAAGGATTTAATCCTTCGACTTAGCTCAGGACAAGTTGTAAACCCCTTACCCCTAATTACTACTTTCTTCCCGCCGGCTTTTATGGCTGAATTTTTTGGTTATCCGGGAGAAATTTTTTGCGTTGTCTGCGATGCTGATATTTCCAGAACTTGGGCACCTTTAAATCCAAAGGAAAGCAAAATTAAATATTTTGCTCCTAATTCTCGAGTGGTTGAGAGATTAAAACTTTATGGCGTAAAAGAGGAAAATATTTTTTTAACTGGTTATCCTCTGCCGTTGGAAAACATTGACGTGAGTCCGCCAACTGGCGGATTGGAAATTTTGAAAGAAGATTTACGGTTAAGACTTTTAAATTTAGACCCCAAAAAAAGATATTTTGAAAAATACAAAACATTAATTGAGGAAAAAGTGGGCAAATTACCTGAAAAATCAGACCACCCTTTAACAATTCTGTTTTCGGTTGGAGGAGCCGGCGCCCAAAAAGAAATCGGAGTTAAAATTTTAAAGAATTTAAAGTCGAACCTTAAACAGGGGGAGATGAAAATAATTTTGTCAGCTGGGGTCAGGGAAGATGTTAAGGAATATTTTGAAAAAAATATTAAAAAATTAAATTTGGAACAATTTGCCCGAGGACGGGCCTCGGGCAATTCTGGGGTTGAAATAATTTTTGAAAAGGATGTTGAGGGCTATTTTCAAAAATTCAATCAAGCTTTAAGAAAGACTGATATTCTGTGGACAAAACCAAGCGAACTCTCTTTTTACGCTGCCTTAGGGCTGCCGATCATTATCGCTCCACCCATTGGTTCCCAGGAAGGATTTAATAGGAGATGGCTGTTAAAATCGGGTTTTGGAGATTCACAGGAAAATCCAAATCACACAGACCAATGGCTTTTTGACTGGTTGGAAAGCGGATATTTTGCCGAGCACGCCATGGAAGGATTTGTTGAGGGGGAAAATTTGGGAACATTTAATATTCAAAAAATAATCTCAAAATGTCCTGGCCTTTAGTTGCTATTTTAGGTTATCTTTGCTCTGCCATAGTTGCCCTTTTCGATAAATATCTTTTAGGCGGCCCTATTTCTAACCCCAAAGTTTATTCTTTTTATATTGGAATTTTAGGAATTTTAGTTTTGGTGCTTGCTCCTTTCGTTGGATTTTTGATACCTTCTTTCTTACAAATTGTTTTGAGTTTACTTGCTGGAGCCCTTTCAATTTTCTCTCTTTTCATTTTTTTGAAGGCAGTAAAACTTTTTGAAGTTTCAAGAGTGGTGACAACCATTGGGGCAATGACTCCTTTTTTCGTCCTTGGCCTAACCCTTCTTTTCACTAAAAAAATTTTCAATCCAACTCATCTTCTAACCTTCTTATTACTTATTTCTGGAAGTTTCTTGATTAATTGGGAAAAAGAAAAGAGAATAAATTTTAGATGTCTTCAACTTTCAGTTTTGGCTACTATTTTATTTTCTTTAGCTTTTTTATTATCCAAATTCGTTTATTTAACCCAACCTTTTTGGTCAGGTTTTATCTGGATAAGAATTGGCGGATTTTTGACAGCCTTATTTTTTCTTTTTTCAAGAGAAGTTAGAGAGGAATTATTTGAAAAAAGATTAAGTTTTAAGGCAAAAATTGGCGGAATTTTTCTTTTGGGACAGACTTTTGGGGCAAGCTCAGTTATTTTACAAAGTTGGGCCATAACTTTAGTTCCTTTAGGTTTTTTAGCTTTTATCAATGCTTTAGAAGGGACTAAATACATATTTTTATTGATTTTCGTAATCTTTCTTTCTCTGAGATTCCCTCAAATTATAAAAGAAGAAATTTCCAAAAAAATCCTTTTCCAGAAAATTATTGCCATTTTATTAATTGGAGGAGGATTAGCCCTGCTGGCTTTTAAATGAAATGAGAAGAATTGTTAAAAAAATTTTGTTAGCTTTTTTAATTCTACTTTTACTCTTCGCAGGTTATCTTTTTATTGGGGAACCCTCTCGGGCAAAAGAAATTACCTGGGGAGTGAATTTTTCCCAAAAACATACTGAAAATTTGGGACTGGATTGGAAAACTACTTATTTAGCATTACTTGATGATTTGGGAGTAAAACATCTAAAGGTTGCTGCTCATTGGGATTTAATTGAGCCAGAAGAAGGAGACTACAATTTCGAAGATTTAGATTGGCAGATAAAAACAGCCGATGAAAAAGGAGCTAAGCTTCTTTTGGTAGTTGGGATGAAAACCGGCCGCTGGCCAGAATGTCATATTCCCGAATGGGCAAAAAATCTAAACAAAGAAGAGCAGCAAAAAGAGATTTTAGAAATGCTTGAAAAAATAGTTTTGAGATATAGAGAAAGGAATTCTGTAGTCATGTGGCAGGTGGAAAATGAGCCATTTTTTCCGTTCGGGGAATGTCCATGGGTCGATAAAAATTTCTTGAAAAAAGAAATAGATTTGGTAAAATCTCTTGATACCCAAAAAAGACCAATTTTAATATCTGATAGCGGCGAAGGCTCTTTCTGGATTAATGCTGCCAAACTTGGCGACATTGTTGGGACAACAATGTATAAAAAGGTTTGGGTTAGACAAATTGGAGTTTATTTGACTTACCCATTCCCCCCAACTTTTTATTGGCGAAAGGCTCAACTCATAAAAAAATTATTTGGCAAAGAAGTGATTTGTATTGAGCTTCAGGCCGAACCCTGGGGACCAAAGTTACTTTACGAGTCACCTTTGGAAGAACAAGAAAAAACCATGAATTTGGAAAGATTTAAGGCCAACATTGAATTTGCCAAAAAAACCGGTCTCGACGAATTTTATCTCTGGGGAGGGGAGTGGTGGTACTGGCTTAAGACAAAACAGAATAATCCAAGTATATGGGATGAAGCAAGGAAGCTGTTTTACTTTCCAGAACTAGAAAAATAAAATCCAAATGACAAAATCCAAATGACAAATGAAGCTCAAAATCCAAAATCTAAAAATTTGACATTTGGGCTTTGGATTTGATTTGACATTTGAGCTTTGACATTTGACATTTTATGTTATCTATTATTATTCCAACTCTAAACGAGGAAAAATATTTGCCAATTTTGCTTAAAGAAATTCAAAAGCAGAATTTTAGCGATGGCTTTGAAATTATTGTGGCTGATGCCGGTTCTCAAGACAGAACTATAGAAATAGCTCGAGCTTTTGGTTGTAAAATTGCCCCGGGTGGCTTACCAGCCAAAGGAAGAAATGAGGGAGCAAAAGTTGCCGAAGGTGACACACTTTTGTTTATGGATGCCGATGACATTTATTTGCCAACAAATTTTCTGAAACAATTATTAGAGGAATTTGAGAAAAGAAATTTGGATGTGGCTTCTTTCCCAATATGCCCTCAAGGAAACGGATTTGACAGGATTGCTTATGGAAACTATAATTTATGGGCGAGAATTTCCCAAAATTTTTTACCGCACGCTACCAACTCCATTTTGGTAAAAAAAGAGAACTTTGAGAAAATTGGCGGATTTGATGAAGAAATAAAAATGGCCGAAGACCACGAATTCGTCAGGCGGGCGGCAAAATTTGGCAAATTCGGTTTTATTAAAACTGAGCCAGTTTTAACTTCAACCAGAAGATTTGAAAGGGACGGAAGATTAAAAACCTATCTGAAGTACCTGATAGCCGGTCTTCATATGTTTTTTTTGGGCAAAATTAAATCAGACATCTATAATTACCAGTTTAACCAGTATTCCCAAACCGAGCTTCCGAAGGAAGCAAAGGTGAAGAAGAGGACGAAGTCCTCTTCGCCTACCGAGCTTCTGAAAGAAGCGGGGTGAAGAAGAGGACGAAGTCCTCTTCGCCTACCGAGCTTCTGAAAGAAGCGGGGTGAAGAAGAGGACGAAGTCCTCTTCGCCTAAATAAAAAGTCGATGAAGCTTTAGCTTCATCTCCACCTTCGCTTTTGTTTTACAAAAGCTCGGTAAATAAGGTATAATATTTTTTGTATGCCCCGTTAGAAGTCCTAGGGAGAAAAATTTTAGGAAAATTTTTCTCCAACCTCTATCGAGGCTATAACCAAAAAGTCTGCCCATCGCCATAACACATTAACCTACCTCAGGCGGCAGACTTCTAACGGGGTATGCCTTTATACGAATTACCAAAATTTGAAATACTTAAATTAAAAGCCCCAAAATTTAGATTTCCGAGATTTTGGAAAAACCGAATTTTTTGGACTGCGATTTTAACTATTTTTCTTTCTTCTATTTTCGGTTTCCTATCGGGAGCAATCTCGGGCAGTTATTTCTATTCCGAGGTAAAAAATTATCTCTCTAAATTAAACATTGAACTTCCCGAGGCTGAAAAAATAATTGAGAAAGAAACCGTCCGGGAATATCTTCCTCAAACCTCCCAGGAAGAGGCAACAATTCAAGTGGTCAAAGAAGTTTCTCCAGCCGTCGTCAGTATTATCATTACTAAAGATGTTCCCGTATTTGAGCAATATTATATTAATCCTTTTGAAGAATTTGGCCAACCATTTTTTCAATTTGAGATTCCTCAATATCGTCAAAAAGGAACTCAAAAACAGGAAGTGGGTGGAGGAACCGGTTTTATTATTTCTACAGATGGAATGATTTTAACCAATGGTCATGTCGTTTCTGACAAAGAAGCCGATTATACTGTTTTTACTCTTGATGGCAAAAAGTATCCGGCTAAAGTCTTGGCTAGAGACACCTTTCGAGATTTAGCCTTAATTAAAATTGAACCAGAAAAAATAGTTGATGAGAAAGGAGAATTTAATTTGAAATCATTTCCGGCGGCAAAACTGGGGGATTCGGATAATTTACAGATTGGCCAAACGGTAATTACCATTGGTAATGCTTTAGGAGAATTCAAAAACACGGTTTCGGCCGGGGTAATCTCTGGCTTGGGGAGAAGGGTGACGGCTTCAGGCGGAGGAATAGTTGAAACCTTAGAAGATGTTATTCAAACTGATGCCGCTATTAACCCAGGGAATTCTGGCGGGCCGCTTTTGAATCTTAAGGGAGAAGTTATTGGAGTTAATTTTGCCATGGTGGAGCAGGCAGAAAATATTGGTTTTTCCATCCCAATTAATAAAGCCAAAAAAGACATTGAGCAGGTTAAAACCATCGGAAAAATTTCTTATCCATTTTTGGGAGTGAGGTACATTCTGATTACAGAAACAATCCAGGCGGAAAATAATCTACCGGTAAATTATGGAGCTTGGGTCCAAAAAGGCACAGGAGGAGAGCCAGCTATTTCCCCGGGCTCTGCGGCCGAAAAAGCTGGGATAATCGAAGGAGATATTATTCTGGAGTTTAACGGAGAAAAAATTACTCAAGAGAATACTTTGGCCAAAGTTATTATGAAACATAATCCGGGGGATGAGGTAACTTTGAAGATTTTAAGAGATGGCGAGGAGAAAATCGTTCAAGTCACTTTAGGCGAAGGAAGCGAATAGGAAAATTTCACTACGAGATGTAATAGAATAGAGATTTTTTCGTCATTATTTAAATATGGGAAAACTAATGAACCTAATCGTTGTCCTTCTTTTAATCGTTGTTTTGAAGCAACGCTTGGTTAGGTTCATTGAATAATCAACAAAAAATATCCATTATAGACAACAATGAATCTGGCCAAGCAGCCAGATTTTTAATTTAAGGGCTTTTACGCTCTAACCCATGGAGCATAAAAGTCGGGGGGACAAGATGCGGAGACAACGGATCTTCGTTCCCCCTAAAGGCCTTCGTGTTCTTTACCCAAGAGCACGAAGGTTGGGGAGATATGAGATGCGGAGACAACGGATCTCATATTCTCCCCCTTTTTTTGGGCTTGCCCCGTTAGAAGTCTTAGGCAGAAAAAATTTCACAGAAATTTTTTCTTCTTGCTAATTGTGAGTAATAGGAAATAAAAATTGTCTTCTGGAAAGACAATACTATAACTAGAATCACAGACTTCTAACGGGGCTTGCTTTTTTTTGTTTTCTTTCTTAAAATTAAAATATATGAATGGTCCCCAAAATTTTACCCACAAAGCTCAAGAGGCAATAATTGCTGCCCAGGATTTAGCCAGAGAGAAAGGCCAACAGCAAATTGATGCCTTGCATTTGCTATATGCTTTGCTTTCCCAAGAAGAAAGCGTGGTTTTAAATTTGCTTCAGAGAATCGGAGCAGAAATTGAGGGTTTGAAAAAAAAGACGAGATTAACTTTGGATAGACTACCGGTAATCGCCACTCCCCAAACTTTTGGTCAGTTTTATTTGACTCAGGATATGGCCAAAGTCCTTGACCGAGCTAGACACGAGTCGGTGAAAATGGGAGATGAATTTATTTCGGCTGAACATTTGTTTTTAGCTCTTTTAGACGTGGAGACCAAAGCCAAGGAGATTTTAAATAAAGCCACTTTTTTACAACCGGGCGGAGGAGTGGCCTCTTTGGAATTTGGCAAATTGGATTATGAAACATTTTTAAAGCAATTATCACTTATTCGAGGAGGTCAAAAAATCACTGATCCTGAGCCGGAATCGAAATATCAGGTGGTTGAAAAATATGCCAGAAATTTAACCCAATTAGCCCGTCAGGGGAAATTGGACCCGGTTATTGGCAGGGAAAATGAAGTTCGAAGATTAATGCAGGTTTTGAGCCGGAGGACAAAAAATAATCCGGTTCTAATCGGCGAAGCCGGAGTCGGGAAAACAGCCATTGTTGAGGGATTGGCTCAAAAAATTGTTTCAGGTCAGGTTCCGGAATCGCTCAAGGAAAAAGAAATTATTGGTTTAGATTTGGGGGCTCTGGTGGCCGGCACCAAATATCGAGGAGAGTTTGAGGACAGAGTGAAAGCCCTTTTGAAAGAAATCAACCGGGCTGGCGGTAGATATCTTTTATTTATTGATGAGTTGCATACCTTGGTTGGCGCCGGAGCAGCCGAAGGAGCAATCGACGCCTCAAATCTTCTGAAACCTGCCCTATCGAGAGGAGAGCTGAAAGCAATCGGAGCTACCACCTTGAAGGAATATCAAAAATATCTTGAAAGAGACCCGGCTTTGGAAAGAAGATTCCAGCCAATTTATGTTGCCGAACCCACAATTGAAGACACCATTTCCATTTTGCGGGGAATTAAAGAAAAATATGAATTACACCATGGGGTAAAAATCAAAGATTCGGCTTTAGTAGCTTGCGCTCAGTTAGCTGCCCGTTATATTACTGATAGGTTTTTGCCGGATAAAGCTGTTGACCTGATGGATGAAGCAATGAGTTCTTTGAGATTGGACATTGAATCGGAACCCCAAGTACTCGAGAGCATAAAAAAAGAAATTCAAAAATTAGAAATCGAAAAAGTAACCCTGCCTGCCGGTAGGCAGGGTCTCAAGAATCCGCCAGTTGGCGGACAAAGAAGACAAAAAGTAATCTCTCGGCAATTGGCCGATTTAAAAGAAAAAGCAAAAGTCATAGAAGCCAAATGGCAATCGGAAAGAGAAACCATTACCAAAATTAAAAATCTTAAAAAAGAAATAGATTCTTCCCGTTTTGAAGTAGAAAGGGAAACAGCCGAAGCCAATTTGCAAAAAGTGGCGGAAATAAAATATGGGAAAATTCCCAATCTCTCGAAAGAGTTAAAGAAAGAAGAAAGAAAACTGGCTTCCTTCCAAAAAACTCGGCCAGTTTTGAAAGAGGAAGTTTCCGAAGAAGAAGTGGCCAGGGTGGCTGCCAGATGGACGGGGATACCTATCACCCGGTTATTGGAAGGAGAGGCAAAGAAACTGGAAAAAATGGAAGAGACCGTTTCAAAGAGGGTGATTGGTCAGAGAGAAGCAATTGAGGCAATTTCTAATGCTATTCGTCGCTCTCGGGCCGGAATTTCTGAAGAAAATCGGCCTTTGGGCTCCTTTATGTTTTTGGGACCCACTGGAGTAGGAAAAACTGAGACTGCTCGAGCCTTAGCTGAATTTCTTTTCAATGATGAAAATGCCTTAGTCAGGTTGGATATGTCAGAATATATGGAAAGGCACACTGTTTCTAGAATGATAGGCAGCCCGCCCGGTTACGTCGGTTATGAAGAAGGAGGGCAACTCACTGAGAAAATCAGGAGAAGGCCCTACGCGGTGGTTTTATTAGACGAGATTGAGAAAGCCCATCCCGAGGTTTTTAATATTTTACTTCAGATTTTAGAAGATGGCAGGTTGACTGACGCCAAGGGCCGGGTGGCTTCCTTCAAAAATGCAATTATTATTATGACCTCAAATGTTGGCTCGGAGATTATTGCCAAAGAAAGCTCTTTAGGTTTTGTCGGTGGAGATGCAGAAAAAAGTGCCCGAGAATCTTTAAAAGAAAAAGTAATGGCGGCCTTGAAAGAAAATTTCCGGCCAGAATTTTTAAACCGGATTGATGAAATTATTATTTTCAATTATTTAGGCAAGCCGGAAATTAAAAAGATAGTTGATTTGGAATTAGAAAAAGTGGCTGAAAGATTAAAAAATAAAAAAATCGAGATTCAGGCCGCTGAAGAGGCAAAAGAATTTTTGGCTGAACGAGGTTTTGACCAAAATTTAGGAGCCAGACCCTTAAAGAGGGTGATTCAGAAGCAGGTTTTAGACCCCCTTTCCGTAAAAATTGTCTCAGGTTTAGTGAAAGAAGGGGAGAGGGTGACAGTTGATTTGGAGGAGGGTAAAATTATTTTCCGGACTCCAAAGGACTTAATTAAATCTCGGCCTCAGAGAGAGAAAATTCCCGTTTAATCAACACCCGAGGTTGATTAATTAACCTCGGGTGTTAAGTACACCGTGGTTAGAAATATTCTCAAAATTTTAGCTATTTTTATTTTGGGAACGGTCGGCGGAATTTTTGCCGACCAGATTCTCTGGCCCTATTTTGTTGAAAGGCCGCTTTTTTATCAATATAAATTAGAAAATCCCCCGGTTTACGTT
>Ga0315274_10011990_pt1 | contig 12396 bp, 10 predicted proteins | sample YL17G02_20_MG_FD_203700 | JGI IMG/M metagenome (GOLD analysis project Ga0315274, IMG submission 203700) | Sediment microbial communities from Yellowstone Lake, YNP, Wyoming, USA - YL17G02_20 | ecosystem: Environmental > Aquatic > Freshwater > Lake > Sediment | place: USA: Wyoming | collected... | reverse complement strand
TCTTCGTATCGTAGAATCGGTTCGAACGCTTAAGGACTTTCATAGCGAATGGAGAGCACGCACTGACATCTGCCAACGTTTGAGCTCACCGACCGCCGCCCTCCCGGACCGTCGAATTGCCAGCCGCCACGCTGGGCGGCGGTTCGTGTGGAGCGACTGGTTCGGCTTGATCTGCCAGTCTCACCGCCCGCCTGGTCGCCTGCCAATACCGGAACAACCCACCAGCGACTATCCAGACAGCGACGGAGACTGCGCCAACGACCCAGCGTGCCCAACCGAGCTCTGTGGTCTGCTGCACCAACTCGATGAACCTCACGATGACCGACCAGCCCACGAGCAGCGCAGCGACACCAAGCGCATGCCCCATCTCTGCCCGCCTACCGACGAAGGCAGCTAGATAGCCCGCAGCTACAGCCGCAAGCACACGAGCCAGCAGAACGAGATCCGGCGACTCGTGACCCGCATATTTCCCCCAAGCGTCGCCTGTCGCAAACCCCACCAAATACCAGAGCAGCGCACCGCAGGCGATCGCCCACGCGCTTCTCCTCATATGACCTCCAGAGTGCATGGCCTCAAGCCGAACGTTCAGCTCACCGATGACGGCCCCCTCCCGTGGCTCGCGAATTGCCCAGGGGCGCTGCGGGGCCGTCATTCGGTGCAGCGCCCTTGTTCGGCGATTGGTTCTCGACGGCCACGTACTCAACTCGAATCCTGCCGTTGTGCCCTCCGGCAGCGTCGGTGAAATACTGCCACCTGCCCAACTGAATGACGTAAACGGTCGAACGATTCGTGACCAAGCGAGCCAAGAAGACCTGTCCGTCCGGCACACGGATGGCGTGCTCCTCCCAAGCTGTGCGAGTGTTCGGTCCAGTATAGCGAGGGCCAAAGACGTTTGTGCCTCGCGGGTCATTCATGCCGTAGAACTCGCAGCGTAAATCCTCGCGTGTAACATCCCGCAAACGCTTGCGGCTGCTTAACGCAAACTCCCAGAGTGGGTCGTTTGAGTTCGGGTTCGACATGTAAATGTGGCCTCCCAAACTCCAGCCGAGCAACGCCGGGCCAATCTGCAAGCCCTCCTGTGGCGGAGCTTGGCGCTGTGACACGTGAAGCCACCTCCGCAATGCCGCTTCGCCTCTCTCCCAGCGGGTCTGCCAGTTGAGTGTGTGGGTCTCCACCATCTCGGCTGCATAGATGCGACCAAACTCGGGCTGGACTGACCTTCTCGACGCCGTCCACACCACGCCGACAAGAGCTAGCGCCAGCAGAGCGAGGCCCACCCATTTTCTAATTGTCGCGCGAAGGGACATGAGTCGCCGAACGACCCAAGCTCAGCGACCCGGCCCACAGGACGCGTGGATTGCAACCAGAACGCGATGGCCGGGTTCGCTGCAGCGCATGGTTAGACCACATCCTTCTCATCTCTGACTCCTGAAAAATTCCTGAATCTTCTCCCACGAACCACTCACGATGTCGTTCTTGGCAGAGTCAATCAACGGCTGAACTGCGGACGAACCCGTCCACTGTCGGAAATCAACTGCAACCGGCAAATCAACCGAATACTCGAAACCGTTCGCGGGTCTGTCGTCGAGAAACGGGCGAACGTGGACCGTGTAGCCGTCGAACGCACAACGAATCTCGTAGTGCTTGCCGTCATGGGTGAATGGAATGGAATCAGTCATAGCTCAATACTTGAAAGGATTCGTGTTGATGTAGCAGGAGGCTGACGAAAATCCCTCGTCCCGCATGGCCTCTTCGTAGATGCGCTTGAAGCCAGGATACGTGTTGTTCTGTAGCTTTCGCGAAGCGAAAGCCGACTTGGCGTCCTGAGAAACAAGGTCAATGTCCAAATTCACGGTGACTCGTCCGTCGCGAATGTAAGCACGGTCTTTGATGACAAAGTCGCCTGACATGCGGAGTGTGTCTATCACGAGGTCGAGCTTCCCGCGAGCCGCCGTCATCGCTCGATTCATGCGCTCAGTCTCCTCCGCCGTCGCAGGTCGAGGTTCGGGGCGCGGAGGACGCGCTGAAACGGTGCTCGACGACGGCGGTGCGGCCGGTCGAGAGGAAACCGCCGGCTCTTTCGATGGCATGGTGACGAGCAAGTAAACAATGAGAACGCCGATACCGAGAAAGAATAGGCAACCAAACGCGACAATGGGTGAAGTCTGAGGCTGCTGCTGAACCGACTGTCCACAACCCTTCGCCCCACATGATGGGCAGTCAACGCCGTAAAACTGCGTTCCACACTTTGTGCATTTGACGAGTGCCATGTTACGTGCGCGCGATGTGGTCTAACAGTCTTAATATGCGCAACTGAGTTGCGCATACCACCCGCGGCCGGAAGGCCGCTGGCGTCCAGTTTTCGGGGTGTTCACGGCCGAAAACTACGCCGCGGATTTGGGCTTGTCAACGACCCTCAAGCTGATATAGGTAAATGCGTTAGCCGAGCTCCGGATCGTCGGGATTCACCCGGACGGACGGGGCCAGGGCAGCCAGAACGGACGATGACTGCACAACCGGAAAATGCGCAACCCGAGGGGCGCTTCTCATTCCCTGACTGGCCGGAGGTGTTGGCCCACGCTGCCTTGTCGCCCACCCACCGCGAGGGCTACGCCATTACCCTGCGGTGGTATCTGAGTTTCTGTCGGCGCGGACGGGTGCCCGTGGACCACGCATCGGCGCGGCAGTTCATCGTTTGGGCCGTGGAACAGAAACATCCCGAGCCGTGGAAGCTGGAGCGGTGGAAGGACGCCATCCGCTGGTTCTTCCGGACCGGATACGCCCGCCGTTTGCCCGAGCCGCCGGCCAACCCTGAACCGCCTGCGTCACCCGAGAGCCCGTCCGCAGTCGGGGCGAGGGAATCCAGCCCAGCCGCACCGGTCGCCTGGTCGGAATGGATCGAGGCGACGCGACGGTTGATGCGGATACGGCACCTGTCCTATCGCACGGAACAATCGTATTTGGATTGGGTGGGGCGGTTTGTGCGCCGGTATCGGGATCGGCCGTCCAAGGAGGTTGGGGAAGCGGAGTTGCGCGCCTTCCTGGATGACCTGGCGCAGGCGGGTCAGGTGAGCGCCAGCACGCAACGTCAGGCGTTGAATGCGCTCGTGTTCTTGTTCCGGGAGGTCATGGGGCGGCAACTGGGTGATTTCTCAGATTACCAGCGAGCGCCCGTGCGACAACGCCTGCCGGTGGTGTTGACGCGGGAGGAGATGCAGCGCGTGTTCGGTCAGATGGAAGGGACGACCCGGCTGATGGGGCAGGTCATGTATGGGAGCGGGCTGCGGCTGATGGAGTTGCTGCGGTTGCGCGTACAGGATGTCGATCTGGAACGCCACCTCATCACGGTCCGGCGCGGCAAAGGGGATAGGGACCGGGTGACGATGCTGCCGGAGCGGGTCAAGCCGGGCTTGATCGAACACCTGACGAACGTGCGGCGGTGGTACGAGGAGGATCAGGCGGCGGGGATCGGGCCGGTTTACCTGCCCGAGGCGCTGGCGCGGAAGTATCCGAACGCGGGCCGGGAGTGGGCCTGGCGATGGGTATGGCCGAGTCGGGAGTTGAGCGTGGATCCGCGGGCTGGCGTCAAGCGCCGCCACCATGTGTTGGATCGGATGTTCCAGTGGGCGACCCGGCAGGCGGCGGGCAAGGCGAGGCTGACGAAACCGGTCACGCCGCATGTGCTGCGGCACAGCTTCGCCACGCATCTGCTGGAGAGCGGGTATGACATCCGGACGGTGCAGGAGCTGTTGGGGCACAAGGACGTGAGCACGACGCAGATCTATACCCATGTGCTGAATCGGCCGGGCGTGGCGGTGCGGAGCCCACTGGACGATAGCCGATAGCCGAGAGCCAATAGCCAAGAGCCGAGGGGAAACCTGGAACGCGGAGTGCGGAACGGGGAATCGTGAATGTCAAACCCCAAATAACAAACCCCAAACCCCAAACGCAATCGTCAAACCCCAGGTGTGAGGCACCAAATCGTGCTTGCGCGGCGGGGCAGGTCCGGTTCCACGGGAGGAAAGCCGGTTGACATGGCCGGAAACCGCGGTGACACGAGGTGAAACGCCGCTGACACGGCGTGCAGGTCCGGTGACCAGGAGTGAATCGGCGTTGAGACGGATTGGGATGTCGGGGGAACCACGAAATATGCGAAATACACGAACGGGGAGTTGGAACCGCAGGTAGACGCCGATGGACGCGGATGAGGGCGGCTCGTCGTGCGGCGGTGGCACCTCTGCGTTTTCTGCGTTCTCTGCGATCTGTGCGGCTACCGGCTTCGGTGGGGCCTCCCTCCTTTCCCCTGTCTCCGGACGGAACCACGGGACACGCAGACCATAACCGCAGATGGACACCACTGGGAAACGCTTGTCCTGCGGGCAGGGCGGTGTTGTCTCTGCGCTCCCTGCGTTCTCTGCGGTTAAGTGAGAGCACTGCCGGCTGCGTTCCGTGCGCGGTTCCGTGTGGTTCGTGTGTTCCGTGGTTCACCCGAGGGGCGCCGATGCCGGAGGTCAGAGATCGGATGTCGGACGCCGGAGGGCGGAGAGCCAATCGCCGATCGTCCATAGCAGGAGGGAGCGTGGCGGTCGGTCGCCAATAGCCAAGAGCCGATGGCCAACGACGGACCGAATTGAGGAACGCGGAACGTGGTGGGCGAACGTCCAACGTCCAACTTTCAACCTTCAACTTTTAACCTGGGAAACTCGGTGACGCGGAGGTTCGTGCATCCGTAGGGAATCAACGTGAGATCCTCGAGGGGTTCCTTCGACTCCGCGGGTTCCGGAGGGATCTCTCCCGCCCATCCATGTTCCAATCCCCAGCGCGGCAGTCGGCGTCCCTTCACGCGGGCGGTCATGCCGGCGCCCTCGGGGGAGAACGGCTTCTCGCCCACCGGTTGTTCCCGGAAGGTGATGCTTCGATCCGGATTCGCTTCGTCCACCAGCAACCCGTAGTTCCACGCCGTGGAGGGGCGAACCTCGAAGTCGCCGTGCGGCAGCTCGCGGTGCGGTTTGTCAGCGTTGATGCGCGTCCAGGTCTCGCCCAGCTTGAGCGAATACACCAGCGGACCACGCTCGATGGCGAGGGCTTGGTTGTAACGCCGCGTGGTGCGGACCTTCATTGGGAACCGGAGGTTGAGGGTGACCGTCCCCTTCCATTCCCGGTCCAGGCGATGAAACGAGCCGGGCTTGAGCTGCTGCGCAGTGCCCCCTTCGAGCCGCACCGTGGCTCCCTCCGCCCACCCCGGCACCCGGAGCCAGAGCGGGAAACGAACCGCTCCTTCCTCGAGCACGATCACTTCGAGGTCCTCGCGGAACGGATAGTCGGTCTGCAAGGTCACGCGAACCGGCCGGCCGCGCACTTCGAAGCGCGCGGTGCTGGGCGCATAAGCCACGGCGGCGAGGCCTTCGCCCGGCGTGCGCATCCAGAGCTGCGACGCGAACTTGGGCCAGCCCTGGTGCAGGTTGGCGGTGCAGCAACCGTAGTTGGGCTCGAGGCCGAAGAGGTTCGCGTCCGGGCCATTGGAGGTCCACATGTGGTCCGGGTTGACGGTGCATTGGACCTGATTCACCTGCTGGTCGTATTGGTGGGACCACATGTCCGGGGCGAACGTCGCGGGAAGCGCGTTGAAGGCCACGCGTTCGAGCCGGTCTGCGAACGCGGGATCGCCGGTGGTCGCAACCAGGTGCTCCAGGGAGTACATGGTTTCGACGACGGCGCAGAGCTCGGTACCTTGGGTCGGGCTGCGGCCGGCGAGGCATTCGTCACCGGTGAACATGCCGGTTACCTGGCCGTGGTAACGGTCCAGGAGTTGGAGCATCCGGGCGGGGAAGGATTGTTCAGTCTCGGCGCGCGTCAGCCGCCAGCTCAGGCCGCCTGCCTTCAGCGCCATGCCGGTGTTCACAATGTGCTTCTCCCAGGTCCACAAACCGCGACGTGGCGTTGGAGACGGCATATCGGCGCCGGCGTAGAACTCTGCGTAGTCGAACCTCTGGTCGTGGAGCTTCCGGGCGAGATCGAGCAGCCAGCCCTCGCCGGTGCGCTCGTAAACATAGAACACGGGGATCAAGCCTTCGAACCAGCGGAACTTGCCCCACCCGAACAGAGGCGTGCGATCGAGAGCGGCGAGCGTGGCCTTGAGGTTGTGGGTCACAGCCTGCAACACGGCCGCGTCGCCGGTGGCTTCGTGGTATTGGACGAGCACCTTGTTCGCCAGCAGGATGGCCCAGAGGTCATAGGCCTTGGCGCTGGCATCGGCGGGATACGGCGCGTACCAACCATCGGGGCGCTGCGCGGCGACAATGTGATGCACGTACCGCTTCACCTTCGCCTGCAGCGGCGCGTCGCCCAGCACCCAGGCCAGCGGGATAACACCGTCCAGCCAATAGGGGGCCCGTTCCCAGCGTTCGGCCTTCCCGCCGAACCACTGGCTCTGGCCGACATCCGGCCAGAACTCATCCAGGTGTCCGGACAGTCCGTCGGCTTGAATCCGAAGCTGACGTTCCAGCCAACCCGCGGGACGGATCGCGCCCAAGGGCAGCGGGCGGAACGCCAAGGGAGCCAGCGCGGAACGGGAGTTCCGATCCGCACGGGGACCGGCGGCGTGGACGGACCCGGTGCTGGAAGCGGCGGCGAGCGCGGCGGCGCCCAGGCTGACCTCCGCCGCAGCCGCCAGGGATACAGCGTCGAGCCGGCGGCCGGCGGCGGCGCCGTGGTTCGCATTCGACACCAACACTCGAGCGACATCCGAATCTCCTGGAAAAGCGCGGAACGGATCGAAGGAGGCGCCGGGTTCAGCGTCCGTGCTTCGTCGGCGCAAGCCGGCTTCGAGGCCTCAGGCGCCGTTGACCAGGACCGGTTCGCGCCGGGTCCCGGCCACGCCTGGAAGGGCGAGTCGGATCTCGATTCCTGGTGGTGGCAGATCGAGTTCCGCGCGCCGTGGCGGGTCGGCGCCTTCCTGCAGGTCGTGGGTGATCACGAGTTCGTATTCACCAATGCCCCCACTGCTTATGTTTGGCAGGTCAGCGACGACGGCCAGCGCTGGCGCGACCTCGCGGAAACGCGGATGGAGCGGGATCGGCGCCTCTTCCGGATTCACCGGCTGCGCGCGCCGGTTCGCTGCCGGTTTCTCCGTCTTCGGATCGATGCGGCGGAAGGGCGGTATCCCACCTTGCGCGAGATGGAAATCTTTGAGCGACCGGACTCCCGGATCGCGTTCCCTGGCTGGCTCGTGGTCGTCAACACCACCCATGATCCGCGCCTGCCGAATGAAGGCCAGCAGTTCATTCCCCTAGCGCGGTCCTGTGCCGGATGGGAGGGCGTCCGGGCGCAGCAGGTGTGGCTGGGGGACTTCAACGAAGCCTTCCTGGCCGCCGAACCTCAGCCGCTCTGCGGTTTCCTGTCGGGGAACCTCAAAGACTGGTGCGAGGTGAACCGGGAGTGGTGGCGCGGCACTCAGGAGGTGCTCCGCAACCGGAACCTGCCGCTCTGGGCGGCGTGCGGCGGGGCACAGGGATTGGCGCTCCTGAGCGAATACGGTGTGGACCATCCCTGGGACTGCCCGCATTGTCGCGACCCGCTGAATCCGAAAACGCCCCTCTACACCCACATCGGGCACACGGGCCGGAAACCTTGCGGCGACTACTCGGCGTGTGAGTTTGAGCGAGGCAAGTTCACGATGCGGCTCCTCAGGCGTGACCCGGCGTTTGCGAGTTTGCCGCGCGAATTCGAGACCATGGAGAGTCATTGCGGACAGATTGAGTGGCCGCCGGCGGGCTGGGACCTGGTGGTCACGGCCGGTCCGGGCGCGAAGACCCGGACGCAATGCCTGCGTCTGCGGGACCGCTACATCTACGCGGCCCAGTTCCACATCGAGCTTCCCGGCACGCCGGAGACGTCGCGTCGGATCATGGCCAACTTCCTTGCGCTCGCCAAGCAATGGGGTGGTTATCACCCGCGGGGCAAGGCCGTCCCGCCGCCGGCGCCCTTCGAGGATTGATCCTCTTGAAGGACGCTTGGGAGAGCTGCAGCCGTAGCGACTCAGCTTCTGAATCGAACGCGCTTGCCGGAAGCAGACTGGCCTGTGTCTGCAGGTTGGATCGCGGGATTGAACAGCCCAGTAGCTCCGCAAACGCGCCGCCTGGAGGGTGGATGCTCGGGAAGAGACGGACCGTCAGCGTGGAACCTCAGTTCCGGTTTCCGCGGTCGGGCTCGGCAAACCTCCAGCCGAACTAGGCTCATGGTGTCGCTCATTGTACTGGAATGTCACTCCAACATTGGGGTGCTCGGGCTCCCATTCAGTCAGATTCTGTGGACAGACACGCCGAACGACGTCCGTAACAACGGCGACTGATGGGTCCTTTCGGTCTTGCGCCCAAGACCGCAACGCCGCGATCGCGCTTGGATCGCTTCGTCCCAAGTATGCCAGAGCCAAGGCAGCCGGATAAAGGATGCCGGGATCCTCACTCCAGAGCGCTTCAGATAGGGCACGCCTCACGTGATCCGGGACAGCGGGGTCCTGCGTCTCCTGAGGGTGGTTTCCTTCGGCGTATTCTCCCGGCGGCTGCCCGGCACCTCCTACCGCGCGGGACGTCATTTCCGTTCGCAATCTCGCAACCTCCCCACGAAGCCGAAGCACTTCCGTGTGCTCTCTTCGCAGTCGATCAATCTCGTCCGCGTCCACCTGGCCTTCTTCCCGGAGAACGTTCTTCTTCGGTGCTTCGACGGCGAGTGCGGCCTGCTGGCCCAACGACTCGATCTCGCCCCGCAAGTGGACGTTGGTCTGCCATTGGAGGAGGGCGGAAGCTCCCAGCCCAGTGATGAGAAGCGCTCCAGCAATGTTCACTTTTGACTGCGCCAATGAGATTAGGCTCCAAGCAGACGCGGCGCCGCTCGCAGTCGCGGTTGTCACAGCAGCCGTGGAAACCGTTCCCGCCAGTCCTGTCGGCACTGAGACACCGACACTTCCTGCCAGGGCGGTCGCCAAGGCGGTCGTCGGCAAGGCCACGCCGCGCCGGACTAGAATCTTTCTTAGTCGTTCGATTGCGCGCGTCACACATTTCTGCGCGGCGTCCTCGCTCAGGCCGAGAGCTTCGCCTACGGACCGCAGATCGCGCTGGTCAACGAAACGGAGTAAGATCGCATCGCGGTCCCGGACGCTCAGTTGGTTCATCGCGTCGTCCAGAACAGGCGCGATCTCAGTCCAGACGGAATCGGGGGTGTCGTTCGTGGTATTCATAGCCGCGGCTTTCAATTCTCGAGCACGCCGGCGGATTTCGGCTCGGACGGCCTTGGTCGCCGTGAAGTACGCATGGCGGTACAGCCATCCGCACACTGGCACGCCGCGGCGGCAGACCATGCCCGCCTTGCGTGCAAGATCGCTGAAGACGACTTGTGTGACATCCTTGGCCAGCGATTCATCTCCGTTCGCGATACGCAGCGCAGTGGAGTAGACGAGGGCCAGGCGTCGATCCACCAAGTCGCTGAACGCTGACTCGGACCTGTCGCGCAGATAGGCCAGCAGGAGTTCTGTGTCGTCAATCATGATTTCCAACCACTGGAACCCGCCGGACGCCAAAAGCCGACAGAAAAGTTGCCTCGGAGAGCATCACAAGCCTCGTATAGTGCCTTCATCAGACCACTCAGCCTCTCGACCTTCTGTTCGAGCCTATCTAGCTCCTCCGGTTCGCCTTTGAGTTCGAGCAGCGGTTTGAGAATTCTGAGCGGACGAGATTCAGGTCAAGCTTCCCATGCTGCCGGATCAGCACACCGGGAAGGTAGATCATGACCGCCGCCCGCGCTGAAAGATGGCCTGCTGCTCGACGAGGCCTGACCAGTCGGAACGTTCACGCCAGCCATCAACCGCTCCCTTGGATTGAATGACCTGGCGGGCTGGCACTTCCAGGAGCAGCACACCACTCGCAACGCCGCCGAGCCGGAGGCCTACCTTGCGCAGTCGGGCCCAACCTCCGGAACCGCCCCGGAGATCGTCGACCGCGTGCGAGTCATTGCGCAGCAGGCGATCACTTGTCTTCCGTAATGCTCGATTTCGTCCGCCAGGTGCGGCAAGGACCGATAGCACGCCCCCTCCACGGCTAGTGCCTTCGCCCACACCGGCAGGAACACCTCCGGCTGGGCCTCCGCCATTGACTGTAGCATCGTTTCCACCTCCTTGACCGTTTCCAGGGCCGTCGTCCATTCGCCCGCCACGGCCAACGCGCTGGCGCGGTCGAGCTTCGTGACGGCCAAGTCGGATAGGAAGGTTCCGGGGTCCACCCGAGCTAGTTCAATGAAGACTCGCTCGGCCTCGGCGAAATGGGCTAACGCCTCTTCGTCGTGGCCGAACTCGCTCAGCCGCACGGCCAGCCGATGGAGCGCCCGGCCCAGGTCCGGCAGGAACGCCGCGGGTTGGCTCTGCCCCAACGCGCGCCAGGTCCCGAGGGCCTGATTCGCGCAGGCCAACGACTCCTCACGAAGTCCCGATCGCCGGAAGTGTTCAGCCAGCATTCCCAGTGAGGCGGCGCATACCGCCGAGGTCCAGTCCGGGCAGCGAGGCCGGCAAGCCCGGCACGCGGTTTCGGCTTCGCGCTTCATTTCGAGCGCTTCGGCGGTCCGACCGGAAGCCCCCAGTAAGACGGCGAGTCGGCTTTGAGCAGCCGCCAGGTCGGGCAGGAAAGCCTCTGGATTATCAGCCGCCAGTTGCCGGTAAACCTCGGCGGCCTTCGCTGCCTTCTCCCGGGCTTCTTCGAAGCGAAGCGAGCGTTCGAGCACGGTGGCGGTAACCTGGAGCGAACTCGCCCATCCCGCACGAACTCCGCCCGGCGCGGTCCGATTGGCAATTCCGATTGCCGCGGAGGGGCTCTTCGGCGTGCGGTTCTCAGCTTCCTGAAGCTCGAACTTGGGGCTGCGGGTCCGATCCTCTCCACTCGGTTCTGGGAGGAGTTGATCCTCGGTTTGAGCCGCCAACGCTGCGTGGGCGGCCTCCGCTTGCCGCGCTCTCGCCACCGCCTCGTCCCCCAGCCCAAGGTCGCTGAGGCGACACGCCAGAACTTCGACAGCCGAGGCCCAATCGGCCCGGTACTCGGCCGGTTGCGCCTTGGCCAGCTCCAAGCAGAGTACCTCGGCCTGTTGCGCTTTCTCGAGCGCGGCTTCCCGATGGCCTGAATCCGAGAGCCGCCAGCTCAAGCGTCCCAAGAGCCTTGCCAACTCGGCGGCGAGGGCGCGGCTGCCCACGCCAGGAACGAGTCGTTGCAACGCTTCGATGAGCCGGCCGGACAATTGTGTGGTCAGGGCCCTGATCCCAGGGATGCCGATCGGGAGATTCCGCTCCGCCTCGAGGAGCCATCCGACTTGCGGCCTCTCGTTGGTGTCGAGGACCAGGCCAAGCCACTCCAACGGTTCGGGATGGTAAAGGCCAGCGAAGTCGCCCGCCAAACGGGTGAGGAAAGTCGCCACGGCGCACGGCCACCTTCGGGCCAGCCGCTGGAGGACTCGTCCCCCGGCCTCGCCCAGGGTTTGGCGTCCGAGGACCCGTAGCACCAGCGCCCCGCCCACCAACTCATGGGCAACTCGCACGCCACCATCGCCGTGGTTGGGGAACGCTCGCGACAAACGGCCCGCCAGAACGGGCGTAATGGCAGCACTTGGCCAATGCAGGGCGCGCTGCTCGTCCTCCGCGAGTGCGGCAACGGCGTTCGCGGATAATCCTCCCACCACGGTGGCGCAAGCCGCCAAATGCGTCAGCCACTGTCGCCCGGCCGGATCATAGGACGGCGCGAACCCCGCGAGCCGGTCCAACTCGAGATCCGCCAGGGCGAATGCAAGATCGATCCTGGACCTCGGCAGCAACGCCCGCGGAGAGGTTCCGGTCGTCGCCGCCAGCACGGCTGCCAGAAGCAGCTTGGCCGTACCGGCGCCGGTCGCTAAACCTTCGTCGCCGGGCAACCCTTCGTCGATCGGCTTCGTCGCCTCAGGCGCCACGCTGCCGGCGTGCGCAACGCCCCGCCTGACTTCCTCCCAAAGATGCTGCCGGAATGGGCGGTCCGGCAGCTCCGAGAGTTGAGATGGTTCCAGCGGATCGAACAGCGTCGCCGCGTCCTCCTGAAGGTAACGAAGCCATCCCTTGTTCGAGTCGGCCTGCCGGGCCAGCAGGAGAATCCGCAGCGGAGGACACGTCTCCCCCCGTTGGCTGACGGCAGCGCCCAGCAACAGGCGAAGATGCTGGACCTCCACGGCGGCGGCGTCGACCACCAGCAGCGTTGGCCTTCGCCACAGCGGTCCCGAGGGAGCCGCGATGGTGGGCAGCCAGGGCCAGTCCACACCGCCCACGAAACCGGCATCCCAGACTCCGGGCTCGAGCGCGGCCACTTGCGCCATGAACTCAGTGGCCAGACGCGTTTT
>Ga0315274_10011988_pt1 | contig 12397 bp, 12 predicted proteins | sample YL17G02_20_MG_FD_203700 | JGI IMG/M metagenome (GOLD analysis project Ga0315274, IMG submission 203700) | Sediment microbial communities from Yellowstone Lake, YNP, Wyoming, USA - YL17G02_20 | ecosystem: Environmental > Aquatic > Freshwater > Lake > Sediment | place: USA: Wyoming | collected... | reverse complement strand
CCCGGGCCGCGCCGCCATCTTGGGCGTCTCCGGCGCTGTCACCCAGTACCCGGGCGTGACCTGCGGCGTGATCGGCGAGGCCGCCCATGGCCACGGCGTGTCGGGCACAAGCACCGACGGCACCGGCACCTACGGCTACAGCGTGAGCGGCAACGGACTCTTTGGTGCCAGCGTCAGCGGTAACGGTCTCTACGCCATGAGCAGCAGCGGCCCGGCCATCCTCGCCGCGGGCACCGGCGTGATCCAGAGCATCGCCAAGACCCAGGTTTGGGTCAGCGGCAACTCGCTGGTCAAGAACGTGTCCACCGACACCACGCGCTGGGACATGCAGGTCAATGGAGCCGCGCGCATCTACCGCGGCGCAACGGCCGGCACCAAAGCCATCTACTACCCCTTCACCCTGCCCAGCGTGCTCTACGGCCAGCCGGTGAAGCTGACCAAGCTGACCGTCTACTACGTCTGCCACGATGGCACCAAGGGCTACATCACCGGCATCTACCTCAACAAGCAAACCGACGCCGATAGCGCGATCGTGGTCGTCAGCGACAGCACCGACCGCACCAGCAACACCGCCGCGTCCTACTCGTTGGACCTGACCACCAACAACGTGCTCAGCGCCGACCAGGGCGGGCTCGGCCTTTACATCAACCTGGCCTTCGACGACGACACCAACTGGGTGCAGATCGGCGGCGTGCGCCTGGAGCTGCTCTATGCGCCGTGATCCTGTCCACCGCGCCCCGTCGCGTGCCCTGGACGCCCCGGGCGCGGCTCCATCACGAGAAAGGAGGCCCCCCATGCGAGTGACACTCGCGCGGCTTCTGCTGTGCGGCGCGTTGAGCGCTCTGGCACTAACCGGCCTGGCCCTGGCTGCGGCCCCCGCCCCGGCCGGGGTGCCCCACTGGCTGCTCTCCGCAGGCGGCGCGGCCTGGGCCGACGGCTCGCGCCTGCAAGCCAGCCTGGGCGAGCCCCTGGTCGGCAACAGCGGCCAGCTCGCCGCGGGCTTCTGGCCCGTCGTGGCGGCCTATGAGCAGGCTGTGCCCACACCCACCACCGGGCCCAGCCCCACCCCCACCAGCGGCCCCAGCCCTACCCCCGCCACCGACCACTGGCTCTACCTGCCCGTGATCATGAAGGGCGGCTAGGACCACTCCCGAGGGATGTGGTCAACGGAGATGCCTGGCGGTCACACGATAAACGGATGGAGCACGCGCCCATCCGTTTATCTGTTTTCACATCCGTTGACAGCCAGCCCCGCGTTGACAACCAACCCATTCTGTGCTATCTTATGTCAGAACCAACCGCTGTGCCACAGGAGGCCAGATGGCCATCCTCACTGCTTTCATGCTGAGCCTTGGGGGCGCTCTGGCCACTGGCCTGGGCGGACTGTTGCTGAGTCTGTTCGGCAACCTGGACATGCGCGTCTACGACACCCTGCTCGGCTTCGCTGCCGGGGTCATGACCTCCGTCGCCACCATTGGCCTCATCACCCAGGCGCTGGCGCGTGGCAGCCTGCTCACTACGGTGTTGGGTGTGGCCGCGGGCACCAGCGCGCTGTTTGCTTTGGACCGCTTCTTGCCACACGAGCACGAAAGCCTGTCGTTCGTTTGCGACAACCCGCTCGCCTACCGCCGCGGCCTGCTGATCTTTGCGGCCATGACCCTGCACAACATTCCAGAGGGTCTGGCGGTGGGCACCAGTTACGCGGCCCAGCCGCGCCTTGGGCTGCTGCTGGCCCTGGCCATCGCCCTGCACAACATTCCTGAGGGCATCGCTGTGGCGGGCCCTTTTCGCGCCTGCGGCATGCCCCGCCGCCAGTACCTGGCCTGGACCACGGCCTCTGGCCTGGCCGAGCCGGTTGCAGCCCTGCTGGGGGCGGCCTTTGTCGTGTTGTTCGGATCCATTCTGCCCTTCAGCCTGGCCTTTGCCGGCGGGGCCATGCTCTACGTTGTTTCCGATGAACTGATTCCAGAGAGCCACAGCCACGGCTTCGAGCACGAGGCGACTCTCGGCTTCATCCTGGGTTTCCTGCTGCTGCTGGCGCTGTCGCGCATGCTGTGACGCGCTGAGGTTGACATCCCGCCAGCCCTGCGCTAAGATGTGCGCCGGTAACTGCGCGGCAAGCATGCCTCCTTCAGATCCAGCGAAAGGAGTCATCCACATGATGATCCCCCTGGACGCCACAACGCGGACGGCCCCACACCGACGGGCCGTGAGGAGACCACATTGCGCGGCGTTGGCCCTGGCCCTGCTCGTGCTGTGCTGCGCCTGCGCCCAACAACGCATCCCCAGCTACGGCGACGTCACGCCCACCTATGCTCCCACGCGCACTCCCAGCGCCACCCCCAGTCCCTCGCCCACCGCCACGCCACGCCCCAGCGCCACGCCGCGCCCCACGCTCACCCCCCTGCCCAGCCGAACCCCGGTGCCCGACGCCAGCGTCAACCGCGCCAGTGTCGAGCTGCGCGAGGGGCCAGGCTCGGCCTACCGGCTCATGGCCACCTATCCGCAGGGCACGCCGCTGACGGTGCTCGGTCGTTCCAGCGGCGGCCTGTGGCTCAAGCTGCGCACGGCCGACGGCAAGAGCGGCTGGATGCGCAAGGCGGAGCTGCAGGTGCGCCTGCCCAATGCGTCCCTGGCGGTGGTCCAGGCGCCCCCGCCGCCTACGGCGGTCGAATCCGCGCTGGGCGCGAGCCGCGTCCTGGAGCGCGCCGGCATCACCCTGCTCTACATCCCCTCGGGCGAGTTCATGATGGGCTCCGCCGACAGCGACCTGCACGCCAGCGAGTGCGAAAAGCCGCAGCGCCGCGTCTACCTCGACGGCTTCTGGATCGCGCGCACCGAGGTGACCAACGCCCAGTTCCAGCGCTTCATCGCCGACGGGGGTTACGCCAAGCGCGAGTGGTGGAGCGAAGCGGGCTGGCAGTGGGTCACCAGCACAGGCGAGCGCAGCCCCTGGGCCACCACCTGGCTGGACCCCGCCTGGAATCAGCCCGACCAGCCCGTCGTGGGCGTCAACTGGTACGAGGCGGACGCCTTTGCCCGCTGGGCGGGCGGCCGCCTGCCCACCGATGCCGAATGGGAAAAGGCCGCGCGCGGCACGGACGGCCGCATCTACCCGTGGGGCAACGCCGAGGACGCCGGCCTGGCCAACGTCGAGGGCCGCGTGGGGGCCACCGTGGCGGTGGGCAGCTTCCCCGAGGACCGCAGCCCCTACGGCTGCCTGGACATGGCCGGCAACGCGCGCGAGATGGTGGCCGACTGGTTCGCTCCCGACTGCCATCAGCCCAGCACTGACCGCAACCCCACGGGTCCACCCAGCGGCCTGGTCCACCTCCAGCGCGGCGGCAACTACCACGGCGCCGTCTGGGCCGGTTCGCGCTGCGCAGCTCGCAGCGATCCACCGCCCGTTGGCGCCTCGATCGCCAAGCGCTGGACCGACGTCGGTTTTCGCATCGCGCAGTGATTACTGTCAACGTATGGGGGAACGAATTCACGGATGCGTTGTCGCGACGTTCGGTCACGACGTTCGTAGTGCGCGCTTTAGCGCGTGGTCAGGAGAACAAGATCATAACCGATACCAACACACCCCACGAACAACTGGCGCGCGCCCTGGCTCAGCGCTTCGAGCGGTTCCCGACCGTAGAAGCCATCGCGCTGGGCGGCTCGCAGGCCCGCGGCGCCGGGGACGCCCAGTCGGACATCGACCTGTACGTCTTCTCCCTGGCAGTCATCCCGCTGAGTGCCCGCCAGGCCCTGGTTGCGGACATGCAGGCGACTCGTGCCGACCTCAACCTGCAGTTCTGGGACCTGGGTGACGAATGGTACGACGCGGCGACCGGCATCGAAGTGGACGTGATCTACTGGGAACCCGCCTGGATCGAGGGCCGGCTCGACCGCTTGTGGCGGCAGCACCAGGCCAGCCTGGGCTACAGCACCTGCTTCTGGACCACCATCCGCCATGCGCGCCCGCTCTTCGACCGCAGCGGATGGTTCGGCGCGCTGCAGCGACAGAGCGAGCAGCCCTACCCCGAGGCGCTCCGGAGCGCCATCGTCACCAAGAACCACGCCGTGCTGCGCAGCGTGATCCCCAGCTATGCGCACCAGATTGCAAAGGCCAGCCGCCGGGGGGATCGGGTCAGTCTGAACCATCGTGTGGCTGCGCTGCTGGCCAGCTACTTTGACGTGCTGTTCGCGTTGAACCGAGTGCTGCACCCAGGGGAGAAGCGGCTCGTCGAACAGGCCCAGGCGCAGTGCGCGCGGTTGCCTGCAGCGATGGCAGAGCAGGTTGAGGCTGTGCTGCAAGCCACGTGCGCGACCGACGGGAGCCTGCTACAACGGGTACGCGCTCTGCTGGACAGTCTGGATGACCTGCTGCGCCAGGACGGCTTCGAAGGGAGGACGACGTGAAGTATCTGCGTGCCGTCGCATTCTCGTTCTCCACCGTGGCGCTCTATCTTGGCTTGCCGCTCTTTGGTCTCGCCGTCGGCGTGCAGGCGTTGGTGGGTTGGGGGATTCGTGATCCGCCGGAATACTTCTCCCTCGCTCCGCGACTGGGCTACGCCCTGCTCGTGGCGGCCTTTGGTCTCGCCGTCGGCGTGCAGGCGTTGGGCGGAACGGAAGGCATTCGCGCAGGCGCGGGCGAGGAGGGGAAGCCCGTGCCGCGTCAGCACGTCGTGCGCGCGGTGATGGTGCTGCTGCTCTACTAGAGAGGAGCCGGTCAGGCCGGCGGCGCTCGCGCCTCAAGAGCATTTCGAAAGGAGGTTGCAGCATGAAGCCGAGTCAGGTCGTGCAATGTAAGGGCTTTCCCTGCACCGACGCGCGGCACGAATGTTATGTCGCCCCAAACCTCGAGGTGCAGCCGGAGCGCGGGCGCATCGTGCTCATCTCCGAGGCCACGCCGGCCGACCCCGGCGACTACTACTACGCGCCCGGCGAGGCCCTCTTCGCCCAGACCACCGTGCAGGCATTCCAGGACGCCGGCGCTCCCGTGGCGTCCACGCAGGACATCCTCGGCCTGGGAGTCTACCTCACCCCGGCGGTCAAGTGCGGCAAGACGGGCTACGGAGTGCAGGGCAGCACCATCGGGCAATGCTCGCGGCTGCTCGAGCGCGAACTGGCCCTGTTCCCCCACGTGCAGGCCTACCTTCTGATGGGCGACGTCGCCATCAAAGCCGTCAATCTCATCGCGAAGCGCGCCGGCCAGGCCAGGGTGATTCCAGCCGGCTCCACCTACAAGATCCGGGGACAGGACTACTTCTTCCGGGGCCAGCGCGCCTTGCCCTCCTACCTGCAAGTGGGCCCCAGCTTCTTCATCGAGAAGAGCAAGCGCAAGATGATCGCAGAGGACATCGCGGCCGCGCTGCGCCTCGCGGGGTGACGTTGGCCACCAGTCACGGTAGGCGTTCGCCTCGTGATGTCGCCGCCGGCGCGTATGGTTCATCGCCCGGCGCTATACCGTTCGCGCCATCAGCAGTTCATCATAGAAAACACCGTCATGGCAGAGCGCTTGCGGTTCGATGCCATAGACCCGAAAGCCACAACGCGCATAGCAGCGAATCGCGCCGGCATTCGTGGCCGGGATTCGCCACTTTAGTGGTGACCACGGCCAGTTTGACAGTCGCGACGCCGTGAGTGCGCGCCCAATCCAGGCACGTGTTCACAAGCACCCCGGCAATGCGCAGGCCACGCCACTCCGGTCGCACGTACATGCCCACGATGTCGGCGCTGTGCCGCACGCCCAGCACTCGCATGCCCAGCGCCGACGCCACCTGCGCGGTGCGCTTTCCGATGACCCCTACACCCACCAGCAGCAACGTCTGCCCGGCCAGCTCGGGTCCCAGGCCTGCGCCCCAGGGAGACGAGACCCACTCGTGGCGCGTCTGGGCGCGCATCGCCACGTGCAGCCGGCGGGAAAACGCCAGCAGAAAGGCCAACACGTGCTCGCTGATCACCGTGGCGTGAATGCCAGAGGTGCTGGTGAGAATGAAGCTCTGCTCCATAGCCTGTCGGTAGTGCAGCAGCCAGTCGGCCCCGGCGGGCCACTGCTGGTACCAGCGCAGCCGTGGCGCTTTCACGATCAGCTTGGGCGAGATCACGCCCGCCGCGATCTCCACGTCGTCCAGCGCGGTTTCCATCTCTTCGCGCCGGTCCGTCACCACCAGGTGCGCCCCGGGCGCCAGTGCGTGGATGCGCGCGATCTGTTCAGCCTCCAGGATGTCGTCCGGCAGGCCAATCAGTATGGTTGTCAGGCGTGTGGTCTCCCTGCTCTAGGAATTGCGCCAAGCTCCCCTACTTAACCCAAAAGCGACGGGCAGGTCAAGCCAGCTGTGGACGGACAACGCAACGCCAGAATCCTGGTTTCTGGCAGAAACCAGGATTCTCCACGGCGTCAAGTTGCCTTCTGCCCTCGTGTGTGGTAGAATGGAGCACGTTGGTGCGGGCCCGCCAGCACCCCGTTCGGCGCGGCCATCCGCCTGGACCCGATTCTGGCTAGCGAGGGAGAGCACATGAGCACAGACAAGGCCAAGGTCATCGTCAACCCGGTCGCCTCCGGCGGCAAAGTGGGCAAGCACTGGCCCGAACTGCGCGACATCCTCACGCGCGGCGGTCTGCAGTTCGAGGCCGAAATGACGCTGCGCCAGGGCCACGCCACGGAAATTGCGCGGCGCGCCCTCGCCGACGGCTTTCGCTACATCGTGTCGCTGGGCGGCGACGGCACCACCAACGAGGTTCTCAACGGGCTGGTGGCCGACGGGCGCATCCCCGACGACGTCGTGTTGAGCATCATCCCCGGCGGCACCGGGTCCGACTTTATCCGCGTCGTGGGCATCCCGCGCGACCCCGTGCAGGCTTGCCAGGTCACTTTGGGCCACAACACGCGCCGCATCGACCTAGGTCAAATCCGCTGCCAGAAGGACGGCCAGGCCATCACGCGCTACTTTATGAACGTCGCCGGCCTGGGCTTCGACAGCGAGGTGTGCGAGCGCGTCAACCGCATGAGCAGGCGCATTAGCGGCACGCTCCCCTACCTCACCAGCCTGGTGCTCACGCTGTTCGCCTACCACAACAAGGACGTCGAGCTGACCTACGACGGCCAGTCGCTGCGCGGACGCTTCAACTCGGTCATCATCTGTAACGGACAGTACTTTGGCGGCGGGATGCGCATCGGCCCGCAAGCCGTCTTGGACGACGGCATCTTTGACCTGGTGCTCCTGGGCGAGATGAACAAACTCGAATTCCTGGCCAACGTGCCGCGCGTCTACAACGGCACGCACCTTAGCCACCCCAAGATCACGTCACTGCAGGGCAAGCAAATCCGGGTGGAAGCCAAGCAGCGCATGTTCATTCAGGCCGAGGGTGAACTCGTCGGAGAGGCGCCTGCCACGTTCCGCGTGCTGCCCGGCGCCCTCAACCTGAGAGTCTAGCCGCCGACCCCAGCCTGATCCATTGGGAGACTTATGCGCAAAGCAGGCTTTGTTGTGCTTTCGATCTCGGCCCTCCTGGCCGTTGCCGTGGGGGCCTATGTGGCGCTCGCCACGCTCGTCAATTCCATCTACGGCTACACCACCCCGCTCAAGGGCACACCGCCCGTGACACAGGAGAGCAGCCGGCCTCTGACCTCCCAGGTCGTGATCATCATGATCGATGGGCTGCGCTTCGATGCCTCCCAGCAGATGCCCTACCTGAACACCCTGCGCAAGCAGGGCGCGCGAGCCCAACTGCTCGCGCGGCCCCCCTCCGGCTCGCACGCAGCCTGGACCACACTGCTCAGCGGCGCCTTTCCCGAGACCAACGGCGCGCCGCTTTTCGACCCGCCCTACGAAGGCACGCACCCCATCGGGGTCGACAACCTCTTTGCTGCCGTGAGCCGCGCCGGACTGACCGGCGGCGTGAGCGGCCCGCGCATTTGGGACAAGCTGCTCTCCGTCAATCTGATGTACGTGCAGTTCCTGGTCGACGGCAGCAACGACCTGGCTGACAGCCAGGTGGTCGACCGCGCCAGGGTCTTTCTGGACGAGTTCAAGCCCAACCTGCTGCTGGTGCACCTGACGCAAGTCAACGCCGCCGGGCAACGCTACGGCGCGGCCAGCGCCGAGTACACACAGGCGGCCCAGCGCTGCGACGACTATGTGCGCACCGTGGCCGAGGGCATGAACCTGGCACGCAGCGTGCTGATGGTCGTCTCCAGCCACGGCCAACTCGACCAGGGCGGCTACGGCGGAGATGAGCCCGAGCTGCTCAGCATGCCATTCGTAATGGCCGGCGAGAGCGTCATGCCGGCTGACTACCGCACCATCAACCAGAGCGATATTGCGCCCACCATGGCCGCGCTGTTGGGCGCTCCTACGCCCAGCGTTGCGCAGGGCGTCATGCGCCTGGACATGTTGAGCACCAACCGCGTGGAGCGCGCCGAGGCCCTGGTGGCACTGGCCGCCCAGCGCGTGCGCATCGGCAACATCTACGTCGGCAGCATTGGCCAGCCCGCCATCAGCCAGACGGCAGAGGGCGACATGCAGGTGGCGCGCAGCTCGCTGCTGGTCAAGAACTATGAAAGCGCAGCGGAACTGGCCTTGCTTTCGGTGAACCAGACCGCCCAGGAGATGGCCGACGCGCGACTGGCGCGCATTGGGCAGGAGCGACGGCAACGCGCCGTGCCTCTGGCAATCCTGGTCCTGCTCCCGCTGGCGCTGATCTGGCATTGGCGCGGGTCCAGAACGTTCTTCGCCCTGCTGGCGGCGGTGATGGCGGCCGCATCCTATCACGGCCTGTTCCTGTGGCAGGGCAACGAATACACCTTTAGCCGCATGCCGCTCAACTCGCTGGCGTCTGCTTTGCAGCCCAGCCTGGTGCGGGCCGCCGTCTGCATGGGCGTGGGCGCGCTGGTCATCGTCTGGCACGCCTGGCGCGAGGACGAGCGCTCCCTCTTCGCCACGCTCGTCTACTCTTACGGCTACGCCGCGTTGCTCGTATACCTGGTCGGCCTGTTGGCCGCCGCCTGCACGCTGTGGAACGGAGTGCGTTTCACCTGGTACGTTCCCAACCTTCAGTTGGCGTTCGTGCAGTGCGGGGCGCTGCTGCAGCTCACGCTGTTCGCGGCGCTGGCCATCCCACTGCCCATCGTCATCGTGGCGCTGCAGCGCTTGCTGCTGGCCATTGGCGACCATTTCGCGAGAAACCTTCCCGCAAGGTGACGCCGCGACCCGGGGCAACCTTTCGGGAAGGTCTGTGGCACAACCAATTCCGCAACGGAGGATCTCATGCGCGTCGCGATTACCGGCAGCGCCGGTCAACTGGGACGAGCCCTGCAAGCTACCCTGCGCGACCAGAACCTGCTCCTGCTCGACCTGCCAGAACATGATCTGACTGCCTACGAACAGACCTTTGGCATCATCACCGAGTTTCGGCCCGACGTTGCCATCCACGCCGCCGCGTTCACCAACGTGGACCTGTGCGAGCGCGAACCCGAGACCGCCTACCGCGTCAACGCCCTGGCCACGCAGAACGTGGCCCTGGCCTGCCAGAGCTGCGGCGCGGCCATGGTCTACATCAGCACCGATTACGTCTTTGACGGCGCGCAGAGCGAGCCCTACTGGGAATGGGATCGCCCCAACCCGCAGAGCGTCTATGCGCGCTCCAAGTGGGCCGGCGAACAGATCACACAGAGCCTGCTGACCAGGTTCTACATCGCGCGCACAGCCTGGCTCTACAGCCGCGGCGGCAAGAACTTTGTGCAGTCCGTGTTGCGCCTGGCCGACGAGCGCAGCGAGCTGTCCTACGTCACAGATGAAGTCGGTTCGCCCACCTACGCCCCGGACTTGGCCGCGGCTCTGACGCAACTGATCGCCCACCCGCTCTACGGCATCTACCATTTCACCAACACCGGGGTTTGCTCGCGCTACGAGTGGGCCAAGGCCATCCTGGAGCTGGCGGGGCGCCCGGACTACCCCATCCATCCCACGCAAGGCTACCAGCGCGCCGCCAAGGTGCCCGCACGTTCCGAGTTGCGCAATTTCTGCGGAGCGACGCAGCTCGGCATCACGCTGCGCCCCTGGCGCGAGGCTTTGGCGGACTATTTCCGTGGCTGAGACCTTTTCCGTCATCATTCCCAACTGGAACGGGTTGCGCTTCCTGCCGGTCTGCCTGGGCTCACTGCGCGCGCAGACCCACCTGCCGCTGGAGGTCATCCTGGCCGACAGCGCCTCCAGCGACGGCTCGCTCGAGTTCGTGCGGCACGAGTTCCCCGAGGTGCAGGTCACCGCCATGCCTGCGAACCGCGGCTTTACCGGCGCATGCAATGCCGGCATCGCGCAGGCACGCGGGGACTGGGTGGCCTTGCTCAACCAGGACGCCGAGGCCGACCCGCGCTGGCTGGAGGAGCTGGCTTGCGTCGCCGCGGCCCACCCGGAGGCGGGCGGCATTGCCTGCAAGATCCTGCTCGCCGACCGGCGCGACCACTTGCACTCCGCCGGCGACGGCTACCGCGCCGATGGCACGGGCGTCAACCGCGGTGTCTGGCAAAAGGACGAGGGGCAATACGATGCCGAGGTCGAGGTCTTTGGCCCCTGTGGCGGTGCGGGCGCCTACCGCCGTCGCGCGCTGGACGAAGTGGGGCGCTTTGACGAGGGTTTCTTCATGTATTATGACGACGTGGACCTGGCCTGGCGGCTGCGACTGGCCGGGTGGCCGACTCCTTTTGCCCCGCGCGCTATCGTCTACCACTACCTGACCAGCGGCGCGGGCGTCACGGCCAGCTACTACGGCGGGCGCAACACCCTCTGGGTCCTGGCCAAGGACGTGCCCGGCCCGCTCCTGCGCAGGCACTGGCGCGCCATACTGGCCGCCCAATGGCGCATCGCCTGCGACGCCCTGCGCGCCTGGCGCGGCGCGGCCGCCCGCGCTCGTCTGCTCGGCCAGCTGGCAGGCCTGCTCACCTGGCCGAGCATGTTGCCCCAGCGTCGCGCCATCCAGCGCTCCCGCCGCGCTTCCATCGAGTATCTGGAAAGCCTGCTGGAGTAGCCTGCCAGGAGGAACACAAAGCCACCTGCGCACGACAAGAAACCTGGCTTCTCCTTCTGGAAACCAGGTCTCTCCCGGCGGCGCAGGTTGACGCGCGGGCGCGTCCGGGGTATGATATGCCATTCCACGGGGAGATGTGAAGATCGAAGCCACACATTCCGAGCCATACCTGAGCATCGTGGTGCCGGCATACAACGAAGAGCGACGTCTGCCCGAGACCCTGGCCAAGATTACGGCCTTCCTGCAGACCAAGAACTATGCCTCCGAGCTAATCGTGGTCGACGATGGCAGTGACGACGGCACGGCGCGCCAGGTCGAGCAGCTCGTCGCCGCCAATCCCATCCTGCGCCTGATCCGCAACGAGCACCGCGGCAAGGCCTTCACCGTGCGCACCGGCATGTTGGCCGCCGCCGGGCAGTACGTGCTCTTCACCGACGCCGACGGCGCCACGCCCATTGCAGAGGTGGACAAGCTGCTGCCGCGCCTGGAGGCCGGCGCTGACGTGGCCATCGCCTCGCGCGAGGGTGCAGGCGCGCAGCGCTATGCCGAGCCCTGGTTCCGCCACGTGATGGGGCGTGTCTTTAACTGGATCGTGCGCACCCTGGCCGTGCCCGGCATCCACGACACACAGTGCGGCTTCAAGGCCTTTCGCCGCGCGGCCGCCCAGGAGCTGTTCGGCCACATGCAGCTCTACGGGGCCCATGCAGCCGCCGTGCGCGGCGCCGTCCTGACCGGCTTTGACGTCGAAATCCTGTTCATGGCGCTCAAGTGGGGCTACCGCATCGCTGAAGTGCCCGTGCAGTGGTACTATGGAACCGAGAGCAAGGTGCACCCGCTCAAGGACTCCTGGCGTAACCTGAAGGACGTGTTGGGCGTGCGCTGGAACGACGCACGAGGGCGCTACCAGCGCCATTAGGCGCTGGTAGCACGCCTCAGAGAGGCAAGAGCCCGTGGCCGCCGCGAAAAACCAACCGCTATGGCTCCTGGCGCTGATCTTGGCCGTCTACTGTGTGCTGGGCACGCTCTACGCGGCCCAGACGCCCCGCTGGCAGACGCCCGACGAGCCGGCTCACTTTAACTACATCCGCTACCTGGCGGAGAACGCCCGCCTGCCCGTGCTGCAGGTGGGCGACTTTCCCGCCCAATACCTGGAGCAGATCAAAGCGGCCCGCTTTCCGCCTGAGATGCCGATCGATTCCATCCGCTACGAGTCACACCAGCCCCCGCTCTATTATGCGCTGGCGGCTGTCGTCTATCGTGTGAGCGCCGGCCTGGGCTTCGCAGGGCAATTCCTGGCGCTGCGCCTCTTCTCAGTCTTGCTCGGCGCGGCGCTGCTGCTGGTCATCTACGCGCTGGTGCGCGAGATCTTCCCTGAGAACCC
>Ga0315274_10011986_pt1 | contig 12397 bp, 8 predicted proteins | sample YL17G02_20_MG_FD_203700 | JGI IMG/M metagenome (GOLD analysis project Ga0315274, IMG submission 203700) | Sediment microbial communities from Yellowstone Lake, YNP, Wyoming, USA - YL17G02_20 | ecosystem: Environmental > Aquatic > Freshwater > Lake > Sediment | place: USA: Wyoming | collected... | reverse complement strand
TAACGCCTGGTTTTCCCAATTATTCCCGGATGAAGGGCGGAACGGGTCCCAGCCATTGCCAGGAACGGCTGTCCAGGTGGCATCCCACCAGAAAACACCCAGGCCGCGTCCGTTTGGAATAGCGCGGGTTATGGTCATGATGTCGGCCAGGATTTTGGCTTGGCCTTCAGGCGTGAAGGGGTAGCCGGGCTGTTCCTGGAAGCGGATTATGTTCTCGTAGTTGTCGTTGTCGTCCGGGGTGAAGGCATAAGCCGTTTCGACGATGATGATGTCCTTCTCGTAACGCACGGCGATGTCATTCAAGTTGTTCTGCAAATCGGCAAGCGTTCCGTGCCAGTAAGGGTAGTACGAAACCCCAATCAGGTCGAAGGGCACGTCAAGCGCGATGATGCTATCAAACCACCACTGGAACATTTTATTAGCGCCACCTTCGGCCAGTTGCAGCATAACCAGCGTGTCAGGTGAACAATCCTTCACAGCGCGATAGCCTTCTTTGAGCAGGGCAGCCAGGTTATCGAAACTTTTGTCGTTTTTACCATCCGGCCAGAGCATCCCGTTGTTGATTTCGTTGCCGATTTGCACTATGTCTGGCAGGGTTCCCTGTTCTTTCAGGCTGTTGCAAGTATCGAAGGTATGGGTGTAGAGAGCTTTTTTTTGATCCTCGAAATCGAGATTCTCCCATGCGGCTGGTTTGGGCTGCTTGCCGGGATCGGCCCAACTGTCGGCGTAGTGGAAATCCACCAGCAGTTTGATATTCTGGGCTTTGAGGCGCTTCGCCATCTCAAGCAGTTGGGCTTTGCCATGATAACCATCCGGTGAATTGACCCAAACGCGGATGCGGGCATAATTCAAGCCATGGTCATGCAGGATTTTAAGCGCATCGCCCTGCACCCCGTTCTCGTCAGCATAGACACCGCCTTTGTCCTCAGATTTTTTCAGGCTGGAGATGTCTGCGCCCATCACAGAAAGCGCTGCACACCCCGGAACGAACTCAATGTCATCGAAATTGACCCATGCCTCGCCCTCGTTGTCCGAGTAAAGGCTAATAGTGCACTGCTGGTTTGTGATCTTTACCGAAACAACGATATGTAGCCAATCGTTTCTGGAAATCGGCACAGCGGTACGGGTTTCCTCTCCGCTGCAGTCTTTTAGAGCAATGTAAGCTTGGTTCTGTTTGCCACTGGAATTTACCCAAACTTTGAGCGTATACCAGCCATTTGAGACTTGGGTCAGGGTTTGTGTGGTTTCCAGTTTTCCTGCGCCATGCGTCAGACAGGATGTGCCGAAGTGGCCGTCCGCTTCTACCTTCCCGGCGCTGACCCAACCGGAGAGGTCGGGCTCAAAGCCAGGGTTGAGCACTGACGGGACAGTTTTTGGGCGGAGAATTTCCTTGATCACGAAGTAACCTCCAATGGCAAGTGCAAGCAAAAGCAAGACGACGAAAATGGTTCGCTTATTTATGGGTTGTATCAAATCACCAAGAATTTTCACCAGGATGACAAGGAGTTTTTGTATTTCTAATATTCTCAGTGTTTCTGGGTGAGCTTATTATCCAATTCTAATACCACTACACTGTTGGTTTCCATCGAGATAGAGTTGTTTACTGCTTCGCCTGTCAACAAGTCGCGCCCTGCATTTTCGATGGGAATCTGGACTTTACTGCCCGTGTGATTAAGCAGGAACAACCAGCTTTTCCCTTCCTTTGAACGGCGTAAGGCTTCCACCCCAGCAGGGAGATGAGGCAAAACGGGCATAATCCCTGCCTCGGCACAGACCAGTCCGAGGAGCCAATCCAGGCCAGCTGATTCCAATTCTGTTCCCAGATAATAGCCAAGTCCTTTACCATACTTGTGACGGGTGATGGCAGGCAGCCCGGCATAGTAATCACTTTCATAAACGGCAAGCGCCTCACAACCGTGGACACAGATCACATCGCTCCAAAGGGAGCAGGTGAAAGTTCGTCCGTCAGTAGTGCGCAATGTGTTGGCAAGACCTTTGGGATATGCGGTATATTCTTCGACAGTCAATCCCAGCATTTCACAGAAGGAGGCGGGGTAGCCTCCCAAGCGGATATGTTCGTTCTCGTCCACGATTCCGCTAAAGAAGGAAATCAACAGCGTACCGCCATTCTCAACATAACGGTTGATATTCTCAGATGAGTGGTCGCTAACGAGATAAAGTGTCGGTGCGACAACTAGCTTGTAGCACAAAAGGTTGGTGTCCGGGTGGGCAAAATCTACTGTGATACCGCGCTCAAACAACATCTTATAGTACGAATAAATCTGCGGAAGCAATTTCAGATCATTAGATGGCTTGCTATCCAGTTCCAACGCCCACCAGTTTTCCCAATCCATTAGAATGGCGACTTCTGCCTGCACCTGGCTGGAAAGAAGGCTGTTGAGCAGAGGTAATTCATTGCCCAGGGCTTTGATCTCGCGCCAGGTCCGAGAATCGGTACCGGTGTGGGGCAGCATACCACTGTGATGTTTCTCCGCACCCGCTTTCGACTGGCGCCACTGGAAAAACATGATGCCGTCCGCGCCGCGCGCCACCGCCTGGAGACTTCCCAGGCGCATGACACCGGGTCGCTTGTTGACATTGCGCTGCCGCCAGTTGACCTGAGAGGTGGCCTGCTCCATGAGCAGCCAGGTATGGCGCACACCAACCGAGCGAATCAAGTCGTAAGCCATGCCAGCCTTCACCATCCAGTCGGGTTCATAGGTATCGGGATAACTATCCTGAGAGACTACATCCTCGTGCGGTGAGAATTTGAAATAATCGACACCTTTATAAAAGCCCATGAAATTAGTGGTGACAGGCAGGTTGGGAGTGATTCTTTTTAAGATGACCTTTTGTTCGTCAAAGCAGGCTAGCCATGAGTTGGAACTAAACCGCGCCCAATCAAGTTGCTGGGTTGGATTGGCGTGGGCGGGAGTGCGGAGCGGGGGTTTGATTTCGTTCCAGTCTCCGTAAACCTGTCCCCAGAAGGCAGTGCCCCAGGCAAAGTTGAGTTTTTCAAGCGTGGTATAACGGTTTTTGAGCCACTCGCGGAAGGAGGCAGCAGAGATATCACAGTAGCATTCGCTGACATGACAGCCGTATTCGTTGTCAACATGCCACATCACCAAGGCGGGGTGGTCTTTATAGCGTTCAGCTAGTTGGGCGGCGATGCGTGTGGCGTATCGGTGATAATCGGGGTTGTGCGGGCAGTAATGTCGGCGCGAACCATGCCAGAGCCTGACGCCATCGGCGGTGACGGGAAGCATATCAGGATGCATGCGCACCATCCAGGCGGGCGGCGCGGCGGTGGGCGTAGCGAGATTAACCGAAATGCCGTGGGCGTGGAGCATGTCCATCAGCCGGTCAAGCCAGGTAAATTCAAAGATGCCAGGCCGTGGTTCTAATTTAGCCCAGGAAAATATGCCCAACGAAACCAGGTTGACCCTGGCTTCTTGCATAAGACGAGCATCTTCCAGCCAGGTTTCCTCCGGCCACTGGTCAGGATTGTAATCACCGCCATAAATCATGTGGGAAAAATACATCGAAGTCCTGAAAAAGTAGGGGTAACCTTCATGATCACTATTATTTCAAACTAAAAATTCGTGATTCGCACCATCCGATCACGATACTTCTCACGAAATTGGGCATTCAAGCGCTGGATATCTTTTTCATTACCTGTAAATGAACAACGCAGGCAATAATATTCGTTCGTGTCCCGGTCGTAGAGCATATCCATATCGATTTCACGCATCAAACAGCGCGGACAACGGTAATTCAACTTGCCTTTGCGACCCTGAGCCATGTGTGCAGTTCTCCTTTCCCCTTTATGGTCTTCTTAATACCAATGGTGTACATAGGTGAGAAAGCAAAGCCCTCACGGCAGTACCCTTTAGCGGGGGCGTCCGTCCGCATGGTTAAGCGAGTATCCACCTGTGGAACCAGCGCTTCGGCGCTCTGCATGTTTTCGACCTCAGCCTCGCGGCACCGATATTTGTATTCGATGGATTCGACCTTGTCTGTACCGATTAGCCTCAGGTGGATACCGGTTAGATCCTCTGGATATTCGGTGGTGCCGTAACAGGCTGTGATGTACTCATCAATCGAGATATAGGCCTCCGGGCTGGTCGAATCCATAATTTGGCGGATGATTTCTACCTCTCCACTACCTTCCTCCAACCGGAAAATCGTCTTCACCACCACTTTGAATCTATCGAACTCAATGGTTATAGGATCAATGGTGATAATGCGGGTATCACCCTCCTCCGAGAAGGAGGCCAGTGTACGGCAGGTACACAAGTCCACCTCCTCACCGCCGTAGCCAATTTTGCAGCTCTTAATAGCGCCCTCCCCAGCGTAATGAGTAAAAAAACCAGCCCGATAGAGCGATTGCACAAGAAAGGGATACGAGGCGTCTTGCATTGCCTTCGTACCGACACCACAGGGTCGCACTAGTTTAGCAGCGTAGGGACGCAAATCCACCATCGCACCGCCTTGATTCATGTCAAGGCAGAAACGCATAAAGGGATCGGCGTACCAGAACATCTGGCGCTTTGAGCCGTAGAGAATATCCTTCCAGAGCGTGCACTCGGGCCGGGTGTATGGCCGATCGTGGCGATAAACATCTGCAAATTCGCTCATGGTCATGTCTTGCAGTTTGCCCTGCTTTTTGAGTTCGCCGTAGTAGGCCATGCCATCCTTGTAACTTTTGAGCAGTAGGGCATAATCGGCTTCCCAGCGTCCGCCCTTGCTCATCCAGCCGGGGCCGACGTACATCATGTTGTACGAATAGCCGCGATTGTATTTGGTCATTGAGCGGTACTGATCAACGATATTTTTGAAATAGGGCAGTTCGCCGTTTTCGTAGACCATACCGCGCAAAATATTTTGCGGGTGTGTGCCATAGTACGAGCCGGGGCCGTCGAAAACGGCCATCAGGTCGCGCGAAAGGTGCGGGATGGCGACAATGCCAATGTCGTCGGCTTCGTCGGAGGCAACGCAGTGGATGTTGCGCTTCGACGGAATCCATGGATTCCAGGGGCCACCATCCATCAGGGTGTACCAGGAGTTGTTGGCGTTCCAGTAGGCCTTGGGGCCTTCCTCCCAGCAGGTCGCCACAGCGGCCTTGACCATCGGGTACTTTTCTTTGATGTAATTGACCAACTCGGCGTCCATGTAGTAGGAGCCGGTGGAGGTGGGGTAAAAGCCAAAGACCTCGTGGAACTTGCCAAAGACCTCGTCCACAATTTTGCGCTTGTCTTCCATCGAAAACAGCCAGATGGCGAGTTCCTTGGATTTGAACTTTTCGCGGAACTCCTTGCATTGGATTCCCAAAAAGGTCGAGCCGATTTCGTCCCCGAATTGTTCGTGGTGCTCTTTGGCAATCGCCACCGCCTCAGCATTGAACAGGCTGGCGTAGGTCATCTGGATAGTGGTGCGCAATCCGTTATCGTGGGCAATCTGCTGCTGGGTGCGGAAAATATCGAGCGACTCCTGCAAGACGGCGCTGCGAGTTAGATCCTCCTTCTTCCCTTGTTCTGCCTCTTTTTGGATATATTCAGGCACCATCTCTGGTCGGTGGATGACGGTTAGGTAGAATGCACTCATATCGGTTTCTGTTCAGCACGCGGCAGGGGTAATCCACCACTGCTCATGCAATTTACTAGTTCGAGCAAGGAAATGGAACTTGATGGTTAGGTATTGATAATATTGACTATGGATTCAGGTACTCCTCTAGCGCTGGTAACGCACGGTCGTTGAAATCAAATAAGGCTTGATTTTCCCAGGCGTTCCCTGACTGTAGATCCGTTGAGTCCCATCCATTCCCTGTTACCGCTGTCCAGGTAGCATCCCAATAAAAAATCCCGAGGCCGCGTCCATTTGCCACAGCTCGCACAACCGACATGACATCCCTCAGCATGAGACGCTGACCTTCCGGTGTGAATGAATAACCGTCGATGGCCATTTTCCTATTGGCAATGTTGGAGAGGGAATCATCCTCAAGGACCGTGGATGCATAGGCGAACTCGGCCACGATCACATCTTTATCATAGCGGGCGGATATATCATTCAAGTTGGCCTGCAACTGCGCCAGGCTGCCATGCCAGAAGGGATAGTAAGAGACGCCGATCACATCGAAGGGGACATCCCGGCGGGTGATGTTATCAAACCACCAGCGCGCCATCTCATTATCTCCGCCCTCGGCGATATGCAGCATGACCAGGGTTGAACTGGAGCTGTCTTTCACGGCTTGGTAGCCGGATTTCAAGAGAGCCGCCAGGTTATCGAAATGATTGTAATCTCCGTCGGGCCACAGCATTCCAGCGTTTATCTCATTTCCTATCTGAACCATATCTGCTGGAGTACCCTGGGCAGCCAGGCTACTGCAGACATCATAAGTGTGATCATAAACTGCCTGCTTGAGCTGCTCGAAGTCGTAATCCTTCCAGGCGGCGGGTTTATTTTGTTTTCCTGGATCAGCCCAATCATCTGAATAGTGAAAGTCCACCGACAATTTTATGCCCAGGCTCTTCAGCCTTAAGGCCATTGCTAAAATTTCGGCTTTATTGTGGTACCCATCGGCCGGATCCACCCAAACCCGCAGGCGGGCGTAATTCAGGCCATTGTCTTTCAGGATCTGCAGGGCATCGGCTTGGGTCCCGTCGCTGTATTTATAAACCCCTCCCTTATCTTCAGACTTCTTCAAGCTGGATATATCTGCGCCAAGAATGGAAAGCGCAAACCGACTAGGAACCAGTTCAATATCATCAAAGCTGGCCCAACTATCAGGAGTGCCAAACGAGTGAAGGCTGATAGTGCATTGACCGTCGGTGACCTGGTTCGAGACCACTAGCTGGATCCAACGATACCCTGGTGTTGTGGCAGGCACATAGCCCCGTTTTTCCTGGTTCCCACACTTGAGGGCAAGATAGACTTCATTTTGCCCACTTGAACGGGCCCAGGCGCGCAAGGTATACCAGTCATTGGCCAGCCCTGAGATAGACTGAGAAGTTTCCAAAATGTAGGTTTCCGAGGCCTTATGGGTCAGGCGAAAACTACCGGAATGGCCACTGTCTTCAATGAGAATTGCATTCTCCGCGCCGGTGCTGCTCCAACCAGCGAGCGCTCCGCTGGCATACTTCTCTTCAAACCCGGGATTGAGCAGCGCCGCCGGTCCGGAAACCGGAGCCGGAGTGGAGGTGGATAGTTCCGCGGTGGCGGCCGGTTCTGTTCCAGGAGCCGTAGGGTTGCACCCAACTGCGCTGCCCACTATTCCCAAAATGGCCATGATCGTGAGCCACGACCTTATCTTTGTATGAAACGTCATCATTTATCCTTTCACTGCGCCCTGGGTCAGGCCTCCCACGATCTGATCCTGGAGGACAAGGTAGATGATCATGATCGGCAGGGCGCCTAGCAACGCGCCGGCTGCGAAGACTCCCCACCTCTGCTGGAATTGTGCGCCGGTGAAGATCTGCAAGCCGACCATCAGAGTGTATTGCTCGGTGCTCTTGAGCAGCACCCGCGCCAGAACAAACTCGCCATATGTGCCAATATAGTTTAAGATGGCGATTACGATTAAAATCGGACGCAATAGTGGCAGGATCAGCCGGGTGAATATCTGCCAATCGGAGGCTCCTTCCACCATGGCCGACTCGTCTATATCGTGCGGGATGGTGTCGAGGAAACCTTTCATGAGCCAGATGTTAATGCCCATAGCACCACCTAGGTACACCAGGATCAGGCTCGCGTGGGCGTTCAAACCCAGGGAGGGGATAACATCACCTAACTGGGAGATCATCAGGAACGTGGCGACAAGCGCCAGCAATCCCGGAAATACATTGATGAGCAGGATGCCCTTAAGCATCGTCACGCGACCACGGAAGTGAAAGCGCGAGAAGGCATAGGCTGCTATTGTGGTGATAGCAAGCGAAAGCACGGAAGTGATCGAGGCGATCTTGATCGAGTTTCCAAACCACCTCCAGAAAGGAAATTCAGTTGAAGTCAGCAGTTCACGGTAGTTTCCAAATCCTGCGTTCTTCGGGATCAGTGTTTGGGTGGCTAAAGAGCCGGTTGGATTAATGGAGGCAGAGATCATCCAGAGGATAGGGAAGACTGAGAAAAGGATCAGGATACCCGCAATGACCAGGCGAATACCGATGCCGATTGTACGCTGTGCCTTGGCAGATGTCCGGAGCTGTTGAAGGGAAAGTGGATTAGACATTTTTACTAACCTCCTCCCACATACGGGTATATCGGAACTGGAAGAGTGTGATGGCACCAATGATGAAGAAGATGATGATGGTGATGGCTGAGGCAAAGCCATAGTTGATACCGCGACTGCCAGAGAAGGCAAGGTTATACACGTAGCTGATCAGGATATCCGTGTGCCCCGCCGGCGTGGGTGTACCGGCCATGGGCGGTCCACCCGCGTTGAACAGGTAGATCAAATTAAAGTTGTTGAAGTTGAACGTGAACGAGGCAACCAGCAACGGTCCAACGGCGACCAGCAACAGGGGCAAAGTGATATACCTGAACTGCTGCCAGCGGCTGGCACCATCCACTTGAGCGGCTCCGTAGTAGTCTTCGGAGATGGATTGCAGCGCCCCGCTGCAGATCAGCATAAAGTAAGGATAACTCAACCAGAGGTTGACGATAAGGATGGCAATTTTGGCCCACCACTGGTCGGTGAACCAGGGTGGAGACCAGCCAAACAGTCCTTCGAGGATGTGGTTGAATACGCCAAGTACGGGATTCAACATGCCGCGCCATATCAGAATGGTAATCAGGGCAGGGACAGTGTAGGGAATGATCAAGAGGGAGCGGATGAGCTTCTTAAGCGGTAAAAACCGATCATTGAACATTACAGCAATGGCGAGCCCCAAAGAGAAATTCAGCAGCAGACTGAAGAAAGCAAAGCCGAAATTCCAGGCAATGATTCGGATTAAAGGTCCTCGCAGGGCAGGACTGGAGAAGAAATCTCTGAAATTGTTGAACTTGACCGGCGCGATGAAACCTGGTTGGAGCTCAGTACCATCCGGCGTTGTAAATGTGCCCCGCAAGTTCTGATAGGTGGTACCAGTCTCCTGGTTGATCATGGCATCCTGATCGGAATCATAAACATATAACGGCAATAACTCCGCTGCTTCTGATGGGGATCGAACCTGGATGGTTTTTCCAGCCTCACCAAACAATATTTCAGTCAGGTTTTTATCCGAAGCAGCCAAGAGGACATTCAACCTTTGGTAGCCTTCGATGGTTTTCGGGATACCCTTGTTATCGAACTCCCCCACCCCCGATTCACCCGGCTTGGGTTGGCTGAGAGGCTCACCCGGCTTTGCCAGATATCCATTCCCTGCCGCGTCCTGAAGCCAGAGTACATAATCACCCTGGGGAGACTTATATGCCGTCCAGGTGTATGCCATCCCTGTTGCGGGGAGATATTTCATTTTCAAAATCTGATTGATCGCCAGTTCTTCGGTGACGAGATGGCCTTCGCCATAGTTTGTAAAGGCGACCCAGGTGGTAAAAAAGATTGGGTAGATAGTAAATAATGCCATAAACACCAGGCCAACGATCATCCAGCGCAAAGGATATGCTTTCTGAAGTAGAAGAACAACATTTGCGACAGCCGCAATAATCAGGACCGCGGCTGCAAATGGAAGGTAACCTAAGGATACCAGTTTTGAGAGAAACCAACCTACAGCGGCATCCACTGCAATAAGAAGCGCCAAACGCACTAGGAGAGGCAAAACCGTTATTGAAGAGGAAGCCTTCGTTTTGGGGGCAGTCTGCTTAGCCAGGGAAGTCATGCTTTCACCTCCTTGCATTCAATCCCGATACAGGGATGGAATGAAGGCCGGGAAATTTCTCCCCGGCCTTCATTCCGAATCAGTAATTTAGTTTATTTGGTTGTCACCAAGTGGGTATTTGGATCGTAGGTGAAGGTCACCGTAGAATCAGCAGCCAGAGTCAGAGTGTAGTTGGGTCCATTCAGGGCGCCATCCGAGCCATAGTTCACGCCCCAGGAGCCATCCAGGGCAACTTTGTACTCGTAAGAACCAGCCTTCAAGTTCACGGTGAGTGTATAGAGTCCATCCGCACCCTGTACCATCCCGGTCGCCTCACAGGCAGGATCCCAAGTGGCGCCGCATCCAGCTTGGTCTTGCCAGGTGCCAGGCAGGTTGACCATGCCAGCCAGGGCGCCAGCGATCAACGTGCGAATCTGGTTCGCTGCGTCAGTCATGGCAGCCTCGGGTGTCTGCTGGCCTGTCACTCCAAGAGTGATACCATTGTCCGCGGCACTCCACACGGAACCCATCTCGGGGATGTTGGGCATCGGGATGGCATTCACTCCAGCCTGGCCCATCGCCTTCAGGTCAGGATCAGTCGTCTTCTCGAGAACAGACTTGAACGCGGAGGGACGATTTCCGGTATCGGCGAGCTGCTGCATCACATTCTCGGTAGCGATGTACTCGGTCAGGAATGCCTGCGCCAACAATACATTCTCGCTGTAGGGATTGACGAAGAAACCCTGCACGCCACTAAAGGGGACACCATCTCCGGGGAAGCTGGTTGCGACAGCATAGGGCACACCGGAGGCACGGATACGATCCAGCGCCCATGGGCCAGCCATCAAGAACGGGATTTTGCCGGTCTCGAACAATGAGTGTGCGGTCTCGTAGTCGAATGTATTGGGCATGAGGTCCTCTTCGACAGCCGCTCTCATCCAGGCGACTGCCGCGATCTCACCCGCGCTGTCAATCCCGACGTCCTGGGGATTCCAGGCGCCGTTTGCATCTTTGCCAAAGACATAGCCGCCAAAGGCAGTCTGGATCGGCAAGGCGTTGTACAACGGCCCGGAGGAAATTGCAGTGGCGTATTCAATTTTGCCTTCAGCCTTGAGGGTACGAGCAACTTCGAGCACTCCATCCCAGGTTGTGGGTACGGTTTGAACCAGGTCGGTGTTGTAGAAGAACCCCAAGTTCTCTGAGGCATAAGGCAGACCGTAGAGTTTGCCATCTGTATAGGTGAAAGCCTCCAGCGTGGACGGGACGAATTCAGCTGCCTTGTCGCCTATGTCGATGGGGGCAGCGAGGCCACTATCGATCAGCGCCCCCAGCCAGTCGTGTACGCCGAGGTAGATATCGGGGCCTTCGCCGGCGGGTATGGCGATGATCGCCTGGGAGCGGATGTCTTGGACTACGCCCAGATCTTCGACAACGAGCTGTACGTTGTATTCCGCGAGGAATGCATCTGCCATTGATTGCAGAATCGGTGTGCGGGTGTCGTCAGCCCAGATCCTTAAGGTACCCGCAGGTTCAGAAGTGGCGGTGGGGGCTTCGGTCGGGGGTTGCGTGGCCGGGGCCTGCGTGGCGGGTGGTTGCGTGGCGGGGGCGGGGGTAGCTGTAGGGCCGCAGGCGGTGAGCATAAAGCTGGCGATCAGCACGAGGCTGACCAGGAACATAAGTTTCTTCATTTTTCTCTTCCTCCTTAGGATAGTGATCGAATAATGGGGAAGCACTTGCGCTCTGCGCAATGCCTCAAAGTTTTGGGAAATAAGTTGTCTACTGTATGACCAGACTCTTTGTTCGAGTCGCTTTGGTAAACCTCACCTCCTTTCGGTCGGTAACTCGGTGCAACGCGATGGACAATGCTTGAATGACTGCGCCCAAACCCGATGAGCGCCTTCCTAGCATCGCAGTAGTAATTCGCACCACGCGGGTGGAGGCTGGCAGGCTGCGCGTTTGCACGGCCTGACGCATCGGTTCCAGCAGCAGGTCGCCGGTGCGGGCGACATCGCCGCCTACGACAATCATACCCGGATTGAACAAATTAATCAAACCTGCAATCGCGATCCCAATGGTGTTGCCGGCCTTGGTCAGGATTTGCTGCGCCAACAGGTCTCCCCAGCGAGCAGCAGCAGCCACCTCGCGAACGCTGATGCTCTCTACCGGTTGGATGGCGGTCATTTGCGTGCGCTTTCCCTTGCGGACGGCCTCCTGCGCCTGGAGTGCAATGGCGCGGCCGCCGGCGATTGCCTCCAGACACCCATGGTTGCCGCACGCGCAGACGGGGCCGTTTTCGTCAATGGTCAGGTGGCCGATCTCACCCGCCGAACCGGTCACGCCGCGGTAGATCTGTCCGTCGAGAAGCAGGCCTGCGCCGATGCCTGTCCCGACCTTGATATACGCCAGGTTCCCTTCGCCTCGTCCAGCTCTGGCGGCCCACTCGCCCAGCGCGCCCATTTCGGCATCGTTATTGAGTGAGACTGGGCATCCCCAGCGTTTCTCCAGATCATCCCGGATAGGATATTGATCCCAGCCGGGCATGAGCGGCAGGATGGGGTGGGCGTAAGGCGTCGTAATGACTTAGCATGATCAGAATGTTATTTTCCTCT
>Ga0315274_10011984_pt1 | contig 12399 bp, 11 predicted proteins | sample YL17G02_20_MG_FD_203700 | JGI IMG/M metagenome (GOLD analysis project Ga0315274, IMG submission 203700) | Sediment microbial communities from Yellowstone Lake, YNP, Wyoming, USA - YL17G02_20 | ecosystem: Environmental > Aquatic > Freshwater > Lake > Sediment | place: USA: Wyoming | collected... | reverse complement strand
ATCCCCTCCCGTCGAGGGAGGGGAGAGTAACAAGTTGAAAACTAATTGATTTTTACAATCGGGTTACATGACATTGTAAAAAGCTATTATCACACCCCCTGTGTCCAGTGTGTACCAGGATCAGCCCCTCAAGGGGGGAGGATGAGGGTGGGGGTGTCATTTGGGATTATGGTTTTATGCAATATTAAAGGTAATTATTAATTATACTGTTATAGCTACCCATTCTTATACAAAATTTATCTTCAGAAGTCAAACCCAACTTGGCATTGGGGATTATTCTTGAAGGAGAAGAATTCGGACGGTAATGTAACTCTCTCCTTCGCTGATGGGTCTTGCCGACTCTTGGGCTTTTCCTTCAACCTCTCTCTTCTTCGCTCCTGCTGGAGCACCCAAACCTTGCTGTCCATTTTTTTGCAGCATCACCTTACCTGCCTTCGCAGAAGAGCCCAGCTTTACTATTTCCTTTTCAAATTCTGAAAATGAGGTAGCAGGTAGGGAGGCAAAGAAGACATTTTCTTCTGCCTTTACAGTCTCCCCACCAAATCGCTTGACCAGTTCTTGGAGTTGCGAAACGACCTTGGGTCGATCGGAGATTCTCAAGATGATCTCTTGAGAAGGTTTCGCAGCAAGAGAAGCCTTCTCTTTTGTGGCCATCGCATCCTCAAGTCTCCCCGGTTCGGAGGGTGCGGCTTTTGCCTTCTCAGTCTCCTTCAAACGAGGTGTCACAGCCGCCACCGTCTCGGTTTTTGGAGAAGGTGCTGCTGCCCTTTTCTCCTCCTCTATCACTTTTGGAACAGATGCCCCTCGGGCCTCTTCCCCCCCTGAAACAGGGGCTCTGGCCGGCTCGGTATCCTTCAGACCGGGCTTCTCCAGAGGAGGTTGTGTAGCAATTCTCTCTCTCTTCATCTCTTTTGGAATCGACCCCGTCTCCATTTTTTTTGCTTCCGAAGGGACTGCTTTTGTCTGTTCGACATCCTTCAGGGGAGGTCCCTCAACCGGCATCATCTTGGTGAGATAGAGGACCAAAAAGACGGTCGCCACCATCGCCACTGCCTGAATCGGAAGTTTCAGTGAGGTGGGATAGCTAAACCATCTCCGTTTGACCTGATCGGTCCAGAATCTTTTTCTCTTTCGGTCCTCCATCTTCTCATAAATCCCGGAGAGGAACCCCTCCGGCACCTCAACCTCTTCAATGGAGCGAAGCCAGCGGATGGTTTTGTCAAACCGTGAGAAATCCTTTAGACACTCGGGACAAGAAGCAAGATGCTCCCTTTCAATCTTCTCCTCGAGCGGGCTCAATTCCTTTTCCAACAAGGCAGAAAAGCGATCTCTGAATTTCTCACATTCCATCGACTTTACTCCCCTAACCAAAATGATTCTGATTTCAGATTTTGTAACACTTTAGCGCTTTGAAAAATCGCCCCCATGAAACACCGGTCAGGGGTGTTGGAAAAGTTTCAGAGCGTAAACCTTTTATTCGATCATTCCGATGGCTCCAATACGATTGCAGGGTCTTGTTCGTCTTCTCCGTTTCGAAACGATAAAGCATAAAAGACCGCATTCTAAAACTTTGGAAGCATCCCTGACCGGGGAACCAATCGCATTCGATTTCAAACAGCTAAAGTGTTACCAGATTCTAAATTTTAGATTTCAGATTTTCCAATCCCTGCCTGCGGCAGGTGCAATCTGCGATCTGCAATCTACAATCAATGAGCGGTCTTCTCCAATATCTCTTTGAGATCCATTCTCGCTCTGTGGAGTTTCGACTTGATCGTCCCGATGGGAAGTTGAAACAGTTCTCCAATCTCCTCATAGGAAAACCCTTGGAGATCCCTCAACACAATCAGCTCCCTTTGCTCATCTTTCAGTTTCAGGAGCCCTCTTTGGATTTTCTCTTGAATCATCTTCTTCTCATAGAGAGTTTCAGGATTATCGGAAGGATGATAGATTGGCCTTGCCATATCTCCATCCTCTGTCTCAATAGGATCGTCCAGTGAATCGGATTTGAAGTACTTCCTCCGCTCGAGGTATTTCCAGCGGTTTCGACAGTGGTTGATAGTGATCTGTGTCAGCCAGGCATCGAACTTGACCTCTTCTCTCAGATCCTTAATGGACTCGTAGACTGAAAGAAAGACCTCCTGAGCCAAATCCTTTGCCTCCTCTTTATTCCCCAACATCCTGTAAGCGATGTTGAACACCTTTTTCTGTGAACGGAGAACGATCTCTACAAAAGCCTTTTCATTCCCAGCCTTGCAGGATTCAATCACCTCTTTTTGAATCTTTGGAGAAGTCTCCATGTACAACCTATTCTTCCCCTAACCTTATAGACAACAGAAGATTGGTTTTTGTTCCATCACTCATATCCCACTCCCTTTAATCCAAGGGAAGGTGTGAAAAAATCGGGCACATGGTTGAAACCGAACGGACGGGTGGATTGGAGAAGCTTTAGACCTGCCTGCGCGTAGCCTGCTTGCGCTAAAGCTTCAGCGTAGGCAAGCCGCTTCGGCGAAGGCAGGGCGCAACCTTTGGAAATTGAACCACTGTGCCGTAAGCTCGCTTAACCACATATTACCCGGAGCATATATTTGTTTGCATCCCCCCTTTAGAAAAGGAAGGTAAGGGGGGATTAAAAAGTTTGGAAAATCCCCCTATGTCCCCCTTTGCCAAAGGGGGATCGTTCATACTGAATGAACTACCCCGCCGCAAGCAGCGGGGTATCAAAAACTTTAAATTCTGTCATTCCGCACTTGATGCGGAATCCAGTCCGGTCTTCTGGATTCCGGCTTCCGCCGGAATGACGAACTCGCCGCAAGCGGCGGGGAATACAACCCGAAGGGATTTAAGAATAGTTATTGAGAAATGCAAACAATATAATGCTCCCCTTAATATCTTTATTGCTGTGGCGGGCGACCCTTAACCTCAACGAGCGCATTCTAAAGCTTTGGAAATCTACTCGTCCTTTCGGGGCAAAGGTTGAAGAGAGCAATTCTTTCACAGCTTCAGGGGAATAAAGAGGGTTTAACCTTATTCTTTCAAAATTTTCTTTCGCTTCAAAAGTTTTATTAACTCAAGCAATTTCCTATCCCTCTCTCTCAAAACCTCAGTTGCATTTCGATAAGAATAATCATAGAATCCTCTGCCTGACTTCACACCTAAATATCCTTTTTTTACCAGATTGATTAAAGTCTTGCATGGACGATCCTTTGAAACGAGATGGATGGAAGGGTTTCTCTCAAAAGTCAGGGCCATATCTAACCCTGCAAAATCGTATCTCTGAACTACTCCAACCACAGGGATCCTGACACCTAAGCAGTTCTTCACAGCCGTGTCGATCTCCTCTGGAGAGGCATATCCTCTATCCAAAAGATAAAAAATCTCTCTGGCCATAGCCCTCTGAAGGCGATTGACAATATATCCTGGAATGAACTTTTTCATCACCACCGGCCTCTTTCCCAACTTCAAAAGGATTGCCTTGAGTGTCTCCACGGTTTCCATCGATGTCCTCGGCCCTTTCACCACATCGACCAATGGGATAAGATGAGGAGGGGCATACCAGTGAACAATGGACACCTTCTCTGAGCGTCCTGTTTTCAGAAATTGGAAAATATTTAGGTAAGATGTATTGCTGGTCAAGATGGTCCTCCGGGGACAGATCCGATCTAAGGAGTGAAAGAGTTCTTTTTTTGCCTTTTGATCTTCAGAAATTGCTTCCACCACCAGATCTGCTTTTTCACCCACATCAAGGGAGGTAGTGGGATGGATTCGATGTAGAATTTTTGGAATCGCATTTGAGCTGATCAGTTTCGCTTCTTTCAGAGTTTGGAGATTGGAGTGGATTAACTCCAACGCCTTTTCCAGAGCTTTCTCTTTAATATCCACCAAATCCACTTCATAGCCACCCTGAGCAAAGACCATGGCTATGGAATGGCCCATTGTCCCAGCGCCCACCACTAATATCTTCTTGATCCAATCAATCCCCATCACTGCCTGCAAAATCCTATTAGCGATCACTCCCAAAAGATCTTCAAATACTTCCTTGACTTTTCATAAGCCTCGCCTAACTGCTCCTCTGATCTTTTCACTTCTGATTCATCCAGTGTCCGCATCACCTTGGCAGGAATGCCCAGGACTAATGAATGATCAGGGATCTTCATTCCAGGAGGGACAACACTTCCGGCTCCAACGATGGAATTCTTTCCCACCTCTGCCCCGTCCAAAACGATGGCTCCAATCCCAACGACCGCCCCCTCTCTCACCACACATCCGTGAAGGATGGCGCCATGGCTGATCAACACCTTCTTTTCAATCACAACAGGATGATCTTTAGGAGATTCAACCAATACCTTATCCAAAAGGACAGAGCGTTCCCCTATTACAATTCGATTGCTATCGGCTCTAAGGACGGCAAAGGGCCAGACACTCGCTCCAGACTCAATGATGACTTCTCCTATCAATCTTGCTGTGGGATCGATGAATACTGTCTTATCAAATTGTGGTGTTCTTCCTTCAAATGGGGTGATGTGAAAAAGGGGAGGAGATTTACCTTTCCGGTTTGAATTCGAAGCCATTTCTCTTTATCTCTTTTTATAAACCCCTCACCCTATCCCTCTCCCTCAAGAGACTGTGTCGCAATCAACAAGAAACTACGCCTCGTCCGGGACTTCGCCCGGAAGAGGTGGCCCCTTCGGGGCAATCTTCAAATAACCCTTATTAACCTCCCCCTTTGGCAAAGGGGGATTGAGGGGGATTTCCCTGATCTTAAATCCCCCCTCGCCCCCCTTTTCTAAACTGATCGTGTCCCATACGTCGGGGGGCTGGACACAAGGGGTATGAAAACTTATAGCCATAACAGTAAGTTATCCCCTCCCCCTTTGGACGGGGGAGCTTAGGGTGAGGGTGATAAAATGGCTCCTTTTCACCCTCCCCTTCACCCTGTTAGATAAGGTTCTCTATTCAGCTCTGTTATCCGAGAAACGTTCTATCTAACAGGGTGAATCCCCTCCCCTCAAGGACGGGGAGAGTAACACGTTGAAAACTAAGTGAATTTCTATCATCACCTTATATGAAAATACAAAAATCTATCATCGCACCCCCTGTATCCAGCAAAAAGATATGGGACACGATCAGTTTTCTAAAGGGGGGGTAATGGGATTAAAGACATATCGACAACTTTTTGTCGATGTTGATTCACTAAGCGCCTACTTCCGTTGCAACACGGGACAGGCGGTCGGGTGACGAAGCTTTAGACCTGCCTGCGCGTAGTCCCGTCTTGCGGGACGAAGGCAGAGCGGAAACCTTTCATTGGTCAGCCTCGGGGCTCCAAACCCATGAAAAGAATCCCCTTTCTAAGAAGGCCGATTACCCATAACTTTAAACGACCGCATTCTAAAGGTGAGGAGCCTGACCGCCTGTCCCGCCGGAATCTACCCTCCCTCATGATTACGACACAGTCTCCAAGGGGAGAGGGGATGAAAAGTTGTTATGAACGATGCCAGTACTTCTGTTCAAGGAAGACCAATAACAATAGAATGTACCCAATGGCATCCGTATAAAGACCAGGTTTGATGAGCAGGACTGCAGCTATGAGCAAAACGATCCTTTCCCATATTTTCAGCTCTTTTACAAACCATCCCATCATCCCAGCGGCCAAGGCGGTGACGCCAAAAGAAGCGCTGATCGCTGAGGTAAGGATATCAAAGGCAGAGCCGATGAAGAGCAGGGATGGGCCGTAAACGAACATAAAAGGAACGACGAACCCCGCTGCTGCGATGCGCATGGCCCAGATGCCTGTGGGCCATAATTTGGCTCCTCCGATCCCGGCGGCCGCATAAACGGCCATGGCCACAGGCGGTGTAATGGCCGAGATGGTGGAGAAATAAAAGACAAACATATGAGCTGCCACCTTCAAGACCCCGAGTTTGATCAGGGCGGGAATGAGTAAAGCTGCCTGGACGATGTAAGCCGGGGTGGTGGGCATGCCCATTCCGAGGACGATTCCAGCCAGCATGGTCATGATAAGAGCTGGAATGAGCGATTCACCGGCAAGGAAGAGAACAAAGCTGGTGAACTTCAATCCTAAACCTGTCAAGTTGATCACTCCGATGACGATGCCAGCGCAGGCACAGGCCGCCGCCACACCGAGGGTATTTTTAGCACCTTCTTCAAGCGCTCTAATGATCGTCCAGAAGCCCATTCGGGTTTCCTTGCGAAGAAAGGAAAGGATGACGACAGCGACTGTGGAGTAGATGCAGGCGTACATCGGCGTGTATCCGGCAGTCATCATGTAAACAATGATGATCAAGGGGATGAACATATGTCCGCGGGCGGCTAAGACCTTCTTCAAACGGGGAAGCTCCTCTTTAGGGATCCCCTTCAGGCCCATCCTTCCGGCCATGAAATGGATAGACATAAAAAGCGCCAAATAATAGAGCAGGGCAGGAATCATGGCATAAAGGCAGATGGTGATATAAGGGATTCCAGTGAATTCAGACATGACGAAAGCAGCAGCGCCCATGACCGGAGGCATGATCTGTCCACCTGTGGAGGCTGTGGCTTCCACGGCACAGGCAAAGGGCGGATTGAATCCTGTGCGCTTCATCAGGGGAATCGTCAACCACCCATCGACCATCACATTGGCCACAGCGCTTCCGGAGATGGTTCCAAACAGTGCACTGGAAATACAGGAGATTTTCCCTGGCCCTCCCCGGGTCCATCCAGTAATGGCCGAAGCAAAATCCATGAAGAGCTGACCGGTTCCCGATTTTTCCAAGAAAGTACCAAAGATAATAAAAAGTATGACATACGTTGCCGAAACCCCTAAGGGTATTCCAAAGATTCCTTCTGTAGTCATGTAGAGTTGATCTATGATGATTTCTGTGGAGAACCCAGAGTGTCGAAGAAGGCCGGGAAGGTACGTCCCGACATAGGCGTAGGCCAAAAATACACCAGCAGTGATGGGAAGGGCAGGCCCGATCACCCGTCGGGATCCTTCAATTAAAAGAAGGGTCAGGACGATACCAAAGACCATATCCGCAAGACTCAAAGGACTGATGTACGCATACCGGGTCGTCACGTATTCATAGTTAGCAAAGAGATACCCGATGGAAACTAAGGTCAGGAGGATGAGAATCCCATCCGTCCATCGAAGTTTCTTCCCCCATTCTTTCGGAGAGAGAGGAAAAAGGAAGAAGATCAATATCAGGACAAAAAGGAGATGTGTGGATCGATGTAAGAGGGCTTCGGGGGCTCCAAAGTAACCCGCATAAAGATGATAGGCAGACATTGCCACAGCAATGATTGCGATGACTTTCTTAATCAATACACTTGAGAGGGTGGCCATGTGAATTTTCCCCATTTCTTCACAGAGATATTTGGACAGTGAGGGCAGGAAGATGAATCCCTGCCCTCTCGAAGAAGAAGAAGCAGGGCTACGGTTTAAAGTGCTCCAATTTCTTTAAAGTATTTGAGCGCCCCGGGATGGTAGGGGACCCCAATATCCAGGGCCAGGTCTTTCGGGGTTACACCCTGCATATCCTTAACGACATCGGCGAAGCGAGGAAGATTGATTGCCAGGATTTGGGTGATCTTATAAACCAAATCGTCAGGGAGTTTTGCACTGATGACCAGGTGGGTGAAGTAACCGATGCCCGGGACATCGTAGTCCACGCCGGGATAGGTTCCTTTGGGGACGACCCTTTTCAAATACCCGGCGTTCGTCCTCTGTAGTTCCTTGATCTTATCATCAGGTAGGGGAAGAAGCCGGATCTTCTTGCTCGTCGCCAAATCCGTGATGGAAGAGGCAGGTATGGTCGTACCGAGTGTAAAAGAGTCCGCATGCTTATCTTTCATCAATTCAACCGCATCAGAATAACTAACAAAACTGACCTTGCCCATCTCCTTGTATGAGAGGCCATAGAGCTGGAGAACCTGTCTTGTCAGGAGTTCCGCGGTATTGCCTTTGGGTTGAACAGAGATGTTTTTCCCTTTTAGGTCGCCAGCGGTTTTGATGCCTGATTCATCCAACACTACCATTTGAAAATACTGGGGGTAGAGGTTGGCAAGTTGCATCACATTTTTTGTAGGAGTCTTAAAGGGGTCTCTCCCTGCTACGGCATCCACCGTGGAACAGGAGTTTCCAAAGCCAATTTGAACCTTTTCCTCTTGAACTCCCATCACATTCGCAATCCCACCCCCCGGTGCCACAGAAACAGTTGTTCCGGGAATGATTTTCTGAATCAATTCTGCGATGGCCCCACCCAAAGGATACCACGAACCACCCATTGGGCCTGTCATCATCTTCAAATCCACCTTCTGCTGGCCGAAAACCAAAAATGGACTCATTAAACAGATGATAAAACCGATCACGAAACCAATCTTTTTCCCAAGTTTCATTTCAATTCCTCCTTTCTTTTTTTACCGTATTGTCAAAAGTTATCTCCCCTCTCCCCTTGGGCCTGCCTGCGCGAAGCCGCTTCGGCGAAGGCAGGGGAGAGGGTCAGGGTGAGGGGTAAGAAGGACTTCTCGGATGGTCTCCAAAACACCTTCTAAGTTACTGAATACCTGGTTATCCCAGAATCGCAGCACCTTATACCCTTCAGACTTGAGCCATTCATCACGTATCTTATCGCCTGGATCAAGTGCGTGCTGCCCTCCATCCAGTTCTATAACCACTTTCTTTTCGAGATTCACAAAATCCACAACATAGCTGCCAACTCGTTGTTGACGACGAAACTTGAACCATCTATCTGTCTGTCTCTGAGATGCCTCCATAAATGCCGCTCTGTATCCGTAGAGTGTTTCCTGAGTCTTCTCGCTATGCCCGTCAAGTCTTTCACCCCCACCCTGTTCCCTCCCCCCTCCCCGCCATAATTCAGCGGGATCTTCGACAAGGGGGAGGGTTTTCATTGTCTTTCGGTATGTTACAGAGCGGTTTTTCATAGAACTTTTGACAATATCTTTTTTACTCCTACCTAAACAATCTCTTTAACTTACCACCCACCGCCGAAAGGAAAAGGAAGGCTTAAAATTGGAAGCAGTAAATGTAAATATCATTAAAATGAAAGGGGTTGTCAAGTTAATTAAAAGAGAGCTCTGAAAAACTACTACACGCTCCCTTTTCGTGATCGGGCATCTCATCGAGCATACCTTTCTATGTGTTTGAGTGTGATACTGATTTTGAAGAATAAGCTTGTTTTCTTCACGGACTCGGAGAAACTTCCAATTCTAAAAAAACTATTTGATTTTTTTGAGTGAGGTGTTTATAATTTTCTGAGAAAATAATGAGCCTTTTGAAAAGGAGGTGAAGATGTGATGAAAAGGACAATATCTGCTATCCTGTCATTGTTCCTGATCAGTATGTTTGTTGCAGCCTTGGTGGGATGTGGGGCGGACATCAAGGCAGAAAACGAGAAGCTGAAGACAGAGAACACGAACCTCAAATCGGACAACGATAAATTAAAACTCGAAGTTCAAAAATTAAAGCAAGAGATGCAGAAGGCCGCAGAAAAAGACGTAACCATCAGCTCCCTGACAGCTGAGAACGAAGCCTTGAAGAACCAGGTGGAAGACCTAAAGGCCCAATTGGCAAAAAAGAAGAAATAATCCCACCGCGGTGAAATGACAGAAAAGGGAAGACCTGGATCATAAGGTTTTCCCTTTTCTGATCGATTCTCAATCCCCATGAAGAAACAAAATCGCAAATCTAAAAATCGAAGCAAAAAAAGGCGACATGGAGGATTAACTCTTTACGTTATATACGCCTTCATCATCTCCGCCATTGTGCCCCTCCTCATCGGGGTTCTTCTCTTTCTTTACTACTCCAACCGTCTTCCTGACTTTAAGCCGTTGAAGGAGCGAAACCTCAATGCACACTCCATCGTCTACTCTGAGGAGGATGCGGTGGTGGGGAAGTTTTTGATGGACAATCGTATCCCTATCCCTTACGAAAGGATTCCCAAACCTCTGGTTGAGGCCTTTATCGCTGCAGAGGATGCAGAATTTTTTAAACATAAAGGGATCGACTACAAGGGAATTGCTCGGGCAATGTTCAAGAATTTGATCGCAGGGAGGATCGTCCAGGGAGGAAGCACCATCACGCAGCAAGTGACCAAGACCTTCTTTCTCACCCCAAAGAGAAGCCTGCTTCGAAAACTGAAGGAGGTAGCCTACGCTTTTGGCTTAGAGCGAAATTTGACCAAAGAGGAGATCCTCTTCCTTTATCTTAACAATATCTATTTGGGGAACGGAGCCTATGGGGTAGAGGCCGCCGCTGAGAGTTACTTCAATAAGCGGACGGAACAACTCAATTTGGCCGAGATAGCCATGATGGCTGGTCTGGTGAAGGCCCCTAGTCGCTATTCACCGATCCACAATCTAAAAAGAGCAAAAGACCGCCAGGCCTATGTCCTCACCCGCATGGTCGAGGTGGGTATCATTTCCCCGGAGGAGAAGCAGAAAGCACTTCGGACTCCGTTGAAGATTCAATCGAGAGAAAGTGCCTACTTCAGCAAGGCCCCTTACTTCACTGAATTCATTCGGCAGCAGGTGGAAAGAAAATATGGCAAGGAAAAACTCTATCAGGAAGGACTGAGAATCTACACGACCCTGGATCTATCCCTCCAGAAAATGGCTCAAAGGTCCTTAGAAATGGGATTAAGGGAGCTGGATAAGAGGCAGGGATTCCGAGGCCCTATTCAGACCCTCTCGTTAAATGAGCTGAAGAGCCTTTCTCATCAAAAGAAGGAGGCGGTGACCCCCCTCGCACAAAACGAGATTTTTGAAGGAGTGATCCTCTCCAAAGATGATTCAAAAAAGTTTTTTACGGTTTGGGTGGAGGATCGAAAGGGGATCCTCCCCTTCTCCGAAGCGGCCTGGGCTCTCCACGTCAAACCCACCCCTCACTTCAAACCACAAAAGGTGAAGGACCCTTCTGATCTTCTCAAGATTGGGGACGTGGTCCAAGTCCGAGTGAAAGAATCTCCAAAAAAGGGGCAACCTCTTATCCTCATCTTGGACCAGGAGCCTGTGGCTCAGGGCGCTCTGCTCTGCATCGATCCAAAAACTGGATATGTGAAAGCAATGGTGGGCGGTCGTGATTTTAGCGAGAGCCAATTCAACCGCGCTATCCATTCACGAAGGCAGCCAGGTTCTGCCTTTAAACCCATTATCTATGCAGCTGCCCTGGAGAAGGGCTATAACCCCTCCACCGTTCTGATGGACTCCCCGGTGGAGTACGAAGATCAAGACGGCGGAACCTATTGGGCCCCAAAAAACTATGATAAGAATTTCATGGGACCCATCACCTTCCGGAATGCCTTAGCCCATTCAAGAAATGTTGTCACCGTTAAAATCCTTGAAGATATTGGCGTGGATTACGCCCTCAAATTCATCAAGAAATTAGGGATCGAATCTCCGATCAAAAGAGATCTCTCCATCGCCTTGGGAACTTCGGGGGTCTCCATGTTGGAACTCACTCAAGCATTTGCGGTCTTTGCAGATGGAGGAGAACGGATCAAACCCATCTTTATCAAGAAGATTGTGACCATGAAAGGTGAGGTGATCGAGGAGAACTATCCATATGTTGAATTAGAGGAGAAAGAGGATGATGAGGAAACCCCTGATTCTCCTTCTCTCGTTCCAAAAGAGCGTGTGATCTCTCCGCAAAGTGCGTTTATCATGACCCATCTCCTCGAAGGGGTTGTCCAACACGGAACCGGCCAAAGGGCGAAAGTCCTCGGAAGGCCGATTGCCGGAAAGACCGGGACCTCAAGCGATTATGCGGATGCGTGGTTCATCGGATACACCCCCTCTCTTCTCACGAGCGTCTGGGTAGGCTTTGACGACAAGACCTCGTTAGGCAAAGATGAGACGGGAGCCCGGGCAGCTCTGCCGATCTGGGTTTCTTTCATGAGTCAAGCTTTGAAGGACACCTCTATCGAAGGTTTTAAGGTGCCGGAAGGAATCACCCTGGTGAAAGTGAATATTGAAACAGGATTGCGAAGCGACGGAGGTCCCCAGGAGACAGTTATGGAGGCCTTCGTTGAGGGGTCTGCCCCTGCAGAAAAGGAGGATCATGAAAAAGAAGGTTCTTCCTCAGGAGCCCCGGTCAGGGGAAGATCTCCAACCGATCCGTATGCTCCATCGGGTTACTGACTAATTTTCGATAACGGGTCTCCTCAGCCCTGCCTGCGGTGGATAATGAGATAGCGCTAAATGCAGTGCCAGCGTAAAGACCACTGATGTTGTTTTTAGATAACCGGAGAGCAGGAGGAACAATGAAAGACCAAGAATTAAAAAAAACATTGTCCGATTGCAAGACCGTGGCTGTGGTGGGCATTTCACCCAAAGCGGACCGGCCCAGTTATATTGTTGCGTCCTATCTTAAATCGAAAGGATATCGGA